>Ga0137392_10002488_pt1 | contig 11104 bp, 15 predicted proteins | sample 15con2h34AmetaG_FD_101394 | JGI IMG/M metagenome (GOLD analysis project Ga0137392, IMG submission 101394) | Vadose zone soil microbial communities from Angelo Coast Range Reserve, California, USA - 15con2h3.4A metaG | ecosystem: Environmental > Terrestrial > Soil > Vadose zone > Saprolite... | reverse complement strand
TATGAGTGTTGCCAGCTTACCGCCCGCCTTCGAAAGTGCGTCAAAGACGAACGCAACATTCTTCGGGTTGAACTGAAGCTGCCGGGCAGTAAGAGTCAGCCGGATGCTGTCGTCGATTTCCTCTTGCTGGCTTTCGGAAAGATAGTCCTGCAGACCAGAATAGAGTGCGCCGTTCGCGTAATTCTCTCTCCACTCAAGAATGGCCTGGAGTCGACGACTGGCGTCCTTCTCCAATTCTTGTTCTTGATGTTCTGCGGCGGCACATTCGCCGAACACTTCTGCTTGACGGTGGGGCAATGCCATGGTTATTTCTGTCAATCCACCACGCAGCTCCTCAGCCTTGTTGGACGGTAAAGATATTTTGCGACAGACCCACTCTCCGCGGGTCTTGTCGAAATCAATCGAGGCGCGATACTCATCTGTTTCATACTTGAATACCGGCAACGGCTTGAGCGGTGGCCACCTACCGGCCAGGAGTAATTTCATTTCGGCCTGTTGCACTGGAGACGTGAGTCCAGCAATGTTGGGCCGGATGCTGTTGTACTTAGGGCAGGGCACGTCCATGTCGTCACCCCTTGCAGCCCCACTTCCGTGTGGGAAGAATCCTTTCTAATCAACTTCCCTGGTCCGCTGTCGTAACTTTTCTGAGTGTAGTCAATTCCAAACCCCGTCCGGCGGGATTAGTTGCTTGCCCCGTCCACGAAAGACATTTGCACAACTTTGGCAGACTCCTGACCTTACTGGAAAAATGGACCCTGGAGATCGAAGGTGACCTCCCATCGGTTTCGACCGTAAGTACCGCCGCATCTTGGAGTTAGCTCGGCCTTGGAACCTTGAGGCTCGTGCTCCGTGCCTGGCATGAAATATGCACATCCATTCATTGCGGGCTACTTGGTCGGACATCTCCATTCCCCCAAGTCTCCTGATTCCTGGATGAAGTCATTGAAGTGGACCCGGTAGTCCGCGCCAGTTCGATCTTCCGAATCGAGCCAACCTGCTATTCCGCCAGCCCAGGAGAGCAGCCATGAGTCCGGATAGTGCGAGAGAACGAATACTCGAGCTTTCAGCGGAAGCCCAAATCAAGAGACGCGAAGCCGCTGACGCCGGGCTACTCGATTCTTAGCGCGTTCATGGGGGAAATCGATGCAGCGCGGTTTGCGGGAATGATGGCCGCGAAAAAGGAGCAGATCGCAAGCGCGCCAGCGGCCACGGTCAGGGCGAACGGATCCCACGAGGAAACGCCATAGAGTTGGGCGGAGATCAAGCGGCCGGCGCCGACTGCCAGAGGCAAGCCCAGGATCAGGCCAAGTAAGACGCGCTTGAAGGCGCCGCGCAGCACGAGGCGAATCACTTTCGGGCGGTCGGCACCGAGGGCCATGCGAATGCCGATTTCCTTGGTTCGCTGGGCAACAGAGTAGGCGGTGACACCGTACAGTCCGATCGCAGCCAATACCAGAGCCACGATCCCGAACAAGCCGGCGAGACTAGCTACCGCTCGCTCCTGATCAAAAGAGAGCTCAATCTGCTGCTGCATGGTCCTGATGCTGTTGATCGTCAGGTTGGGATCCAGGTCTGCCAGCATCCTGGTAAGCAGGGCCTCCAGCGCGCCGGGAGACATATTCGTTACCAACAACATTCCGCCGATAAAATGGGAGCGCAGCTCGATCATCTTCATCAACTCGTCGGGATAGGCGACATTTTGGGCCAGGGGCACGAAGAACATCGGGCGCGCGGGCCTGCTCAGGCCCCAGCCCGCAAACTTGGCATCGCGCACGACGCCGACGATACGAAACGTACCGGCGTACTCGGGCACGTCGAGGCCGAAATGCTGATCCAGAGGGTTTTCGTCGCTTTTGAAAAAGCGCTTCACGAAAGCCTCGTTGACGATGGCCACCGGCGCCGTGGTTTCGTTGTCCGCCGCGGTAAACGCTCGTCCGCGCAAAATCGGCATGCCGAGATTCTGCAGATAGTTGGCGCTCACACGGTCCCAGGACGCGCCCGCTTCCTCATGGAATTGGGCCGGAGGATGGCCGGCGACCATGATGAGTTCGCCCCAGTTGTTGGTGAGCGGATTATAGAGCGCCAGCCCGGAGCCCTGCACCCCCGGGAGGCGATTGAGTCGTTCTTCCAGTTGGTGGTAGAGCGAGGCTAACTGGGGTTGCGTGTAAGTCGCCGGAGGATTGTTCATGTCCACCTCCACGCGCTCTTGTACCTGGTATCCGAAATCCTGATGCTCGAGCTTGTTCAGGCTTCGCGCTAGCATGGTGGCACCGGCGACCAGGACAACCGACAAGGTGGCCTGCACGACCAGCAGAGCTTTACGCGCGAAAGAAGAACGATCTCTGGTGCCGCGCCCCGATCCGCGCAGCGCTTCCGCCGGATCGGTACGCGTGGCCAGCCAAGCGGGAGCCGCCCCGAAAATGATTCCCGTCACCAGCGCCAAGCCGAAGGCAAACGCCAGTACCATGAGCGATGGCGCGGTGCTGATCGGCAGAAAATGGGAGCTGTGGAACGCGAGGGCCAGTAGCAGCCGCGCGGCTGCCGCGGCCACGAGAAGCCCCACAATCCCGCCGGCAATGGCGAGCAGGACGCTTTCCGTGAGCGCTTGCATAACGATCTGACCGGGAGTGGCACCAAGTGCCAAGCGCACCGCCGTTTGGCCACGACGCGCTACCCCTCGAGCGAGCAGCAGGTTCGCCACGTTGGAACACGCGATCAGCAGCACCAAGCCGCATACCGACAGCAGGATCTGCAGGCTGCGCCCGTACTCCTCTTTCATTACTCCCACGCCCGCTCCGGCTGGTACCACGCCGATCACTTGCTTGGGAAGCAGGCGGATCACGTCGGGCATCCAGTTGGAAGGGTACCCGGAATCGTTCTGCATCCATTGGCGAAGCACTCCCGTAAGGCGCGGAGCCATTCCGTCAATCGAAGTTCCCGGACGCAATCGGCCGATCATGCGCAGCCATGCAGAGACAGGCTGCCGCAACAGACTACCTTCCCGATTAATCATGGGTTCCAGTTGCAGCGGAACCCACAAATCAGGAGGGTCGCTTTCCAGAGTTTCGCCGAAAAATCCGGGGGGCGCGACGCCGATCACGGTCACGGGATGGCCCTCCACGACAAATGTTGAACCCACTACCGAAGGATCGGAGGCATAGGTGGTCTGCCAGACACGGTGGCTGAGCACGGCAACCGGCGAAGCGCCCGGCTTGTCGTCATCCGGGGTAAACACCCAGCCACCGAAGGCTCGCACTCCAAGAGTCGAGAAATAGGTACCAGTTACGTACTCCGAGCGCAGCGACCGTGCAGCTGATTCAACGCCCTGACGCCGCACACTCAAGCGGGCACGACCGGCCTGGAAAGCAGTAACGTCCTCGAATTCCGGCGTTTCTGTTTTCAGCCGCTCGTACAAAGGGAAGGAATACATTCCCCAGCGGTCCTGAGGCCCTCCTTCCACGCAGCAATCGTCGCCTTCGCCAACCCGGTACAGCCTGCCGGGATCGGAAACCGGCAAAGAGCGGAGCATCACCGCATGGATCAAGGTAAATATTGCCGTGGTGCCGCCAATCCCCAAGGCCAATGTGAGTACCGCCGCAGCGGTAAAAACAGGCGATAACCGAAACTGTCGGAGGGCGTACCGAAAATTGCCGGGCAGATTTGGCATGGAACACCTCTCCAAACAGTACGCAGCCCAGACTGTGGGGGTTCCCGCCTCCAGTAAATATGGGAGCGTTGCCCGCAGTCCGGCACAATTCCACTTGCTGCTGTTCTATTGACGCTTGAGGGGCTCGGTTGTCGCGGAGCTGGCACGATTTGGACAATCCGATGTGCGGGCCACATACGTGGGTAACGTGCGCGAAAACCGGAAGGGAGATGCCCGGTAAGCCGACCACGCGGTCAAAACCTAGTCTCTTGCCGGAAACGTGATCGAGGCCTTCCGTGCGCGGAATTGGAACGCATACGGTTTCAACTTGTGTCCTTCTGCTCACTTCTGGTTAGCGAATTACTCTGCGGCGCTAGGCGCGGAGATGATCCCGTGGCGACAAGATCCTAACAATGCGTCCGTACTACTTAACGAGGTTTCCCTGCTCGTCGCGCAGCGGCACGGTGCGAACCAAAAACCAGCGATACTCTCCGTCAGCCCGCCGCAAGCGCATTTCATCCTCGGAGGGTTCCCCAGCGGCCAGGTCCACGAGCCACTTTTCCATGACTCTTGGAAGATCTTCGGGATGAACTGGGCCCGTCGGGTCTTCGATTTCCTCTTCCAAAGTGAGACCCGTATAGTCCAGCCAACGCTGATTGACGAAATCAACGGCGCCATCAGGTTGAAGGGTCCAAACCATCGTCGGAATTGTGTTGATAACAAGCCGAGCGCGATCTTCGTCCCTTTTCAGATCTTCGATGTCGATGGACGTTCCATACCAATTGACGATGTTTCCCGGCTCGTCTCGCAACGGCACGGCGCGAATTAGGAACCAGCGATACTGCCCGTCGGCCCGGCGGAGACGCGCCTCCTTCTCAAAGGGTTTCCCGGCCGCCAAAGCCGCGCGCCATTCCTCCATCAAACGGTCGTCAGGATGAAACGCGTTCATCCAGCCCCAGCCGAGCCCGTCCTCTAAGGAAAGGCCCGTATATTCCCGAAAATGTTGGTTGAGGAAATCAGCTGAGCCGCCAGGCAACTTGCCCCAGATTATTGCGGGAATTGCGTCAATGATCAACCGCAGGCGCTCTTCGATAGCATTCGACGCTCCGTCAGCATCGTTGTGGCGCGTATTAGCCCCGGTTTGGCTCATGGCACCCTCCTCCAGACGGTGCGCGAGATGCAGATTGGCCGGCCAGCGCTTGAACAAGGCCCATCTTTTTCCGAGTGGCTACAAACAGTGGGGCGGCAGAGGTTAGAATCGCTATGAGAAGCGGCAGGAATGTAGTGAGCCAGCGGTAGCCCACGGGGACAGGCAGCCATCACGCGCACTGCTACATCGAGCCCTACGTAGGAAGCCAAAATGGCGATTAGAATGGAGAGCACGACGAGGCAATAATCATGAAAACCTAGAAAAGGTACCCCTATCTGGCCCATGGTGCCCACCTCCGGACGGTGTGCAGAGTGCACATCGGCCGGCAACTGTATTCGGGACACGAGGGAACGATTCCTCTAACCGGCTTAGGATAGCTAAACAAATCCAAAGTTATTATACGCAGACTTACGTACATAGTTTTGCGCACGAGTAATAGCCCACCCTATCAGACCGTTTTCGCAAGGAATGGCGCTAGGCATTCAGCAGCATTGAATTTATCTAATTGTTTTAGTAAACACAGTGCCAGTTGTCCCTCCGAGAAAAGAAAACTGGAAAAAATGGAAGACCCCGCAGACCTCTCGCGCGCGGCATTGTCCTCGTGCACGCCCTGTGTGAAATCGGAGGAGATACACTCGCCGCCGCACTCCTCGGAGGCTAATCGGGAAGCACTGCAGGGTTTTTCACTTCGAACGGCTGCGTGGCAGTCCGATGCTAGACTCGAGAGGAACGCCCTTGTAATATTGCCCGCATGAAAAAAGTGAATTCCGATGATCGTGGCTCGAGCGCGAAAAGCAGCGTAGCTCCGAAGAACGTTGAAGAATACCTCGCAGGCGTCCCGGAACCCGCCCGCGGCACTTTGAAGAAGATTCGCGCGGCGATTCGGTCCGCTGTGCCACGGGAAGCCACCGAGTGTATCAGCTATGGGATGCCCGCGTTCAAGAACAAAGGAGTGCTGGTGTGGTTCGCCGCGTTCTCTAACCACTGCAGTTTGTTCCCCACTGCGGCGGTTATCGAAGCGTTTAAGAAGGAACTTAAGGGCTTCTCCACATCCAAAGGGACCATCCAATTCCCTGCGGACAAGCCACTCCCGGCCGCACTGGTTAAGAAACTGGTGAAGGCGCGGGTCGCGCAGAACGAACGCAAGAAACAGCGCTGATCGGCTGCCTACCGCTCCGGTGAAACGACGTCTGCCAAACCCGGCGAAACGGGATCCTGCACCGCAATCGGTGTGTCGAACACCTGGTTGAACCGAATCAGATTGCCGACAGAGCCCGTCTCTTTGAGAATGCCAACGGCTGCCTCCGTAATTTTGTTGTGCTCCACCACGTTATTATTGCCGGCGATAAAAATCCCAGCTTGCGCGCCGTTGAAGACGTGGTTGTGACGCACCCGGTTGTCATCGCCTTCGAGACGAATCCCGTCGAAGACGCTGCTCGCAAACGTCTCGTTCCGCGTCAGGAGCCCGTGGTTCCCGTGAAGGAAAATCCCCACCTGACTGATCCCCACGCCGTTGTCGGTCACCTCTACTCCATCGGACTGCGTGACCAGAATGTTCGTCGCCACCGCCGTGCATGTGTCCACAGCCGCGCACGGAGACCACAAATTATTCGTCACCGTGTTCCTGGAAATCGCGCCTCCTGCGCCGAAGCCGATCTGGATGCCGTTCTGAGCCGCTCCCGTGGTCGGTCCAATGCCCGTGACGACGTTGCCGTGGACCGATACGTGAGTTCCTACTTCATTGGCGGTAATTCCGTTTTTCTGGAAATCGTGGATGGTGGACTTTTCAATTTCCACGTTGGAGATGCCGCCCCGTCCGCTCTGCACAAAGATCCCCGTGCCGCTCTGGCAGCCTCCCAGACCTGTGCCTAACTTGAAGTTGCGAATGGCCACATGGCTGATCTCGCCCGACGCGTTTTGGAAAGCGATCCCGAAGAGTCGCGGCGAGCATTGCGGCACGCCGTTGTTCGCGCCGTCCACGATGAGGCCCTCGATGGTGACGTCGGTGGTGTCGGCCACAAGAATCGCCGCAGCGAATGGCGAGCTGTCGAGCAAACTCGTCGTGTTCTGCTGCATCGTGCCGGGCATCAGCGTCGCGCCGCTGTCTGCATCAATGGTCAAGGGTTTGTGGATCGCCACCTGCTCCGCGTAGGTCCCTTTGCAAACGCGAATCGTTGCGCCAGAAGCCGCCGCATCTACGGCGTCCTGAATCCGGCTGAATGTTGCATTCGGACATTCCACTTTGTCATCGTCCACGACGAGCTGTGGTTTGTCTCCACCGATCAAAGAAAAGGGCAAAAGCAAGACCAGCAACAAGGCCGAAGCGCAAAAAAGTCCAAGTGAGAATCGAATTTTCATCGGGGTCTCCCTTCAGAAACGACGCTCCGCGAGATCCCACGCAATGTAGGCAGGCACTCGCTGCGTCCTCAGGGATTGAGGCTGGAAGTTAGGTTGCCGGCGAATGTACCAACCCCCATTGGCACATGCAATAGTACCTCTCTCCCTGCCCGGCAATGTCCAAGGGTCAGTTCAAGCCGACAATCGTGGATGGAAAACCGGTAGAAGTGGAAACAGAATTCTCCATCCAGCCCTAATCGCCGGGAGGCTGGCGCGGAGGCAAACGCTAAAGATGAATTTGGCAGAGCCCTAGTTGGCTCTTGAGGGCCGGGGGCCCTGCATCTTGCAGTATGTGAACCCGAGTCTTGTCCACCGACGGACATACGCCCTTGGCTAAATCGCACATCGGAATCCAACCGAAAAGTGAGCTGCCCCTCTACTGGCCGATAGGCCGGTGCCGGGAAGGACACGCAGCGCAGCTGCGTCTACGGAATCCTATACGATTAATACAAGCAGGGAATACCTATCGTTCGCAGGTTTTGTAGTTTTACCCGACGAAGGGGACAAACCAGCACCTCCTTCGATTCACCCTAAGGGTACTCCCTTTGGAGGATCGAAATGTTCGACTCTCAGGTCCGTCGCAAACTTTGGCTTGCTGCGGCAGCGGCAGGCTTCTTGACTGTAGCAGGCTGCTCGAACCAGGCCACCAACAAGGCTGCCGCCACTACGAAGAAAGCCGAGACACCGAAGGCTGTCAGCGTCTCAAGCAAAGCACCGCAGCCAGCCACGATGGTTACCGTGCCGAAGGGCACAGCCATCAGCGCGACGGTAGGCCAAACCCTCGCCAGCAACAAGAACCACGTCGGTGATACCTTTGCCGCGAAGCTCTCCACGCCCGTCCAGGTCGAGGGAAAGACCGTGATTCCCAAGGGCACGAAAGTGGTGGGCCGCGTCGTGAAGGTCAAGAACAAGGAAATGAAGGTAACTCTCGCTTCGGTTGAACTACACGGAAAATCCTACGAGTTGGAAACCAACTCGGTGGCGCAATCCGCGAAAAACCAGACCAAAAACAATTCCAAAGACAGTGCTCAGGCCAAGGGCAAAACGGACACAAAGGACAAAAAGGACGTAACCACCCTCCCGGCCCAGAGTCAACTGTCGTTCAAGCTCGCCAAGTCCGTCACCATTCCCGTGAAGGGATAAACAAGCAGTTTTTGACTGCCGGGCCCCAGCCAGCACCACCTGGCTGGGGTCGCTGTCTTTAGGGCTCGTGTGTTAGTAGGCCTGTGATGAATACAGCGAAACGAATCGTGTCCGTGGCATGGCTATCTCCCCTGCTCTCGCTGGTGACCGGCGCATCGCTGCGTGCCGCCGAGAAATCGGATTAGGGCAACTTGAAGCAGGTGGCTCTGGGGCCAAACGATCAAGGTCGTAGCCACAGACTGGAATCGTCTCATGGCGATTTTCCAACCTGTCAGAACGATGCGCTGGTGCTGCGCTTAGCTGGCCGGCGGAAGCTGTGTCTCCGCAATTGCTCCGATTTAGCTCGAAGCCCTGAACACTCTGAGAGCAGCGTATTCGACGGGTTCCAATGAGTTGTAATAAACCGTGCTACGGCACCAATCCCATTTTGAAAGACTTGATCGTTGCCGTGGATTTTGACAAAACGATTTTGGCGTTTATTCCGGTTAAGGTCGAAGGAAACATCACCCTGCTGACTTGGAAGATCGCCGGCGCTCCCACTGCCGTGTTGTTCGTGCCAACCAGGACAACTTGAAACGTCAACGGATCGGGCTGCGTGAGGTCAATGTTCACTGTTCCGCTGGCGCCGCCTGAGGAATTTATCGCAAACGTGCCGAGTTGGATCGGTGAGCCCAGCCCGGTAAGTTGGGAAAGATTCAGGCTGCCTGCAACCGGCGTGCCGTCGTCCCACGTCAGAGTAGCCGATAGGTTCAGCATACCCGGCGTCCGTGACACGCTTCCTGTTTGGTACATGATATTGTCCAGCTCGATAGTTCGGCCCCCCGGAAACTTCACCGTAATTATCGAAGCAGCTTTCGTGAAACCTGTCAGCAGCGTTTGAAACGTGGTGTTGATCGAGTGCGAAAAGCTCTCTCCGGCATCGGTTGAAATCGTAAGCGTTCCTGAGCCGCTGGGCGTTGCCGCGTTCAGCGAAAGCAGCGTCCCCGGCGTCTGCAGCTTGAACTGTCCGCTGTTGCTGTGACGGTACCAAGCTATGCTTGTCCCCGTTTGCGCCGCCAGCCCGGGATTTTCGCAACCTCACAGGCTGAAGTCGATTCCTTGATGGACGCCGATTGCGTTCCCGCTGCACGCGGGGTTGTCGAAGTCGGCGACTGTCGTTTGGGCTGAAGCTTCCGCTGTGGCAAGCGCGAATACTAGCGCTAGAAAAAAATACTTTTTCACTTATCCCTCCAGGATTGCGTCGGATGCACTCTTTAGCACCTCTCGCGCGCAGGTCAGGGAGCTGGAAGGGGGGCTGCCTACTCGTCGGACCATCTGTTAACAAGATAGAGAGCCCTGCAGGGCAACGCTAGTGTTCAGGGAGACAGATTCGGTTCAGATGTCCTTTCTGTTCCTTGTTGGTCGAGCGACTGTACTTCCGGGTCAGGAGTCACCGGGCGATGAAACCGTGAGGTTGCGCAACCCCACCCACAGTTCCTGCAAATTCCCGATGAACCCATTTAGCGATGGCTGTGCTCTATCTCTACTCACAGGTCACCGGCCACCAGTCACCGGTCACGAATCACCAGTCACCATTCACCAGTCACCGCACTTACGCTACACTCAACCGATGGGAATTCTGCGGCGGCTTAGACGCTGGATGGGAACAGACGAACCAATGACGCATATTGTTGCTGGGAACATGGCTCCAGGATTTTCACTCAAATCGCTCGATGGCAAGGAGTATTCGCTCAACGACCTCTTGCAACGCGGCCCGGTCGTCGCCGCTTTCTTCAAGATCTCCTGTCCCGTCTGCCAATTCACGCTTCCCTTCCTCGAACGCCTCTATAAACGCTATGGCGGCAACGGCGTCACGTTCCTGGGCATCTCGCAGGACGACGCGCGCGACACCAGGGATTTCGCCAAGGAATTCGGCGTCACTTTCCCGATGCTGATCGACGACGAAGATGGCTACATCGTCTCGAATACCTACGCCCTCACCAGTGTGCCCACGATTTTTCTAATCGATACCGGGGGGACTGTGAAAGTCAGCTCGATGGGTTTCGACAAGAAAGATTTGGAAACCATCGCCGCGGAACTGGCTCAGCGCCGCAAAATCGCGCTCGCGCCGCTCTTCCGTCCGGACGAAGTCGTCCCCATCAACAAACCCGGATGAAGCTCCAAAAACTAGGTCCGGTCGGACCTGACAATTTTGAAGTGCGGGAGCCTGGCTCCCACTTTTGAAGAGGAAGGGGCCGCGGCAAAAATTTGATCCAGGATTATTCGAGTTCGGTTTCCTGCAGCTGCTTCTTGTGTTTCGCGGGCCGTTTCCGTTTGTCGGGAATCACGCGCGTGACGGCCGGTGCCAGGCCGGACTTCCGGGCGGCGCGCCGCGCTTCCACGCCCTTGTCGATGTTCTTCCGTTTCCGCTTCATGGGAAGCCTATTTCACGGTCAATTCCCGAACGGCGCGCCAGGCTTGATCGATTGCTTCATTCGTATAAGCAAATGCACCGGCATCCGAATTCGCAATGTGGACGCGGCCAAACGGCTGGCGGCCGGTTTCGCAGGGTGATTGTCCCGCAGGCCACTCCGGGTCGTACAGCGAATTGTATTCGTAAGCATAACCGTGGGGCCAGCGATTGACGGTGATAGCCTGAATGTCACGCGCCGGATCAAATCCGCCGGAGGCGAGCATCCGCGCAAGCTGATCGCGCACATTGTATTCGAGTGTTTCGAATTTCGTGGTGTAGAGCTTCCCACGGCCGGCACGCTGTTGATCACGAGCGG
>Ga0137392_10002487_pt1 | contig 11108 bp, 10 predicted proteins | sample 15con2h34AmetaG_FD_101394 | JGI IMG/M metagenome (GOLD analysis project Ga0137392, IMG submission 101394) | Vadose zone soil microbial communities from Angelo Coast Range Reserve, California, USA - 15con2h3.4A metaG | ecosystem: Environmental > Terrestrial > Soil > Vadose zone > Saprolite... | reverse complement strand
CTCCAAGAAGGAGAGCGCCGAGATCGTCGAGATGGTGTTCGACACCATCAAGGACACGCTCGAGAAGGGCGAGAAGATCAAGCTCTCCGGCTTCGGCAACTTCGTCGTCCGCGAGAAGCGCTCCCGCGTGGGCCGCAACCCCCAGACCGGCCAGGAGATCGAGATCAGCGCGCGGCGCGTGCTGACCTTCCGCCCCTCGCAGGTGCTGAAGAACGCGCTGAATACCTCGAACGGCGCCTGAGCGCATCTCTGAAAAGCGCAGCGCCGCCCTATCGGCGGCGACTGGCTCCGGTTCGCGTTGACGGCGCGCGGGGCGGGTGATACTTCCCCCGCCCTCGCCGGCGCCTTGGAACCCCAGAGCTGGCGAGGCAGTGCCGGGGCGTAGCGCAGCCTGGTAGCGCACTTGCTTGGGGTGCAAGTGGTCGCTGGTTCAAATCCAGTCGCCCCGACCATCCGAGGCCCCTGATCTTCTTCCTGTTTGGGAGACGGTCAGGGGCCTCACCTTTTGGGGGAGAGGCTGCCGGTAGCAAATTGGTAGCAAAGGTCGCGTCTTTTCGGAGCGGGACCACGGGCGCCGGCGCGCGCTCTTCGAGCGGGCCGAAATCGAGCTTCGCGACCGCGGCGCGCATGTCCTCGATGCCGTCGACGTGCGTGTAGATGGCGAGCGTAGTCTCGATGTCTGCGTGGCGCAGGATCTTCTGCGCAACAGACGGATGCACCTTCGCGCGCGCGAGCAGCGTCGCCGTCGTGTGGCGCAGCGAGTGGAAGACGATACTCCTTCGGCAGCGGCCGGATCCAGAGCGCGCGGTTGTCCTTCGGGCAGCGGCGGTTCGCGTTGTCGTTGGCGAGCTCGACGTGGCCGCAGCCTGGCTTGCGGCAGCGGTGATCGTATCCCTCGACGATGCCAGCGCGGCCGAGAGCGCGGCGCAGGACGGCCTTGAGGTTCGTGTCCGGCGCTCGTTGCTTGCCGTCCGCTGCCGGGAAGACCCACTTCGAGGGCGACAGCTTGATGGCCGCGTCCAGGTACGGCCGCAGCGGCTCAGGAACCGGCACCGTGCCATCGTCCCCGCCCTTCGTGACATCGGCATCGTTCGAGCGGCGCACCGTGATCGTCCAGTCACGCAGGTCGACGTCTTCCTTCTGGAGAGCCAGCAGTTCACCGCGGCGGAGGCCGAGAAAGAACGCCGTCGCGAATAGCGGCCGCCACTCGGGCGAGAGCGCGGCCAGGACGCGCGGCACGTCCTCCGCAGCGACAGTCGGGCGCTTGCGCCGGGGTTCCTTGAACTTAGGCAGCTCGAGCCGGTTGACCGGGTTCGGGCCCATCCACCAGCCGACTGAGCGCATCGAGGCGACCGCGTAGAGTCGATGGCAGTACGCGCGCAGATGGTTGAGGCTCGACGGCGAGAGCTCGCCGATCTTCGAGTTGAGCAGCGGCGGTAGCGCAGCTGCAGCGCCACCGAGGAGCAAGTTGCCAAGGACAGGGCGCAGGTGCTTCTCGACGGAGAGCTTGATGGTCTGCGACCGCAGTCGGGACCCGTAGCGCTCGTGCCACAGGTTCATCAGCTCGCCGAACGTGCGCCGGCGGTTGTCGTCGCTCGGCGCCAAACCCTCGCGCTGCTGCCGAGCGAGCCGCTCGCGCTCGAGCGCCTCGAGCCGTGCGGCCGGCTTCGTCTTGGCCTTCGCGGGCGCGCCGCGCCAGCGCCCATCCGCGCCCTTGAAGCGCAGCCACCATCGTCCGCCATTCTTGTAGACGCTCGCCATGTCAGCCCCTGGTGCGATCCTTCGCGAATGCCCAGTCGCGCAGTTGGGAGGGGACGAACCGGATCAGCCCGCCGACGCGAATGTACGGCATCTCGTCGCGCTCGACACGCGCGTAGATCCAGGAGCGGGAGACCTTCAGGAAGCTCGCCGCCTCACGCGCGTCCCAGAGTCGGTTCCGGAGTTGTTCTGCCGTGTTCATGGTGCCCTGAACAGTACAACTCGACAGAGAAGCAAGTCAACACAGACATGACTCATTTATGCATCTCAATGTATCTCTCTAGGAGCAGACCGACGAGGTACTCGCGAACGTCCTTCACCTTGCGACTCTTCCGGTCGTGCTCCAGGGCGTCGATCATCGGCGCCGGAAGCCGATACCAGGAGCGAGCGTCCTCGATGAGGTCATTCACCACCTCGTTGAGCGACTGCCGGCCGGTCTCCTTCATCCGCTGATCCAGCCATGCGCGGACCTCGAGTGGAACTCGGACACTGATGTTGGACAGCTCGATCGTGCGAGGAGTGCGTGCCATGCGCGGAGCCTAGCAAAGATGAAGCACGATTGCGAGACATGAAGTGGTTGACACGCTAGCCGCGTTTGACTGGACATAAGGTAACGCTTATGATGAGTAGACCATGACCGCACGTGAGGTCGTCGCGGCCTTGAGGGCGGATGGCTGGCTTCTCTTGCGGACGAAAGGCTCGCACGCGCAGTACGGCCATCCGACGAAGGGTGGCCTCGTGACGGTCCCGATGCACCCAGGCGACTTGCCGATCGGCACGCTCAAGAGCATCGAGAAGCAGGCGGGCATCAAGTTGCGGAGGTGACCATGCGCTACCCGGCAGTCCTGACCAAAGAGGGCAAGAACCTGCTGGCAGACTTCCCGACCTGCCCTGGCTGCCACACCTTCGCGCCTCCAGGCCACGACATCGAGCACGAAGCGAAGGAAGCGCTGGAGCTGTGGCTCGAGTCGAACCTGCAGGAGCGCATGCTCCCGCCACGTCCTCCGCGTTCCTTCAAGGCCCGCAAGGGCACCTTGCTCTGGGTACCGGTCGACCCGAAGCTCGCCGTGAAGCTGGAACTGCGCTGGATGCGCGAGGACGTGGGTGTGACCCAAGCCGAGCTCGCGAAGCTCGCCGGCGTCAGCCAGCCCGCGATCGCTCAACTCGAAAGCCCTGATTCCAACCCGACGATCGACACGCTGAACCGCGTCGCCCGGGCGATGGGAGTCGAGATCGATTTCCGCTCGTCTGCGACGGAGTCCGTGAAATCGTACGCCAAGCAGCTCCGTCGCCTCGCGCCAGGTCCTGAGCGCGAGCGCGTGATCGCCGCCATGCGCGACCATCTCAGCGGCAGGACCTCGCGGCGGTTCTCAACGCTCGACGCCGCGCTGCGCGTGCGCCGCTGAACAGCACTCAGGTGTCAGCGATGTTGTGGTCCGCACCCTCGTGCACGTGGACGAGGGTGCCTTCGAGGGTGCCTTTGAGAGTGCCTTCGCGAGTGCAGTCCTGGGTTGACGTCAAACAGGGCACGCGGCGAGGCACCCCCGAAGGCAGGCGCGAAGGCAGGCAGGATCTCGCAGGTTCCTGAAATGCTTGGCCCCGACCGCGCCCTCCTCCGCGTGACTGCAAGGGTGCTTGCACACCCGGCCTGAGACCCGACCCCACTCCCCCAACCACCTGGGTAGTGGGGTCGGATCTCAGGCTTGTAGTCAGGAGGAAGAAGGGAGGGAGGAGGGGGCGGTCGGGGCCAGTTTGGAGGTGGGGAATAGAGGTGGGGATGGAGTGAAGTGATCAGGTGCAAGAGTCAAAGAAGGCTCTCTAGAGGGGCTTGGTGTGGTGGTGTCATGGTGATGATGAGAGCAGAAGAAACGGTGTTGCTGCGATACGGGGTGCCGAGGATGTTGGGCGAGTAGTGGAGCGAGGGCGGGGTGCGAGCGGCAGAGGCAGGCGTGCGGGTGACGTGGGAAGGGCTTGGTCGAGGAGCAGGTTGGGTCCAAGAGAGAGCAGGGGCTTCTGGAGGCGGTCGGTATGGCGGGGCTGGCTTGGGTGTCTACGACGTAGTAGTATGTCTCTGTGCGACGGCTTTTCGTCGAGTCACGAGGTTTTAGTGGAGACCGCGATCGCCTCGAACGCGCGAGGGAGCTCACACTGGAAGACATTCTCGTATTGGAGCAGGAAATCCTGGCGAACCCGCAGGTTGGCGACCTCGTGCCGGGGACGGGTGGCCTGCGCAAGGTCCGGCTCGGGCAGCGGCAGGTGCGGCGCGGCAAGCGGGGCGGCCTGCGCGTTTACTACCTGGACCTCGCGGCATCGAAGGTGACCCACCTGGTCGCAATCTTCGGCAAGAGGGAGAAGGCCGACCTGTCGCCGGCGGAGCGCAAGGCGGTCGCTGCTCTGGTTCGCACGCTGAAGGAGGAAGCATCGTGAAAAAGGGATCGAATCCGAAGAAGGTCTCGGCCTTCGACAAGCTCCGCGCGGGCCTGGAGGACGCGATCGCCTACCAGCGCGGGGGGCGCACGCTGACAGCGCGCGAAGTCGAGCTCCGTCCGCTGCCGAAGCTCGGAGCGCGCGACGTAGCCCGGGTCCGGGCTCACCTTCGGGTCTCTCAAGTTGCTTTCGCCCGCCTGCTCAACGTGAGCCCGAGAAGCGTGCAGGCCTGGGAGAGCAGCGCCCGAACGCCATCCGACGCGGCGCTCAAGCTGCTCCACGTCGCCCGCCGCCACCCTGAAGTGCTGCTGGAGGGAGCCCGCCCAGCGCGACCTACCAACTCGACGGCGGTTCGGGTCGCGCGCTAGGCCAGTCGGGCACGGCGCTGGTGATGCTATCACTCTGTTGACGCAGACACCGGGCCTGTCGGTAGATGGAGTTGAGCAGCGTGCACGGTCCATGACTCTCGTCGCTATCGTCGCGCTCCTTGCCCTGGTCATCGCCGCGCTCTCGCTGGCTCGGCTCTCGCGGCTGCCGCGGGCGCCGCCGCCGCCCACGCTGGAGCGGACCTTCGAGAATCTGGGCGTGGGCGACGTGGTACTCACTCCGGAGGGCGACTGGCTGGTCGAGTCTCGTTCGGAGATCGCGGAGGCGGGGGTTCGCGCGCAGGTCTTCGCGCTTCGCAGCGGCCGCGACAAGCGCTGGCTGTTGGTCCCGCCCGAGGGCACGCTGGCTCTCGTGACGGAACCGCCTGCAACCCCGCACCTCGAGCGCGTCGCGAACGCGCGCAGCCTCCAGCGCGGCAGCGTCGAGCTGTTGCCCGGAGCGTGAATCGCGCCGCCGTGTGAACCGAAGCGCCTCAACGCGCGGCTGCTTCCTTCTCCTCGACCCTGGCCTCGGCGCGACCCAGCGCCGCCCTGATCTGCGGCGACTCGAGGAGCGACAGCGCGTCCGCGATCGCCTTGCTCGCTTCCGCGCAGTGGGCGCGCGCGAGCAGCACGGTGTGGGCGTGGGCGACCTCCTGCGTCCGTTTCGAGGCGAGCGCGAACGCCTGCCGCACGCGATCCGCGACCGCGCGCTGCTCGTGCCAGCGAGCGCGGGCCTGCTCCTCCGCGGCCCGCAGCGCGAGCACCCGCGCCGCCGCGTCGCGCGCCGCGGTTTCCTCTCCGCGAGCAAGCCCTTGCTTGGAGAGCGCCTCCGCCGCCTGCGCGGCATCCTCCGACGCGACCAGCTCGTCGAGGAGCCGCTTCTCCAGCGCGATGGTCATGCCCAGCGCCCGGCGCCCTTCGCAGAGGCGCGCGCGCAGGTCGCGTACCAGCGCGCGGATGCGCTCCTGCGGGTCCTCGGCGGCGGAGAGCGCCGCTTCGATCCAGAGCTCGAGCCTGCCGCGCATGGACATCTTCATTCCCAATCGTCCATCGCGCGCACCAGGCGCCGGTAGAGCGCGAGCGTCTCCTCGCGCTTCAGGCTCAGCCAGATCATCGCGCCGAGGATGAGGAAGCCGGTCGCGGTAGCGGAGATGGCCATCACCCGGGAGCTCTGGGCGCTCGCGCGCACGAGATTTGCCAGCACGTCGGCGAAGAGCGTGGCCGCGCCGAGCAGCGCGAAGGCCCGGATCTGCAGGCCCACACCGGCGACGACCGTCGCGAGCGCCAGCCCGCCGAGGATGAGCGGATAGGTCGGCCCTTCGAATCGCAGCATCTGCATCGCCGTGCCCGCGTACAGCACCAGGCAGCCGAGCCCGCGCAGCCAGGAGAGGTTCCGCCGCGAGAGGTCGCCGTGGCTGATCTGCGCGGCAGCGAGGAGCGAAAGGCCCAGCGGGACCGTGTAGAGCTGCAGGTCGGTGAGCCCTCGATCGCGAAACGACCCGAACAACGCCACGTTGACGAGCGCCACGGCGACGTACGCAGCCGCGCGGTTGCGCCGCAGCCAGGCGAGCAATCCGTAGAGCGCGGCGGCGGCCGCCGCGCAGGAAGGGGCCGCGCCGGGCGGAGCCACGAAGAAGAGCGCAAGAGGCAGCGCGGCCGACACGTGCGCGAGCGGGGCGGATACGGGCGACCCGCGCATCGCCGCCTGCAGGAGCGAGAGGACGAATGCCGCGCCGAGCGTGAAAGTGGCGTCGGCGGCGGCCCAGCCGGCGAAAATCCCCAGCGCGCTACGCGACCACGCATAAGCGGCGATGGCGGGCAGGGCGGCGAGGTAGATCCAGCGCGAGTCCGAGCGCGCGCGGACGGCGCAGAAGAGGAGCAGCATCGCTGCGCCCGCGAGCAAGAACGTCGCGCGGGCCTCAGCGGGTCCTCCGACACCGCCTGCGCACAGCAGGATCGCGGCGGCAGCCGCGAGCACGGAAGCGTTCGCCCGCGCCCCGCGCCGCTCATGGAAGAACACGGCAGCCGCGACCAGCAGGCCGAGCGGCGCCGCGACGCCGGTCCGCGCCAGGAAGGGCGACTGGGTCGCGCCCCAGGCGAGGGCGAATCCTGCGGCCGTGAGGGCAGCGCCCGTCGGAGCGGAGAGGTCGAGCGGCAGACGCACGTTGCGCAAAAACCACGCGCCCGCGAGCACGGCGGCGGGCGTGGTCCACTCGCCCGGACGTAGGTGCGTGGCGGCGAGTGCCGCGCCCCAGAGCGCTCCGGCGAGCCAGGACCGTTCCGGGGCAGTGCGCGCGATCGCCGCGGCCGCGAGTGCCTCGGCGAGGAGCACCAGGGCGCCTCCGGCCGGGAGCCAGGCGGACGCCCCCGGCAAGAGTGCCGCGCAGAGCGCAAGAGACGCGGCGATGGACAGGGCCCATGCCGGCCCGGGCGCGCCCGGAAGCTTGCGGAAGGCGAGCGCCAGCGCCGCTCCCGCGAGGGCGAGCGGCACGGCGGCGACGAGGCCCGGCCCCGCCGGGGAAACACCCGGGAGCCTCACGGCGGCTGCGAGCACGGCGTACGCCGCGAATCCTGCAGGCACGCTGGCGAGCACCACCGCGGCCGCGCGCAGCGAGCGCGCAAGAGGCGCGGGAGCGCAGAAGAGCGACGGGTGCAAGCGGTCCAGAGGCTCCGCGGCGAGAGCGAACAGCAACGCCAGCGCAACAGGTGGGAGCGGCCAGGTGGTCGAGGTCCACAAGGTCGGCAGGAGCGCGGGCACGGCGCCGAGCAAGGCCGCGGTCAAGGCGGCGACGGCGGCCCCGGAGGTCGCCGCGGGGAAGAATCCCGCCGCGAGCGGGACGGCCACGAACGCCGCTGCGGCCATGCGGTTCCAGCGGTCGGCGCGCACGAAGGGCGCGCCTAACGTCCACGCGCAGGTGTACGCGAGCGAGAGCGCCGACCAGAGAAGGAGCGCGGTGGCGTACTTCTGCCGGCGCCGCAGGACCAGCGCTATCCCGATCAGGCCTGCGCCGGCCACGACCGTCCCCCAGCCGCTCGGGACGATTCCGAGGAGGGTCCGCGCCCGCACTATCCCCAGGGCGGTGAGAGCGAGAAGCAGATGCAAGTAGACGACGCCGCCTTCGACCGCGAGCGCGCTCGCCAGATACGCCGCGAGCAGGCCGTCGCAGAGCGCGCGGTTCCAGTCGAGGAAGGGACCGGGCGACACGAGGTTCCAGACCAGCGCGGCGGCGGCGACGAGGTGCGGACCCGTGAGCAGGAGCGGGGCTGACCAAGGCGGACCGCCCGAGAGCGCCTTGCGCGCCCAGAGGAGCAAGAGGGCGAGCGTGACGAGCGCGGCTCCGGACAGGGCAGAAGACCACCCGAGGGCAGGCGGCAGGCAAAAGGCCCAAGCCGCGAGCGCGATCAGCGCCGGGTAGCCGGCCGCCGTGCGCAGCGGCGCGGCCAGCGCGATGAGCGCGGCGGCGCAGACGCTGAGCGCCGCGCAAGAAAGTCGGAGGTCGTTCGCAGACGGCAGAAACCCGAATGCGATCGCGGCGGAACCGACCGCGACGGCGGCGACGAGCGCGAGGGCCAGCGCGGAGAGATCGATGACCGCCTCCGCGTGTGCCCCCGCTCGCGTTCGCAGGACGCGCGCAAGGGCGAGCACGGCGGAGGCGGCGAGCGCGCCACCCAGCGCCGCGGCGGGAACGCGCAGGCCGAGCAGCGAGGTCGCTTGCCACGCGCCCGCCACGATGGCGAAGCCAGCCGCAGCGGCGCTCCAGCGCGCGTCGCGACAGAGGGCGGCGAGCGCGATGGCGCACACGGCGGCGGCTCCGAGCAGCAGCGCACCTCTCACGTCGATGGAAAAGCCGCCGCGCAAGGCGAGCAGCGCGGTCGAGAGCGCCCCCCAGCCGAGGAGAGGCTGGGCCAGCGCGAGGAGCCCCGGCTGCGGGAAGGGCAGCGGCGTGAGGAGCGGTCGCGGGCCCTTCCACGCGCGCGAGAGACTGCGCAAGGCGAAGCTAGCGGCGAGGGACCCCGCGGGGAGCGCGGCCCAGCGCACGTCGCTCGAAGGCCAGGACCGGAAGACGGTCGGACCCAAGAGCGACAGCGCGAGCCCGAGGAGGCAGAGGCCGGCGCTGGAAGCCAGGAGGCCGACCGCGCCATTGCCGAGCACGACCGCGCCCGCGCCCCAGAGGACCGCGAACAAGGCCAGCCCCCGCCGCCAGGAATCGCCATTGGAGAAGAGATCGGCTGCGAGCGCGGCGCCAGCGGCGAGGAGCGACCAGTGCACGAGCGCGGAAGCGCCCAGCCGCTCACCGCCGCGTTGCAGGAATGGGAACGAGGCGAGCATGAGCGCAACGCCGGCGAGGGCGAGCGCGGTACCGGGCGCAAGGGAGGCGCGAAGCAGCGCAAGGGCGAGGGCGCCAAACAAAGCAGCGGCGCCGCTCCACGCCGTCCACTGCCGGGGCGCCCGCCGATGCCAGGTCGCGAGCAGCGTCGCCGAGAGAGCCAGGACCAGCGCCGGGCCCAGGCGGCTCCCAGCCGCTGCCGCGCTCAACGAGCCTGTCGCAGCGAGCAGAAGCAAGACCGCAGCGGACCGGCCGGCGGCGGAGCCGAGCCGCGGATCGCCGCGTTGGTGGAAGCGCCGATCGAGCGAGGCGGCCAGCGCCGAACAGGCCAGGATTCCCAGAGCGGCCACGCAGAGGGTCTCGCCCCGCGTAGCGGGTCCGCTGCCGGAAAGGGCGCAGGCGGCGTCCACCGCAGCGCGCGCGAGCCGCGAAGAGACGAGGAGGGAGACGACGGAAGCCGCGCCGGCCACGAGCGAGAAGTAGACGAGGAGGGGGCGCCGGTACCAGGCGATGCCCGCCGCGAAGTGCGCGGCCGCAAGCGCCGCGGAGAGCTCCAGATAAGCCGGCTCGCGAGCCGCCAGCGCGACCCCCGCGAGCGCTGCCGCGAACGAGGCCACCACGGCCGTATCGATCTCCGGCCGCGAGCCCCAGCGTGCGCGCAGCTCGACGTCCACGCGCAGGGCGGTGAAGGACGCGAGCACGGCGAGAGGACCGTAGAAGGCTGGAACCGGAAGCGAAGGGCCACCGAGCGCGTGCGAGCGACCGAGGACGAAGAGGAGCGCGTAGGCGAGCGCGGAGAGGTGGAACGCGAGCACGCCGGCGGACGGCGCCTGGGAGCCGCGCAGCGGCGCGGCGGAGGCAAAGTGGAGCACCGCCCATCCCACGTACGGCAGCAAGAGCACGGCGGGCGGAGAGAGCGCGGCCACAGCCGGCCCGAGGATCACCAGGGCGAGCAGCGCGACGAGCGAGCGCGCGAGTGGAGCCGCCAGCGGCCGGTCGAGAAGGCCCGCCGCGAGGTACAGCAAAGGATACGAGACGACCAGGACGGCGGGGCCCGCGATCGCCCATGCCCAGACGCGCAGCTCGAAAGTGCCCGAGGCCGCGAGCGCGGCTACCGGCACCAGGGCAAGCCCGACGTAGGCCATCGCGCGGCTGGCCGTGTCGAGGCCGTGGTTGCGCTTCAACCAGAGCGCGACGCCGACGAACCCGCCCGCGTACGCGAGCGCGGTAGCGACGATGAGCATCTGCCGGCCGAGCTGCGCGAAGGAGCCCCACGCCTCGCGCAAGAAGTAGAGCGAGCCCGCGACGACGAGGAACCCGCCGATGAACCAGCCGATGTTCTCGATGAGGAAAGGGCGGACGTGCTCGCGCCAGGCCGAGTAGCGCTGGACCGCGGCGTGAAGCTCGGCCTCGGAGCCCCGAGCGGGAAGAGCGGGAGCCGGCGCGGGCCGTGCGGTCCGTGCAGTTTCGGGAGCTGGTGAGAGTGCGTTGCTCGCCGCTTCGGGGCTCGCTGGGCGAACGATCTGCTCGGCGGGGCGCCGCGGCTGCATCATCGCCGGGGGCGAAGAAGCCGGCTCGACGAGCCCCGCACTCGCTGAGGATGCCTGACGCGCCGCGGTCTCGACCTCGGCACCCGGCGCCGCCTGGCCGGCAACTGCCGGGCCCGGGCTCGCCCGTGGATCGGGCGCGGCCTGCACTTGCCGTTTGCGAAAGGCGCCGTTCCACTCGGTCCCGAACAGGACCCTGATGAGCTCCCTCTCCCGCTGGGCCGCCCGGCCCCGGGCCTCCTCCTCGCGGCGCCGGGCGCGCTGCAAAAGCACCACCGCCCAACCCACGAAGACGAGAAGCAAGACGACTGCGATTCCCACGAGGACTCCGGGAGCTGGATGGCGCCCGCTGCGCCCGCAGGAGCGTACCAGCGGTCCGCCGGACCGTGCCAAGACTCTCTAGAGAAACCGGGCCTGCCGCGCGCCGCGGGTAGGCGATGCTCCCACCTTGAGTTCTAGGACCATAGGACGGATAAGGCGCGTTCTGCCAAGTCAACGCTTCCTTCCTGCACTGGACCGAGCCTAGCAGAGCAGCCTGCGGCCGTGCCATGCACCGGCGCGCCGGGTACCCTTGATTAGCCATATGCCGGAAATGCATCGCCAAAGCGACGTGGTGCGCCGCGTTCGTGCGCTCACAGGCGAACTACTCGCCGCCTGACGACATCAGGTCGTCGACCGGT
>Ga0137392_10002472_pt1 | contig 11133 bp, 8 predicted proteins | sample 15con2h34AmetaG_FD_101394 | JGI IMG/M metagenome (GOLD analysis project Ga0137392, IMG submission 101394) | Vadose zone soil microbial communities from Angelo Coast Range Reserve, California, USA - 15con2h3.4A metaG | ecosystem: Environmental > Terrestrial > Soil > Vadose zone > Saprolite... | reverse complement strand
GGTTCGCGATCGGTTACCTCGTCAGCCGTGTGGCATTTTCATGAGTGGCGGACTCGATTCGACCAGCGTCGCCGCGGTGGCCTGCAAGATTGCCAGGAAGAATGGCGCGAGCGGCCCGCTGCGTGCATACACGATCGACTGTCGGCCGCTATTCAACGACGAAGAAGGGGTCCTGGCGTCGCTGGTTGCCGAGAATCTTCGCATGGACATCGAAATTCTTTCCGGGGCCTGCTGTCTCCCGTATGAATCTTGGGAAGACTCGCTGCGGGGCGCGCCAGAGCCGTGTCACGATCCTTTTCTTATTCTAACTCAACGCCAATATCGCCAAGTGTCCGGCCACGCGCGAGTCGTCCTTTCCGGGTACGGCGGAGACGACATCCTGACCGGGCAAGCTTGGCCCTACCTGACGCACCTCTTTCGCCAGCGGGGTTTCGGGACCATCGTGAAGACATTCGGACGGTATATCCTGAAGCATGGACGCATCCCGCCACTCCGGGGAGATTTTCGCGCCCGGCTACGCCGGTGGATGGGCCGCGGGAACCCGTTGACGGAATTTCCGCCATGGCTGGAGCCAAACTTCGTTGAGCAACACAGTCTTTCGAGCAGATGGCGGGAACTTCAGGAATCGCCCAAGACCGGTCATCCGTTGCATCCCCTTGCTTTTGCTGGTCTCTCCAGCAAATATTGGTCGGGCGCACTCGAAAGTGAAGACGCCGGCTGGACCGGCGTGGCGGTCGACTTGCGCGTGCCCCTGCTCGATCAACGCTTGCTGCGCTTCCTTCTGCGAGTGCCGCCGGTACCCTGGTGCATGAAAAAAGCGCTTCTCCGCGAAGCCATGCGTGGCATGCTGCCGGAAGTAGTCCGCGAGCGCTCAAAGACTCCGTTTCTCGGTGATCTTATCAAGCATTCTATCGAGAGCCAGAAATGGAAACCAGTGCCCCTTCCTGAGCCGACTGCAGACCTTCGGCAGTTTGTCGATTGGGAGCGGCTCGGCACGACTTTGGCGACCGCCGCGGGTTCTACTCTATGGGTTGGCCTGCGCCCCGTTTCTCTCCTCTATTGGCTAAAAGTAAAAGGGTTGTAAACGAGGAACGAATTCGATAGAGTGCCGAACGGAGACAATGAATGAGGCGAGCGTCAGGCGTGCCTGTGAGGAAACCATATCAGCCACCTAAACTCATTGTCTACGGTGACTTAACTCAGTTAACCCTGAAGAACACGGGAACAACGATGGACATGGTGACCGGTAACTCGAAAACCTGATCAATACTTTCAAGCAGTGTTGCATTGTGAGAATCCTGGCAAGTGATTTATCCCTATCGCCTATACGGGCTGACCCTCGGTTGTGATTCTCTGGTCTCCGCCCTCCGCCAAGAGCCCACTCGTCTCGAACACTTTGACATCGCGGTGAGTCTCGGTCCAGAAACGGACTGGGTGCGCGAAGCCAGGCGTCTAGTGTCCCACCTTGAACACCCCCGGTCAGGGGAAATCGAACGAGACAATTCACCATTCACACTTACTTCATATGGAGCCGGAGAGTTTTTCGAACTGTCCTATGGCAACGAAGCACGCTTCTTTGTAGATGGTGCGGCGAAACGTGTCTGGGGCAACTGTTCGCCCCCTCTCACAAACGAGGATCTCGCGACTTATCTCCTGGGACCAGTCATGGGATTTGTCCTGCGACGCCGGAGTATCTTGGCACTCCATGCCAGCGCCGTAGCTATCGGGGGACAGGCGGTCGCACTGTGCGGCGCGAGCCAGGCCGGCAAGTCCACGACTGCGGCGGCCCTCGCGCTAGGAGGAGTTCCCGTCCTGTGTGAAGATATAACTCCGCTCGTCGAAGTGGATGGAAAATTTCAAGTTGAACCTGGCTATCCTCGCGTATGTCTGTGGCCGGACGCGGTAGAGAAACTGTGTGGCGCCCCGGACGCATTGCCGCGGTTGACACCCAGTTGGGAGAAGCTTTTTCTGCCGCTGGATGGCGGGAATGCGAAATTCGATGCGCAACGGCGTGTGGTAAGCGCGGTGTACCACTTCGCTCCCCGTATTCGAGAGGCCGATGCGCCGCGGATAGAAACAATGAGCGGGCGTGAAGCGCTTCTCAATCTCGTGCAGAATACCTACATGAATTGGCTCCTAGACCGGAGACAGCGCGCCGCGGAGTTTGACACGCTTGCTAAGCTCGTCGCCGAGGTGCCCGTGCGGCGAATCGTTCCCCACGTCGACCCAGGACGTATCGGCGCGCTCTGTGAATTGATCGTAGCGGACGCAGAACGTGTATCTGCCGCTTATGCCGTCGCCGCCGGGATTTCCTCCATCTAAAGATGTATTCACTCTGCGATTTCGGAAAGATGATTGCTGATGCCGGGCGCTTCGATGCATACGCCAAAGCGATTGCGGCGGCGGTGCGTCCCGGTGACACCGTCGCGGAAATCGGGTGCGGCCCTGGCGTGTTCTCGCTGTTAGCCTGCCGGGCAGGAGCGCGGCGCGTATTCGCCATCGAGTCGGACGACAGCATTCATTTCGCCCGGCAGCTCGCGGCCGCCAACGGTTTCACGGACCGGATCGAGTTTTTCCAAAGTGACTCGCGCAAGACGGAACTGCCGGAGCGCGTCAACGTCATCGTTTCTGACATCCGGGGCGTGCTGCCGCTCTATGACCATGTGATTCCGTCAATGGAAGATGCGCGACAGAGATTCCTCGCGACGGGCGGTATCATGATTCCGCAGCGTGACACGCTGAAAGTGGCCGTGATTGACGCGGAGGAGTACTACTCTCGTCTTATATCCCCCTGGCGGAAGTCGGTTCCCGGAGTAGATCTCTCGCCATCGGTTTTGCCCATCCTCAATCAGTCCTACAGCTCGACTTTCAAAAATGATCAACTTCTGACCGAAACGCAAAATTGGGGCTTGCTCGACTATACGGTGGGGGCTGCGGCACGAGTTGCCGCTGAATTGGATTTTTGCGTGGCTCGAACCGGGACGGCCAACGGCCTTTGCCTGTGGTTCGAGACGCAACTCCTCGGCAGCATCGGTTATTCTTCCGGGCCGACAGGTAAGGCAACCATATACGGCCAAATCCTTTTACCATGGCTGGACCCTGTGACAGTTGCCGAAGGCCAGGAGATTCATGTTGAATTGCGTGCCGATCTCATCGGCCCGGATTACGTTTGGTGTTGGAACACCACCATCCTTGCCCGGGACAGTGCGCCGCCCATTCACTTCGAGCAATCCACATTTCACGGCGCAAATTTCTCGCCAGATTCGCTGCGACGCCAGGCACTGGACCATACTCCCCGGCTCTCTGTGGCAGGACAGGCGGACCTATGGATGCTAGAACGGATGGATGGAAGCGCCTCGTTGCAGATCATTGCGCAATCGGCGGCACAGCGGTTCCCACGCCTGTTTTCTTCGTGGCGCGAGGCATTCCGGCGCGTAGTGGACCTTTCCAAGGAATTTTCACGGTGAATTGTACGGGGCCGCTCCACGGCGGAGAATTATCGTCTACCCTGCCCTTACGGCGAGCGCTGGCGAAACGTGATCGGCTTTTATCTGAACTGCTCTAGGCAAAGTACCGGGCAATGATTTTGCGTCTCTCGACGATCGCTCATCGCGCGGCTCTTGCTTCTCTTCGGACGCCGGTAGAGAATACGGTTTCTTCGTTTCCCGTTTAACAGGCTTCGCCATTCCCGGATTCCGCATGCTTGTTATATCCGACTCTACGCGCCGACTGCAACCATACGTTCAGGCAGAAAGGCCGTACCTGACTCCGCAATTTTTCAATGCTCATCTTGTCATGCAGCGGCGTCAGCGCAGTACGATCGACGAACCTATCGGAATCTTTGCTCCAGGGCATCTGATTGGCTCTCTCGGCCCCGTTTTTCTGCAATTGCGCCGAGACTGGATCGCCCTCGAACGGCGTCTTCGGACGCATTCGAATTCGTTCCGGGATTCGCCCCGCCATCGCTTCTCGCAGAAGCATTTTTTCAAAAAACCATGGGAACGGCGGAATCGCCAGCAGATAGTTCACTATCCTCAAATCCAGGAAGGGATAGCGTACCTCCAGCGGATAGGGCGTCACTCCGGCGTTCTCCTGTTCGAACATCCGCGTCCAGATTGGCAGGGAAAGAGAAGCGTGGGCCTTCGGAACAATGGGATGCGCCCCGGTTTTCACGGGATGCTCGAGCCGCTCCTTCCACCGTGACTTGAGATTTGCGCGCCGCACAAATTCCCGATTCAGCCACACGGGGAACACCGCCAGGTCCGGATCTTTGCGGATTATTCGCCTCAGCCGCGCCTCGATTCCTCTGTATGGAAATGGCCGAATCCAAAAATAATTAGCAAGTTCAGTCAAGAGCTGCTGCCATTCTCCCCTTCGACGATGGTCCGCCGCATACGGCCATATTTGAAATTCCATCAGGTTGTCGACACCTTCCCCGCTCAATACAACTCGGCAATCCGCGGAAATGTTTCGGCAAGAATCCAGGAAAGTTTTGAAAAGCGGATCCTCCACCGGCTCCGGCAAGCTGAATTCCGGATCATCCCAGCCTTCAAAGAGTTGCGTATGATCCGCTGCCATGAACTTGACCGGCAGCCGCAGGAACTCGCCCACTTCCCGCGCATACTCGCCTTCTCGATCGGGAATCAATGAATCGAACACATGCGTGTAACAGCGAATTTTCGTTATTTGGGTACCTTTGGCTGGCACATCTTTCGCCACCGCTGCCACCGAAGACGAATCGAGCCCTCCGCTCAGTAGCAGTCCGACGCGGTCCGCGCGCAACCGATCTTCGACGGCGGCTTCGAGAAGCGCCCGGAAATTCTCCATGTACTCTTCCGGCTTCGCGTAGCGAATCCGGCCGTCCGTCGGTGGTGTCCAGTACCGTCTGATCTTCACGCCCTCCGGCGAGATGCTCAGCGTATGAGCGGGAGGCAAGCGCTGAATCTCGCGGAAGCTGGTGGCCGCGTTGTCGCAATTCGCGCCAAACAGCAGAAAATCTCCAATCGCAGCTTCATTTAGTTCTACCGGCACCTGCGGATGCAAGCGGACACAATTCAGCGTATTGCTGAATATGAAAAGCTCTCTCTGCTGCGCGTAATAAAAAGGCTTGATGCCGAAGTGATCCCTCGCGCAGAACAGTTGTTTGTTGCGCGCATCCCAGATGGCGAACGCAAAATCGCCGAGCAGCCGCTCCACGCAGGGCGTGCCCCACGCCGCATAGGCATGGAGAATCAGTTCAGAGTCCGGCGCCTCTGGCCGTACTACACGCTTGGCGCGTTGCAATCCGGCGATCAGGTCCGCCCGGCCGTCGAGCCGCGCGTCCGCGGCAATCCAGAAACGTCGTTCGAGATTCGCAGGCTGCCGTTCGCTCTGCGATTCGCGGGTGGTCCGCAACATCGTATGACCCAGCCCGATCGATCCATCCAACCAGCATTCGCGGGCATCAGGGCCGCGGTAGGCGAGAAAATCCACCAGCGCCTGCAAAAGCGCTTTCTCCAGCGGCGCACCGTTCCGGTGATAAATGCCAACGATGCCGCTCAATCAGCTCGCCTTTCTATTCAACCGGCTGACGCTTCAAATTTACAACATCCCCATCCCGTTGGGCTCACGCCCAGAATCGGAGTTTCTCCACCTGCTGGATTTCCATTTCTAAACGCTGCTTGGCTGGAACTTCATTCTACTGTCAGCTCTTTCCCTCGGCAACGTTCAGAGAATGAGATCTTCGGTCTCTCCGGTAACGCTCACCACGCCGCACTTGGCATCTCACATGCTCTGTGTTCTCCTATAAATGCCATCATGAAGCTCGCCTTCTGCCGCCGGTTGCTCCATTACTTCGTTCCCTTGCTCGTTTTCGCTCTTGTTCCGTCATTGACAAGAGCTGAGGACCAGCAGCCCACCATACGCTTTGTCCGCAATCCCGATCCCGCGCCGGAGTTCAGCTTGACGGGCCTCGACGGCAAGCCCGTCACGCTCGCCGGCGCGAGGGGCAAAGTCATTCTGCTGAATTTCTGGGCTACCTGGTGCGGGCCGTGCCGCGCCGAGATTTCCGACCTCGTCGAGCTGCAAAACAAATACAAAGACCGCCTGCAGATTCTTGGCCTGGTAGTGGACGATGACGATCAGGACGCCATCAAGGAATTCACTGAAAAATTCAGCATTAATTATCCGGTCGCGATCGCTACCAACGAAATTCGTTTGCAATATGGCGGGATCGCCGCGCTGCCTACTTCTTTTGTGCTCGACGCGGATGGCCGCATCGTCCAGAAACATGAAGGACTGCGCGATCCCGTGCTTTACGAAACGGAAATCCGTTCGTTGCTCGGGCTGCCCATCGGCAACGTCAAAGTGGAAACGTTCGACGACACCGGCCAGATTTTTCTGAAGAATGCGGACCGCGCCAGCGAACTCCCCGGTGTGGATCTTTCCAAACTCACGCCGGAACAAAAAACTGCCGCGCTTCACAAATTCAACGCCCAAACCTGCACCTGCGGGTGCACCTACACCCTGGCGCAATGCCGGATTTACGACCGCAACTGCCAGATCAGCAAAGCCGCGACTTCGAAAATTATCGCTTCACTCCTTCGCACGGCGCAGCCAAAACCCGCACCAGCAAAGTCTCCTCGAGCTACTCGTCCCGCTTCCGCGCCCAGAGAAAAAGAAAAATAATGCGGGTCACAATTCAGCACCAAGAGGCGCCCAAATAGTTTTCGTCTTCTCCAATCGTTCTTGCTGGCCCATCCGGCTTCTGCCCTGATACTCTTTTCCCACTCGATGCCCACTCTCGCGAAAATACTCTTTGTCCTGGCGCTGGCCCTTTCTTTCACGGGATTTCTTTCTCCGCCGATCGCGCTCACCGCAGGAATTCTCTTCGGTCTCAGCTTCAAGCATCCCTTCATCAGCGAAAGCCGTGGCATTGCGCGGACACTTCTGCAATGTTCCGTAGTAGCGCTGGGCTTCGGCATGAATCTCGACGAAGTACTGAAAGCGGGGCGCAGCGGATTTATTTACACGGCGCTCGGAATTTCCTTCGCGCTGCTGGCAGGTCTTGCACTCGGGAAACTCCTCGAAGTTCGCGGCAATTCGTCCTTTCTGATTACTGCGGGCACGGCCATTTGCGGCGGCAGCGCCATCGCCGCCATCGGGCCAGTTCTCGAGGCCAATGAAGAAGAGATGGCGGTTTCGCTCGGCACGGTTTTTATTTTGAATTCCGTTGCCCTGCTGATTTTTCCGCCGATCGGCACGGCGCTCCAACTTTCGCAGTCGCAATTCGGGCTGTGGGCCGCGCTGGCGATCCACGACACCAGTTCCGTCGTCGGAGCCGCTACGAAATATGGGCCGGAGGCGGTGGTGATTGGCACCACCGTAAAGCTCGCACGCGCACTGTGGATCGTTCCGCTGGCGCTCGCGACCGCGACGGTAAGGCGCAGACGCGCCGGGAAAAGTTCCACCGGCGGCGACAGTGGCGCGCGCGTTCAGTTTCCGTGGTTCATTCTTTTCTTTGTTCTCGCGGCGCTTGCGAATACTTACCTCCCGGCGTTGCCTTCCGCCACGAAAACGTTTTTCACCCTTGGCAGGCTTGGGCTTACAGCGACGCTTTTTCTGATTGGGAGCGGAATTTCACGCAACACGCTGAAAGAAGTGGGCTGGCGGCCGCTGTTGCTGGGCGTGCTCCTGTGGCTGGGCGTGGGGCTTACTTCGCTGTACTTCATTCGAACGGGTGTCATTTCTCTTTAGCCGAAGGCAAAATCATCCAAAGGAAGAATTATTTTTTCAGCACCTCGAGGACGGCACCGGTCATGGCTTTGACGCCGGTTCGAATCGTGGGTTCCGGGACAGGCGCGAATTCGGCGGAATGCGGGCCGGGCAAACGAGTGCCATTCTGCTTGGCGGCTTGCCACTTTGCGGGATCGGCGGCGCCGAGATGAAACATGCAAATGGGCGGCTTGGGATCTTCAAGCGCATAGAGACTGAAATCTTCGCTGGCCATGGCGGGTTCGGCCGGGAGCACATTTTCCTTTCCAAGCGAGCGCTCGAGTCCAAGGGCGACGCGCCGCGTTAATTCCGGATTGTTGATGGTGGCGGGGACATGGTCGGCCGCGATCGAAATGATGGGCGCGCGGTCAGCGGGAACGCCGGCAGCAGCGGCGATGCCATTGGTGATGCGAGCGATGGCAGCGAGTACTTTTTCGCGCTGCGCGGGATTCATGGTGCGAACGGTAAGCTGGAGATGAGCTTCGTCAGGGATGATGTTGTGCTTGGTGCCGGCGTGAAACGAGCCGACAGTGACGACTGTCGGAACCTGCGGGTCCATTTCACGGCTGACGATGGTCTGTAAAGCCACGACGATTTCCGAAGCAATGACGATCGGGTCTTTGCCGGCCTGCGGCGCGGCGCCATGGCCGCCATACCCGCGCACGGTGATGTCCACGGAATCGGCGCCAGCGAGAATACTTCCCTCGTGCCAGCCTACTTTTCCCGCCGGCAAATCCGAGCCGTCGTGGAGAGCCAACACATAATCGGGCTTGGGGAATTTTGTGAACAGGCCGGCGTTCAGCATGGCACGAGCGCCGCCAACGGTTTCCTCGGCCGGCTGCCCGATTAAGACAACCGTGCCGCTCCACTGATTCTTGAGCTGCGCCAGCATGCGCGCAGTGCCGATGAAAACAGACATATGAATGTCGTGACCGCAGGCATGCATTACGCCGACTTCGGCGCCATCGGCGCGCTTTACTCTTACATGGCTGGCATAGGGGAGACCGGTGTTCTCGACGATCGGGAGCGCATCCATGTCGGTGCGGACGTAGACGGCGGGGCCGGGACCATTGCGGAGAACGCCGACGATTCCATAGGAAACAACGCCGGGCGAATCGTACCGGCCGAAGTGGTCGGTGACGTCATAACCGAGCTTGCGCAATTCCACGGCGATGAGGGCCGACGATTCCTTCTCCTCGGTGGAGAGCTCAGGATTTTCGTGCAAATGTTTGTAGGTGGCGACGAGCGAATCCATTTCCTTGCCGACGCGCTGATCGAGATCGTTCTGAGCGAGCAGCGGCTTCGCTCCGCTAAAAACAGCGAGGCCACCGAGCAGCACAACAAGAGAATATTTCATCGCGGCACCTCTGAAACGAGGTTGCATCTTAGCACCATTGAGGCAGACAACAGCCGATACGGCGGTTTCCGATGATGTGGACTTGGCCGTGCTGTCCATAGATAAGTTCCGAGTTGCCGACAATTCGGAAGCTGGCAAGCGCGCCAGGATTATCAGGTCTGGTCGGCATGAGTTGCCTTGAGAGGTTATCTGACGTGATGGAACGTGCCGTTATAGATACGTTGCTGTGTGTCGGACTTGCCGCCCGCAGTTTCGAAATAGGCGGACAATAACCGAAGTCGCGGGAAACAGGATCCGCCAAAGTTCGGTATCTCAATACATGCGTCGAATACTCTGGGTCGCGGGCGTATCTTTGGCTCTACATACGTTGGTTTTCATCTTATTTGATAGATATCGCGACTTGACGCTCAACCTCGGGGCGCTCTTTGTTCACGGTCACGACATTTCGGATATTCCACCCGTGATGGGAGCGGGGTTCGGGGTTCTGGCCATCATTGTGATTGTGGCTGGCGTGCTCTTCGACCGTCTCGTTCAGTTCTTATGGCACGACTCGGAATAGCTTGGTGGAGTATCTCACCGTTAGCTCACGCATCTGGATTGCAAGCTAGACCGTCAGTCAGGTACGTCCAATCCGAACAAGCGTTTGAGGAAGCGGATCCGAATTGGCTTCAGAATCCGGACTGATGATACGTGGGGCATCGACTGCTTTCATCGGTGATGGCATTCATTGCGTGCGCGTTTCACCGCGGGTTGCCCCCAGCCGTGCGGACCTGACGCAGCGAGCGCAAACGGCGGATCGAACCTCGGAGCAAAAGGATGGCGCCAACGATCAACGCGAGCGCGATCAGCCCATAAATCAAGCCGATCCGTACATCCCCCTTCCAAGCGTGGGGAGCATCGATTGAAAGGGCGGAAGCGAGAATAGCAACCCAGGCGCCGCAAACCAGGAAGAAGGCGAAACCAATAATCCCCAGCACCGACCACGCTATCGTTCCAGTGCGAGTCACTTAGCTCTCCTTGCTGATTAACAATCGGCGACCATCATCTTATGCGCTAAACACCCGAGAAACGGCCATCTCATCAGTGCTTGATTTCCTTATGAGACGCCAGGACCTAGGCAGCGATTGCGCCAAATCAGATGATACGGTCAAAGCCGCGTAGCCGGCAGCAACCCCATAGCCCGCTACTTCTCCATTTCCGACGCCCAATTCAGGATGATCGCCAGCGGCGGGGCGCTAGGTTCATTCACTCTTGTGTTGATCAAAAACTTCTGACCATCGGCGCTCACGTCATACGAAAATGCATCCATCACGCCCGTGGACTGTCTTGCATAGGTTTGAAACAGCGCGACCGCCGGGCTTGCCTCAAACGCAACGCTCGTTTTCACCGCTACGGCCATCATCTTCCCTTCTCTCGATAGGTAGAACAGTTCCTTGCCGTCCCGCCTCCACCGCGGTTCCTTTCCGCCTTCTCTCGACACTTGCCACTTGCTGCTGGTGTCCGGAAAGGGCGAGACGTACACCTCCCAACTCCCGGTTTCGTTCGACGTGTACGCCATCCATTTTCCATCCGGCGAAAACTGTGCGTTCCGGATCGTCCCCTTCACCCGCAACAGGGGTTTAGATTTCCATTCCTGTGACGTCAAGGACCACAGTTCGGCATTCTTCATCACCAGGAGATACTTTCCATCGCGCGACCAATCCCAGAACCCTTGCTGTTCGCCTCCCAAGTCAGCAACCTGGTGTTCGGTTCCGGACCCGTCCGAGTTCTTTTGATAAAGGATGAAATGATTCTCGCGATTCGAGCCGTACCCGACCCACTTGCCATCGGGACTCCAAATCGGCAGCTGATCCGCCGCCTGGCTGAATGTGAACCGCATCGTCGATCCCTTCGAGAGATCACCGATCCAAAGGTTTACATGGCCATCCCGATCGATCTCATCGAAGGCTACCCGTCTGCGATCGGGCGACAGGTTCGGATTCGCGAGGGGATTGGCCGGGCCGAAGGTCTCTCCTGCATGCCCG
>Ga0137392_10002469_pt1 | contig 11140 bp, 9 predicted proteins | sample 15con2h34AmetaG_FD_101394 | JGI IMG/M metagenome (GOLD analysis project Ga0137392, IMG submission 101394) | Vadose zone soil microbial communities from Angelo Coast Range Reserve, California, USA - 15con2h3.4A metaG | ecosystem: Environmental > Terrestrial > Soil > Vadose zone > Saprolite... | reverse complement strand
CGTCGGTGATGTCGGCGTAATCGGCGGTGTCAACGAGGATGGGTTTTTTGTCCTCGACGCTGACGTACCAGAGTTTGTGCAGTTTGTCCCAATAGAGGAGCTTCTTGCTGTCGGGCGACCACATCGGACCAAAACGGTATACGCCGCCGCCGGTAGTGATGCGCGTCTCCTCGCCACCCATCTGCGGGCGCGTGTAGAGTTCGTATTCGTCGGATTTGTCGGAGAGATAGGCGATTGACTTGCCGTCCGGCGACCATGCGGGATTCAGTTCGTGAATGCTGGAGTGATCCGTAGTCAGCGTGCGAATGCTGCCGTGCTCTGCGGGAACGGTAAAGACGTTGCCGCGGGCTTCGATTACGGCGCGGGCGGCTGATGGAGAAAGAGCGAAGCTGCCGATGTTTTGCGCGACGGTCTTGAACTCCGGGCGGGCTTCGATATCTTCGGCACGCACTACGATGGGGAGATTGCGCGACTTCCCGCTGCCGAGATCGTATTCGTACAGCACGCCTCCGTTTTCGTAGACGATGGCGTCCGGGCCGAGGCTCGGCCACTTGATATCGTACTCCTTGTAATCGGTGAGCTTTTTCGTCTGTTTGGAGCCGAGGTCATAACTATAGAGATTCATCACGCCATCGCGATCGCTAATGAAGTAAATCGCATTGTCGTGCCACATGGGGAACATATCCATACCGGTTGATTTCGGGAGCTCTTCGTAGGTGTTTTTCTTGAGGTCGTAGATAGCGATAGGCAGGCTCCAGCCTCCGCGATAACGCTTCCAGGTGCGGAATTCCTGCGCGGTCTCAATGTAGGCGATTCTGCTTCCGTCGGGGGAGAAGGTAGTCAAGTCGCCGCGTGGAACGGGAAGTGGCTTCGCCGGTCCGCCTTGCGGGGACACGAGGAACAGCTTGGTGAAGCGATTCGGCGGCGCGCTGAAGCGGTCGGAACGAAACAGGATGTTTTTGCCGTCGGGCGTCCAGCCGAGAACTATATCGTTCGAGGGATGAAACGTCAGGCGCTTCGGCTCTCCTCCGTCCGCGGAAATGAGATAAACGTCCGGATTGCCGTCATATTCGCCGGTGAACGCGATCCACTTGCCGTCAGGCGAAAACTTGGGAAAAAGCTCGTCGCCGACGTGCGACGTGAGCCGTCGCGCCGCGCCGCCTTCGCGCGAGGAAATCCACAAGTCGCCGGCGTAGGCGAATACCACTTTGTCTTTCGAAATATCAGCGAACCGCAACAGCCGCGTGGGTCCCTCTGGCGCTTCGCCGGCGCCCGGTGCGGACTGCACTTTCTTGGGCGGGGCCGTTAAGCAGACCATCGCCGCCACGCCCAGCCACAACAACACACTCAGACGCTTCATCATCGGATTCATTCCCCATAACCACTGTAGACAGATTTTTCCCGGAATAACTCGCTTACACTATGGACGGCTGAACGGACGAGTCGTTTCGCCTGACTCATGGATTTGCGTAACAGGCCATAGCCGACTCTCTTGGCCGAGATCGCCCGTACCACGTGCAAGAGGTCCGCGGCTCGCCCTTCCGCCGATTGCAGCCGTGATATCATCATCCCGCAAGCCCGTGTCCGCCAAGCAAAAAGTGTCCCCTCCGCGTTCGCGGCGCGAATCGGCTCTGGCCGCCGCCCCTGGAGCAAAGCCATGAGCTTTCGCACAAAATTATTTCTCGTATTCCTGATAACCGTTATCGCGTCGGTCTCCCTGGTCGCTTATGGCGTGACTTACTACACGCAATCTGCGTTTGAGGAGATGGACACGCAGCGCACCGAGGCGCTCGTCGCGCAATTCAAAAAGGAATTCGTCCAGCGCGGAGAGGAAATCGTCCATCAAGTAGAGAATATCGCGAATGCGGAAATCACGCTGCGGATGGCGCTCGATCTGGCGCGGCCCAATGCTGATCAGTCACTCTACGTTCACGATGCCACCGGGGCGGCGCAGGACCATGGGCTTGAATTCGTCGAATTCGTCAATTCCGAAGGGACGCTGATCTCCTCGGCGCAGTACCCGGCGCGCGTCGGCTACAAGAACGACTGGGTGACCGCGACAAAGGACTGGCGCGAGCGCGGTGCATTTCTAAAGCGCGAAGAGCTGCCGGACGGAGTCGCGCTTTCTTTGGCCGTCGTACGTACGCTGCCTGTCGGTGAGAAGAATTTCTACATCATCGGCGGACGCCGGCTCGATCAGAACTTTCTTGCTTCGCTCGTTCTCCCTGCCGGAATGCGAGCCATTTTATACCGGAATTTGGAGCCAGGCTTCTTTCCCACCGCGCTCACAGATGCAAACGGTGCAGTCCAGCAAGCGGACCGATTCGAGCCCATCATCGACCAGATCCAGAAGCAGCCGCAATCCGGCGTCCCCGTGCGCACGATCGATTGGACGGGCAATCCCGAGTCCGCGGAAACATTTCACGCCATTCCCCTGCTCGGGCGCAACAATGAACTGCTTGGCGCCCTGTTGCTGGGCAGCCCTCGAAGGGAACTTGTATTGCTCATAAGGCACATTCTCTGGACCGCTGCGGCGGTGGCAGCCGGAGCGTTGTTGATAGGGTTGTTTGTGAGCCTGTGGGTTTCGGCGCGAATCACGCGCCCCGTGGAAGAGCTCGCGGAAGGCGCGCGCGAGGTGGCCTCCGGCCGGTGGGACACGGTCATCGATCTTCGCGGACGGGATGAAATCGGCCAGCTCGCCGCGGCCTTCAATGAAATGACGCGAACGCTTGCGGCGCAGCGCGACCAGCTGGTCCAGACCGAACGCGTCGCGGCATGGCGCGAACTCGCGCGCCGCCTGGCCCACGAGCTGCGCAACCCGCTCTTCCCTCTGCAGATCACAGTGGAAAATTTGCAAAAAGCTCGCCAACTCGACGCGAAACAGTTTCTGGAGGTTTTCAATGAGTCCACGGCCACGCTGAAGGTGGAACTCGCCAATCTGAATGCGATTGTCGGGCGGTTCAGCGATTTTTCCAAGATGCCTGCGCCGCACTTCGCACGCGTGAATGTGAATGATTCGCTCCGCAATGCCGTGCGGCTGTTTGAGCCGCAGTTCAACGCCATCGGCAAGCCGCCGGTTATTCCCGAGTATTTTCTTACCGAGCCGCTCCCGGAGATCGACGCCGATCCCGACCTGCTGCACCGCGCGTTTCAGAATCTCGTCCTCAACGCGCTGGATGCCATGCCTGCGGGCGGCACGTTGACGTTTCGGACCTCCGAGCAGGATGGCAGCGTGCGCATCGACGTGACGGACACGGGGAAAGGTTTGACCCCGGAAGAATGTTCCCGGCTCTTTACCCCCTACTACACGACGAAACAGCAAGGCACCGGCCTGGGTTTGGCGATTATTCAATCCGTGATCAGCGATCATCACGGCACGATTTCCGTTTCGAGCGACGAGGAGCGCGGCACCACCTTCCGCATCGAATTGCCGCAGCGCCAGTCCGCGCGCCCAGCGGCGGCGGGCAAGGACACACCGGCGGCGAACAATCCGCCGCAGACCATGACCGCGGCGGCTTCCGATTAGCGCGGCCCCAAAGGATCAACGTTTGCCACGCAAAGCGCATCTCTTGCTCGTCGACGATGATCCCAACACGCTGGCTTCTCTCTCGCGGGCCTTTCGTCTAGCAGGCCACGAAGCCACGGTTTGCGACAACGCCGGCCGCGCCATCGAACTCCTCCGCACGGAAACCTTCGACCTCATTCTTTCCGACGTCGTCATGCCCGGGAAAACTGGACTCGAGCTTCTCGAAGACCTCAAGAAGACCGGCCTGAAGACTCCGATCGTTTTGATTTCCGGTCAGGCCAATATCGAAGTGGCCGTGCGCGCGACGAAGCTCGGCGCGCTCGATTTTCTCGAAAAGCCGATTTCCACGGACAAGCTCCTCGTCACCGTGGAAAATGCTCTGCGCCTTTCGCGCCTGGAAGACGAAAATCGCGAGCTGCGCCACCAACTCGGCAAACACGCACTTGTCGGTTCGGGGCCGGCGATGAAAAAGCTCTTCGCGCAGATCGAACGCGTGGCCGCCAGCGAGACGCGCGTCTGTATCCTCGGCGAAACAGGAACCGGCAAGGAGCTCGTCGCCCGCGCGATTCACGAAAAATCGCCGCGCGCTGAAAACACCTTCATCACCCTGAATTGCGCCGCCGTCCCCGCGGAACTCATCGAATCGGAATTGTTCGGTCACGAAAAAGGCGCCTTCACCGGCGCCGCCGCCCGTCACGTCGGCAAGTTCGAACAAGCCGAGGGCGGTACGCTCTTTCTGGATGAAATTGGCGACATGCCCGTGGCCATGCAAGCAAAGCTCCTGCGCGTCCTCGAAGAAGGCGAAGTGGAGCGCGTCGGCGGCGACAAGCCCATCCGCGTCAACGTGCGCGTCCTCGTTGCGACGCATCGCAATCTCGAAGACTTGGTAAAGCAGAACGCTTTCCGCCGCGATCTTTTTCATCGCGTTTTTGTTTTCCCGCTTCAGCTCCCACCGCTGCGGGAACGCCTTGAGGATTTCCCCGATTTGGTAGCGCATTTTTCCCGTCAAGTCGCGGCGCAGAACGGCTGGAAAGAAAAACTCTTTGCCGATGACGCGATTGCCGAGCTTCGCAAATATTCGTGGCCTGGCAACGTTCGCGAATTGCGTAATGTCGTCGAGCGCCTCGTCCTCCTGGCCACCGACGATTCCGTTTCCGCCACGGACGTCCGCCTCGTCCTGCCCGATCTTTCTTCTACCTCCTCAGCCTCTTTTGCTTCCTCTACTTCACTCTCCTCCGGATCGCTCGCGGAGCGCACGGAAGCATTCGAAAAGGAAGTGTTGCTCTCTGAAATTCGCCGCAACAATTTCCACATGACCAATGTGGCGCGCGCGCTTGGCCTCGAGCGCAGCCACCTCTATAAGAAATGCCAGCAGCTTGGCATCGATTTGCAGTCGCTGCGCAAACTCGATTGATTCGCCTGGTCATCGAAGGCCATCTGTGCGGCATTATCATAGCTTTTCGTCAGAGGCCGAGCATCAACCCTATTGTGTACCGGAGCGCGCCGATTCAAGCCCTTGACGCTTCATGGGTTTCCACTTTACGTCGCCGCGCAGATACTCGATGATCCCCTGTAACCGCCAGATCATGTGCAGCTGCCGGTAGGGAAAATGTTCGAGGAAACAGTAACTCACGAGCCGCGCCACGTCCTGCCAGTCGCTATAGCGCTTGTAGGTCATCTCTTCCTGGAGCACGGATCCGATGGAGATCACCGTTGCAAACGCGTAGCCGAAGAGCAGGAACTGAACGAAAAATTCCCGGCTTAGGGCGCCCAGCACCGCAGCCGCCGCAATGGTTAAAATGCCGCCGAGCTCGATGATGGGAGCGAAGAGTTCAAACAGCCACAAGTAGGGAAGGGCAAACGCTCCGACCCGTCCGTATTTCGGCCTGAAGAGCATGTCGCGGTTTGGCCAGAGCACGTCAAGAAGCCCCTTTTGCCATCGCGCCCTTTGCCGTCCGAGCGACCGCAGATCCGACGGCACCTCCGTCCAGCACACCGGGTCCGGCACAAATTGTATTTGGTAGTCCGCACGTTTTTCGAGCAGGTGCCGGTGCATGCGGGCCACAAGGTCGAGGTCTTCCCCGATCGAGGACGATCTATACCCTCCCACCGCGCGCACCAAGTCGGTCCGGAAAACTCCAAACGCTCCCGAGATGATCATCAACATATTGGCCTGCGCCCACGCCTCTCTTCCAATAAGGAACGCGCGCAGGTATTCGACGACCTGTATCACTTCGATGCTCTTCCGCGGCAGCTTCACGCGCTTCAACCGCCCCTTCTCGATCTCGCTTCCGTTCAGCACGCGTACGATTCCGCCCACGCATACAACGCGCTTCGGGTCCGCAAGCACTGGAACCATGATCCGCAAGAGTGCATCTCTTTCCAGAATCGAATCCGCGTCCACCACGCACACGTACGGAGCCATTGCCGCATTCACTCCGGCGTTCACGGCATTCGCTTTGCTTCCGCCTGGTTCCTTGTCCACAACCAGCAGCCGCGGATCGGTCTCGCTTCGATAAAGCCCGCGCAACGCGGCTGTGTCCAGTTGCTGGATATACAGCGACTTCACCTGCCGCAGTTTGAATTCGTCCACCAACTGCGCGAGCGTGCGGTCCTCCGAGCCATCATTGACGACAATGATCTCGAGTTCCGGGTAATCGAGATCCAGAAGGTTTCGAACGGCCACGCGTATGGATTTCTCTTCGTTATGGGCCGGAACTACAATCGCAACCGGCGGAGCCAGGGGTGTTTCCTTGATCCACGAGAGGCGATCGCTTTGCAGTCGTCGCTGATGAGCTGCGGTGGTTCTCAGCGCCACCCCCAGCATCAGCAGGTAGCATAAATTACAGGCAAGGTAGTACCAGAAGAGCGATTGATTCGCGACTTCGAGAGCCCGGATCATGGCCGCAAGAACGCTCCGTCGGAGACACTTTCCACAACCTCGGGTTCTTCGGTCGGCAGACTTCCTCGGCGAAGCACTTTCAGTAGCTCCTGCTTTTGTTCACCGGGGATTCGAATCGTGGTCTCCAATTCCTCTTCGAGTTTCGCCCGCAGGTCCGCGTTCTCTACCGCGGTGAGGAAGGCGTGCACGCCATAGCGGTCTCCGGTGGCTACGGCCTGCTCGAATACTGAAGCCAATTCCGTCTCGAACAACACCAGCGCTTCTGCCGCGCGCAGCCGCACTAGGCGGTTCGCATCCGTCAGCCCCAGCAGAAGCGTCGGGATGGCTTCGGGGTTTCGAATCTGCCCCAGGCTTACGAACGCGCGCAGCCGGACAAACCACACCGGGTCCTTCGCCAGCCCTCTTAGGGTTTCCAGCGCAAGCCTGGGTTGCGCGTGCGAAATGGCTCTGGCCGCCGCGGCTCGCAACTCATCAAGATCATCTTCGGCAAAAGGAAGCAGCTCAGCGCCAAGCGCAGGCGATGCCACTTCGCCGAGCACCCGTCCAAGTACTTCGCGGACAGGTCCTTCCGCATGCCGCAGGTAGGGCAGGAGTAGCTGCGGGCGTTCCGCCACACACTGAATGAGCGCGTTCTGCAACGGGAGCGCTGGCACGCACAGGCCCATTTCTGATACCCAATTCAAGATCTCCTCTGCGGCCTTTGGCGAAGCGGTGCGTCCCAGTCCGCGAAGGGCGGCCAATCGTGTTTCTGTGTCCCGGTCGCGCAATCCTTCGGAAAGCGCAGGGATCCCTTCGGGCGCGCGTGTTCTCCCCAGGGCCACGAGCGCCCTGCGCCGTCGCCAGCCACGATGATTCCGCGCGTCATTCACCCCTTTGTCGATCAGGCCGCTCGTTCGAAGGAATCTCAGGATGCGCGCGGATTCTTCCCGGTCGGCGCGTTCCAACCCATCCAGGGCCATGGCCTCGACAATTCGCCGATCAAAGGGATTCTTCCGCCACATTTCGTAGGGAAGCTGGCCGGAAATCAGCATGTCCCACTTCTGACGAAATTCAAACGCTCGATTGTCGCGCTTCACGAAATACGATTTCCGGTACATCCTCCGGACTAAGATGAACGCAAGCAGTAATGCATCCGCCGCAATCGCCGCAATGATTGCCTTTGCGACGAATGCCGCTGGCCCCAGTCGCCATAGTTTTTCAAAAATGGAAGCCATAGCTAAACCCAAAACTCGTATCGGTCCGGTTTTGTGTGCGCTTCTGATAGCCCGCGTAGCCCGTTACGTCTTGCCGCTCCGTGAACTGGAATCGCAATCCGCCGCCATAGGTTTGCGAGGCAAAACTTCCGATCTGGTCCACCTGCGCGAAGTTTTCTGTCCCGGCCGCATAAAACGCATTCCCAGACAACCTCTTCACGCCACCGCCGGCCAGCGGAAATCCCAGCCGCGCAACCCCCGAAGGCCGCCATTCCACGCCCGTTCCCGAAAAAGTGCTGCGCGCACCCGTCGCGCCCAGCGACAGTGTCCACTCGCGCGGGAGGTACACGGTCGCGGTCCCATTTAGAGCTAAAATCCGGGAAGTTGCATACCAGTACCAATGCTGACCGTAGCTAAATTCCACCGCGCGCGCTAAATTTGTCTCGCTGGTCTTCCACGCATGATCCATCTCGAAAAACGCTTCGCTCCTCGGGATTACAGCGTTATCGTGCCCTATTGCGCCCCCCACGGTGAGCGCTCCCCATTTCGGCGCGCGCCCGGTAACGCTTCCCAAAAATTTCCCGGCCTCAACGTCCGCTCGCTGATAAAAACTTCCGGCAGCGTCTGTCGTCCAATGCGGCGTCCAGTGCGAGGCAAGGCTGATCCACTCGCCGCGATTGGCGCTCGCGAAATTGAAAAGATCGTTGTCCTGGCCGAACCGCAATTCGTGCTTGGGGTCGCCGCGCAGGGAGATCAACCCAGCTTGTGCTTCCGTGCTCGTGCGATCCAGGTTTATCGCCTTCTGAAATTCGGTGCGGGCCTTGTTTCGTTCTCCCGCCGCTCGCAGCGCGCGCCCCCGCGCCACGTGCAGGTCAGCGCGCTTCGCATCAATTTCCACGGCACGCTCAAGGGCTCGCAAGGCTTCCTGCGTTCTACCTTCGCGCAGGTATAGGTTTCCCAACCCCATCCATACGTCCGGATCGTTGGGCGCGACTCTTACGATTTGCAGGTATTCCTCCTCGGCTTTCGTCACCTGTCCCGACCATCCCAGCACGCGCGCTCGCCACGCCCGCACTTCCATATCCTGTGGCGCGCGCGCCGCCTCGCGATTCACGATCCGCATTGCCGCGTTCCAGTCTTGCGCCTCCGCATACTTCCGTACTTCTGTTTGCCAGTTCGGAGCTTGCTCTTGTCCCCGAATCCGGGAACTCAGTAGCAATGCGCCAGCGAGCGGGAGGGCTAGCGGGAGCCACCCAGCCAAGCACCGCCTCCTCCGCCACTGCCTCTTTCCTTCTCCGAGATTGGTTTCTTTGCACACGGGCGCACTCATTTTCAATGCAATGGACGCTCCATCCCAACGGGCGACCTCACCCGCCGCACCGCGATGTAAGGGCTTTGGAATCTTCTAATTACTACTGGCTTGATTCGTGACCACTCACCTTTGGTTCCTCAGTGGCACACGGGACTAGTTTTGTGCCAATTTGACACAGACGCCCGATGGGCCCATCTGCTCCGTGGGTTGAGGTATTCTTGATCACTCTTTGATTCGGTATTGGAGAAAATAGTCCGGCATGCATCCGGCATTTATCGCGGGGCCCATCGCGGCAGGAGTCTTTGCCACTGGAATTACTGTTTACGGTGCGGCTCATCCGCGGTCGCAGATTTTTGGCCCAACCATTTGCCGCACGAATTCCCCCCGCAAACTTGCCATCACGTTTGACGACGGGCCGAATCCCACGATCACCCTGAAGTTGCTTGATCTTCTCGATCGTTACCAGGCGCGCGCGACCTTCTTCGTCATCGGAAGATTCGCCCGCGAGTGTCCCGAACTCCTCCGCGAGACTATTGCCCGCCGCCACGTTCTCGGTAATCACACGGAAACGCACCCTAACCTCTTCTGGCTGACTCCTCAACAAATTCGAGACGAGCTCCGCCGCTGCAATGACGCCATCAACAGCGCAACCGGCGCTCCGCCAAAATGGTTCCGTCCTCCTTTCGGGTTGCGCAACCCCTGGGTCGCTCCTGCGGCGCAGCAGCTCGCGCAGCGCGTCCTCATGTGGACCCTGATTCCCGACGATTGGCGCCCCGGGACCGCCGAATGGCTCATTCGCCGAATGCAGCCGATCGCCGCGCATGCTCAGCGAAACCTCGGGAACATCTCCAATCCCGCCGCCAATGGTACTGGCGACATTCTCTGCCTCCACGACGGCAGCCACTTGCAACAAAACGGCGACCGCACCCGCACCCTCACAGCGCTCGAATACTGGCTACCCCGTTGGCGTGACCTCGGCCTCGAATTTGTTACAATCGAGGACGCGGTGCACACACCCGCCCCTTAACCATGGACGAACGCGCTTTCTATACAGAGAAGGAAGAAACCAGGAAGATCAAGCTCCTCTGCCCGAGCTGCCGCGGCGAATTCGAGTTTCCCGTCCGCTGGAAGGTTTGCCGCAAGAAAAGGGAACTGCCGCGCGGCGCCGGTGAAGAGGACCGAAAGAAATTCACGAAAGCTTCTTCCTACATGGTCCGGCTCGATGATCTGGTGGCCTGCTTCAAGTGCCGCAAGCGTTTTGAGTTGACCGGCCAATCCACCGTCTTGATCAGCGATAATCTTGGCGACCCCGACGCCGACCCCGAAAACTTCGGCAACCGCTGATCCTCCTTCTAACCTCGACCCTCTAATATCCAACCTCTAAATTTCCGGATACATCTCGAAGAAGGCCGCCACCGACTCATGAAACGTCGCCTCAATCTCTTCTTTGGTGCCTTCGATCAAGTGCATCGTCACCCGCGCCGTCCGGCCATTTTTCAGCGTCACCGTGGCGTCCTTCACTTCCTTCAAATCTTCCTCTGGCAATAAACGCATCCCGTAGATCAGCGCCAGCTTCGCCATATTCTCCTCCCCGCGTTCGCATCAGCCTAATCTCTTGCCCACGCGGGGTCAAACCTGCCATTCCTCCGTACTGACGGAGCGCGTCGAACAGCGCGATAAACCGGCGTATCTTTTCCCCTCCTGCGTTTTGCAGCGGCGAGTTCATCTCGCCATCTGCCTCCGGCCTTTTGTAGTGGCGGGTCAGTAGTAGCGAGTGACGAGTGCTGAGGGCCGACAACGGACGACTAGCTAACAATGAGCTTTCATAAAACACTGAAGGGAAAGAAGATAGTGACTGGGGAGATTCATAGTTGAAGGTAAGGTAAGGAGTCTCTGCAAACTGCTTCCGCCGTTTGCCTCTTCCCAAGCCCGTGATTCATGCCGGCCCTATCGGTTGCTGGCAGACGGGACAATTTCTACGCCACAGATTGGATCAGCCTTTTCCTCAACTAACACCCCGCGACGCAGGCGGGTACGTCATGCGGACCGATCATGGCGTAGAATTCTTCCCGCTGTTGAAGTGCTGTGAGAAGCGCGAGCGCTTTTCCGTAGGCTGCTATCGCTCCGGTTAGATTGTGAAACTCGGGAGAATCCTTAAGCGTCCCTCGTCTTCGTATTTGGGCATCCGCCGAGAGTTCGAGTATTCG
>Ga0137392_10002448_pt1 | contig 11179 bp, 8 predicted proteins | sample 15con2h34AmetaG_FD_101394 | JGI IMG/M metagenome (GOLD analysis project Ga0137392, IMG submission 101394) | Vadose zone soil microbial communities from Angelo Coast Range Reserve, California, USA - 15con2h3.4A metaG | ecosystem: Environmental > Terrestrial > Soil > Vadose zone > Saprolite... | reverse complement strand
CGAACGTCGCCCCCAATGACTTCATGGTGGCGATGGCTTGGTCCATCAGCGCGGTCCGCGCCGCGCCCAGGCCGAAGTCGATAAAGAACGTTTTCCTCGGCACCGCGATGTGCGCTCCGTTCAGCGCGTTGGGGTTGAGGAACTTCGTGTAGTTGCGGAAGCACTTGCCCGGCGTGCGGCAGGCGTCGGTCGCCGGGTCCTTCGGGTCGAAGCCGGCGAGGACGCCGAGCAGCTTGGCCGCGTCGGTCACCGTCCGCGCCATCGGGCCCGCGGTGTCCTGATCGGCGGTGATCGGAACGATGCCGTGCCGGCTGACCAGGCCGAGCGTCGGCTTGATGCCGGCGAGGCTGTTCTGGCCGGAGGGGCTGAGGATCGATCCGGAAGTCTCCGTTCCCACGCCCACCGTGGCGAGGTTCGCGCCCACCGCGATGCCGGGGCCTGAGCTGGAGCCTCCCGTCGCTAGTATCGGACGGCCGTCGTTCTTGATGTTGACCGGAATGATCGGCCTCGGGTCGAGGCGCGGATCGTACGAGTTGAAGCCGAAGCCGACCTTGGACAGATCGCCGCCGCCCTGGAAGAGCTGGAAGCGCAGCTGCGAGCTGAAGCCCGTCGGCATGCCCAGCGCGATGAAGTTGGCGAACTCCGTCAGCGTCCCCTTGCCGAGGATGATGGCGCCGGCGCGGCGCAGCTTGCGGGCGATGGTCGCGTCCTTCTTGGGCCTGGAGTTGCCCAGCGCGACCGAGCCTGCCGTGGTCGGCATGTCCTTGGTGGCGATGTTGTCCTTGAGGATGACCGGGATGCCGGAGAGCGACCGTCCGCCGCCGTCGTCGTCGCCCTCCTCATCGTCGCCGTCGTCGCGCCCCGCGCTCTGGTTGACATGCATGAAGGCGTTGAATGGCTGGGTTCCGACGCCACCGTTGAGCGGCTGATCGTTGGCTCGATCGAACGCGGCGATCCGCGCCAGGTAGATCTTCACCAGATCCTCGGGGGTCAGATCGCCCGATCGGAACGCAGCCTGGATGTCGGCGATGGTGGCCTCGACGACCTTGAACTGGCCGTGGTCGTCGTCGTCCGCGGTCGCAGGCAAGGCAAGGGCCGCAAGAGCGAAGAGTACCGAGACAAGCAGGTACCGGCGATTCATATTGTTGCTCCTCCCGCGGCAATGCCGCCCGCGCACGTGGCCCGAGCCGCCGCTCATGGATTTCCATCTGTAGTGCGGTTTTCCCCGACTCCGTTTGCCGCACCTATACCGCTCTCGTCTAGTAGGACTCCGGTCGGAGCCCACCAAGATCATGCGATTTGAAACACTTATCGGGTGATCCACGTACGGGTGCGCGGGCGCGAAGCGCCGCAGGGTTGGAACAGCGCCGGTCTTTGGACATCATGGCGCGCCTTTTTCCCGGAGGGAGAGATGCGCAAGCGGATCGAGCTTCTTCTCGCAAGCGTGGTCCTGCAGGCGGGCGCCGCGCGCGCCCTGACGGCCGAGGAGCTGGTCGCGCGCAACCTGGAGGCGCGCGGCGGGGCGGCGAAGATCGCCGCCATCCGATCGCTCCGCTCGACCGGCACCGCCTCGTTCAGCTTCGGCGACGCGAAGATCGACGCGCAGTACGCCCAGCTGCAGAAGCGGCCGGGGATGGTGCGGACCGAAGTCTCGCTGCAGGGGCTCACGGCCGTGGACGCCTATGACGGGCGCGACGGCTGGGAAGTGCAGCCCTTCTTCGGGCGGCGCGATCCGCACCGCACCTCCGTAGACGAGGCCAAGGAGCTGCAGCGCCTCGCGGAGATCGGCGGGCCGCTGGCGGCCGCCGCCACCAGCGGCCACCGCGTCGAGTACCTGGGCACTGACGATCTCGACGGCACGCCCGCGCACAAGCTGCGGGTCACGCGCAAGGACGGCGACGTCCAGTACGTCTTCCGCGATCCCGACTACTTCCTCGAGATCCGCGTCGTCACCGAGAGCAAGGTGCGCGGCGTCGACCGGATCACCGAGACGGACCTGGGCGGATACGAGCAGGTCGCCGGGGTCTGGTTCCCGTTCTCCATCGAGTCGGGCGAGAAGGGCAGGCCGCGGAGCTTCCGCTTGACCATCGAGCGCGCCGAGCCCGACGTCCAGGTGGACGATGCCCTCTTCCGCTTCCCCACGGGTCCGGTCGGCCGCGCCGTCCTGGCAGGCCCCCCACAGGCGCAGAAGACGGTGTCCGCGGCGCCGCCGGCGCCCGCGGCGCGGAAGGCGGAGGCGCTGGACTCGGGCGTCATATCGGGGGTGGGCTCGCGCAACATCGGCTCGGCGGCGATGAGCGGCCGCATCGCGGCCCTCGCCGCGCGCAACCAGGACGGCAAGACCACGCTGTACGTCGGCGCCGCCAGCGGCGGGGTGTGGAAATCGGCCGACGGAGGGACGACGTTCAGGCCGGTCTTCGACAAGGCGCCCGTGCAGTCCATCGGGGCCATCGTCATCGATCCCACCAATCCACAGACGGTCTGGGTGGGCACCGGAGAATCCTGGACCCGCAACTCCGTCTCGGTCGGCGACGGCATCTACAAGTCGACCGACGGCGGCGAGACCTGGACCAACATGGGCCTGCGCAACTCGGAGCGGATCGACCGCATCCTGGTGCACCCGAAGAACGGGAACGTGGTCTACGCCTGCGTCCCCGGGAAGCTCTGGAGCGACAGTTCCGATCGCGGGCTGTACAAGACCACCGACGGCGGCCGCACCTGGGACCTGGTCCTCACCGGGCAGAACTACTCCACCGGCTGTGCTGGCCTGTCGATGGATCCCAAGGATCCGAACGTCCTCTTCGCCGGGCTGTGGGACTTCCGGCGCAAGGGCTGGACGTTCCGCTCCGGCGGAGAGGGCCCCGACGCGCCCAGCGGAAGCGGCTTGTACCGCTCCGCGGACGGCGGAGCGAGTTGGACCGAGCTCTCCAAGGGCGGGCTCCCGCCCAAGCCGTGGGGACGCGTCGAGGTCGCGGTGGCCCCTTCGAACGGCAGCGTGGTCTACGCGTTCGTCGAATCGAAGGACTCCGCCCTGTACCGCTCCGCGGACGGCGGAAAGACCTGGGAGGCGCGCGACAAGAGCCAGCTCATGGTCTGGCGCCCGTTCTATTTCGCGCGCCTGGTGGTCGACCCGACCAACGCCGACCGCGTCTTCAAGCCCGACCTGAACCTGATCGTCAGCGACGACGGCGGGCGCAGCTTCGCCCAGAGCGGCGGCCGGTCGCACGGGGACTGGCATGACGTCTGGGTCGATCCGGACAACCCCAAGCACGTGGTGGGCGGCGACGACGGCGGCCTGTGGATCTCGTACGACGGCGGCAGCCGCTGGTGGAAGGCCGCCAACCTGCCCGTCTCGCAGTTCTATCACGTGAGCGTCGACGACAAGGACCCGTACCAGGTGTACGGCGGGCTGCAGGACAACTCTTCCTGGGTGGGCGATTCCGCGTACCCGGGAGGCATCTCCAACAGCCGTTGGGAGAACGTCTACAACGGGGACGGTTTCTGGACCTGGCAGGACCCGTCCGATCCCGACGCGGTCTATGCGGAGTTCCAGGGCGGCTACATCGGCCGCGTCGACCGGCGCACGCTCGCCACCCGGGACATCCAGCCGAAGGCCGGCTACAAGGAGAAGCTGCGCTTCAACTGGAACACGCCCATCGCGGTGAGCCCCACGCAGAAGGGCACCCTCTACATCGGGGCGCAGTTCCTCTTCCGCTCGCGCGACAAGGGCGACAGCTGGGAGCGGATCTCGCCCGACCTGACCAGCAACGACCCGCAGCAGCAGAAGCAGGAGCAGTCGGGCGGCGTCACGGTGGACAACTCCGCCGCCGAGATGCACACCACCATCTACTCGATCAGCGAGTCCCGCTTCGATCCCAACGTCATCTGGGTAGGGACCGACGACGGGAACGTCCAGCTCACGCGCAACGGCGGCAAGTCGTGGGCGAACCTGACCCGGAACGTGCAGGGGCTGCCGCCCAGCTCTTGGGTGAGCTGGATCGAGGCCAGCCGCCACCAGGCGGGCACGGCCTACGCCGCCTTCGACCGGCACACGTTCGGGGACATGACGCCTTGGGTCTATCGAACGGGAGACTACGGGAAGACGTGGACGCGCATCGTGACCCCCCAGCAAGGCGTGCGCGGACATGCGCACGTGATCAAGGAGGATCCCGTCCGGCCGCAGCTGCTCTTCGTGGGCACCGAGATGGGCCTGTGGATCTCGCTCGACGGCGGCAAGCAGTGGGCCGAGTTCAAGGGGGGCGGGTTCCCCGCCGTGGCGGTTCGCGACCTCGCTTTCCAGCAGCGCGATGCCGACCTGGCGATCGCCACGCACGGCCGCGGAATCTGGGTGATCGACGACCTCACGCCGCTGCGGGCGCTGACGCCGGACCTCCTGGCGCGCGACGCAGCGTTCCTTCCAGGGCGGCAGCCGCAGCAGCGGATGCCGGCGCAGGGCGGCGGGCCGGAGGGTGACGCGAGCTTCACGGGGGAGAACCCCGCAAGCGGCGCGGTGATCACCTGGTACCAGCGCACCCGCCATCTCTTCGGTCCCATCCGCCTGGAAGTTCTCGATGCGCAGGGAAAGCCGGTGGACACGATCCCGGCCACCAAGCGGCGCGGCCTCAACCGGGTCTCCTGGACGATGCGCATGCCGGCCCCCCGGGTCCCGCGCGCCGCGCAGCTCGCGTTCAACGCCTCGCAAGGGCCGCGCGTGCCGCCCGGCACCTACACGATCAGGCTCACCAAGGGCGCGCAGGTGCTGGAGACGAAGCTCGAGGTCGTGGTCGACCGCCGCGCGCCGTACGGCGTGGCGGAGCGGCGGGCGAACTTCGAGGCCGGGATGCGGGTGCACGCGCTCTTCGGCGACATGAGCGCGCTGGTGGACCGGATCGACGGCGCCCGCGCCGCCATCGAAGCAAGGACGGGGGCGCTGCCCCAAGGAGACGAGCTGGGCGCGCGGCTGCGCGGCGTTTCCGGGCGCCTGGAGGAGGTGAAGAAGAAGGTCGTGGCCACCAAGGAGGGCGGCGCCATCACCGGCGAGGAGCGCATCCGCGAGCACGCCGACCTGCTCTACGGCGCCTTCATCCAGTGGGAGGGGTCGCCCGCGAAGTACCAGCTGGACCGGATCGACGTGCTCCGCCGCGAGCTGTCCGAGGTGCGGGCGGAGTTCGACAGGCTGGCCAGCACCGAGGTTCGCGCCCTCGACGATGCGCTCCGCCAGCGGAACCTGGCTCCCATTCCCGCCACCCAAGCCTCCCTGGACCTCCCCGCGGATGGCGCCACCGCTGTGCTCCGCTGCGACACTCTCCGGCTGATCGACTGCGTCCCGGTGCAGTCAGCCGGCGCTGTCGCCGCCGAGCGCGACTAGAGCCTGACGGCTGGAGGGTGCGTCGTGAATCTGGACGGTTTGTCCAGTTCATGTTCAGTTCACAGCCCGGATCATTGCGGGGACCGAGATGGTGTCCACAAGTCTCCCACATCCGTATCCTTGAGAATCACAGGCCGTCCACAGGTCGCCGTTTAGCGGCGGGACAGTACTCAAACATCGCACATCTGTGATTTCAAATAGTTACGTTTCGAACGGTGTGGCACGGTGCGTGCTCCTAGGTGCTGCGTGTCCGGCGGCCAGGTGGGTCGCCCGGCGCGAGGCCTCGGATCCGTCTTGCGAAAGGAGGGCGGGGGTTCAGGCCAGGAACCTCGTGCGGGTCGGTAGCCTGGTTCCAGGCAAACCGAGCCTCACATTGGCGATACGCCGAGGACCGGCCGTAACGGGCTCGTTGCGGTTCAAGGTCGCGGGCGGAGGGGGCGTGAAGGCGCTCCCACGGTGCGAGGAAGGAAGACCCGGAGGAGGCGAAGCCCAGGAGGGGCGCGGATCGACAGGGGCTCTAACCGGTTCCGTCGACACCGCACTTTCCGCGGGGAGCAAGGCCCTGAAGACGGGGATGGGGTCGCCGGCGCGGGTCAAACCGCAGGCGCCTCCATCCAACGCCAGGAGGGCATGAATCGGCCGGCGAAAGCCGGCACGGCTCCGCGGAGAGGGACAAACCCCTGAAGGGCAAACCCTGGACGCGGCTGCGGGGCGAAACAAACCCGCAAGGCAGGTGGCGGAGCAAACCGTCGAGGACGTGCGAAACGTCGAGGGCGGACCGTCAGTTCGGGGCGTGGGAGCTCCGGGCAATAGTGGACGTCGCCTGCTGATGTCGCGATGAGGGAATGGGAACCCCACGGGAGGCGCTCTCTGGCCTCCGGGCGGTCGAAAGGTCGTCCGGGGTACGGAGAGCAGGTCGTCGGTCGCAGCACTCTGAAGGAGGCGGGAAGCTCGAGGGAGGATGAAGCTGCGTGCGAAAGTTCGCGGCGGATGGCGGTTGGACGATACCGCTGGACCCGGTCGAAATGCCGAGGTTCTGGCGGGAGCGGGGAACCCGATACCCCCGCGCTCCGGCCGCAGACAACACTCCGAGGAGCACCGAACCTCCATGAGAGGCAGTGCCGGGCAGGGTGACCTGAACGGTGCAGTGACCGGCGGTCCTTGATCCTCCGAAGGGGAATGCGCGCAAGGCGGGCCTTCGGGCCGCCGGGCACGTTGATTCCACGAGGCCTGCGCGCCCTGCGTCCTGGGCCGCGGGCCTCGTCCTTTTGTCGTCCCGTGCTCGTGCTCGTGCGCGTCCTCGTGCTCGTCCCCCCCAACCTGAGCACGAGCTCGACTGCCGAGCACGAGCACGAACCCGCGTCTACCGCTCCGCGCCGAGGAACGAAACCGCCTGCGCGATCACGTCCGCGTCGCGGAGGATACGGTTGTGTCCCACGCGAGGAACATCCACGAGACGGGCATCTGGCCAGGCCTGGACGATCGCCGCCGCGTCGTGCCAGGGCACTTCGCGATCCTGCGGATCGTGGAATACCAGGAGCGGCGTGCGCGCGTCTCGCGCCAGCGCCGGCACGTCCAGCGCGGACATCGGCACGCCCAGCCTCGACTCGAAGCGGCTGCGCATGGCGTCCGCGATCCAGGGCGGGATGTGCAACTGCCAGGCGAAGCGGACCACGACGTCGGTCAGGCTGGCGACGGGCGCCAGGAAGACGGCCCGGCGCACCGGAACGCCGCGGTGGATCGCGAGCGCGCCGGCCGCCGCGCCTCCCGAATGGCCGACGAACGCGTGCACGGGTCCGACTCGCGCGGCGACGGCCTCGAGCGCGTCGGCAAAGGCGAGGACGGAGGAGCCGCTTCCGGTCGACGCTCCGTGTCCGGGGGCGTCCGGCGCCACCACGCTGAAGCCTTGCGCCAGGAGCGGCTCGACGAACGCCGTGAGCTGCTCGGAGCGTCCCGCCCAGCCGTGCAAGAGCACCGCGGTAGGGCCATCGCCCCAGGACCACACCGCCAGCCGCTCGCCGCCGGCGTCCAGGTAGAAGCGGTGCCCCGCATCGAGCACCGCCGATGGGCGCGCCTCGAGGCGCGGCGGCGTGCCGAACGCGCGCTCGGCCCAGCGCACGGCGAGCGGAGGCGCGATCGTCCCAGCGGCGCGGAAGGCGGCGCGCAGCCAGGGGGACGGTCCCCGGCGGGACAAGCGCAGCGGCGCGGGGAGTGGACCCGCCGGTACGCCGGCCCGATCCGCGGCAGGCAGGACCTCCGGAGCCTCCACGGCTGAGACAGACCGAACGTTCGTGCTGTTTTGTACCGAAGAAAGAATGGCGGGCATGGCGGCCTCCGTGATGGACCTCGAGTCAGTCGCGGTGCGCGGCCGGCTTGCGGCGCGCGGAATCGGATCGGTGCGTCGGGTGGACGGCGGCCCCGTCCAGGAGCGCCTTCGCGGCGCGCCGGGCGCGCTCGAAAGCGCCGGCGTCGCCGAAGAGCTGGTAGGCCCAGTTCGCTCCCATCGAGTAAGACTCCAGCTCGAAGGCGAGCTGGGCCGCGTCGACCTCGGGGCGGAGGTGGCCTTCTCGCTGGGCCCGCTGCACGGCGCCGGCCACCACTTCCATCCAGCTCTTCATGTGGCCGGCGATGCGCTCCCGAACCGGGCCGGGCCGCCCATCGAACTCCGCCGATGCGGCGGCGAAGAAGCAGCCGCCCTGGAACACTTCCTTTTGCAAATAGCCCAGCCTCGAGTCGCACAGGGCCCAGAGGCGAGGCAGCCCGCGCGGCGCGGCCATGGCCGGGCGGACCACCTTTTCGACGAAGATCTGGGCGGCGTGATCGACGGTCGCGACCTGCAGATCCTTCTTCGAGCCGAAGGCCGCGAACAGCCCGCTCTTGCTCATCTCGAGCTTCAGAGCGAGCCCGCCGATCGAAAGCCCTTCCAGGCCCTCGACCGAGGCGATGTGCACGGCCGCATCGAGGATCTGCCGCCGCGTGCGCTCGCCGCGCTCCGTCCGTCCATCCACCTTGGTCGCGGTATCCACGCCCAGACAAATAGCACGACCGTTCGTTCATTGCAACCGGCGCCTTTGTCCGCCTCCGCGGCCGGCCCGCCCGGCAGGCCATAACTCTCCGAAGTGCTTGGAAGAATTGCGGGCGCCACCCTTGTTGGGCTGGGCGAGGACCTGCCGTGCCTGGGTGCTCCTCGACCTGCTCATGCCCCGCGTGGGCGGGGTCGCCGTGCTGCGCTGGATGCGCACCCAGCCGCGCCTGGCGAAGGTCCCCGTCGCGGTCATCTCGGCGCGCCCGCAGGCGAGCGGCACGCAAGTGGCTTCGGCGTTCCGCGATCAGGTGATCGGCGTGCTGCAGAAGCCGTTCGACATCGACCGCGTGCTGGCGCTGCTCGAGGACCACTGTGGCGTCCCCGAGCAGCCCGCCGCCTGACGCAGTACCATTGGCCGCATGGTCCACCCACTCGCCGGGAAGCCTGCCCCGCGCGAGCTGCTCGTCGATCTCGAGCTGCTCCGGCGGCGCTACTTCGAGAAGCCCGATCCCGCGGACCCTCAGCAGGCCATCGTGAACGAGGCGCGGCAGATCGTGGCGGACGCTCTACGGGGAGCGTAGCCCCAAGTGGCCCTGCCGTTCCGCCCGCCCGTCGAGCCGATGCTGGCGAAGCTCGCGGCCTCGTTGCCGGAGGGAGAAGGCTGGCTCTACGAGCCGAAGTGGGACGGCTTCCGGGCCCTTGCCTTTCGCGACGGTGCCGAGCTGTACCTGCAGTCGCGCGAGCTGAAGCCGCTCAACCGCTACTTCCCCGAGCTACTGGACCCGCTCCTGCGGGAGCTGCCGGAGCAGTCCGTGGTGGACGGCGAGATCGTCATCACGGGACGGCGCGGGCTCGACTTCGAGGCGCTGCTCTTGCGCATCCACCCGGCTGCGTCCCGGGTGAAGCTCTTGGCGGAAGAGAGCCCGGCCTCGTACGTCGCCTTCGACCTGCTCGCGCTCGGGACCGACGATCTGCGCGGGCGGCCGCTGGCGGAGCGGCGGGAGAAGCTCGAGCGCGCCCTGGGGAAGGCGCGAGCGCCGGTCCACCTGACACCTTCCAGCGCCGACCGCTCGGTGGCGGCCGACTGGTTCTCCCGCTTCGAGGGCGCGGGCCTGGACGGCGTGGTCGCCAAGCAGCTCGATTCGACGTACGAGCCCGGCAAGCGGGCGATGGTGAAAGTGAAGCACGCGCGCACCGCGGACTGCGTGGTGGCCGGCTTCCGCTGGCACAAGAACGGGCCGGGCACGATGATCGGCTCGCTCTTGCTGGGGCTCTACGACGACGGGGGCAAGCTGCACCACGTCGGCATCGCGGCGAGCTTCACCACCGCGAAGCGGCGCGAGCTGGTTGGCGAGCTGGCGCCGCTTCGCGAGAACGCGCTCGCGGATCACCCATGGCGCGACTGGGCCGGGATGGAGGAGGGCGACCAGCGGATGCCCGGCGCCTCCAGCCGATGGAACCGGGGCAAGGACCTGAGCTGGGAACCGCTGCGCCCGGAGCGGGTCTGCGAGGTCGCCTACGACCATCTCCAAGGCGACCGCTTCCGCCACGCCACCCACTTCCAGCGCTGGCGGCCGGACAAGGATCCCCGCTCCTGCCGTTACGATCAGCTGGAGGAAGTCCCGGCGGTGGAGCTGTCACGGATCTTCGCCGCGCGATAGCGCGGAATCACGCCATCAGGTGGCCGGGCACGGGCAGGTTGTCGCCCATCACCACGGGCCCCACCGGGACGAAGGGAGGCGCGAAGGTCGGGATCTGCCCCTTGCCCATCACGAGCATCACCTGCTGCATGGGGAGCCACATCAGGAAGGCGAGCGCCAGCACCGTCGCGATGGCGTCGTGCAGCGCCTCGTACTGCTTGGTCTTGTCCTTCTTCTTGAGGTCGCCGTCCAGCGCGTCGTCCATGGCCTTCGCCATGGGGTTCGGCATGCAGATCTCGGTCATCATCGCCGACGGGCAGCAGATGAGCGGCATGGGGATGTTCGGCATCGGCGGCGCCATCGGGCCCGGGAAGGCGACGAAGGCGGGGTACCAGGGCAGGCCGGGTACCATCACCTTGTCTTGCCACTTCTTGAAGCACTGAGAGACGCCTTTGGCGACCGCGTCGCGGTGCTTGGCCTTGTTGCCGGCCCAGGCGGCGACCTGGGGAGCCTGCTTGATGAGGCTCTCCAGCTCCGGCCCGTCCAGGCAGCCCGGAGTGCCCAGCGCGGTCAGCGCGTTGACCTTCAGGTCCTTGAACTTGGCCTGCAGCTTCCACATGTTGTGCGCGAACCCGATGGCATCGAGCATCGTGTCGTGGAAGTCCCTGTACTCCTTCCCGATCTTGTCGCAGGTCTCCTGGTGGTACTTGTTCGGGATCTCCGACGGCACGAACCACGGAGGGAAGAGCTGAGGGGTCGCCTGGCGGTCCCCGGAATGGAACTGCGCCTCGTCCTTGATCGAGAACGAGCTCTTCCACTCGGTCCCCAACTTCAGGCCGTGCGAGAAGAACTTCAGGTTCCCGAGGATCTTGATGAACGTGAGCCCCGGCATCGCGCCCCCTATTAAATATACCACGTTGGAGCGAGCCCTTCGAGCTCTGCCAGTGACCCACGCTCTTCGATCCGGCGCCTCCGGCGCCCCTACAAGGGGGGAGCTCGCCCTCACGATTCGTCACATTCCACGTGTCGGCTCTCACTACCTATGGACCACCGATTCTCAAAACCATTCCCCCACCCCGGTCCACGTCCGCGACGCGAATGTGATGTGCCCTACGCCGCTCCCTTTTGTCCAGCCTTCAGCGCCGG
>Ga0137392_10002446_pt1 | contig 11179 bp, 10 predicted proteins | sample 15con2h34AmetaG_FD_101394 | JGI IMG/M metagenome (GOLD analysis project Ga0137392, IMG submission 101394) | Vadose zone soil microbial communities from Angelo Coast Range Reserve, California, USA - 15con2h3.4A metaG | ecosystem: Environmental > Terrestrial > Soil > Vadose zone > Saprolite... | reverse complement strand
CTCACAGCCGGGCGATTGTAACTGAAACACCCGCCCCGCCGAAATGATGATCCAGATGCTTTCGGGAATGGACTTCAAGGACTTTCCAAACCAGACCTCGCTGGCTGTGGGCAACACCATCTCGGTCAAAGGGCTGCTGTTCAGTACGCCAGGAGCTCCAACTCTGGTGACCAGAATGATCAGGGATCACCACGGCGATTGAGCGGCAGGCGCGCCGTTTTCTTTGGGCGGGGCACGCTTCCCGCAATGGCGGGAGGCGTGGTGCACCCGCCCTAATGGTGTGTAATTAGGGCAGCCGCAGCGACCCGACCAAACAGATACCGTTTTGGCGGCTCGGCGAATCTAATCTTCTATGCGAATACGAACGGGATTAATCGGTCTTATAGCCGTCATTCAATCCATTTTGTTTCTGACGCACTTTTTCATTTACAAGACGTGGACTTTCGCGGCCGCAGGGAGCGAGGCCTCTGTCTTCCCATGGCTCGGGTTGACCGTGGGCGTGTTATCGGTGAGTTTTCTTGCGGCCTCGCTGCTGGCGTTTCGATTTACAAATCCCGCGGTGAGAACGCTCTATCGGATCGCCGCAGTGTGGCTCGGGATTGTGAGTTTTCTGTTTTTTGCAGCGGTTGCGTCGTGGGCGGTTTTCGGAGTGACGCGTCTCGCGGGAGCGAGCGTGAATTTCCACGAGATCGTGGAGGCGCTGTACGCCGTCGCAGTGTTGAGCGGAGTTGGAGGGTTGTTGAATGCCGGGTGGACGCGCATCCGGCGGATCACGGTGCGGCTTGAGAACTTGCCCGAGGCCTGGCGTGGACGGAAGGCGGCGCTGGTCAGCGATCTGCACCTGGGGCATGTGCGCAACGGCGGCTTTTTGCGACGAATCGTGGCTAAGGTGATGAGAGAGAATCCCGACGCTGTTTTCCTGGCGGGTGATTTATACGACGGTACGGCGATCGATGCGGCGAAGGCTGCTGAGCCATTGCGCAATCTGCGCGCGCCGCAGGGAACGTATTTTGTCGCGGGGAACCACGAACAGTTTGGCGACGATTCGCGGTACCTCGAAGCGGTCAGCAGTGCGGGAGTGCGGGTGCTGCACAACGAGAAAGTGGAAGCCGATCAATTGCAGATCGTGGGCGTGCCGTACAACCATGCCACACACGACGAACACTTCCAGAAGGTGCTGCGGCAAATCGGCGTCGACCGGAACCGGGCGAGTATTCTGCTTACACACGCGCCGGACCGGCCGCACATTGCGGAGCAGGAAGGGATTTCGCTGCAAGTCTCGGGGCACACCCACGTCGGACAGTTTTTTCCATGGACGTGGATGGCGAAGAGGATTTATCGCCAGTTCGTGTACGGGCTCAGCCGAATTGGCAAGATGCTGATTTATACGAGCAGCGGCGCGGGGACCTGGGGACCGCCGCTGCGCTTGGGATCCAGCCCGGAGATTGTCTTCGTTCAGTTTGAATGAGAGAAGCGGGACTCGGATCGCAAGTCACCAACGGATGCAGCGATCAGCTGCGAAAAAAATCAATCAACAATTCAGAGACGCGAGCGGGCTCCTCGTGCTGGAGCCAATGCGAGGCATTGGCGAAGGTTAAGAGGTCTGCATTCGCGCAGTAACGCAGGCTTTCGTGCGCCATTTCCGTTAGGAGAAAGGCGTCGCGCTCGCCCCAGAGAATACGAGTGGGGACGCGAACAATTTTGTCTGGAAATTTGGCGCGAGTGCGGAAGAGGGCGCGGTACCAGTTGACCATGGCGGTGACGGCTCTAGTTTGAGACCACGCGGCGCGGTATTGGGCAAGGTCTTCATCGGAGAAGGTGCCCAGGCGGCTGGAACGTAGAAGCGCGCGCGCCCCGATTCGATAGTTGAAAGCGGAGAAGAGCGCCTCCGGGAGCCAGGGGAGCTGGAAGAAGAACATGTACCAACTACGGAGGACCTGACGCGGACGTGTGCTAAGGAACCTGCGCATCACCGAGGGATGAGGAACGTTTAGAACAGCAAGCTTAGCGATCGGTTGCGGGTGCAGGAGGGCGACGCCCCAGGCGACGTCGGCGCCCCAATCGTGCCCGGCGATAGAAATCTTCTCCTGGCCGGGCTGATCGGCGATAGCGATGACATCGGACACAAGGTCCGTTAAAGCGTAAGCCGCCACGCCGGCGGGCTTGCTGCTGAGGTTGTAGCCGCGCTGGTCGGGGACAATGACGCGAAAGCCGGCGGCAGCCAGCGGCTCGATTTGCCGGTGCCAGCCATACCAGAATTCCGGGAAGCCATGGAGAAGCATTACCACTGGGCCAGAGTCCGGGCCCGCCGCGACAGCGTGCAAGCCCACGTCACCATTTTTGAATGAGAGCTCTTCCACTCCGCCTCCGCCGATCGTGCAGTGTAGCTTTGATGGGGCACGCGCGAAAATGAAGAGCAGTCAACCGGAGCTGGGATAGAAAGAAATCAGAAGCCCGGGGCGCCTGAAGTGGCAGGACGCATTTCTGGCGCGTTGACGCCGAAGCGGAGGCGCGCGAAGTACGTTTGGCCGAGGGACATCGATCCGGTATACAAGTAGCCCCAGACGAAGAGCAGCAAGAAGGGGACAGTGGCGTAGTTTTCGTTGAAGATGGCGTAAAAAATGGTAAGCGAGAAATACAAGCCCAGCAAGATTTCCGCGTAGGGCATCCAGCCGGCTTTGTTCTTGTAGGATTTTTTTGCGAACGTGCCCTGCTTGCCTTCAATATTGAATTTAGGCGTGCGGGCAAATTCGCTTTTTTTGCCGAGTAGAGCTTCGATCACTGCTTGCGCGTTGCGCACGGAAATTCCTATGCCGGTGGCCATGACGAAGGGCATGTAGAGAAATGTGCGCCACCAGGTCTTGGGCCGCAGTTCTCTTTGCGCGACCAGATAGAAGCTGGAAATCGAACACGTGGAAGCCAGGAAGAGCGGCAGATCAATCACCAACATCTGGAACCAGCCTTGATAGAAGCGCACGATCATCGCGGGCAGCAGCATAGTGGAAAGCAGGATCATCAGCGGGTAACTGATGTTGCCGGTGAGATGGAAAAAGGCTTCGGTTTTGACGTGCCAGGGCGCGTCCGATTTCAAAATTTTTGGGAGAATCTTTATGGCCGTCTGCATGAGACCTTTGGCCCAGCGCGCTTGCTGGGCTTTGAAGCCGTTCATGTCCACGGGAAGTTCGGAGGCGCATTCGATTTGCGGAAGGTAGAGAAATCTCCAGCCTTTGAGCTGTGAGCGGTAGGAAAGATCGGTGTCTTCGGTAAGCGTGTCGTGCTCCCAGCCGCCGGCATCGTCAATGGCTTTGCGCCGCCAGACGCCGGCAGTCCCGTTGAAATTGAAGAAGGTGCCGCGGCGGGAGCGCGCGCCGTGCTCGACCACGAAATGGCCGTCGAGAAGAATGGTTTCCACGTTGGTCAGCAGGGAATAATCACTGTTGAGGTAGGTCCAGCGCGTCTGCACCATGCCGATTTTGGAGCCGCCCTCGGGATTCATGAAATAGGGAATAGTGCGGCGAAGAAAATCGGGCTCGGGGAGGAAGTCGGCGTCGAAGATGGCGACGAATTCGCCCTTGGAAGTTTTCAACCCGTTTTCGAGGGCCCCGGCTTTGTAGCCTTCACGGTTGGTGCGGTGGATGTAAACGATGGGCATGCCCTGAGCGGAGTGGCGGTCAACGCAGGCGCGAGCGACTTCGCAAGTCTCGTCGGTGGAGTCGTCGAGGACCTGCACGTCGAGCAGCTCGGGCGCGTAGTCGAAGCGTGAGACAGCTTCGACCAGGCGCTCGATAACGTAACGCTCGTTGAAAATGGGCAATTGCACGGTGACGCGCGGCCATTGAGCGACCGGAGGCGGAGCCGGAGGAACATTTTTCGAATAAGCAAAATAATCGTAGACCAGCCAATAGCGATGGAGCCCGTAAACCGCCAGGACCAGGAGGACGATGAAGTAGGGAATCATCATCGCCAGGTCGAAGGCATTGGCGTGGTAGATGCCTGCAAACGTCCTATCGGTGAATTTGTGCCAATAGCGGACGATGGGGCTCTGCGCCGCGAGACCAACCGAGAGTGTGAGGGCGATGTACACGTCGAAAGTGATTCCACTGCCTGCTTGGATTTCTCAGCGTCTAAATTCGAGAACCATGATTATACGGCAAGATCACTATCGTAATGAACTTAGAACAATTTGGCCGTCGATAACATCTTTCATCCGCAGGCAGTAGCTTCTAAGACTTCGCTAAGGAACAAGGACGATTTTCCCGGCGGCGCCAGGTTCGAGGATCTCTTTGTGCGCGCGCGCGGCTTCGGCGAGAGGCAGTTCTTTTCCTACAACGGGGCGCAGGGTGCCGTTTTCGAGTCCGGCGATGAGGCCCGCGTGGATTTCCTTTTCCTCCTCGGAAGTGATGGCCCAGAGTGTGAAGCCGCGGGCGGAGGCGCGACGCAGCATCAAGTCGCGGGGGTTGATAGTAATCTCGCCGCGGTTGCCGATAATGATCACGCGGCCATGGGTTGCGAGGAGTTTGAAGTCGGCGGATAGATTCACATTGGCGAGCATTTCCAGAATAATGTCCACGCCGCGGCCGCCGGTGGCTTTGAAGATTTCATCCTGATAACCCGCCTTGTGGTGATCGAAAACCTGGTGTGCGCCTTCGTGCCTGACAAGTTCGAAGCCCTTTTGCGTTCCGGCCGTACCGAAGACCGTGAGGCCCATGGCTCGTGCCATTTGCACAGCCGCGCTGCCGACTCCACCGCTCGCGCCGTGCACCAGGACGATTTCGGAGGCATGCGCTTCCGCGGAATGATGTAGCCCATGGTAGGCAGTCCCGTAAGGAACCCACACGGCTGCGCCCTGGCCAAAACTGATTTTTTCCGGCAGGGGATGAACCTGCTCTTCGAGCGCGAGAGCGTACTGCGCGTAAGCGCCCGTAACGGTCTTAGCTGTGTAAACACGGTCTCCCGGTCTTACTTTCTTGATGCCATCGCCAATCGCTTCGATCACTCCTGCGGCATCCGAGCCCGGCGTGTAGGGAAGCGGCGGTTTGACGGCGTAGGTGCCAGCGCGCATATAAGTGTCATAGGGATTCACGCCCGCGGCATGGATGCGCACGAGAACTTGACCGGCGGCAGGCTTCGGCGTTGGAACCTCTTCAAGCTTTAGAACTTCGGGACCGCCGAATTGATGAACGACAATGGCTTTCATTGTTTTTCTCCAGTGAGGGAAGCGAACGGAAGAAGTGCGTTAGACCGCCTTAATCCACGAAATTCAGAAATGGTCGTCCGCGACGACGGTGGCCACTTCTTTCTTAAGGTGTCCAGCGGACTGCGCCCAGGCAGTGGTCTGCCAATTGTCTTTGCCTTTTCTAGCCGGAATCCATGGTGGCAGCGTCTGGTTCAAATAATTGGCGAGCGCATAGATGTACGGCTCATACATTTTGCGAAATTCCGCTAGTTTGCTGTCGGCTTGTTCGCCGTCATGGAGTTTCATGCCGTGCTGCGCGAGGATGTCGCGGATTTGACGCAACTCCCGCGCGGGCAGGCGGTCGTGCGGCAGCGGCTTCGGCGCCGTTCCAAAGACTTGTGAAAGGTCCACAACGGCGTGGCGCGCGATTGCAAACGTGAGCTCGGCCTGTTTTTCGCAAGCCCCCTCTATTCCAACAATAACGATCGCGCAAGTGTCCAGAATCGCCGTCAGCGAAGCGATCCAAGACTGGTTATCGTGTTGCGAGCGAAAATAGGCCAGCACGGGATAGGAAAGGTGGCTTTCCATCAGCTCCGCGCACCAAAGCTCCCAATCCTTGAGGAGAACGCGGAGAGCATCCATGCCGTGGTCGTAGCTATGGCGGCGGAGCAACTCGCCGGCAGTTGGTGGTGTGCCGGCGCGGGAATCAAGGAGTGAGATGTTAACCTCGCGCTTGGAAAACGAGCCGTAGATGAATGGCAGGTAACCAATCACCGCGGCAAGAAAACCGAAACCAAAACCAGCTTCGGCGACGACTAAGGCACGCGACAATCCGGATCGGGGAATGACGTCACCGAGGCCGAGCGTGAAAAACGTCGTGCCGCTGAGATAGATATCCGTAAGAAAGCCAGGCTGTCCGCCCGTCATTACCACGGCAGAGCCGGCGCCGAATTGCATGAGGCCGAAGCCAAGCACCAGGCCAACGGCCCAGACTCCGACGAGAACAAGAAGGGAAAGCGGGCCATAGAAACCCAGCAAGGCTTCCCGCGACTTTTGTCTGGGTATGAGACAGATCACAAATCTCCACAAGCCCCAGGTGGAGCGGTAAAAAAGACGAGCGAGGCGAAACTTCCGCGTAACGCGGCGCGGCAAGATGATGGCCTCGAACGCGTCCCATAGCACGATCAGAAAGATCGCTACACCTGCAGCGAAGGCCCCCGGAGCTGAGATCATGTGCGGCATTGTACCTGGTCGGCCTGTTGGATGAAAACTTCCTGTGAAAACGCCTGAACTCTACGATTCCAGGCGGGCGCTGACGCTGATTTCTGCTTTGAAGAGTTTCGAGACGGGGCAGCCGGTTTCAGCGGCTTTCACGGCGGCATCGAATTTGCCTTTGTCCGCGCCCGGGATTTGCGCGACAAGGTCCAGGTGGCTTTTGGTGATGGCGAATCCGTCCGGGAGCTTATCGAGGGAAATCGTGGCAGTTGTTTCCAGCCTGCTCGCGGTCATACCGGCGTTGCCCAGTTGCGCGGAAAGCGCCATCGTAAAGCAGCCCGCGTGCGCAGCGGCGAGAAGTTCTTCCGGATTTGTGCCCACACCGTTCTCAAAGCGCGTGCTGAAGGAGTATTGCGTCTGCTTCAGAACGCCACTATCGGTCGAAATGGACCCCTTCCCGTCTTTCAGACCGCCCTGCCAAACCGCCGATGCTTTGCGCTGCATGCTTTCTCTCCTTTTGGCTCTTTCGTTCTTTTTGAATCCAGAGAATTCGATTCTCGGGCCTATTGGAAGGGTATATTCAGGAAATGAGCTTGTCGAGAAAGCTTTGTGCACGCCAATGAGCCAGCCCTTAGAGGAAGTCGCGCACCGGCCGTGGCCGCTTCCCGCAGGACCGTGGGTGATGGCGCAGAGCTGGCATGACCTGCTCTTTGCGCACTGGCCGGTCGACGTTGCCGCATTCCGTCCGCTTCTTCCGCCGCAGTTGCAAATCGACGAATTTGAAGGGCAGGCCTGGCTCGCAGTCGTTCCATTTCGCATGACTGGCGTCCGTTTGCGCGGGACACCTGCGCTGCCGTGGCTCTCTCGATTCCCTGAGCTGAATGTCCGAACCTATGTGACGCGCGGCGGAAAGCCCGGCGTGTGGTTTTTCAGTCTGGACGCGGGGAACTCGCTGGCCGTCACCATCGCGCGGTCATGGTTTCACTTGCCCTATTTTCGGGCGCGAATGACCTGCACGGACCAGGAAGGCTGGATTCAATACAGCAGTGAGCGGACGCATCGCGGAGCGCCAGTCGCTACACTGAAAGGCCGGTACCGTCCAGTTGGCGACGTCTTTTCGCCGAAGAGCGGGACGCTGGAGCATTTCTTGACCGAACGGTATCGCCTTTACGCGGCCGATGCGAGCCGCCGAATCATTCGCGGCGAGATACATCATTCGCCGTGGCCGCTGCAGCGCGCCGAAGCGGAACTTGTCCGAAACTCAATGCCGGAGTCGCTCGGGATTGCGCCGACTTCACAACCACTGCTGCATTTTGCGCGAAGGCAGGATGTCCTGGTGTGGCCGCCGCGGCCTCTACTTGCGCAGCGAGATGGCTCATCGGCAGGCTGATGCTGTAAATCTGGATTTCAATGCTGACTTCTGCGTCCTTCATCCACTTTTGCGCCGGCAATTGCCGTCCTTGGCCAGCGATGTGGCGGCCCCTCTTGTTTCGATCAAGTGCATCGTCAATCTCGCCGAGCGAATTCATCGGCTGAAATTCAAGGAACGCGGGCAGGGGAAGTCCTGAATGAACCTGGTAAATCATCCAGGGAGTCTCGATGTCGTTGGTTTCATAAATCCTGGCCCGCGCGCGAATGGCCTCGCCAAACTCTTGTTCGTAGCCTGGCCGGAACTGGAAGATGGAGACCCGAACAAAGCGCGCTTTGGCAAGGTCGATGGTGTTCAAGCGATAGCCGAGGTCGTCACGCCGGAAGGCCATGACCGTGCGCGAGGCGGAGACGTAGTCTTGTAATTTTTGTTGGAGGCTCGAGATCTCCGGGTGAGCCCCAAGTCCTTGGGCCACATCCGTCCCTGCCTTTTCGATGGCCCCGAAAGAGTCGAATCCGTCGAAATAGAGTACATGCGGCGATCCCGTGGTCGCCTGGAGCGCGACCCAGTAGACCGGAATCTTTGCGCCTGCATAGTTCTCTACGATCTCTGCCTCCGTTTGCGCGTAAGCCGTTTCTTTACCGGGAATAAGATCCGCGCGGTAAAGGAGCAGCGTGCCGGGCGTGACTCCGGTTTCCGGCGAAGGAGTGACCGTCTGAGCCTGGGAAGGCAAGCAAGCTGTCAGGAGAAACAGCGTATAAATGAGAGCGTTTTTGGAGTGCATGCGAACTCCTCAAAGGCGGAGGTAGGCCGGGATTATTTAGCCTACCACCTGTGAAAGATAAAAAATGCCGCCACCCCGATAAAAGCAAACCCGACGCCATAATTCCATCTGAATTTGTCGCCGAGATATAGCACTGAAAAAACGGGAAAAACCGACAGTGTGATGATCTCTTGAATAGTCTTCAGTTGCGCGGCAGAGAATTGGTAAGAGCCGATGCGGTTCGCAGGTACCTGGAAACAGTATTCGAAGAAAGCGATTCCCCAGCTGACCATGATCACTTTCCAGAGCGCCTCGCTGCGGAATTTTAGATGGCCATACCACGCAAAGGTCATGAAGATATTTGAGATCGTGAGCAGTAGAATCGTGCGCATTCGAGAGAATCTCCTCGCACCGCGCTTTGGTGCAGACTTGAGACGGGAAAGAGTTCACCGAAGTTGCAGTTTCGTCAAACGTTTAGTGCCAGATTCCGCACAACTGTACTTCCATCCTCTTTCCTGCTCTCCCTTCCTTTCGCTACTCTTCGGGAATACCCTGTAGCACTGGTTTGGTGGCTGCTCGCGGACTTAGCCAAAACTTGCATAAGACAGAGAGGATCGTGTGGGCAACCGATCGCACAGGCTCGTCGCTGTTTTTCTTGGGTGGATACTTTTGCTTCCAGCCGCTGTTCGCGGCCAGGAAAATATCGTGCTGGTTGAAACAGGCTCCAGCATGCCTGAACCGCTATACAAAGGCTGGATCGAAGAATTTCATAAGTATCAACCCTCCACGGAAATTCGCTACATGGCAACGGGTACTGCGGAGAGCGCCAGAAACATTATTGCGGGTTCCGGTGATCTTGGCGGCGGGGATGCACCAATACCGGACGCCCAGCTTCGTGCAGCGGGCAAGCCAATTCTTGAACTGCCCGCCGTCTTGATCGGGATTGTCATCATCTACGAACTGCCCGATGTGAAAGGCGAGCTCAGGCTGACGGGTCCGGTGCTGGCCAATATCTTCCTCGGGAAAATCAAACAGTGGAACGATCCGGCGATTGCGAAGCTCAACCCGGACATGAAGTTCCCGGAGCTTCCCATTCAGGTTCTTCACCGCAACGATGGCAAAGGCTCTAACTACGTTCTTTCCGACTACCTCGCCAAAGTAAGCCCGGAGTTCCTATCCCTCGCAGGCCGCGGCGAGTCTCCGAAATGGCCTGTAGGTCTGAGCTTTCAGCGCTCGCTGGATTTGGTGGGGAAGTTGCGGGTCACGCCGGGCGCAATTGGCTACACCGAACTAAATCTCGCCGCCGGTTCGGCCGTCCGCATGGCCAGCATCAAGAATTCGGCGGGTGAATTCGTCAGGCCTTCCACAAAGTCGATCGCCGCGGCGGCAACTGCCAGCGGCAGCAAAATGAACAATGATTTCCGTGTTTCGTTGACAAACTCGCCGGGCAACGAGAGTTATCCAATCAGCAGTTTCACGTGGCTTTATGTTCCTGCCGTGGCCAAGGATCCTGTCCGGGGTAGCACCGTGGCCTCTTACTTGAAGTGGGTTTACACCAGCGGCCAAAAGATCGCCCAGGAAAAGGGCTACGCGACCTTGCCCCCCGAAGTACTGGAAAAAGTAGTGGCCAAGGCCGCAACTGTTCGCTGAATTGGAATGGCAAACGACTAGACGTTTAGCGTGAGACTTACCAGGTCCGGTCGCGTGGGCGGCGGTAGCGGCGGCATCTTCGAGCGGTCGACCGGATGGTAGAGCGTGTCCCTTTCGACCGGCACCCGGCCGGCGGCACGGATCAAACGCTCTAATTCGTTGCGTGGCGTGAACTCTGACGTTTTCGCTCCGGCGTCGTGATAAATCTTTTCCTCGACAACCGTTCCATCCAGGTCGTTCGCCCCGAAGCGCAGTGCGATCTGCGCGATGCTCGGCGAGAGCATGATCCAGTACGCCTTGATGTGATCGAAATTGTCGAGCAGCAGCCGCGACACGGCGATGTTGCGTAAATCGGCGTAGCCCGTCGGCTTTGGAATGTGCGAAAGCGCCGTATTATCCGGATGAAACGCCAGCGGGATAAACGCCACGAAACCGTGAGTCTCATCCTGCAATTCGCGAAGTTTGACGAGATGATCCACGCGCTCTTCTTCCGTTTCCACGTGCCCGTAGAGCATCGTCGCGTTCGAGCGCAGCCCAATCTCATGCGCCTGCCGCGCAATGTTCAGCCACATCTGCCCGCTGACTTTGTGATCGCAAATAATCCGGCGCACCCGCGGATGAAAAATCTCCGCCCCGCCCCCCGGCAGGGAATCGACGCCTGCTTCTTTCAATTTGACCAGCGTTTCCTTGGTAGACAGCTTCGCGATGCGCGCGAAGTAGCCCACCTCGACCATCGTAAACGCCTTCAAGTGCACGCCGGGGCAGCGCTGCTTCAGCCCGCGAATCATCTCCAGAAAATATTCAAACGGCAAATCCGGGTGCAAGCCGCCGACAATGTGGAACTCCAGCGCGCCTTCCCGTGCGCCCTGTTCGGCGCGCGCGTAAATTTCCTCAAGCGAAAAATTGTACGCGCCCGGCGCATTTGGGTCGCGGCCGAACGCGCAGAGCTTGCAATGCGCCACGCAAATGTTGGTCGGATTGATGTGCCGGTTGACGTTGAAATACG
>Ga0137392_10002429_pt1 | contig 11222 bp, 9 predicted proteins | sample 15con2h34AmetaG_FD_101394 | JGI IMG/M metagenome (GOLD analysis project Ga0137392, IMG submission 101394) | Vadose zone soil microbial communities from Angelo Coast Range Reserve, California, USA - 15con2h3.4A metaG | ecosystem: Environmental > Terrestrial > Soil > Vadose zone > Saprolite... | reverse complement strand
TCCGGTGACCGGCATAAAGCCGACTACCATGCCGACATTGACCAGAATATGGAAGCTAAGTACCGCCACCACACCCATCACCACGAACGTGCCAGCGCGGTCGGGCGCCGTTTGCGCGTTCTGAGTCAATCTCATCAGCACTATAAAGTATAACAGCATTACCGCCAAGGCACCCACAAATCCATGCTCCTCAGCGAACGCAGCGAAGATAAAGTCCGTTTGCGGGACCGGTAGAAACGCCAAATGGGTCTGCGAACCCTCCGAGTTCCCCCACACTCCGCCCGACCCCACCGCAATCAGCGACTGGTTCACCTGGTAGCCCGAACCCTGACTGTCGGCCTCAGGATGCATAAAGCTGGTCAGGCGATCGCGCTGATAGGGCTTCAAGGTATGCCACGCCAGGGGCAGAAGCAAAGCTGCCCCCAGGGTCACAATGGCCGCCTGCTTGAGGCGAACTCCGCCCAGAAACAGACCCATTACCGCAATGGGCAGATAGGTCAGGCTGGTTCCTAGGTCGGGCTGGCGCAGGACCATGAGCATGGGAACGATCACAATTGCGCCCGCCTTGGCAAAATCTGGCCAGGACAACTCTCGCTGGTGCAAATCGGCGAAGTACTTGGCCACGGCCAGAATCAGTATCAGTTTCACCCACTCCGAGGGCTGAAAGTGCCCCCCGCCCGGCATTTTGACCCAACGCCGCGCGCCCAGATACTTCTGTCCGAAAATCATCACCGTCATCAGCGACATGATGGCCGCAATATAGAGCCAGTGCACCCGGTCCAGCAGCTTTTGATAATTCACCAGGCTCACCAGAAACATGCCCGCAACACCGCCAGCGATCCAGTAGACTTGCCGGATGTGGGCTCCGGCAAACTTGGTGTGCAGGGTCGCGCTATGAATTTCCATGACTCCCAGCCCGCAAATCAGCAGGACGAAGATGAAGAGCATCCAGTCGAAATCACGAAATGAGATGTAGCGGGACATGGGTTTTCAGTCCTTGGTCGTCAGTCTTCAGCCTTTGGTGGTTAGTCCTTGATCGTTGATTGTTACTAGCTTGATGCTCCCTCACCTTTCTTCGCAAATTAGCCGGCATCCTGCCGCCGGCGCTACTCTAACCCCGGCGCGGCCGTGGCCAATGGCAACCGGGCATTCGGCCCAGGCAGCACAAAATGCCCACCCTGGAGTTCGTCGTCATCTCCAGAACCGGCATTCCAGACCGCCCCTATTTCCACCTTTCCAGCGCCACTCGCTACCTTGGTCGGTTGCCGGTGTTGTTTGTCGACGTAGGCCTTAATTACCTGCGTTGCCAGACGCGCGGCTAACTTGCCGTGCTCACCCCCTTCGAACAGCACAGCTACGATGATGTCAGGATTGCGCCGTGGTGTGAATCCCACAAACCACCCGTTCTGATTGAGAGCCTCGTTGTTGGCATGCTTGGCGCGGACGGCAAGCGATACGATCTGCGCCGATCCCGTCTTTCCGGCGATATCGATTCCAGGAACGTGCGCCGAGGGCGCCGTGCCCTCTGGCAGCAATACCCGCGACATCGCATCCGTGATGAGGTTGAATCCGGAGCCGTCAATCGGAATCGTCTTCACTTCCGTATAGTTGTGGGTCTCGAGATAATCTTGCGGAAGGCCGGTCGGGCTGGCGACATGTGGTACAACCATGCGGCCGTCCATCGAGATGGCGGCAATCGCACGCATAAGTTGTACCGGCGTCGTGGCCACTGCACCCTGTCCGATGCCAACTGAAATGGTCTCGCCCGCGAACCATTTTTGTTTGAAATTGCGGACTTTCCACTCTTCCGACGGCATGACGCCACTTGCCTCCTCTGGCAGATCAATACCCGTCTTCTGACCCAATCCCATGGCAGTCGCATATTTTGCAATACGGGAGATCCCCAGCTTTTCCGCCAGGGTGTAAAAAAAGACATCGCAGGACTGGTAGATCGCTTTTGTGATATCGACTGCGCCGTGACCATTTTTCACCCAGCAGCCAAATCGTCGGCCATAGAAGTTGGCACCGCCATTGCAGTGCACATTCAGCGTCTGCGCGAGGCCTTCCTGCCAACCGGCGACGGACATGAGGATCTTGAAGGTCGAGCCTGGCGCGAGTTGTGCCTGAATCGCTTTGTTCAGCAATGGTTTATCAGGATCGGTCACCAGCTTATTCCATTCGTCTCGTGAGATTCGAACCGCAAAATCGTTGGGATCGAAAGTTGGCCGGCTGACCATGGCCAGAATCTCGCCGGTGCGCGGGTCCATGGCGACCATCGCCCCGTTCTTATCTCCCATGGCCTCCTCGGCGGCGATCTGCAGATCGATGTCGAGCGTCAGCTTTAGCGCATGGCCAGGCACGGCTGGCTTCTCGTCCAGTTCCCCCACTTCCTTGCCTTTACTGTTCACCAGAACCTGCCGCGAGCCATTCTTCCCCATCAGCACCTGGTTGTACTGAAGTTCGACGCCAGACTTCCCCACTACGTCTCCGGGGTTATAGAGCTCCCACTGCGGTTGGTTCAGCATGCCCTCGCTTACTTCGCCGACGTAGCCGATTAGGTGCGCCATAAAGCCATTGCGCGGATACAACCGGCGATGCGCCATGATGGTGTCCAGCTCCGGCAGTTCGTTGCGGTGAGCCTTGATAAAGGCCAGCTCATCCTGCGTGATGTCTTCCTTGAGATAAATGGGCTGGTACTGCGGAGTGCCGGCAAATTTGCGCAGGCGCTCCCGCACTTCTCTGGGGTCAAGGTGCAGTCCCTGCGCGATGAGATCGGCGTCCACGGTAAGATCGCGAGTGGAATCGCGCAGCAGCAGGGCGGTGAACGAAGGATAGTTGGTGACGATCTCGCGGCCTTCACGGTCGAGAATCTTGCCGCGTGGCGCCAGAATCGGAACCTCGCGAGTCTTGTTTTTCTCCGCCAGAGCCGCATAGAACTCGCTAGACACTACCTGCAGCCGCCACAGTCCATAAGCCAGCACGAGAAAAATGACGAGAATGATGTATTGCACCGCAGTAAGGCGGAAACTCGAAACTTTTTCGTCGCGGCCAAACATGGTTAGTCGTCAGTCGTCAGTCGTCGGTCGTTAGCCACTGCCAATCGCGCCAATTTCGGCGATCACCGGGACTTACGCTATATGAGACTGGATCGAAGTTCACTCCATTGTATTCCTGGTTTGGTACCGCGGGATTAGTGCCGTGGGTAACCCAAGGCCATAGACGGTTGGGGTTTAGTGCCGACGACTGACGACTCTCTTACGCTCTCTGCTTAAACCGGTCCAGAAGCGTAAACGCTACTGCCGCTGTCGCCGCGTTGAGTAGGGCCGCTCCCAGTTCGTGCCCCCAACTGAGATCCACCGTCAGTTTCACCAGCCCACGAGCGACCGTGACGTACACAATCTGGTGGATCACGTAGAAGAACAGGGTCACCAGAAAGCGGGCCCCCACGTTGTCTACATCCAGTTTCGCCCCCAGCGACGACGCGCCATACCCCACGACGGTCTTTGCGATTCCGTAAATCCCAATGGGCTGATGGGTGAGTGAATCCTGCAGCAGGCCGATCAGCGATCCGGTAAGTAGTCCGGCAACCGGGCTTCGTCGAGCCACCGCAAAGAAAATTACCACCAACAGCGGCAGGTCGAAGAAGGCGAAGAAGTGCAAGCGCGAGGGCAAGAAGGCCTGCAGAAACAGCGCCACCAGCGGAATACCAATGGCCACCGCCGGATTAAACCGGTAGACCTCCACCTGATCTTGAGATGTGTAGGTTATGGGCACGCTAGTGAGGTTGGTCCTCCGACGCCTCCGGTTTCGCCTGCGACGGGTTGGGCTTCGCCGGTTCGGCGGGCGCCGGCGCACTCATTCCCGGCTTGACGACTTGCTGCGAAGCTTGCTTGGGCGCGGGAACCGGCTTCAGCGCCGTGGCCGGCTTCACCGCCGCTCGACCCTCCGAGCTGCTCCCCGAAAGGCTTCCCGCCGGTGGGTTTCCCACGGCAGGGTTGCCCGCAGGAGGGGGCGCGCTCACCTCATTCCGTGTCTTGGGACTTGCCGGCGCCGATCCCGCAGCGGGCGTGGCCGCGTTCGCCGCCGTCCCGCCTACCGGTGTCACCACCGGCTTATCCGGAACCGAGGGTAACCGCTGGGTCAAAATATCCACCGCCCGCACCCGTCCCGCGTCGGCCACCGATGGCGCTCGATCCTCCTTCTTCGTGATCACCAGAACCTCTTCCAACCGGTTCAGGTTGGCGCTCGGTCGAAGCCGGATGTTGAGAAAAAGATCCGCTCCCGGTGAAACCTTCATCACCGTTCCCACGGTCAGGCCTTTGGGGAAGATCTGGTCACCGCCGCTGGTCGCCACCCGCTCCCCAGGCGCCACCGATTCATCGGTCATCACATTTTCCAGGATCACGTCTCCGGTCGAGGTTCCCTTGACCACTCCCTGCAAGCGCGACTTGTCCAGAATAGCGCCCACACCACTGCTCTGGTCGTTGATCAGGAGGACCTGCGAGGTGGAACCGAAGGCGCGCAACACCTTGCCTACCACGCCATCGGCGGTGATCACCGCCATGTCCTTCTCCACTCCGTTGCCCGCGCCTTTATCGATATAGATGGACCGGGACTGCTCGCTGCCGCTGCCCCCGATCACTTGCGCGGCCACGGTCTTCGCAATGTACTGTTCCTTGAAACTCAGTAAGGCCTGGAGGCGGCGCGCCTGCTGCGCGTCGTCGGTCAATCGCACCTGCTCCAGCCGCAGCTGCTCGATCTCGAACTTCAAATCACGATTTTCCTGCCGCACTCCGCGCAGGTAAACGTAGTTGTTCCAGAGATTGCCTAATCCCCCCTGGCCCCAGACGATGATTTTTTCCAGAGGAGTGACGGCGCTCACCGTCCAAGTGCGGATCAAGCGTGTGGATTCACCGCCACCGCCCCGCTTGACTTGGACCGCCAATCCGAGCACTTGCACAAACAGCATCACCGCCAGGATGGTGACGTTACGGTAACGGGTGATGAGATTTTCCATGACGCCAGTTTCAAGGTTCCAGTTTCCAGTTTCCGGTTTCAAGTTTCCAGTTTCGAAGGGTTCGACAAGGCGTCTGGCTCCTGTTGTCTTAGGCAACAGGTTTTGCAGAGAGAAACTGGAAACCGGAAACTCGGAGCTGGGCCACTAGCACTGTTATTCGATCGAAATCTTCCGCAGCAGCTTGAAATCGCTCAGCATCTTACCCGTGCCCAGCACCACGCTGCACAGCGGATCGTCGGCGATCGAAACCGGTAAGCCGGTTTCCTCGCGAATACGTTTGTCGAGGTTTTTCAGCAGCGCCCCGCCCCCGGTCAGCACAATGCCGCGGTCGCTGATGTCGGCGGAAAGCTCCGGCGGCGTCCGCTCCAAAGCCACGCGCACAGCATTCATGATGGTCGAAACGCACTCGCTCAATGCCTCGCGGATCTCACTGTCGTCCACGGTGATGGTCTTGGGCACGCCTTCGATCAGGTTGCGGCCTTTAATTTCCATGGTCAACGGCTTTTCCAGTGGATAGGCGGACCCGATTTCCATCTTGATCTGCTCGGCCGTGCGCTCGCCGACCAATAAATTATATTTCCGCTTCAAATAGTTCATCACCGCTTCGTCCATCTGGTTGCCAGCCATGCGCACGGAACGGGAATAAACGATGCCACTGAGCGAAATCACCGCGATGTCAGTCGTGCCGCCGCCAATATCCACCACCATATTGCCGCTGGGCTCGGTAATGGGAAGCCCGGCGCCAATGGCAGCCACCATGGCCTGCTCTACGAGGTACACTTCGCTGGCCTTGGCGCGGTACGCAGAATCCATGACGGCGCGCTTTTCCACCTGGGTAATCTCGGAAGGCACTCCGATCACGATCCGCGGATGCACCAGCATCTTGCGGTTGTGAGCCTTTTGGATGAAGTAGTTGAGCATCTTCTCGGTAACTTTGAAGTCGGCAATCACGCCATCTTTCATGGGCTTGATGGCCACGATGTTGCCGGGCGTCCGGCCCAGCATCTCTTTGGCCTCTTTGCCCACGGCCTCGACCTCGCCCGTGTTCTTGTTGATGGCCACGATGGAGGGCTCGTTCACCACGATGCCCTTGCCCCTTGCGTACACCAGCGTGTTAGCCGTCCCTAGGTCGATGGCGAGATCGCTGGAGAAAATGCTGAACAGCGATCTCAGGTTGTGCAGGCGCGTTGAAGAATGAAATCCGTTGGATGACATACGCGATTTAGCTCTCTCAGACCGCCGTCATTGCCGGGCAAGCCCGGTTGCTTTTGTGCGGATGGGGGGCCGTTGCCCTAATTCTACGAGATGTTCCCCGTTTTGCCGTCAAACCAAAGTCTCAGTACCTCGGGATTCCTTCCCCAGCCGTGCTGGCTCTACTGAATGACGATCTTTTTCTGCAACGTGTTCACGCCACCCTTGGCGTTCTGCGCCGTAATCGTGATCACGCTCTCTCCCTGCGGCAGCGGAGGCATAAAATAGTGGAAACTGCCGTCGACGCTCACCACCGGCACTTCCCGACCGTTCACCATCACCCGCGCCCCGGCCTCGGTCTTTCCGGTGAGTTCGATCACGTGGCCATGCTGCGTAAACGGATCCACCTCCAGGTTGATGGCCGCGGTGTTTTTGCCTTTGGGAATGATGGTAAACCGGTTCTTCTGGCTTTCCATCGACTCCTTGTCATTCGCGTCGTAGGACTGCACCACCCAGTAATACGCTCCCTCATTCAATCCCGAAACAATTACATCGGCCGTGTTTACCTTGCGATCCACAATGGTTGAAGAGAAATACGGGTTCCGCGAAATGCGCAGCCGGTATCCCACGGCGTTGGCCATCTGGGTCCAGGAAAACTCCACCGGCTTGGTTTCACCCGCGGAAAAGATCGGCATCATGTTGGCCGGGGAAATCGGCGTAGGCGGCCCGATCTCCTTCAACTTGGCCATGCGCGGCGACTGCGACTGAAAGGCCACTTTTTCCCAGTCCGCCAAGTGTATTACCTCCCCGTTGCGCGTGATTTCTCCCGACCCTTTCTTCAGCAGAATCTCATGCTGATCCGCCTTGGGATCGTTGCGCACCATGGCCGCGCTGTCCGGGGCCAGGGAGGCGGTTGCCCCTGCCACAGTCACCTTCGACTTCGACCCCTGGACATAGGTCGCAGTCGACAGATCCACCGTGCCCGTACTCACCGCCACGGCCACGTTCGTCTGCTGCTGATCGTTGGCCGAATTTTCCTCAATCACAATCAGTGAATCCTGCTTTACGGTGTAATTAGTACCATCGTTGAAGACGATCTTGGCCATGCCCTCCGAGCCGGTCTGCACCACGTCGCCTTTTTCCAGGGGCACGTTGTAGTCGGCTGTCACCCAGCTGTTGCTGCCCGCCTTTTTCACCCGAACCGACCCATCCAGGGCTGTGATGTGAGCCTGCTGCGAACTTCCCGCCCCGCCCTTGGCGGTTCCCCCCGCCCCGACCACCAGTTCCAGCAGCCTACTACCCAAGTTGCTTACCGACTTGACTCCCTTTTGCGTGAACTGCGGGAAGGCGAAATTCATGCCCACAAACAACACGACACCGATAAACAACACCCCCAAGGCCACGCTGCGATAGGTGACCGTCTTCCACGCTACATGGATTCCCGGTTTGCTGCTCGAAGACACAAATGACACCCAGAAACTAGCTAAACCCAAAGAATATGAGGTATTTGCGAGAGTATCACAAGCCTAACTCCCGGGGCAGGGTTGATTACCTTGGGTCGCACCCCCGGTGGCCATGTCCAGTGGTGTGCTGCCGGACTAGCATTGGGCCTATCTGGCATGGGCCATGAATCAGCCGAAGGCAGCCGAGGCGTTCGGGGTAGTGGAACCGGCGTGGCTGCCGACAAAGAAAAAGAGAAAGTCGCACCCCTCTCTATTTCGCCTTCCCCACGGATCTGTCCGCCGTGTTTTCGTACGATGCGCTGTACGGTGGCCAATCCAACCCCGGTCCCTTCGAAGTCTTCCGTGCGGTGGAACCGCTGGAAAACGCCGAATAGCTTGTCGGCGTATTTCTGATTAAAGCCGGCGCCGTTATCACGAATGAAAAGAACAAGTGGGCCGTCCGCTGTAACTTGGCCAATCTCGATGACCGCCAACTCGCGGCACCGCGTGTACTTGACCGCGTTCGACAGCAGATTCGTGAACACTTGTTTGATCAAACCGGGATCGCACTCCACGACCGGTAAGTTTCCCAGGCGCCACTCGATCTGCCGTCCCTCGCATTCTAGTTGGACGTCTTGGAGCGCAGATTGCAACACGGAATTCAAATCTGTTGGCCGGCAAACCAGCGCCTGGCGCCCGAGCTGTCCCAGTCTCAGCAAGTCATCCACCAGCTGACCCATGTTTCTGGCTCCGTTCCGGATGCGCTGCAGATAGCCATGAGCAGCGGCGTCCAACTGCCCTCCATACTCTTCTTCCAGCAGTTTGGAAAAACCGCCGATGTGACGCAGCGGGGCGCGTAGGTCGTGGGAAACGGAATAGGAGAAGGCCTCCAATTCCTGGTTGGAAGCCGCCAGCTGCGTAGTGCGCTCCTCGACCCGCCGCTCCAACTCGTCGTGAGCTTTCTGCACCGCCGTGTCGCGCTCTTGAATCTGGGCCAGCATCTCGTTGAATGTCCCGATCAGGATGGCTAGTTCGTCGTGGTTCCCGGTTGTGGGTGCGCGCACCGAGTAGATCTTGTCGCGGGAAACGATGCCAGCAGTCTCAGCCAGGCGAACAATAGGTTCGGCGATGATTCGCCGGAAGATTGAGGACATCCACATGGCAGCCATGAGGGATGCGGACACTACAACGGCGACGATTATCAGCTGCCGCTTCAAGCGGTCAAACAGCTCCCGGAGGTCCGATTGGATATAAACGGTGCCGGCCGGCTTTCTCTCAAAGATAATTGAGCGCCCTACCACCAGCTGACCATCCCGGAAGCTAAGCTGTGTCTTGACCGCAGGATTTGGAGGCAGTTGCGCTTCGCTTCCACGATCACGCCCATAGGCGGCGAACGACCGCCCGTCCGCGGTATAGATGCCCGCGGTAACGACGTTGGGAGAGGCGCTCAACGCCGACAAGGTCTTTCGCGCTGACTGGGGATCGTTGAACAGTAGCGCGGAGACGCTGTTGGAGCCAACAATTTGGGCCTGGATCGAAAGATTAGCACCATGCTCTCCCGAAAACTAATCAGGTCGTATGCTACAAAAGCCCCGCACGCCAGCAGCAGAGCCGCGCCACTTACCAGCAGGTTCATCCAGGCCAGTTTCCGGGGAATCGAATAATCGCAAAAACGCAGCATGGTCGGATCAGTCTCCCGGTCGAGCATGGTTTCGAACGCTGACCGCCAATTTGAGAAGTTCGGAACTCAGAGTCAGGCCAGCATGTTCCGTGGGCGCCAGACTCACCGCGAAACGCACTCTGTTCCCCTCCAGAATGAACTGAACCATGCCGCCGCGCCGAACGAACTGGGGCATATCACTGACCGTCAGGACGCTGCTGTTATCGAGCGCCGCGAGAATCTGCTTTAGTCGAGGATCCTCTGAAGAACTGATGAACAGAACCCGGCAGTTCACAGCGTCCAGTGCTGTGGAAATTCGCCGGGCCACCACGTTCTGGCCGCCGATGGCCTCATCTGCCACGCTGGCATTGAGCGCAAGCCCGAAGGGATCCTGGCCAAGCACACAGATGGTGAAAGAACCGCCCTGGCCCGGGATGGCCCGAGCGGGCCACTCGATGAATCTGGCGAAGTTATAGAGATAGGTGGCTTTCACTTCGTATTCGGTGGGCTTTGAATGCTGCCCTTGAGCGACCGGGAATCCAATGAGCGCCCACGCTGTGACCACAGCCGTCAACTGAAGCAGGAGACCCTGACCTCCCCAGGGTCCGCGCCAACGTGGGATGAAGCGCACGACATCTTTTGGGAAGAGTGGCTGCATAGACATCAGTCGGCGGCCTTTCTCCATGTTATCTGCGCGTAAGCGCTCCTCCTAGTCAGGGCCGAATCCGAGCTCAGCATGATGGGGTTGAAGCAGGTTTTGGCCGGCCAGGGAAAACTCGAAGTTCTTGGCGAAGTGCCAGCCCAGCCGTACATCCACTGTGGCATACGACTTGATCAGTTGCACCGGCAGAGCGCCAACGTAACGGTAGGTGGGATCAAATTCAAATCCTTTGGGCAAATTGAACAGCGCTTGAGCGGTTACTTCGTTGTGGGGGCTCGATTCCTCGTACGATTGAACATAGCTGGTCTTCGCGTGGGTCGCTTTATCCTCCAGGTTAAGGCTTACATAGGAATAGGTGGCCTTGAGTTCCATCCAATGAGTCGCCTTCCAATCGGGCGCAATTTCTGCGCCGTTCGTAGAGCCCCTGATGCCGTTGGCAAACGGAAGTGAGATCAGGATGTGCGTGGGCGCGGGCGTGGTAACGACCGCGATCGATAGAGTTCCATAGCTGGTGAGATCGTTGTAGTGATTGTGAAAGGCTGCGATGTCCAGGTAGAAGCGGGAGGTTACCAGCTTGCGGTAGCCAGCTTCGTAGCCCAGCAGGGTCTCCGACAGGAACTTCCGGTTATCGCAGATACAAATGAAAACCGCCGGGGTCGGAATTACCAATCCCGTCAGTTGCAGGTCTTCATCAATTCGCGAAGGTGTCCGCACCGCGCGTGATAGCGCTGCCCAGAACGTTTGATGGGAGGTCGGCGTCCACAACAGACGCGCGCTGGGCTGGTTCTCCCAACCGGTAAAGATGTTGCGCTCGAACTTCGACCCCACCGTCAGCCAGATTTTATCTTGAAGGATCGCGATCTGGTCTTCCACGAACGCGCTGTAAATATTGTTTGCCATGTGATGGGGCACAAAGTCCACGGTAGCGACCGTCTGGACGATGCTACTGGGACTCCATCGAGCGCCCAGCCCCCAGATAATTTCATTTCGTCGCTTCAAGACCAGATGGTGGATGAAGTTAAGGTCGAAGGTGTTGCGTGTTTCTCCAGCTGCGGTCCCAGCCGGTAGGTGCGATCGTAGTAAGCCTGAAGTTGCAAATCGGAGGTGTGGCTGAGTTCGCGGTGCCAACGCCCCAGGAGATTGCCGCCCGAGACGTATTGTGTTCCGTCCACATTCCGTTGGTCGGGCGGCGAGTAGTAGGCGATGCTGATCTGTTGCCCAACATGTCCGTGTAAAGATCACCCTGAACGG
>Ga0137392_10002428_pt1 | contig 11227 bp, 9 predicted proteins | sample 15con2h34AmetaG_FD_101394 | JGI IMG/M metagenome (GOLD analysis project Ga0137392, IMG submission 101394) | Vadose zone soil microbial communities from Angelo Coast Range Reserve, California, USA - 15con2h3.4A metaG | ecosystem: Environmental > Terrestrial > Soil > Vadose zone > Saprolite... | reverse complement strand
GGGTAGATCTTTCGGAAGGTGTAGTAAGGGATCAGCACGCGGCGGTCCTCGTCGCCCATTCCGGCGCCGCCCTTGGGCTTTTCAATCACGCCAATCACCCGAAAGGGCGAGCCGTCGATGAGCATCTCTTTGTCCAACGGCTCGACACTGGGAAAAAGCGCCGTGGCCACATTTTCGCCGAGCACCACCAGCTTCTCGCGGTGGAGGTTCTCCGCGTCGGTGAAGAAGCGCCCTTCCCGGAGCGTGGCATTGGCGTAGACCAGCGCGAACGACGGGAAGGCGCCGCGGAAGTCGATCGCGGCCACCTCATTGTCGCGATAGCGAACCTTGTGCGCCTGCTCCCAGTTGGCGATCCACACGGCGACGTTTTTCACCGCCGGGCATTTTTCTTGGATGGCTTCGCCGTCCTCCAGAGTGAGGGGCTTGCGAAGACGCTCTTCCTTGGGCCGGCGGCCGATGTGCGGTCCCTGGTCGAAACGGCTGATAAATGCAGTGTCGGCGCCGTAGCCGGTAATGTTTTCGGTGACGTTCTGGTCGAAGCCGGCGACCAACGCAGCCACCAACATGATCACGCCCACGCCCATCACCACGCCCAGCACGGTCAGCAGGCTGCGCAACTTGTGCGCGCGGAGCGTGTCGAGCGCCTGGCGGAGGTGTTCGCGGTGTGCTTGAGCCATGGCTTCCTCCCTGAAATGGTCCCGGCTAGGCCTCAGCGCGCAGGGCTTCGATCGGGTCCAGTCGCGAGGCGCGAACCGCCGGATAGATGCCGAAGAACAGCCCGACGCCCGTGGAAAGCGACAGCGCCGTGAGGACGGCGCTCGCCGGCGTCGTGATGGGCATCGGCGTCGTGGCTCGCACCAGGGCTCCGATCCCGAGCGCCAGCAGGATACCCATCAGCCCGCCGACAGCAGCGAGCACGGCAGATTCCACCAGGAATTGCATGACGATGTGCCGGCGGCGCGCGCCGAGCGAACGACGAATGCCGATCTCGCGCGTCCGTTCGTTCACGCTTGCCAGCATGATATTCATGATGACGATTCCGCCGACGACCAAAAAGACCGAGGTCAACCCCACCGCTAGCTGAAAGATATTACCAGTCAGCTTCTCCCAAAGGCCGGTGATCGAAGCCGAGCCCACGATGCCGAAGCTGTCCGGTTCATTCCAGCGTTGGTGGCGCCGCGCGCGCAGCAGCAGCCGCGCTTCATCCTGGGCCGCTTCCATCAGCTCGGGATGCCGCGCCTGAGCGAACATGGTGAGCGAACCGCTAGGCGCGTGCCAGGTCTTCCGGAAGACGCCCAATGGAATAAGCACAAAATTGTCCTGCGACTGGCCGAACACGCTTCCGATGGCCTTAGCCACCCCCACCACTTCGTACGCCTGCGAGCCAGCACGGATGGTTTTGCCGATGGGGTCCACGTTGGTAAAGAAGCGCCGGGCCACATCTGCGCCGAGGAAGCAAACCGGGGAGCGATGGCCTTCGTCCGCTTGAGTGAAGAAGCGGCCGGCGGCGACGGTATAGCTGCGAACCTCGGCATAGTTGGACGTCACGCCGACAAGGTTGACATCTTCGAGCAGGTCGTTGCCGAAGCGGACGTCGGCCACGCTGCCCTCAATCGCGGCCACCTGTTGGGCCATTTGCATTTTCTCGGCCAGCGCCTCGTACTCTTCGACGCGTATCGTCGGGCGGCGCTGCGCCTTGACGAACTCATCCCAGTTCGTGATGATGCCGAAGCGGTCCACAATGAAGACATTTGCGCCTAGGTTGGCCACCCGGTCGGAGATGTAGCGGTTCAGGCCCTCGACCACCGACATGACAGCCACTAGCGTGGTGACTGCCAAAATGACGCCCAGCAGAGTCAGAAAGCTGCGGAGCTTGTGAGAGCGCAGGGCATCCAGGGCCAGGCGCAACGTCTCGCCTAGTGCCACGCTGGTCTGCTTGGCACCTTTCAGCATGGGACACCTCTCCTCGAGCTCCTCTTATAGTGTAATACGCTTATGACCCCCTGAAGGTTGCGTCAGAGGGTGCGCTCGGGCACAACCCCGGCCGGCAGGAGGGGCGAATCCTGCGGTTGTACATGCCGCGCGTTTGAGGTATGGTGGCTGACCGCTGCAGCGAAACAGCCAGCCTGATCCCAAGGCTTGGGGACGAAACAAGACCATAACCACGCCGGCGCCTCGAAACCGCCGGCAGACTTAAGGAGCGACATGAAACGCAGCGGATTGAGTCTTATGTTCTTCGCCGTTTTACTCACCTTGCTGCTGACTGCAGTCCCGGCAGTATTTGCCCAGGGCGCGACTCCGGCAGCTACGCCAGCGCCAGCGGCCACCCCTGCCCCTCCGGCGGCGCCTACCTCCGGCCCGCGCGCCGAATTCCAGCGGTTGATGGAAGACGCGGAAACAAAGTTGCTGCGACTGGCCGAAGCGGTGCCCCAGGAAAAATACACCTGGCGGCCGGGGGAAGGTGTGCGCTCGGTCAGCGAAGTGTTTCTGCATGTCGCCGCCGGAAACTACGGCATCCTGCGGCGGGCGGGCGCGCAGCCGCCGGAAGGACTGGATCTTCGCGGCCTGGAGAAATCTACCACCGAAAAGGCCAAAGTTGTGGAGGCGCTGAAGGCCTCCTTCGCGCACGTGCGCCAGGCGACCAACAAACTAACCGACGCCGACCTGGACAAGACCGCACCGTGGTTCGGCGGCCGGCAAGCCAGCTACCGCGAAATCCTGTTCTTCCTGGCCACGCACCAGCACGAGCACCTCGGCCAGTCAATCGCCTATGCGCGAATCAACGGCGTCATTCCGCCATGGACCGAGGAGCGGCAACAACAGCAGCAACCCCCAAAGCAGCCCGAGAAGCCCAAACAGTAGCCAAGTAACCCGCCGGGCCGGATTCCCTGGGTCCGGCGCTTTGGGGCCCCTACGATAACCTCGGGCGCTTGGGCGCACCTGCGACTTTCTGGGAAGCTCTCCCGCTCGCGCGATTCCACAGGAGCTGAAGTGCAACCGGGCGCACGGGAGAGGAATCAGATGCAATACGACAGAATGGCCGCGGAGCGCATAAATCTGGAGCGCTGGACCTCAATGGTGGACTGGCGCGCGCCGCTGCAGTTGGCCTTGCTGTTGCTCAGCTTCGTGAGCCCTGGCAGCGTACACGCTGCGCAGTGCGCCTCCTCGCCCAACGCGGCGGCTTCGCCCCCGTCCCCCGCAGAGATTCGCGCGCTGGTCTTGCGAGTGGTCGCCAACCACCATCTCAATGACACAGCGCTCGAACAGTACGAACGCATCGAGCGGCGCCAAGTGCGGAAGAGCGAGCAAGACACGACCATCGTCGAGGACAAGACCTTCCGGGTCGTGCCGACCGGCACTGGCACGATCCGCGTGCAGATCGAAGAAGACGGCCGACCAGTGGACGCGGAAGTGTACCGCCGGCAGTTGCGCGATCTCGAGCAGGCGCTGGCCTCGGCACTCAACTCGGGGGATCCCGGGCAGAAGCGTGCGGTGGAAAAGGGCGCGAAGCGCTCGCGGGAGCGCGTCGAACTGGTGGATGCAATACCCAACGCCTTCCTTTTCTCCTGGGTGGGCTGCGAAACGCGCAACGGCCGCGCGCTCGCCAAGCTTGCCCTCGAACCCAACCCGACGTTCAAGCCCGCTTCGCGCAGCGCCAGCCTGTTTGCTCACGTCCGCGCGACGGTGTGGGTGGACGAAGCTGCCGGGCAGCTTGTGCGCCTGGAGGCGGAGATGATTCGAGACTTCCCGGTCGGCGGTGGCGTGTTGGGCAAGGTCTATCGCGGTGGCCGCTTCGTCCTGGAACAGGCGGAAGTCGCTCCCGGCGTCTGGCTGCCTACGCGCTACCAGTATGACTTCGACGGGCGCAAATTCCTCTTTGGCTTCGGCGTCCACGAGCTAACCGAAGTCAGCCGCTATCGCCATATCGGCCCGCCGAAACAGGCCCTCGAGACCATCCGCCGCGAACTGAACGACTCTCGGGCCACCGGCTCCTCCCGCTGATCGCCAACTCGGGGACCTCGATCGGCGGGCCTAGCGACCTGCACTGGCCGGAACCACCTGGAGACACAGCCACCGGCAAGATGCCGGCGCTACGTTTTCCGTGTAACGCAGGCCTCCGCCCGATTTTGCTCACACGCCAATCCATGTGTAGTTTCAGATCGCGGCTGAGATTGTGGTGCTACAGAGCAGCCATAGATATCAGCCTCGCTCCTACGTTGTCGAGCTTGTCCGGACAAAACGTGGAGTACGCTCAGAAGAATCTCACTACATTTTAGTAACGATTTGAACAAAGGCGGTGCCGCCGAAGCGGCCCCTGACCTTGCGCGGCGTAAACTGGATGGATGGGAGGATGTATGAGACACCGGTCGTTCTACGTGCCGAAATCGCGAGTAATCATGCTGGCCGTTGCTCTGGCCATTCTGCTGGCCGGAACTGCCCAAGCCGTTCCGGCGCTCCCCGCGCAACAGCAACAACCGTCAAAGGCAAAGCCCGAACCGAAGAAAGAGAAGAAGGTCTGGACAGATGAAAACATCGGAGAGTTGGGCGGTAAATCCCGCGTTTCGGTGGTCGGTCAGGGGAAGGCTTCCGGTAGCACGAATGGAGAATGGTCCGCGGCCGACGCTGACAAGGCCGCCGCCAAGAGCACAGGATCGATACCGGAGAAAGACCCGCAGTGGTATCGCGCGAAACTGGCGCCCCTGCGCGCCGACATCGAGCGCACTGATGCAGAGATTCGTCGCATGAAGGAATTCCTCGCTGGGGGCCACACCGCAGAGGGCCGCCTGGAGCTGAACAGATTTAGCGTTCCCCTGAACCCCGCTAATCGAATCGAGGAGCTCGAGAAGCACAAGCGAGAGGTGCAGAGCAAGATCGACGAGATCGAGGACGAGGCGCGCCGGAACAGCATCGCCCCCGGCGATATCCGCTAGACGTTAGGGCTCCGCCAGCGGGCCATCGACCTGCGCTAGCCGGAAACACCCAAATACAAAACCGCCAGCAAAGATGCCGACGCTGCGTTCCGGGTGTAACGAGGATGTCATGGGGGCGTCCGCGCTGGACGCCCATGCAAATTCTGCCGCGACGCGGCTAGGGTGCAGCAGCGGCCGCTTCTTTCTCGATAGGCGCGCCGATCAGATTACCCCACTCGGTCCACGAGCCGTCGTAGTTGCGCACCCTTGCGTAACCGAGAAGGTACTTCAGCACGAACCAGGTGAGGGAACTACGTTCACCGATACGGCAATAGGCGACCACCTCGTTCTGGCCGCTGATCCCTTTGCCGGCGTAGAGCTGCTTGAGCGCATCGGCGGGTTTGAATGTGCCGTCCTCCTGGACCGCTTGCGCCCAAGGCACGTTGACTGCGCTGGGAATGTGCCCGCCGCGTTGCGCCGTCTCGTTCATGCCCGGCGGCGCAATCACCTTGCCAGTGAATTCGTCGGGCGAACGCACGTCCACCAATTGCGCCGTCGAGCGCCGGTCGAGCACGTCGAAGATGGCTTCGCGGCGCGCGCGGATAGTGGCGTCGGGGTCCTTGGCGCGGTAGCTGGTTGGCTGGGGGCGCGGATGTTCGGTCGAAAGCGGGCGCTTCTCTTCCAACCACTTCTTCCGCCCACCGTTCATGATGCGGACGTCGTTGTGACCGTAATACTTCAATTGCCAGAAAGCCCAGGCGGCAAACCAATTGTTGTTGTCGCCGTAGGTGATGACAGTGGTGTCGCTCGCAATGCCTGAGCGACTCAGCAAGTCCTCGAAGGCGCGCTTGTCGATCAGGTCGCGGCGCACCGTGTCCTGCAGCTGCGTCTGCCAGTTCCAACCGATGGCGGCGGGAATATGCCCCTGGTCATAGGCCGAGGTGTCCACATCCACCTCGACGATGCGGAGCTTTGGGTCATTAGTGTGCTCAGCCACCCAGGCGGTCGGTACCAATACTTCCGGATGCGCGTACTCTGCCATGTTGACTCCCTCTCTCAAACTTCCCGGTGAATTCGATTCTCTGGTATCCCCTGAGGAACACTGAGACCCTACCAAGATTCGAGGCGCGGCGCAAGTGTCCCAGAACGTCTCTATAAGTCTATCTTTCCCCAATGGGTTAGGAGTTATACCGGAACCAGTCTCCCTGCCACCGCCTCCAGCTCCACACGCATTACCCAATCGTAGTGGAAACGCTCGGCTTGCAACCAGCGCTCGAGCGCCCCCCGGTCGGCGGCCTCGAATTCCACCAGCATCTTGCCCTCCTGCAGATTCACTTGCACGCGCCGCGCGGTCACGCCGGTGGCCTTCATGAGTCGCGCGGACAACTCTTCGGCGCCCTGCCGGGTCAGGCAGGCCAACGTGTGCAAGGAAAGGTAGTGGGGCATGAGCCCTCCTGCGGCACGACTCGAACGGGGATGGTGTTACCGCGAACCGGCGCAAAAAGCAATTCGACGCCAGGAACCACAGATGTACAGGCGTGCACAAAAGGGATAAGAGATACTTCCTTCTTGGCGGCCGGTATGCCACTATTCTTCGCGTGCCCTCTCAGCGCTGGAGCGGTCGTGGACTCTTCTGAATTCCATCTGCGTCTCTGTGTGTTTGTCTGTGGGCCGATTCCCTGACGGAGGCAAAAATGGCATCTGAAGCAGCCGTGCAACCCACCACCAAGCGTGCTGCGCATCCCTATCACATGTACGACGCTATCGTGGAGCAGCCCGAGCGGGTGGCGCAGGTGTTGGCGACGCAGCGCGAGCTCATCGAAAGCGCCGCCGATGCCGCGGCGCGCAAACGCCTGGTGCTGGTGGGCATCGGCACGTCCTACCATGCCGCGCAGATCACCGAACACTTTCTGCGCCACCTAACACGCGGCCGGGTGCACGCGCTGGTCGAGCAGGCGTTCGAGCTGGTGCACTACCCCCTCGCGCTGCGCGCCAGCGACGCGGTCATCGCCGTCAGCCACCGCGGCTGGAAGAACTACACCGCGCAGGCGCTGCAGGCCGCGCGAGCGGCGGGCGCGTTGACGATTGCGGTCACCGGCCAGGATTGCGGCGAAGGGATGAAAGCCGCCCATTTCGTCCTCCCCACCTGCGAGCAGGAGGTCTCCTTTGCGCATACGAAGAGCTTTACGACCGCGCTCGCAGTTCTCGCCGTGTTCGCCATCCGGTTGGCCGAGCGGCGCGGCCTGCAAGGCGAGGATGCGGAGGACGCCCGCGCCGCGCTCCAGCGCGTTCCCGATCTAATGCGCCAAACGCTTGCCAGCGAACCAATCATTCGCGAAGCAGCAAAAGAGATGTCGGCGCGGCAGCGGCTGATCTTCGTTGGCGCAGGCCCCAACTGGGCCACGGCTCGAGAGGGCGCGCTGAAGGTCAAGGAGACCAGCTACCTGGCCTCCGAAGGTTTCCAAACCGAGCAGTTTCTCCATGGCCCGATGGCGGAGATGGACCCTCGCGCCGCGCTGGTGGTGCTGCTGACCGGCGGGCCGGGCGACGTGCGCTCGAGAAGCATGCTGCGAGCCTCGCGCGAGCTGGGAATCCTGCGTGTGGTGGTCGCTGCCGCAGGCGCCTCGGACGCCCCGGCGGAGTACCGCATCGAAGTGCCCGCGGCAGAAGAATGGCTTACGCCATTCGTGCATTTGCTGGTCGTCCAGCTACTGAGCTACTACGTCGCGATCGGGCGCGGCAGCAACCCCGATACAGGCCGCGAAGATCACCCGCAACACGCCCGCGCGCGAATCCATTTCAAGCTGTAACGCCGCCGTCTGGCCGTCAGATCAGATTTGTCACGGCGCTCAGCAAGCCCGGACGCACGATTCGGGGCTTTGGCGCGCCGCCTGTAGCGCGTTATAACTCACCCCTCCAATCCACTACCGGCGGGACGCCGGTGTTAAACGGCAGCCGCGGCAAACAAGCGCGCGGGCCGCGCATCTTCGGTTCTGAAGAATTTATAACCTGATAATATCCGCTCTGAAGACTTGAGTCAGCTTCCCGTCCGGGAACAAATCCTCGCTGGTGGTGTCATGCTAAAAGAAGCGAGGCATCGCGCAGCCAGAAGCCTCGTGATTTCGCATCTCGATGCTCTTGGTCGAAGACCCGGCCCTGCCGGGGCTCGAATGCTATTCCTTCTGAAAAGGATTCTTGGAGGCAACGATGCTCAAACTCATGGCATGCATGTGGGCGGCCGTGTTGCTGCTCCCGCAATTGGCCGGAGCACAGTCGCGGCCAAATAATAGCAAGGCAAACTTCCAGCCGGTCGCGAGCCGCAAGTCCGTTGCGGCTGCCGAACAGGCCACAATAGCGATACCTGCCGAATCGGGGAGGAAAGAAGCGGGAGCTGCGGAGGCAGTCCCGGGGAAACTGCCCGTGCGCCGCGTGGTGTTGTACAAGAACGGCGTGGGCTACTTCGAGCACCTGGGCCGCGTGCGTGGCAACCAGGACGTCACCATTGATTTCACCAGCGGCCAGCTCAACGACGTCCTCAAGTCGCTGACCATCCTCGACCTCGGCAAGGGGCGCATCACCGGCGTGAGCTACAACTCCGAAGCGCCGCTCGGCCGCCGCCTAGGGACGCTGCGGCTGCCGGTGAGCGATAAGCCCAGCGTCACGGAGTTCCTCGGCGCGCTGCGGGGCGCGCGCTTGGAGGTGCGTTCTGGCGCGGGCGCGGTGATCGGGCGGCTACTGAGCGTCGAGAAAAGGACTCGCACGGTAAGAGACCAGACGATTGAGATTGACGAAATTTCGGTGGTGACTGACGCGGGCGAGGTGCGCACTGTCGAGCTCGGCCCGACGACGAGCGTCCGCATCGCCGAACGCGACTTGAATCAGGAGGTCAGCCGCTATCTCGGGTTGCTGGCCACGACGCGCGAGAAGGACTTGCGGCGCATGACCATCTCAGCAGCCGGGGCAGGTGACCGGCAGCTCTACGTCAGCTACATCAGCGAGGTGCCTCTCTGGAAGACCACTTACCGGCTCGTGCTGCCGTCAAAGCCCGGCGTGAAGCCGCTGCTGCAGGGCTGGGCCATCGTAGACAACACGGTGGGGGAGGATTGGTCTGACGTCGAGCTGTCACTGGTGGCCGGCGCGCCACAATCGTTCATTCAGCAGCTTTCGCAGCCGTACTACGCGCGTCGGCCGGTGGTGCCCCTGCCAGAAAGCGTTCAGCTCACGCCGCAGACCCACGCCGCGACGTTGGAGCAAAAGGTAGTGGATGGTGTGGCAGGCGGGGTGCCCGGTGGCCAAGCCGGGGGCATTGTAGGCGGTGTCGTCGGACGCGGCAGCGGCGGAGGGTCCTTTCGGGCTGGGGTAGGGGTGGGGGCGGGGAAAGCTGCCCCCGCCCCGCCTCCGTCGCATTTCGATCGTCTTCAAACGCTCGGTAAGGCATCCATCGGGGAAGCACTAGAAAGCCTCGAGGCCGCGGCGCAGGGGCAGGAGCTGGGCGACTTGTTCGAGTACAAACTCAAAGAGCGCGTCACGATCCGCAAGAACCAGTCGGCGCTCGTGCCGATCATCCAAACCGACATCGCTGGGGAAAAAGTCTCGCTGTGGAACCAGGCTTCCAGCACGCCGCGGCCGCTGCGCGCTCTATGGCTCACCAACTCGAGCCTATTGACCCTCGACGGCGGCAGCTTCAGCGTGCTCGAGGACGAAACCTTCGCCGGCGAGGGTTTGCTCGAACCCATCAAGCCGGGCGAGAAGCGCCTGCTCTCCTACGCCGCCGACCTGGGCGTGCTGGTGGATACCAAGCTCGAGAGCGACCAGCAGCGCGTCACGCGCGTACGCATCGTGCGCGGCGTGATGATCCACTCGAGCGAGCTGCGCGAACGGAAAACCTATACGGTGCGCAACGAAGATATCACCCCACGCAGCGTCGTCATCGAACATTTGGCGCGGCCGGAATGGAAGCTCGCCGCCGATGGGCCCAAGCCTGAGGAGATTTCGGCCGGGCTCTACCGCTTCCGCCTGACGGTTGAACCGAAGAAGACCGCGACGCTCGTTGTTCGCGAGGCAAGGCCGCTCGAGACGCGCTACGCGCTGGGAAACCTGACGGACGACCAAATTGCGCTTTTCCTGCGGGAGCGCACGGTCAATCCTGACGTGGAGCAGGCGCTGCGTCGGATCGTCGCGCAGAAGAATGAAGTGGCCAAGTTCCAGATGCAGATCGAGCAGCGGCAAAAAGAGATTTCCCGCATCTTCGAGGACCAGCAACGGCTGCGCGAGAACATGAAGGCGTTGAAAGGCAGCGCCGAGGAAAAAGCGCTGACGCAACGCTACACGCAACAGTTGGCCGACCAGGAAACGCGCCTCGAAACCTTGCGGCGCGAGATGGCCGACCTCGAAGGCAAGCGGCAGCAGGCGCAAGCAGCATTAGACGCGATGATCCAGGAGGTCGCGCTTGACGTGAACCTGTAGCACCGCCGTCGCGGCGGTGAACCTCCGCGTGCGGCGCAAGGGCTAAACTCACATCTGCCGGCAAAGATGCCGGCGCTACAAAAGCTTCGTAGTGCCACGTTGCGCTTCGAGCACAGGCGAGCGCGCCGCGCTACCCCTACGCCTTGCAGGGCATAGACTAGAACACTAGCCATCCCTCGGTGGAGGCTGTCTATGCCTCGAATCAGTTCAACCCCGGTCGCAGTGCTGATGGTACTGCTCGCGACAGCGGTGTGGCTTGCAGCATCGCTGTGGCCAGGAACCGCTGGCGCGGCGCCGCCTCCGCGCCCAAGCGGTAGCCTAACCGGCATTGTCCTCAGTGCGGGCGGCAAAGGGGTCGCGGGCGCACGGGTCATTCTGCAAGTCGCCGACGGGAGCCATCCGCACACCACCCAGAGCGATGCCAAGGGACACTTCCGCTTTCCCGCACTACGCCAGGGGAACTACGACCTGCGTGCGCAAGCCCAGGGACAATGGTCGGAATGGGAGCACAACGTGCTGGTGCGCTCCGGCCGCGAGACTCGCGTAACCTTGCGCCTGCCGCTCAAGCAGCGGCAGGCCGACCCGCCGCGAGTGCCAGGCGCCAACCCGGCGAAGGCGCCACCAAGGGCCAGCCCATAGACACCTTTCGGGCACAGCCCTACGGCCCGTTCCACACTGAATCGCACGATTATAAAAGCGGGCCAAGACGCGCGCATGAGGCCCAGCGCAAGCCGATTATTTGGCCCGATTTCCCATCTTGGCCTCTCAAAAGACCCGGTACTACAACCCGGGTACTCAAAAATTTGAGGCGTTCGGCCCATTGAGCTATTTTGGCACAGCCTTCATCCTCC
>Ga0137392_10002426_pt1 | contig 11234 bp, 11 predicted proteins | sample 15con2h34AmetaG_FD_101394 | JGI IMG/M metagenome (GOLD analysis project Ga0137392, IMG submission 101394) | Vadose zone soil microbial communities from Angelo Coast Range Reserve, California, USA - 15con2h3.4A metaG | ecosystem: Environmental > Terrestrial > Soil > Vadose zone > Saprolite... | reverse complement strand
GGGCTTCGCGACTCACTTCGAGGTGGCGGTGTAGATTCCGTCCCAGCCGGGCGGCGGCGGACTCTCGGCGAGCTTGCGGCAGCGCTCGAGCAGCACGGCGCTGGGAGGATCGCCGGCCTGCAGCGTGAGCAGCGCGATGGCGCCCTGGAAGTCCCACTGAAGGTACGCGGCGAAGGCCCGCTCGTAGACTTCGACGACCTCGGGCCGCGCGCTCGACGCGCCTCGCTCGCCGAGCAGCTCGTACACGCGCACGCCGATCGTCTTTCCCTTGACGGCCACGCGGTCGACGAGCCGGAACTGGAACTCCGCCCGCGCCTCTTCCTCGACCGCCTCGCTTGCGAGCACGGCGACTCCGTACTGCTTGCACAGGCTCTCGAGGCGCGCGGCGAGGTTCACGCCGTCGCCGAGCGCAGTGTAGCTCAGGCGCTCCGGCGAGCCGAAGTGCCCGACCATCACGCGGTCGCGGTGCAGGCCGAAGCGCGTGCGCAGCGGCGGCAGACCCGCCCAGTCGGCCGATGCATAGAGGGCGCGCGTCGCCTCGAGGCAGCCCAGCGCCGCCCTGCAGGCGAGCCGCGCATGGCCCTCGCGCGGCGTGGGGGCGTTCCAGATCGCCATCACCGCGTCGCCGATGAACTTGTCGATGGTGCCGCCCGCCGCGCGGATGGGCGCGGTCATCGCCTCGAAGTATCGCCCCAGCGCTTGCGCCAGTGTGTCCGGCGACAGCCGCTCCGCCAGGGCGGTGAAGCCGGCGATGTCGGTGAACATGATGGAGACCTCGAGCAACTCGCCGCCCAGGATCGGCTCGCGGTTCGCCTGATAGAGCTGCCGCACCAGGTCGACCGGAGCGTATTTCCCCAGGGCGCGCAGCGCGGTCTTCGCCTGCTCGAGGCTTTCGGCCACCTCCTGCACGTCGCGGAAAGGAGCGCTGCTCTGCGCTGGCGCGAAGTCGAAGTTGCGCATGCGTGTCGCTGTCTCGCTGATGCGGCCCAGGCCCCGGCGCAGCGCACGCAGCCCCCCGGCGCCAGCGGCGACCACCAGCGCGAGGACCAACAAGCCCGCCGCGAGCGAGCGGCGGCGCAGTTGCGAGAGGTCGTGCGTGTAGTAGTCCTCGGGGACCACGATGCCGACGAGCCAGTCCTGCGTACCGGCGAGCGCGCCGAAAGTGACCAGGTAGCGCGTGCCCGCAACCTCCAGCTCCCCGGAGCGCTCGGAATCCCCTGGTGACATCTCGCCGCGCAGCGTGCTCTCGAGCGCCTCTGCGACCGAGGGCGGAACCTGCGCCGGTTGCACGCGCAAGTCGTCATCGAACTCGCGCAGCCGATCCCCGGGGCCCAGGCGCGTGATGAGACGCCCCTGGTCGTCGCAGAGGAAGATCCGGTGTGGATCGTCTGGATCGTTTTGGTTGACCTTCAGCCTCGCCACGTCGTCGACCGTCTGCGCCAGGATCCCCACGCGCAGGACGCCCGCGAAGCGCCCGGCGCCGTCCTCGATCGCCTTCTGCACGCTGACGATCACGCGCCGTTTCTCCTCGGGCAGTTCCGCGTCGAACTGCGAATAGGCGAGGTCGGTCCAGATGGCGCGGCCGGCGTTGCTCTTCCCGGCAGCCGCCCGGAACGTCGGGTGCTCGGTCGGGTCGGGCGCCGCGCCGCCGCTGCGGAAGGGAACGCCGAGGAATCCACCGCCAGGCGGACGGGCGCGCACTCCGATCCCGAAGCGCTCGCCTTTGCCCGAGACCCTGCGCGTGAGCACGCTGCTATCGGGATCGGCGCTCGCGCGATGGACGGAGAGCTGCCAGCGGCCCTCGGCCGCGAGGACGATCGCGCCAGCCTCGTCGTAGCCGAGTCGCGCGGCCCGCGTGAAAGTCGCCTCGGCCAGGCGCGGGTTGTCGATGATCTCGTTGAAGAGGGCCGACTCGGCCCGGAGGAGATCGTCGACGTCGAGGCTCCCGCTTCTGATTTCCCGCTCGACGTTCTCCAGGGCCCGCTCCGCCTCTCCCAACTCGCGCCGGACTTGCTCCTCGACCCTGCGCGCCGCGGCGGCCCGCAGGGTATGCGAGGTCTGCAAGATCGAACGCCGTGAGCTTTCGAGGAAGGCGAAGAGGAGGGCGGCGAGGAGGACCGCGATTCCGGCAGCGCCCAGCACGAGCACCTGACCGAGCGTGAGCCGCGGCACGAGCGGCACGATCTAGGCCGGCTTCAGCGCCTGAGACGCGGCGCCCTGCTTTTCAAGGAAGCGCCAGAGGAGGTGGTCGAGGCTCACCAGCCCCGCGCCGCTGAAGATGAGCCAGAAGAAGGCCAGAGCGTAGAGCGGCTCGTCCAGCTCGACGAAGTCGTCGAGACCGGTCACCTTCTTCAGCTTCACCGAGACGAGGGCCACCAGCATGTTGATGACCATCGGGATCGACACCAGGCGGGTGAGGAGCCCCACCAGCACCAGCGTGCCCCCGATCAGCTCGGTGTAGCCGGAGAGCACCGCGTTGAAGTGAGGGAAGGGAATGCCCCAGTCGGTGAAGCGCTCGGTCATTCCCTCGATGTTGTGCACCTTGCCCCAGCCCGTCTCGAGGAAGAAGTACCCGACGAAGAGCCGCATCAGGAGCTGCGGCAGCCACTGCGCCCGGTCCAGCCTTGCCAGGATGGGCTGTGCTCGCTCGATCAGCGTCATCGCCGACTCTCCTTCGTGGGTTCCCGGATCCATCCCTCCACGAACCAGCTCGTCACGGCGCGGAAAGCCGCCTCGACCGCCTCAGGGCGATCGCTGAAGGCTTCGCAGACCACGCCTAGCGTCTCGCCGGCCTGCAAGCCGCGTAGGGCCTTGGCCTCGTCGGCCTCGATGCGGATGTGGAAGACGTCGTAGCCCTTGCGCCACACGGCGAAGTGCGCCCGCCCCGGCTGAGGCGGCGGAGCCGGCAGGCCGTTCTCTATCTGCTTCCACGCCTCGCTCACGTCGTTGGCGAGCGACAGGAGCTGCACCGCGGGAGCGAGCTCGAGCCGCAGCTCCGGCACCGTTTCTTGTGAAACCTCGCCGAGCAGCTCCGGCGCGGCCAGCTCGACCTCCTCCTCCTCGAAGACCTGGTTGCGCGCCAGCTCCAGCCGGGCCAGGTCGGCGAGGTCCGGACGCGGGCCCTGGCGCTGGTCGAGCCAGGCCGGCAGCTCGTCGCCCAGCCGCGAAAGAGAAGGATGCGTCGACGGATGGGCTGCCAGGTACTGCTCGGCCATCTGGTAGAAGCCCTCGTCGCCCAGCAGCGCCGCCAGCTTGGGGAAGTCGTCGCGGAGCGCGTCGATCTGCCGCCAGATGAACATGTTCGCGTAGATCCGGATGCGCTCTTCCGCGCCCAGCTCGTCGGTGCCGACGAAGACCTGGCCCGGGTCGCGCTCCGCAGGCGCACGAGTCGCGAGCTTCCAGAACAGCTCCTGGCACTCGGCGAGCTTCATTGCGCGAGCACCTCCGCCTCGGCGGCGGCAGCAGCGCGGCTCTGCGCGACCAGTTCCTCCAGCTCGGGGATGCGGTCGTCCCATTCGATCAGCGTGGGGACCCGTCCGAAGCGCCGCACGGCCTGCCGGTAGAGATGCCAGACCGCGCTCGCGACCTGGCCGTCGTGCGAGTCGAAGAGGTAGGTGCCCTTGTCGCTGTGGCCGGCGAGATGGAACTGGACCACGCGGTCGCGCGGGATCCCGTCGAGGTAGTCGCCGGGATCGAAGCGGTGGTTGCGGGCGCTGACGAAGACGTTGTTGACGTCGAGGAGGATTCCGCAGTCGCCTCGCTCGGCGACCTGGGCGAGGAACTCCCACTCGGTCATCGTCGAGTCGCGATAGGCCACGTAGGAAGAGACGTTCTCCAGCGCGATCTGCCGCCCGAGCCTCTCCTGCACGCGCTGCACGCGCAGAACCACGTGGGCCAGCGCCTCCTCGGTGTAGGGGAGAGGCCACAGATCGTGGGCGTAGCGGCCGCCGTGGCTTCCCCAGCAGAGATGGTCGGAGACTAGCGCGGGCTCGATGCGATCCGCGAGCGAGCGCAGCTCGGTGAGATAGCCCTCGTTGAGCGGGTCGGTCGAGCCGATCGAAAGCGACACGCCGTGCAGGACCACTGGCACCTCGCGCCGCACGCGCTCCAACACCGCCAACGGCCGCCCGCCCGGCGCCATGAAGTTCTCGCTGGTGGCCTCCATCCAGTCGACCGGGGGGGGCTCGCCCAGGAGCCGGCCGAAATGCTTGGGCCGCAGGCCGACGCCGTGGCCGAGATCGGGGCGCGCGATGGACATCGGAGTCTCCGGCGGGGCCGGCGCTCCTCTGCTCGAGGGGCGCTGGCCCGCTTGCCGCTACGACTTCGGAGCGACCTTGCCGCCGGCCTTCTCGCAGGCCTTGGCGCTCTTCGCCTCGGTGAAGCTTTGGCCCTTGCAGTCGTTCTTTCCCTTGCAGTCGTGGCTCGCTGCCTTGCAGGAGCCCTTGCCCTTGCAGTCGTTGGCTCCTTCACACTTGACCATCTTGGAGTGGGCGCCCGCCTTGCCCGCGAAAGCTGCGGCGGGAGCGACCAAGGTGGCCAGCGCGCCGGCAATGGCAAAGCCCTTCAGCGATACGTTTTTCATCGAGTTCTCCTCGCGCGCAATGGCGCTCGCCGTATACGACCGCCGAGCGGTCCCGACGTTACAACATCCGACCACTCATGCTTCTCTTCGCGCTCGCGCTCGCCGCCCCCCTCTGGAGCTACCAGGTCACCGCCTTGGATGGCGGCGCGCGGCTCGCCGTCGAAGCGACCTTTCCCGCTGGCACCGCCGAGGAGATGGGCGTCGCCGCGGGGGCCGAGCCGTTTGTCCGCGGCGTGACGGTCGACAGCAGGCCCGCCGACTCCGCCGGCGGCTCGTGGCGGTTGGCAGGATGCCGCCGAGGATGCCGCGTACATTACTCGTTCGCGCTCGCCGAAGCCGCCGAGTCGCTCGACGACTCCGACGCGGCGAAACGGTTCGGCGAGGTGCTCGAGGCGACGCCGGGCACCTGGCTCCTGCGCCCCGCCGCGCGCTCGCAAGCCGCGCACATCCGCCTCCGCGTCGACACGGCGCCCGGCCTGCGCTTCGCCGCTGGGCTGCGGGCTACGGAGGGTGCATGGCAAATCGAGGAGGACGACCTGCCCTCTGCGCCCTACTGCGCGTTCGGCCCTTTGCGCGTCGACGCCGTCCGCATAGGAGGGGCCACGCTGCAGATCGCGTTCCCGCCCGGACGCTGGGCGCTGGCCGACGACGCGATCGCCGCCTTCGTCGCCCAGCAAGGGCGCGCGGTCGCGGAGTACTTCGGGCGACTCCCGGTCGACGGCACACTGGTCCTCGTCATCCCCGCAGAGCGCGGAACGCACGGAAGCACCATGGGAGGCGGCGGCGCGAGCGTGCTCTATTACCTCGGGCGCAGCGCCTCCGCCGACGTGCTCGAGCGCGACTGGGTGCTCGCGCACGAGTTGATCCACACCGGCCTCCCCTCGCTCCCGTCTCGCCGCCAGCACTGGGCAGAGGAGGGATTCGCCACCTACCTGGAGCCGATCGCGCGGGCCCGCGCCGGCCTCTTGCCGCCGAGCCAGGTGTGGCGTGAGCTGATCGAGGGCCTGCCCAACGGGCTTCCGGGCCCCGGCGATCGCGGTCTCGACAACACTCCGACCTGGGGCCGCACCTATTGGGGCGGCGCCCTCTTCTGGCTGCTCGCCGACGTGCGCATCCGCGAACGCACCGGGAATCGCCGATCGCTCGACGACGCACTGCGCGCTCTGATCACGCAAGGCGGCACCATCGCCGCGCACTGGCGGCTCTCGCAGGTGCTCGAAGTGGGCGATCGCGCCGTGGGCGTCCGCGTCCTCGAGGACTTGCACGAGGAGATGGGCAGCCAGCCTTTGCCGGTCGACCTCGACGCTCTCTTTCGCCGCCTGGGCGCGGCGGTTCGGGGCGGCGAGGTGGTCTTCGACGACCGAGCCCCGCTCGCCTCCATCCGCGCCGCGATCACGTCATCAGGCGGGCAATTTCGCCGCTAACACGTCGACCTGCTCGATGCGCGGCGCCTCGGCGAGCAATTCGGGGCGCGCTTCATCACCGGCGCGGCCATGGGGCCCGTGAGGTGCGCCTTCTGGCCCGCCTCGTCGGGAACGGCGTCGAAGATGCCGAACTCCGCCGGACCGAGACGGAGCGCATACCAGACCGTGGTCCCCAAAGCTCGACGCGCAAGCCGCGATTTCTATCCGCACCGTAACGCGCGGCCGGCTCCGTCGTAACGAGGGGCTGAGTGTGACCGACGAGGAGATCATGGCCCGCTACGCGGAAGGAGATTTCCACTCCTTCAAGGAGATCTTTGCCCGCTGGGCGCCGCGCCTTCACGGCTATTTCCTGCGCGTCACCGGCGCCTCTGGCGAAGCCGATGATCTACTCCAGGCCACGTTCCTCAAGGTCCACCGCGGCCGCAAGTCGTTTCGCCCGGAGATGGGGTTGCACGGCTGGCTGTTTACCATCGCTGCCCGCGTGCGCACCGACGAGGTGCGGCGGCGCTCCCGCCACCCCTCCGGTGCGGACCCCGTGCGAGCCCAGGAGATCGCCGCCCCCGAAGAACAGGACCCCGCGGTGTCCCGGGAGCGCGTTTCCGCAGTGCGGGCGGCGTTGGCGCGCTTGCCCGATTCCCAGCGTGAGGTGATCTACCTCCACCGCTTCGAGCAGATGACGTTCGCAGAGATCGCGGCCGTGCTCGACACCAGCGAAGGCGCGGTGAAGCTCCGCGCGTTCCGTGGATACGAGAAGTTGCGAGAGGAGCTTGCTCCGTTGCTCGAGGAGGACCACGCGGCATGAACCCCTGCGAACACATCTGCCAGCAAGCGCTGGCCCTTGTCGCTTTGGCTCGTGGCGAGCGTGAGCTGACGGAGGCCTGGGAGCACGCGCGCACCTGCGCGAGGTGTGCGACCGCGCTCCACGAGGGGGAGCGAATGCTCGCGCTGGTCGACGCGGGGTTGGCTCCCTCGCCGCCCTCGGCCGAAGCGCTCCTGCGCGCAAAGCGAGCTGTACAGCTGGAACTGGATCGCCGGCCTGCGCGGCCGCTGCGGGCGGCGCGTGTGGCCGTTGCCGCAGCAACCATCAGCGCGAGCGCGGCGCTGGCAGGTCCATGGGCACGCCACCATTATTTGAACGCCTCGAGTGCATCCCTCGCGGCCGGAGCCGCATTGACAGCCGCGGCCCTCGCCTGGCTTGGCGTTGGCCGCCGGACCGCGGTCGCGGCGTTCGCCGCCTGCACGGTCTCGCTCGTGGTCGCAGCTCTGGCCTCGGAGTCGCTCGGGCTCTTTGCGGCCGTCGGCGTCCATTGTCTCGCGCTCGAGCTCTTCACCGCGGCCTGGCCGCTCGGTGCGCTCGCCGCGGCGGGTGGGCTCTCCTCGTCGACCTCGGGCTGGACCACGGCTGCGCTCGCCTCGGCCGGGGCGCTGGCGGGCCAGGCCGCGTTGCATCTCACCTGCCCGGATCGGTCTGCGGCACCTCACCTGCTCGCATTCCACCTGGGCGGAGTGGTGCTGGCCGCCGTCGCGGGATGGGCCGTGCCGCGCGCACTGCGTTTCGTCATTTGACGTGCTCGCGTAACGCCGATCCGCTGCCGGCGTAGTGCGGGGGCATGGTCCGATGATCGGATCATGACAATCAAGGAGCACGATCATGTCCAGTAGCAAATCCCCCTTCGCGTCCGCGGCGCGCCTGCTCGCGAGCGCGACCCTGGCCGCGGCGGCCCTGGGCGCAACTTCTGCGCGCGCACAGATCGAGAACAATCCGCCTCCCCCCTCGATCGGCAGCGACATCCCGGCCACCTACTTCGGGCCGGCGCCCTCGTCGGTCGACAAGTTCCTCGTCGGGCCGCTGCAGCTGCTCACCGCGGGCAAGGTCGATCTCAACGCGGTGACGGTGACGCTGCCGCTCTATACGGGCCAGCTCGAGGACGGCCGCAAGGTCTGGTCGATCCTCACCGATACCGACGACGAGGCCAACGCGGAAGCGCTCGGCCTCAACTTCTCCTCGAAGCTCACCTACGCTGCGCTGTGCGGGACGGCCCGCCACGCGGTCGCCGAGTTGGACGGCAGCCTCACCTTCGACGTGGGCAAGGTTGACTTCTCGCCCGAGCGCACCATCACCGCCGGATCGCCCAGCGCGTTTCCGCCCAAGGTGGCCAACCCCGGCAGCGTCGGCGACAAGAACTACACGCCGCTGGTCGTCATCTCGAACGCCGGCAACCACGTCTACAACGCGCCGATGGTCGCATTCGACGTCAGCGCCGAGGAGCTCAACAAGTCGTGCGACGGCAACGCCGACCACAGCAAGGTGCACGACAAGGTGGTCAAGATCTGCCCGCGGGACGGCACCGTCACGCTGGCGCTCACCGTCGGCTTCAGCTTTTCGCGCCCGGTCCTGTACCTCAGCACCGAGGCGAACGACGCCGTGGTCGCCGCCCTCGAAGGCGCGACTCTTGCTCCCGGACTCGTCAACATCCCGGTCGGCCGCGACGACAGCGCGCTCAGCCCCGTCGAGCGCATCTTCGTGCACACCAACGGCCCGGCCAACGTGAACGGGGAAGTGAACCCGCAGCGCCAGGGCCTGAACAGCGCCATCACCGACGGCCGCGGTCCGCTCAACGTGCTGGGCGGCATTCCCACCATCGCTACCGATTACAGCCCGATCTGGGACGTCAACCTGGGCGAGTGGACGCAGGAAGCGATCGACAAAGGCTACCGCTCGCGCATGACCGACGAGTTCCAGATCCTCGGCATGGTGGTCCGGGGGTTCCTCACCGGTCCGGGCGGCAAGCCGTACGGCTCGACCGGGTTCGTCGTGAACTGCCCCATCGTGCAGCGCCTGCTCTAGCACCAGCCCTTACCAACCAACCTACCAACCAAAGCCATGAAGGAGATGACAATGACATTCCTCAGTACGCGTGTGTCCACAGGGCTGATCGCCCTCGCGCTCGCCGCCGCATGCTCGAGCGGCAAGGCGCCAGCAATCAACGCCTCGAACGGTGAGTCGAACAGCGACAACAACGGCAACAACGGCCTTGCGCCGTCCTGCAAGCCGGTCAATCTCGGGCCGCTCAACGGCGGACAGGCGTCCGGCAGCGAGATCAATCCGGCGCCTGCGTCGGTCGGCGCGGACATTCCGGCGACCTACTTCGGGCCCCCGCCCTCGTCCGTGAACCCGAAGCTCGTCGGGCCCGTGCAGCTTCTCAAAGCCGGCACGGTCGACCTCGACAAGGGGACCATCACGCTTCCCTTCTACAAAGGCCGGCTGGGAACAACCGGCAAGTCGGTCTGGTTCATCCTCACCGACACCGACGACAAGGAGAACGCGGACGCGCTGGGCCTGAACTTCTCAGCCAAGCTCGCGTACGCGTATGCCCCCGGGACGAAAGCGACGCGGACCGGGACCGTCGCCAACGATGGGACGATCACCTTCGATCAAGGGACCGTCGATTTCTCGCCCGTGCGCAAGATCGTCCCGGGCGCGACCAGCCCGTTCCCTCCGGCCGAAGCGGTGGCGGGCTCGAAGGGCAACGCCGACTATAGCCCGCTGGTCAAGCTGACGAACGCGGGCGGGCACACGTACAACGCGCCCGTCCTCGCCTTCGACGTCGCCGACGACACGCTGGCGGGGTTCTGCGACAACCCACCCGACAAGAGCCTGGTCCATGACAGGGTGGTGAAGATCTGCCGAGGCCCGGGCAAGAGCAACAACTTCACCGTGACGCTGGCCCTCACGACCGGGTTCAGCTTCGGCCGACCGATCGTGTACATCAGCACCGAGTCGAACGATCCGACGACGGCCGCTCTCGAGGGCGCGACGTTCGCGCCGGCGCTCCTCGACGTCATTGTGGGCCGCGACGACAGCGCGTTCAGCGCCATCGAGCGCTTGTTCGCGATCGCCAACGGGCCGCAGAACCTGAGTCCGAACGAGGTGAACCCGCAGCGCCAGGGCCTCAATAGCGCGATCGCTGACGGCCGCGGTCCGCTCAATGTCTTCGGCGGCATCCCGACCATCGCCACCGACTACAGCCCGCTCTGGGACGTCAATCTCGGCGTCTGGACGGCCGACGCCATCGCCAAGGGCTATCGCTCGCGGGTGGACGAGGAGTTCCAGATCCTGGGCCTCGTCACCCGCGGCTTCCTCACCGGCCCGGGCGGCAAGCCCTTCGGGTCGACCGGCATCATCGTCAACTGCCCCATCGTGAAGCGCCTGCTCTAGCGGAACGGGACCGCAGAACACGGCAGGCCCCGATCGCGCGAGCGGTCGGGGCCCTGCGTCGGAGGAACCTGTCCTTTGCCAGACTCGATCCTCGGACTGGAAGATGTGGGTGGTCGATGAACTTCCTGAGCAGGCGAGGCAAAAAAGGAGACGATCATGAGGTTCGAGGTGTGGCAAGCGGCGGCGCTGATTTCGTCGGTCCTGGTGGCAGCGAGCACGGCGGCCGCCGAGTCCAAGAAAGGCGCCCCCATGCCGAAGGAAACCTCCGCGCCGGCGGCGGACAAAATCGGGACGTTGTCGCCCGGCACCGGCATTCCCGTCGGGCAGAAGGTCCCCGATGGGCGCGTCCTGGACCTCGGCGGCAAACCGGTGACGCTCTCCTCGCTCTACGCGAAGGGCCCCATCCTGCTCGCCTTCTACCGAGGGGGGTGGTGCCCTTACTGCAACTTCGAGGTCCGCGCATTGACGACCGCGTTTCCCGAGTACGAAAAGCGCGGCGTCACCCCCGTCGCGGTCAGCGTCGAGACACCTGACGAAGCGATGAAGACGAGTGCTACCTATTCCGTTCCCTTCCCCCTCCTCAGCGACGGCGATCTGGCGCTGATCGAGCCCTTCCACGTCGTCAACAAGGTCGAGGGCAAGCAGCTTGAGATGCTGGGCAAGTATGGCGTGGACCTGGAGGGCCGCTCGGGCAAGACCCACCACGTCATCGCCATTCCCTCGCTCTTCCTCATCGACCGGAGCGGCGTCGTCCGCTGGGCGCACTCCGATCCGACGTACACCGTGCGACCGACTACTGCGCAGATCCTGGCGGCGATCGACGCGGCCCAACGCGCGGGGCTTGCCACTCGCCGCTAGCTCGACCACCTGCTGGCGCCGCCTCAACGAGTGGGAGCGCGAGAACGTGTGGCTCACGCTCTGGCGCGCGTTCATCGCGCACCTCGATCAGCAGGGCCAAATCGACTGGATCAAGTCCTTCATGGATGGGACCTTCGCCCCGGCCAAAAAG
>Ga0137392_10002417_pt1 | contig 11242 bp, 7 predicted proteins | sample 15con2h34AmetaG_FD_101394 | JGI IMG/M metagenome (GOLD analysis project Ga0137392, IMG submission 101394) | Vadose zone soil microbial communities from Angelo Coast Range Reserve, California, USA - 15con2h3.4A metaG | ecosystem: Environmental > Terrestrial > Soil > Vadose zone > Saprolite... | reverse complement strand
CGTCGATCACGACGTCGTTCTTTTCAAGCTTGCTAACAAGATCATGCAGAGTGGCATCAACCACCGCCGCCGGCACCATGAGCCAAACGGCGCGAGGTTTCTTAAGTTTCTTGACGAAATCGCTGAGGGAACTCGCGCCGGTAGCGCCTTCGCTTGCCAGTTGTTTCACTGAGTCGGCGCTGCGGTCGTACACAACGCACTTGTGACCGTTTTTTTGCAGGCGCCGAACCATGTTGGCGCCCATTCTGCCCAAACCGATCATGCCAAGTTGCATCGTCTCCGCTCCTCAGTTTGCCTGGTGTCGTAGAAAGTTTGGTTGCAGTCTTACGCGAGCGCTTTTTGCACCGCTTTGGAAAGCGCTGCGAGTCCCGGCCTTAGATTCTTTCCCAAATGGACACGCAAGGCGCGGCGGCCGCGTTCGGCAAGAATAGCGAAATCTCCACGGGCCTGCGCAGCTTTCACCACACCAAAAGTGTATTTCTGTCCGGGGACCGGCAAATCCTTGGCATCGTCGCAAGTGATCTGCAGGAAAACACCGCTATTGGGGCCGCCCTTGTAGGCTTGCCCGGTGGAATGCAGGAAGCGCGGGCCAAAGCCCAGAACCGTGGCCACTTTTTTCTTGTTGCGGACCGCATGCCGGATGCCCTGCAATACTTTTTCGTTTCCCGGATTCATCGTGATGTAGCCAAGGACCCCAAAATAATCGCCTGCGCGGAGCCGCGAAAGATGCGCTTTCAGAACATAAGCAAGGTTCGGGCCATGCACGGCAGCCACATTCTGTTCGTCGGCAAACAATTTGAGGCCGCTTGCTTCGAAAAATGGCACTTCCGGCGGCAGATGGCCTGACGTTTCATATTCGCTCGTCAGCTTCCGGGTCTCGATCTTGCTCGCTTCCACGTCGGGCTGATTGAAGGCATTGATCCCGATGATGGAACCGGCGACGGCGGTGGCGATTTCCCAGCGGAAAAATTCTTGCCCGAGGTTGTAAACATTTTGCAGCGAGATGTGCACGACCGGGTGCCCGGCCTTTTCGATCGCGGCAACCGCGGCATCCTGAGCCTTGTTAGGCCTTGACGCCAGGCGCAGATAAGCGAAGACCCTGTCGTTGCCATAGATCGCGGGTTTGGCGAGCCGCTCGCGATCCACGGGAATAATGCCTTTGCCGATTTTCCCGGTGGATTCAGCGATCAACTGTTCGAGCCACGCGCCGAGATCGGAGATTCCCGGCGATGTGATGATCGTAATTTTGTCCCGGCCATGGTTGGCAGCTACGCCTAGTATCGTTCCTAGAATTACACCTGGATTCAGATCGGCGGCCGAGGACGCATCACACGCCTTCACCATTTCTTCCGTGTTTCTCAAGAATTTTGTGACGTCCAGGCCCATGACGGCTGCCGGAAGCATGCCGAAATTGGAAAGCGCGGAATAGCGGCCGCCGATGCTAGGCAGGCCGAAAAAGATCTTGCGGAATTTGTCAGCTTCCGCCACTTGCTGCATCTTCGAGCCAGGATCGGTGATGGCGATGAAGCGATTGCCGGCTTCCTTTTCGCCGACCTTGGCCTTCACGCGCTCGAAGAAATATTGTTTGTAAATGTTGGGCTCGAGAGTGCTGCCTGACTTGCTCGAAACGATGCAAATGGTCTTCTTGAGGTCCACTTTCGTTTCGATCGCTTTGATTTGGGCGGGGTCGGTGGAATCGAGAACGTGCAGTTCGGGAAAACCTTTGATCCTTCCAAACGTCATGCGCAGAACTTCCGGGCACAAGCTGGAGCCGCCCATGCCCAGCAAGAGCGCATGCTTGAACCGCGCCTTCTTTACATCCCAGGCGATCTGTTTTAGGGCCTCGATAAGGGCGAGTTGTTCTTCCGTAATGGTGAGCCAGCCCAGCCAATTGTTCTCGTCCGCGCGACTCCAGAGCGACGAATCTTTTTGCCACAGACGCGCGACCTTATTATTTTTTTTCCAGTCCTCGAGGGACGCGGTGACCGCGCCCCCAAGCTGCTCCGGCAATTTGTAGGTTTGTGTGTTGACGCTCACGCGCGCACTCCAGCGCTTTTACCCGTAGCGTCCAGCAGGGTCTTGAAGGCGTCCGCGAAAAGCTTGACGCCGTCCACCAGCAGCTTGTCCGTGACTTCCTTCATCGAAATCCCAGCCTTCCCGAGATCAGCCATGGTCTTCGCGGCCGCCTCGACACTTTCAGTCAGGCTGGGGCGCAGCTTGCCGTGATCGCGGAAGGCATCAAACGTCGCGGGCGGAATCGTGTCCACCGTGTCCGCGCCGATCAGTTCTTCGACGTAAAGCACATCGCGATACTTGGGATTCTTGGTGCTGGTGCTGGCCCATAGGAGACGTTGCGTCTGCCCGCCTTTGGCCGCGAGGGCTGTCCACCGCGGGCCGCCGAAAAGTTCCTGATACTTCTTGTAGGTCAGCCTGGCGTTGGCAATAGCAACCTTCCCGCGGATGCTTTCCAGCAGAGCCTTTTGGCCCGCATCCGAAGCGGTCTTGAGCTTTTCATCGATCTTACTGTCAACGAGAGAATCGATGCGGCTTACGAAAAAGCTTGCCACGCTGGCAATGTGGCTGATGTCCTGGCCCTTCGCGGCGCGAGCCTCAAGGGCGGAAAGGAACGCTTCCGCGACGTGCTCGTAGGCGGATTGCGCGAACAGCAGCGTGATATTGATGTTGATCCCGTCTTCGAGAGCCTGGCGTATGGCAGGGAGGCCTTCGGGAGTGCCGGGGATCTTGATCATGATATTCGGGCGATCCACTGCCTTCCACAGGCGGCGAGCTTCCGAGAGCGAAGCCTTGGTATCGAAGCCAAGAAACGGTGAGACTTCCAGGCTGACGTAACCGTCGCGGCGCTTCGAGTCCGTATAGACCGGTTTGAAGATGTCGCATGCGTCCTGGACATCGCGAATCGCGATTTTTTCGAAGACCCCGTTAGCATCCAGGTTCTTCGCGTCCGGAGACGAGAGGACATCGTCGTAGAGATTGCTGCCCGTGATGGCCTTCTCGAAAATGGCAGGATTGGAAGTCATCCCGCGCAGGCCGTCGTTATCAATATATTTCTTCAATCCGCCCCCGGTGAGCAGGTCTCTGCGAATGTAGTCCATCCAGGGCGACTGTCCGTAGGCGAGCAGCGCTTTCAGCGGATTGGTTCCTGCGCCGGTGGCGATATTGGGAATCGTCCTTGTCGTGGTCATGATGGTTCTCCTTCTGTTCCAAATATATTGTACGCCACGGCAGGGTCGGCGCGCTTTCAGGTCAAATATCAACAGTTTTTCTTACGATTTTAATCCTGCCGCAAACTTTGCTTCCAGCGCTTTCACTTTTCCAAGCCGCCGCGCGTGCCGCTCCTCGTTGGTGAACTTCGCGCCAAGATAAGCCCTCACCAGGTCTTCGGCCAGCTTCACACCGATCACCCGCGAACCCAGCACGAGCACGTTGATATCGTCATGCTCCACGCCCTGGTGCGCCGAGTACGTGTCGTGGCACATTCCGGCGCGAATCCCAGGCAATTTATTTGCCGCCACGCTCGCGCCCACGCCGCTCCCGCAGATCAGCACGCCGCGCTCGGCCTTGCGGTCCAGCACGGCCCGGCCCACGGCTTCGGCAAAGTCCGGATAGTCAGAAGGATTTTCGTTGAACGCGCCGACATCGAGTACGTCATGCCCCAGCGACCGCAACAGATCGCCTATGGCGGCCTTCAATTGAAATCCTGCGTGGTCCGACCCAATTACCAGCTTCATTGCCGGCTCACTTTCCGAGGACTTCCCTCGCTGCCGCCACGACGTTGTCCACTCCGAAGCCGAATTTCTTCAGCAAGTCCTTCAGCGGGGCCGATGCGCCGAAACTCCGCATCCCGATCGCTTTACCCTTTGTGCCGATGTAGCGTTCCCACCCGAACACGGAAGCCATCTCCACCGAAACCCGCGCGCTTACGCTTGCAGGAAGCACGCTCTCCTTATACGCCGCGTCCTGGCGCTCGAACAGTTCCCACGATGGCATGCTTACGACTCGGACCTTGATGCCAGCCGCATTCAATTTTTCGCCGGCTTCCACGCACAGCGACACCTCGCTGCCACTCGCCATCAGGATCACATCGGGTTTCCCGCCCGGAGCGTCGGCCAAAACGTAAGCACCTTTCGCGACGCCCGAAGCCGGAGCATATTTCGTGCGGTCGAACGTGGGCATGGCCTGGCGGGTCAACACCAGCGTCGAGGGTCCATGCGTGCGTTGCAGAATCACCTTGTAGGCTTCCACGACCTCATTGGCATCTCCCGGCCGCAGAACCAGCATGTTCGGCATAGCGCGCAGCGACGCTACCTGCTCGACGGGTTGGTGAGTCGGGCCATCTTCTCCTACGCCAATCGAGTCATGCGTGAAAATATAGATCGACGGGATCTCCATCAACGCGCCGAGGCGCATGCTGGGCCGCATGTAGTCGCTGAAATTGAAAAACGTCGCGCTGAACGCCCGCAGCTTCGACAGAGTCATCCCGTTCACGATGGCGCCCATGGCGTGTTCGCGCACCCCGAAGTGCACGTTGCGCCCGCGATACTGCTGCGGATAAAACTCTCCCGCACCCTCGAACGTCAGATTCGTTTTGTTGGATTTAGCCAGGTCCGCTGAGCCGCCCATTAGCCACGGGATATTCTTCGCCAGCGCATTCAGCGTTTTTCCCGAGGATTCGCGCGTCGCCATGCCCTTGGGATCGGCAGGGAAGTTCGGCAAATCCTTGTCCCAGCCGTCCGGCAATTGCCCCGTCTCCATGCGGTTCAATTGATCGGCTTGCTGCGGAAACTGTTTTTTGTACTCCTCGAATTTTGCCTTCCACGCCGCGCGCGCTTCGGCTCCGCGTTTTCCCACCCCATTCTTGAATTGATCGTAGACGCCGTCCGGCACAAGAAACTTCGCGTCTTCGGGCCAGCCATAATTTTTCTTCACCAGTTTGACTTCCGCCTCGCCTAGCGGCTCGCCGTGCGCTTCATAGGAATCCTGCTTGTGCGGCGATCCATACCCAATGTGGCTGTCCACCACGATGAGCGTCGGCTGGTCCTTCGTTTTCAGGAAAACCTCGTACGCGCGTCCGAGCATCTCCAGGTCATTCGCGTCCGTGACGTGCGCGACGTTCCACCTGTAGCCCTTAAAACGAGTCTTCACGTCTTCGCTAAACGACCATTCCGCCGGACCGTCCAGCGTCACCCGGTTATTGTCGTAGATCCAGCACAGATTCGACAGGTTCAGGTGTCCCGCCAGGGAAGCGGCCTCGCAACACACGCCCTCCATCAAATCTCCATCCCCGCAAATCGTGTAGACGTTAAAATTGAAAATCTCGAACCCGGGACGGTTAAAATTCTCCGCCAGCCATTTGCTGGCGATCGCCATTCCCACGCTATTGCCGGCGCCTTGTCCCAACGGTCCGGTCGTTGTCTCCACTCCGGTCGTCAAATGCGACTCCGGATGTCCGGGAGTTCTGCTGTCAATTTGCCGGAAGCGCTTGATCTCTTCCATCGAGACGGCGAGATCGTTCGTAACTTCACCCTTGGAATTGACCGACCGCACTCCGCAAAGATGCAGCGTGGCGTACAGCAGCATGGAAGCGTGACCGGCGGACAGCACGAATCGATCGCGATTCGGCCAGGTGGGATCAGCGGGATCGTAGCGTAGAAAGCGCTGCCACAGAGAATAGACCACCGGCGCCAGTCCCATTGGCGCGCCGGGATGGCCCGAATTCGCTTGCTGCACCGCGTCGATCGCCAATGTCCGGATGGTGTTGATGCTCAGTTGGTCGCTGGCCTCGACCCGCTCGGGGTCACCTAGAACGAGGTTCGGTTGGCTCACATTCGCTCCTGTTGCGGGCAGGAGGCACCCGCAGTTCATGGTCAGATTTTAGATGCACCGTGCAGCCGGACGGGCGAATAGATTTTACGTCAAAATGAAATCGCCTGCTCGCCTGAACACCTCCTCCCCGAGGCCCGTATCATAGCCTCGCACAGCTCATCGGGAATCAACACTTCGCGATGCCCACGACAAGAATCTGAAATACGGTGGACAAATCAACCCCAAGAGAAACCCAATTCTTTCTTGCTGAGAACTTAGAACTGACGACTGGAAACCGACACCCTGCCGCAAACGCCGCTCTGCGATTTGATTTGAGCGCTTTCCCCGCGCATGTTACTTTTTCCTATCTGCCCTGCCCGGGTGGCGGAATGGCAGACGCTGAGGACTTAAAATCCTCCGGGGATTTTTCCTCATGTGGGTTCGACTCCCACCCCGGGCACCACTTTGCAAGGACTCAATTGATTGTTTGCGGAACCGGCAGGATCGTTTCCAGCCGCCGGTAGTCATCAGAGTGGCTACCTGTTTGAACGAGGCGATCCACGGGAAGGGTACGGGCTTCAGATTCCGAATTCACTGTCGCAAAGGATCATTTTGATATAACTTGTGTTCGCTGGCGAAAGGAGGCCCCTATGACTCCGAACCGCCTGATCTCAATCACATTTCGATGTTTGATTTCCGCACTGCTCGCCCTCTGGGTTGTTTCTCCCAACGCGCAAGCCCAGAGCGCCGCCACCGCCATCAACGGCGTTTACAACGGCACTTACACCTGTGCGCTAGGCCCGAGAACTCTGAAGCTTTCTCTGCTGGCATCGGGCAATGGATCATTGACCGGCGTGTTCACGTTCTATCTGCCGCCCACTTCCCACACCCAGGCTTTCAGCTATAGCATGAGTGGAACGCTCGACGCGGCGTCCGGAAAATTCAAGTTAGATCCGGTCAAATGGGAAGTTCCGCCGCCCGGAGGCTATGCAATGGTGGGAATGGACGGCGCGTTCGATCCCGGCACCGGACAGGTTTCGGGCAAGATTACTTACGGGAGCTGCGGCACCTTCCAGGCGACGCGGGACCAGGCCGCGTCGGCAAACATCGCCAGCGTCATCGCTCCTCAAAAAGCGGCAGGAGCCGCGCAGCCGGTTCCAAAAACTGCCGCCCCCGCGACTGCCGCGCCCGCCCCGCAGTCCCCGGCCACCTCCATCACCGGCGTCTACATCGGCACCTACACCTGCAACGGCGGCCCTTCAAAACTCAAGGTCTCTCTCATCGGCGCACCCGACGACACTTTGGCCGGATTTTTCATTATTGATCTGCCCTACGACGGTCGCCGGTTCACCTACAAGCTCACCGGAAGGGGGACACACCAGTTCTTCCTCGACAGTGTCCCCTGGGGACCCGAGCCGCCGGCCGAATATACGATGTCGCGATTGACCGGCAGATACAATCCCGGTTCCGACCTGCTCCGCGGGTACGTCACCAGTAGGTTCTGCAGTGACTTTTGGGGCGAGCGGGACAAGTCCGAGTCGCCCGAATCGATAGCCGCGGCGATGCGGACACCGCCGGTAGCGAGTCCATCCCGGCCGCCCCCCGCCGAACCCAGCGCCGCCGCGATAAAGGCCGCCCTGCCTCCGCCGGCGCCCCCCAACGGCCTCGTCCGCAAATCAAGAGCCTACTGGGACGAGTATCGGTATGACCTCACCCGGCAAGTCTTCGACGGAGGCTTCGGCAGCGACATCGATTCCGACAAGGATTTCCGGCTCCTCTTCAACACTTATGTTGAGATGTATTCGAAGCATTGCCGTGCCTATCTCCCCGCCCAGCACGTAACCATAGGGGTCACTCAGGTCATCGAGAAGACGGATCGCAACGGCAACACCACCAGGCAGCAACAAGGCCAGACCGCGATGGTCGAAGTCGATTCCCGCTTTGCCCCGTCCTATCGCGAGTTCGGCCAGGCCGTCACGACACCTGGGGAGACTCTCGCCGGAGCCCTCGCTATCTCCTCCGGCAGGGTCAGCTTTAGCGACTACTTCAGTTCAAGCGTCGAAGTTGACAAATTCTTCGCAAAGGAAGCCTGCAACAGCGCGGCCATGCACCAGCTCAACGAAAATCTCCTGCGAGCGGCGACCAAGGAGCGTTCGCTCCAACAGGCGGGTGCCACCATCCCCGGCGCAGCGGCCGAAACCGACAAGTCTCTTCCCCCGGGGCGCTTCGCGCGCTTTGTGGATGGCTGCAACGGGTTTTTTCGCGAGCCGGCGAACTCCAGGCATAGGCCTGCGAACGCTTGGTGCAGGTGTCTTAGTGAGCAGTATCGAAACGTGATGACCCCCGAGGAGGAATCCCGGTACGCCAACGATTTCCAGCGTCTCTTCCTTTGGGAGATCGCGCAGCCGCATTCAACCGACCCAGCATGGCGGCGGCTTCACCCGGCATGCGATCGATGCGCACAATAGGTTGGGGACCTTGAGTGTTGACGCGCGCCGCCAATACAGGAGCTTTTATGAACGCATTTAACAAATCTCTGGCAGCTACTTTCCTGTCTGTGGCCATGCTTTTCACAAGTGCGGCGCAGGCGATGGAAATTATACAGTTCGATCAGATGGCGGCCCAGGACCGGCAGGGTTTCCTGAATTCTCTGCCAAAAGCCGCCGAAACGGTTCTGGAGCAGGAGGGCCGCAGCGCCGATGCCTTGAAAGTCCACCAGCTTTTTAATGAAATTCGTCCCGGCGACGTGATGTCGTTTGGCGAAATAGAACTTGAAGAAAATCTGGCCAGCGCGCGCGTTCGCGATGCAGAGAAGCACGCCAAGAACCACGATGCGCCGCGGGTACAGGTTGAGGTCGCTCTGGTTGAGACTTTGAGCAAGAACGGTGTTGAAATAACGCCTGACTTTGTTAGATCCTTTATGCAGCTGACCGGCACTTTCAAGCCCAAATTCCCGCCGCAGACAAAAGACGTAAAGAAGAAAGACGACAAGAAGAAGAATTAACTCGCAAACCTGCCCGACAAAGCATGCCGGGCAGTTGACGACTTAAAATCCTCCGGGGATTTTTCCTCATGTGGGTTCGACTCCCACCCCGGGCACCATTCCCTTTTGTTTTCGTGGCCCTACGGGCCTCCTTTCGTCAGTGTGACTGAACTCGTATCCCGCGGCGTGCCAAAGTAGGCGAACATCAGCCGATCAATGTTGTCTGGCGCCCCTTGCGGTGCTTGACACGCTGCCGATAACGCCGAGTTTGATCGGAGCGCTTCTCTTTGCCGGACTTCGTTGTGCGGTATCTCTGCTGTGCCTTCCATCTCGACCATTTCCGCACCGCCTTCCGGCATTCCGCGCTGCAATGGCGCTGGTTCGACTGCCGCGGATGAAAGGACGGTCGCATCCTTTCAGCAGACAGCAACGCATCCTCGGCCGGCGGGCTGATCGCTTGCGCCGACCTTCTTGATTTTCGTGATGGCTTTTGTTAGATTTTCGGGAGGGCCCATGGGAGGTGATGACTCCCAGAAGCTCAGGCCCTGGAGGGGAACTACCGCAGCGCCTTTGACCGTGGTACAGGTAGTTCACATTCTCTGGAGCGGTGAGTGCTTAAGTAATCGCGGTGGAAACCCTCTCAAAATCGTGGCGGATTGTTTACGGGACTCCATGGCCGTTCAGGGCCTTAAGGATGATCGTCCGATAATGAGCGGCCATGACTCGCTGACCAAGCGACTCTGCCAGGTTTCACCATACGCCGCCCGCATCGAGCCGATCATCGATCTGATCCCGGAGATCATGGAGCGGAACGAGCAACTCCGCCCTTTATGGACGGGGTGGCGACAAAATGCGACGCCTGATCTGACGCCGCGGCAATATTTCACTCGGTCTGAAATTAAGGTGCTTTGCGATTTTGTGGAGTACCTGTATTTTGCCAGCGATGTCTTTGCGCGCTCAGCCCGGGGACGCTGACGATGCTTCGCGCGAAGTTCTGCGTGATCGGCACCGGCGCTGGCGGGGGCATCCTCGCCTACCGTCTGGCGAAGGTGGGTGCCGATGTGCTGGTCATCAACTCAGGCGGTATTCCAGCGCAATCCGAATTTCAAAACGAGCTGAGCCCTGAACAAAAGGGCCACTTTGAAATAGGCCCACATACCACTTTCCCGGTCAGGCCGGAAATCTCTATCGTTCATTCGCTCCTCGCGGACGCCCGTAGCCGGAGCTCCATGGAATGTCCACGGGAAGGCGGATTCCATCACTACCAAATTCACCACGTCAATGGCTTGCAGAACCTCTGGAATGGGATCTGCCTGAGGTATTCAGAGGACGACTTTGCCAACCGCCACTCCTATAGTGAGGACTGTCGGTGGCCGATTTCTCTGGGCGATCTTGCCGATCACTATTCTGAGGTCGAGCGGCTCGCATTGGTGGTTGGTGAGCGCAACGGTTTGCGTCAATTTCCGGACGGATCCTTTCTCGCGCCCCGCGGCGCCAGACAAGTTGACCGCGTTTTCATCGACAGCAACGCCGGTTCGCTCGGCCCGGATCTTTTCTTTTTGGAGAACAGGAAAGCCGTCGACTTGCGGCCGGATTCTACGCAAAAGTGCGTGGCCTGCGGCAATTGCGGGCGCGGGTGCCGTTCCGGCAGCGTCTATAAATTCTCAACGCGTCTCCTGCCGGAGATAAGTGCGCTGCCGAATTTTCGGCTGCTCGAGCACACCAGAGCCATCAAACTGACCGCCGTCGACGGTGACAGTGGGGAGGCGTTCTCGATCTCCCATGTCGTGGCGATCGACGAACGCACCCAGCAGATCGTCGAGATTGAAGCGGACGTGGTCATCGTCTGTTCAGGCGCCATCGAATCGCCGCGGCTGCTGCTGAACTCGTTCGCCGACGACCGGAGCAAAGCCGAGCAGGTCGGCGAGTTTTTGCAGGATAGCCCGCGTGCGGTCGTCGGCACCAGTCTCTTTAGATTGTGGTTCAGGCCGGCGAACGAAGACCGCGGTTATGGCGATCACATCTTGCTGGGCGGTCAGATCAAGGATTCCCAAGGGAAACACTTTCCATTCGTGGGCCAATTCTGGTCGGATTTCATGAAGGTTCCCTATTATCTGGCCGAAATACCCCGGTTGCCCCGATTCCTGGTGGAAACGATTTCCCGGCAAGTCTTTAAGAGCACGGTGACGTTGGTGATGTTCAGCCCGGCCGTTCCGCAGCGAAAGAACAAGGTCGTTTTGGCCGATGGAGTTGATCATTTCGGACAACGTCAGGTGCGTATCGAGTACGAAACGTCAGAGATCGAGGCCGACCACGGCCGGCAGCTGGCCGCGCTGGCCCGCCGAATGCTAAGGAAAGCCAGCGGTTACATCGCGGATGACGCCGGGTCTCCTCCGGGATCAGGCATTCATTACGTGGGCACCTGCCGAATGGCCG
>Ga0137392_10002403_pt1 | contig 11259 bp, 8 predicted proteins | sample 15con2h34AmetaG_FD_101394 | JGI IMG/M metagenome (GOLD analysis project Ga0137392, IMG submission 101394) | Vadose zone soil microbial communities from Angelo Coast Range Reserve, California, USA - 15con2h3.4A metaG | ecosystem: Environmental > Terrestrial > Soil > Vadose zone > Saprolite... | reverse complement strand
CTCCTCCGGCGGCCGGATCCGGACCTTCTTCGACTCCGAGCTGGCCGAGGCGCGCTTCGCGGGCGAGACCTGGGGCCAGCAGACGCTGCGCATCGTCGAGGCGCTGCCCCAAGTCGTGTATGTCAGCTTCGACATCGACGGTTTGGACCCGACCCTCTGCCCGCACACCGGCACCAAGGTGCCCGGCGGCTTGTCCTTCCAGATGGCCACGGGCCTGCTCGCGGCAGTGGTGCGCAGCGGGCGGCGGATCGTGGGGTTCGATCTGACGGAAGTCGTGCCCGCCGGAGACGGCACGGAATGGGACGAGAACGTCGCGGCGCGGGTGCTGTACAAGCTGATTGGGTGGACGTTGAAGTCTCAGCCGGGTCCGGAATCTGGCGGCCGTCGGGGATGAGGCTGCTTTCGCGGCGGCATGTGCCGGCGCTGCTGGGCGGTGCCGCGGTCGCGTACTGGCTGCTGGTGAAGGCCGCGCTGTTCGACCGTCTCGATTACCTCTCCGACCTGTTCTCGTTCTTGCAGATGTCCATTTCCGTGTTCGGGGGACGGCCGCTCCTGTATGAGAACGCGTACGGAGATCACAGGGTCATTCACAATTATTACGTGATGCCGCTCTTCTACCCGTTGACCCACGTGCTAGGCGCATATGGCCTCTTCGTGGGTCACGCGTTGCTGCTTATCGCCGCAGTCGTTTCCGTCCTTGCCCTGGCGCGAGCCGATACGGCGGAGAAACGAGTCTGGTACTGGAGCGTCGTCGCGGCATTGGTCCTTGGGCCAGTGAGCTTCTGGATCTGGGACGATCAACCGTACGGATTTCACGGAGAGCTCCTCTTCCTTCCGCTGTCGGTCCTGTTCACAACCTCCCTACTCCGGAGGTCGCGCGCCGCCTGGCTCTTCGCTGCGCTGCTGGCGTTCACGCGCGAGGAGGGACCGATCGTCGCCTGGTCAATCCACGCAGTGTACGAGGTGACCCGCAGCGATCCGGAGCTCGCGACGAGCGCACGTCCAGCCGCAGGGCGGATTCGACGAGTCGCGGCAGTGACGGCCACCTGGCTGCTCCTGTTCTGCGTCGGAATGGCCATCCAACTCGCGATTCAGCGAGGTCATTCGAGCGTCCGCGACGCCTCGACCGCCTTCGTTAGACTCGCAGGGGTCTGGCACGCTCCGGGTCTACGGGGCGAGCTCGTCGCGTCGTTCATCGATGCGTTGCTACTCCTTTTGACGAGCTGGTTCCTGCTGCTCGGGGGGCTCGATCTGCGCGCTCCGGTCGCGGCGGCGGTGTGCTCGGTGGCGATCCTCGTCCCGGCGACGCTCGGGAGCTCCTTCTATGCCGTCCCAAATGCCCTTCGCGGTCACGGGATTTCGTGGTCGCCCCGGTTCGTCATGCTCTGGGGCCTCTTCGCTGCGGCCTGGCTGTTCTCCATCCACAGCACGCGGACGTCGACCCTGCGATCGAGACTAAGGCGCGGTGCCATTGCCTTCGCGCTCGTCGCGGCTTCCGTCGTCGCACAAATCGCGGTGCTTGAGACGCGAAAGCAATACTCGCTGGAAAGGAGGATCGCGCCCATTTGGCTCGGCGGAGGTGCAGGCGCGGCGCTGAGCCGCCGCGAGGATCAGTTCCTGCGGTGCCTGGGGCGGCGTTTGCCGCACCCGACGCCGGTCGCCTGCTCGGGTACGTTGTTCGGGCGCTTCCACCGGCAGGATCTCGTCTGGCCCGAGCGCGTCGGGACAGCGTGGAGGTTTCCGGCACTGGTCCTGTGCGACGACCAGGGTCGGTGGCCGGGATTCGACTACGGATGCCTGCAGCTCCGAAGAACCCTGCCCGCCTCGGGTTTCGCGCAAGGGACTCTCGACGGGCTCTCCTTTTCGTATGGTTCCGACCTCGCAGGCGTCATCGAGAGTTGCCAGGGGAGTTGAGCCTGCTCCGGCTCACTTCCGCGCGTCCCCGAGCGACAGGTCCAGCGCTCGATTTCGGAACACCACGATCTCCGAACCCTCCGGTCCCGGGATGACCGCGACCTCGCGGTACGGAAGCTTCCCCGACGCGACCTGGACGTCGAAGTCAGGGTAGTCATCGGCCCAACGCGTGCCCGGATGGAAGCGCTCGAAGCCTTTCGATTGGAGTACGTACTGAGGGGCCTTGGGGCCTGTCGCTTCAGCACCGCGCCACCACATGTACGACGCGCCGTCCCCGCGAAGCATCGCCAACAGGTTCATCAAGTCGTGGTTCACGACGATGACGTCCACGGTCAACCGCACGTCTGCGCGCGCCCCCTTCCCGAGGCGTGCAGACATGTCGCGAGCGATGACGTCGACGACCTCGGTCACCGGGTACCGCCTGCGATCAAGCGGGTGGTTGTCCTGGAACCAATCGGGGACGTTCAGCGGGAACTCGCTATCGACGATTTTCAGATCGCCGATCCCCACTTTCGGCACCGGCAAGATTCCAAAGGAATTGTGAACGACGAGGAGGAGCATGAGCCCGCTCGCCAGTCCTGCCCTGATGAGGGCCTGCGCGGGACGGCGGGCCTGGGCCAGAAAGCCGAACGCTGCGAGGGCCGCGAGCCCGGGCAGCCAAGTGACGGACAAGCGGGTCGCCTTGTTCACCGAGGCCGTCGTGGCAATCACGGTCGCGCCCGTCAGGATGAGCAACGCGCCCCAGCCACGCCGTTGTGATTCGGCGAGCTCTCCTGCCGCGCTCGCTTTCACCAGATGCGCCAGGCCGACGAGGGCTCCGACGAAGACCAGCGCCGACGGTCCCGAAGAGACGTTGGAGAGAAACGAGCCCAGCGCCGGGTAGGCGCACGATTCCGCCCAGAAGAACGTTCTCGAATGCTCGACCGTGCCCCTCCAGTTCCGCGAGTACCAAGGCCAGGCGATCGCGAATGCGACGAGCAGCATCAGGCATGCGCGGGCACCCAGCAATGCCAGGGCGCGTCCCTTCGGCCCGTCGCGCAGCACGATCCTGGCCCGGGCAAAGAGCAGATAGACCGTAGAGGGGAAGAGCAGCGCCAGGAAGGTCAGTTTGGTCAACGCGCCGAGACCGAGCAACGCGCCAGCGACTGCAGCCCAGCCGATCCGGTCCCAGGGATGGCGCAGCAGCGCGTCCAGGTACGCGACCGCGATCAACAGGAGCAGGCCTTCGACGAAGAATCGATGCGTCAAGCCCGTGACCATCGGCGCGGTGCAGAGCAATGCCGTGGCGAGCGCGGCCTGAGCCGGCGGAAGAATGTTACGGACCAGCGACCAGGTCGCGATGCCGATCGCCATGAAGATGAGCGCGAGGGAAACCATGGAAGGAAAAATGCCTTCCCCGAGCACCAGCATCAGGAACGCGGCGGGAACGGCGATCAGCGGAGGCTTGAACCCAAGCGCCGTCACGTAGCCGTCCCATGCGCCCCGGAGGGTCCCGCTGCGCAACCCGCGCTCGATCCCGATCGCGCCGCTCATGTAGTGCGCCTCGTCCCAGCTGGGCGGCGCAGTCGACAGGGAGAGGTAGACAACATGCAACGCGGTTAGGACACCGAGGAACGCCAGCAGGACCGGGGCAGGACGAAGCTGCTCGCCCTGGAGCCGTGCCTGTCCGGTGCCCTCTTCCATCAGCGCGCCCCGAACGAGCCGGGACGATCGGGCTCGGAGATGCGCGTCAGCAGGTAGTTTCGACCGGCAAAGAGGGGGTGCACGGCCTTGGCCTCGCCCGCCGGCTCGAGCCTCGCGTCCGCCCGATCGGTGCACGAGCCGAGTGTGCGGCCAAGGGTTATTTCCCGCCTCATGCGCGAGTAGTAATCGTCGGCGAGCTTTCCGCAAGCGGCCAGGCGATACTTCGCGCCGAGCGTCCGCTCTGCCACCGTCGCGAGCTGAAGGAGCTCGCGCTGTTCCTCGATCCTGGCGTCCGGAACCCTTCGCCGGTGCTCCGCGTAGTACCGGCGCAGGAAGTGCAGCGCGGGAACTCCCTCCGTCGCATTCTCGATCCTCCAGCCGGCCACGTCGATCGTCACGTTCGCTTCCCATCTCGCGATCGGAACGATCCCGAACACCAGGACGTTCTGAGGGCTGAGGGGAAGCCGGTTCGAAGCGAATGGCGAGCCACGGTCGTACAGGCTGTAGAGCAACGCGAGGAGCACGAGGCCACAACCGACCAGGGTGCGGGCGAACGGCTGCGTTTTCCAGCTCCAGAATGACGGAACGTCGAGCTGGTGCAGGCCCTCGGCGAGCGCGAATGCGGCGAACGGGAGCGCATAGAGGATGAACCGCGAGTCCAGCCAGGAATAGAGGAACACCCAGAAGACCACCCAGCAAACGATGCACAGGTTCATCGTTCCGATGAACCCGTTCTTCCTCAGTCCTTTGCAAAAGCCGTACACGACGAGCGCGGCGGTGGGGATCCCGAAGAACGCGAGCACGTTGACGCCGTAGTAGACCATCCCGAAGAAATGCGGTTTCAGCAGGGGGAAATGGGTGACGTGCGAGAAGAATGGATTGCCGAACTTCTTCCACTTGTAGAGGAAGGGAGGCAACGCCAGCAGCAGCCCCAAGCACACGGCCAGCAAGGCCGTGCGATCGACGGCACGCCGCGACGAGGCGCCCGGGCGGATCTCCGTGAGATAGTAGTAGAGGAACGCGGGTGCCACGAATGCGACCGCGTACTGGAACGAGAAGCTGACCGCGATCCAGAAGGCGAACAGGAGCAGCTGTCGCGGTCCGTCCTTCGCTCGTCGCAAATGGTAGATGGCGATCATCTGACAGGTGATCGCCCATTGGTCCGCCAGGACGAAGTCGTAGATGGTCTGGACGGTGAAGTTGAAGAAGAGGAGAGCGACTGTCAGGGCGACGATCGAGGGCCGATGATGCTCGCGCAGGAGCAACGTCAGGTAGACGAAGAACACCCCGAGCAGAGCAGTCGTGAGGAGCGGCAGGTATCGCACGGCCCCCAGTCGATCCAAGCACGCGACCAGGACGGGTAAGGCCGGATTCCGGTACGTTGCCGTGACGTCCCTGCCCAGGTAGATGCCCGAGTCCAGGATCCACTGGAAGCCGTCGTAAGTGATGAACGGATAGGTGAACGCCAGATCCGGGTACACGAGGTACCGCGCCTTCCAAAACAGAAAACCGGCGGCCATGATGAGGACCAGCAGGACGGGCCGCTCCTCAGGTTGCGCGCACAGCCCGGCTAGCCGGACCACGGCCCAGTGGCGCGGTCGAGGCCGCCACATCAACGAGCTCCTTCGGCAATGGCGCGTGGCACGACCGATGCGTTGCCGTACAGCGCCACGAGCACGGGAGTGCCCCGGATGAAGTCGCGAATGCCCCGTCGCTCCTCGGGCGCGAGTCGATCGAACTCGGCCGGCGACAAGAACCGGATCGCGGTTCCAAGTCCCGGACGATGGAACCGGGCGTAAGTCGACAGCCTCAATGGGCGGACGAAGAGGGGCTCGTCGATCACGATATCGGGAAGGACCGCATCGGTGATACCGCCCCACACGTGTGGCCCGAACAAGGGTTCGAACGCAGCCTGGATCTCCTTCACGCGCGAGTTCCGAAAGAAGTATGCCTGATACACATTCGCCTCGGAGACGGCGGAGGGGAAGGTCGCCACTATCGCCATGACCGCGGCAACGGCGATGGACTTCTGAAACGGCTCGGAATGTACCGCGCAACGGCGTTTGCAGACGGCCGTCAGGCAAAGAATCAATCCGACGCAGGGAAGGAACGCGTAGCGGTTCCAGTCGAGCACGAATCCCAATCCTGCATAGGTGCCGCGTGCTCGATAGAAGTTCTGCGAAATCGACGTCACTGAGACGACCGTGAGGCCCAGAACGAAGATCGAGGTTCGCGTCTTCCCTAGGGGACGCTGCGCTCCGTCAGCATGATCGGCAATTCGCGTCAGCGAGAGCGACAGCGCGGCAGCCGTCACCAGCGAGCCGCCGAGCAGCAATGCTGCTGCGCCACTGGAAAACCATGCCTGCGGGGGCCTGCGGTGCACGTGCACGAGAGGCAGCAGCGACCCGAACACGATCGAGAACAGCGATGTCCGGATCGCACCCGCGAGTGCGGCAAGGGACCATCGTTCGCCCACGCGCGCCTCGAAGTCCGAAGAGACGCCGTGGTGCGCAAATGCGACGTACAGGGCGATGAACGCGAACCCCGCAACCAGCAACGCCGCGAGATAGCTGCCGCGGAGCAAGGCCCTCGGTCGATACACGAACGCGAACACCGCGAAGAACGTCGCCGTAAACAGCCCCAGTCCGAGGCTCATCATCGACAGAAGCATGCAACAGCACAGACCGGACAGCAGTGGGAGCGAACCGTGCCCCTCGCCGGTCATCGCGTCGCGCTCTGCTCGGAGGAACAGCGCAAGTGCGCCGAACAGGCCCACGAAGAAGAGGACCAGCTTGTCGTGGGACCAAATCACCACCTCCGGATATGCCGCGGTTGTGGCCAGCAACAGTGCGACGACGAGCACGAGGTCGCGACCGATGGATGCGGCCCTCAGGAACCAGCAGATGGACGCGATGAACGACAAGTGGAGCACCAGGCTCACTGCCGTGAACGCCTGGCCGCTGTATCCGAAGAGGACGTTGTTCAACACGAAAATCGACTTTGCGACCGGCGTGAGGTGCTCTTGCATCGGAGCGAGCACCCAGTTGGACCAGCCGCCCGCGTCAGCGAGCTCCTCGAGGTACATCCATTCATCGTAGAAGAGCGTCCGATCGCGAAGCCACGAGCGATACAGGTTGGTGAGTGCGACGAGTACGACGACGAACGCGCCCGCCGTCACCGTCTTCCGCACCCTGCCGCTCATCCGCAAGGTCCTCCTCGAGCCCCCGACGCCCCTCGCGATTCCTACCACGAAAATCGCACTCCGGATCTGCTTGATTGAACGTGGCAGGCGACGTAGAAACCTCGCCTCGCGAGCTCAGCGCATGGATGACATCCGACGGTTTCTCAACGGGGTGCGGGACGACCTCGAACGCGTCCTGCGATCCCGGCCGGCGCCGGCGGATCGCGTTCCCCTCAACACGGCCACCTTCGGCGTCGACGAGATCCTGGAAGTGCTCGATTCGCTCCTTTCCCAGAACGTCACCATGGGAGCGAAGGTGGCCCGGTTCGAGGAGATGTTCGCAGCCTACATCGGCGTGCGCCACGCCGTGATGGTGAACAGCGGCTCGAGCGCGAACTTGTTGCTGATGGCCGCTGCTGCCAACCCGCTTCGGGATCGTCGCGTCCGCCTTCTGCCCGGCGACGAAGTGCTCGTGCCCGCCGTCACCTGGAGCACGACGGTCTGGCCCGTGATCAATCTGGGTTGCGTGCCCGTGTTGGTTGACGCGGATCCCGGGACGCTGAACATGAGCGTGGAGGCCGCGCGACGGGCCGTCGGCCCCCGGACGCGAGCCATCTTCGTCGCACACATCCTCGGAAACGCGGCGGACATGCGCGCGCTCCGGCAGCTGGCCACCGAGCGCGACCTGATGCTGTTCGAGGATTCCTGCGAGGCCCTGGGGACCACGTTCGAGGGGCTCCCGACGGGGCGCTTCTCCATGGCTTCGACCTACAGCTTCTTCTTCAGCCATCACATCACCACCATGGAAGGCGGCATGGTCGTCACGGACGACGACGAGTTCGCCGATCTGTGCCGTTGCCTGAGAGCACACGGCTGGACGCGCCACATGCGCGCGCGAGATGCCCTCGAAGCGCTGTATCCGGACCTGGATCCCCGCTTCCTGTTCGTGAACATCGGGTACAACCTCCGCCCGACCGAATTGCAGGCCGCCTTCGGTCTCCACCAGCTCCCCAAGCTGGACGGCTTCAACCAGGCAAGAAAGCGCATCGCAGGGACCTTCCGGGCGGCGTTCTCGAAGCTGGGCGACGCGCTCCAGCTCACGCAGCCGACTCCAGGGACGGATCATACCTGGTTCGGGTTCCCCGTACTGGTCGGGTCCCGCTTCCGGTCGCTGCGGAAGGAATTCGTGCGCCACCTCGAGGAGCGTGGAATCGAGACGCGTCCCATCGTCGCAGGCAATCTGGCCGTCCAGCCGGCCTTCCGGCATTTCCCTCACCGGATCGGCGGCGACCTCCTCAACGCGGAGGCGATCGCCGCGCGGGGCGTATACTGGGCTTGTCACCCCATGATGACCGACGCGGAGGTCGCCCGGGTCATCGCAGCGGTCACCGAATTCTTCGAGAATCGATGATGAACCCCACCAGGAAAGCGCTGATCACGGGCATCACCGGCCAGGATGGCTCGTATCTCGCTGAGTTCCTCATCGCCAAGGGATACGAGGTCCACGGGGTCATCCGCAGGTCTTCGTCCTTCAATACCGGGCGGATCATGCCCATCTACCAGGACCCCCACGACGAGGACGCCCGCATGTTCCTCCACTACGGCGACCTGACCGACGGGTCCTCGGTGGAGAAGATCGTCAACCAGGTGCTGCCCGACGAGGTATACAACCTGGCCGCCCAGAGTCACGTGCGCGTCAGCTTCGACATCCCGCTGTACTCGATCGATACGCTCGGGCTCGGAACCCTCCGGCTTCTCGAGGCCATCCGCAACGTGCACGGCAACCGCCCGGTCCGGTACTACCAGGCCAGCTCATCGGAGATGTACGGGAAGGTCCAAAGCGTGCCGCAAAACGAGGAGACGCCGTTCTACCCGCGTTCGCCCTACGGCTGCGGCAAGGTGATGGCGTACTGGCTGACGGTGAACTACCGCGAAGCGTACGGTCTCCATGCCTCCAACGGCATCCTGTTCAACCACGAGTCGCCGCGGCGAGGCGAGACCTTCGTGACGCGGAAGATCACCCGGGGCCTGGCGCAGATCCTCGCCAAGAAGGCCGACAAGCTGTTCCTGGGCAACCTGGAGGCGAAGCGCGACTGGGGATACGCGAAGGACTACGTCGAGGCGATGTGGTTGATGCTGCAGAAGGATGAGCCCGAGGATTTCGTCATCGCCACCGGCGAGGCGCACTCGGTGAAGACGTTCCTGGACGAGGCGTTCGGCCTGGTGGACCTCGATTGGAAAAAGCACGTCGAGATCGATCCGCGCTACTACCGCCCGACCGAGGTGGACCTGCTGCAAGGCGACGCCTCGAAGGCGCGGCGGCTGCTGGGTTGGCGGGCACGGACCAGCTTCAAGGAGCTGGTCCGCTTGATGGTCGAGGCCGACCTCGAGGCCGAGGGGCTCAAGATTGCCGATTTCAGCTGATGCCTGGCGCGGTCGCGCAGTCGCGATCACCGGCGGGACCGGGTTCATCGGTAGCTTCGTCGTGCAGATGCTCGTCGACGCCGGCGCGCGCGTCCGCGTCCCGACGCGCAGGCGATCGAACGCCGCACGCTTCCTGTCTCCGTACGCCGGACGTTTCGAGGTCCTCGAAGCGGACCTCGCCGACCCGGACCAGGCTCGCGCGGCCCTGGACGGTCAGGAAGTCGTAATGCACCTGGCCGCCGTCGTCGGCGGGATCGAGTTCAACATCGCCCACCCCGCGTCCATCTTTCGCGACAACCTGCGGGTGTTCATGAACGTGATGGAAGCCGCGCGCGAGGCCCGCGTCGAGCGGGTCCTGGTGACCAGCTCGGCTTGCGTCTACCCTCGGTACTGCACGATTCCCACCCCGGAAGAGGAAGGTTTCCGCGACCGGCCGGAGCCCACCAACGAAGGCTACGGCTGGGCAAAAAGGATGGAGGAGTTCCTCGGGCAGGCGTATGCGCGCGAGTACGGGATGAGGGTCGCGCTCGCGCGGCCGTACAACTGCTACGGGCCACGCGACAATTTCGATCCCTCGAGCTCCCATGTGATCCCGGCGCTCATCCGGCGCATCTGGACGGAGCATGAGCGACCGCTCCGAGTGTGGGGCTCCGGAACCCAATCGCGCAGCTTCCTCTACGTCGAGGACTTCGCTCGCGGGCTGATCGAGGTCGCGGAGAAGTACGCCGTAGCCGATCCGCTGAACCTGGGCAGCGACGAGGAGATAACCATCGCGCAGCTGGTCGGCATCCTGCAGAAGATCCATCGAGAGCTCCACGGCGAGTCGTTCGAGGTCGTGTTCGACACCAGCAAACCCGAAGGCCAGCCGCGGCGGCGATGCGACACTCGCAGGGCGCGGGCCAGCATCGGCTACCAGCCACGCTGGTCGCTCGAGGATGGGCTGCGCGAAACGGTCAGATGGTACTTGCAGCACCAGGTCCCATGAATCGAGCAAACCGGGAGCGCCGATGCCTGCCCGCATTTCGCTGGTCTTTCTCACGCTGAACGAGGTCGAGGGGGTGAAGGCGCTCCTCCCGCACCTCAGCGATCCCGCAAGGCTGTCCGTCGACGAGGTGTTCGCCGTCGACGGCGGGTCGACGGACGGGACGCTCGACCAATATGCCCGACACGGCGTCCGCGTACTCCAGCAGCGATCGCGTGGCAGGGGAGAGGCGATCCGGCTGGCGGCCGAGCGCGCCGACTCCGACTACCTCGTCTACTTCAGTCCCGACGGCAACGAAGACTGGCGCGACATTCCGCGGTTTCGCGCCTTGTTCGAGCAGGGATTCGATTTCGTCATCGGCAGCCGGATGATGAAAGGTGCCTACAACGAAGAAGACTCCACCTGGTTCCGACCACGAAAATGGGCGAACAACGCCTTCAACTGGGCCGCCAACGTCCTGTTCAATCGAGACCGCGGCTACGTGACCGACTCCATCAACGGGTTCCGCGGCATCCGCCGGAACGTGCTGCTCGGCCTAGGACTGGATGCGACCGGATTCACGATCGAGTATCAGATGACGATCCGTGCCATGCAGCACGGAGTGAAGATCGCCGAATTCCCCACGCACGAGAGCTCGCGGATTGCGGGCACTACCAAGGCTTCATCGATTCCGACAGGGCTTCATTTCTTGAAATGCCTCTGGGACGAGCTGAGGAGCCGGCGTTCACGCAAGGCCGTGCCACAGGCTCGCTGAAGCCCGGTCGCTACGCACGCTTTTCCACCAGCATCCGGACGTAACCCGGAAGCGGCGAGTAGGAGTGGACGATTCGCTCTCCTGGGTTGCCCGAAAGCCAGAGAAACAGTGCGATCTGCCAGCGGCTGACCGGCTTCAGGGTGCCGAGCACGTCCAGGTATCGGCGGCGCTGCTCGGGCGAGTAGCGCGAGAAGCGCGACGCCCGGTATCGGAGCGCCAGGGCTCGCAACGGGCCAGGAAGGTACTCCAGCGACGGCAGGCCCGTATGCAGATCGACTGGATGGTACCGATCGGGAAATTCGAGAAAGAGCCATCCGCCGG
>Ga0137392_10002402_pt1 | contig 11259 bp, 6 predicted proteins | sample 15con2h34AmetaG_FD_101394 | JGI IMG/M metagenome (GOLD analysis project Ga0137392, IMG submission 101394) | Vadose zone soil microbial communities from Angelo Coast Range Reserve, California, USA - 15con2h3.4A metaG | ecosystem: Environmental > Terrestrial > Soil > Vadose zone > Saprolite... | reverse complement strand
AGCTGGTTGAGCCGGTCGGCATAATAGAGCGCGGACAGCGCGCCGGCAGCGAGGAAGCTCGCGATGATCGTGTCGGCGAACAGCGCGATCTGTGTGCCGGCCGAGCCGATGGTCGCGGGGCCGAGCGCGTTGAAGAAGCGTTTGACGTCCTCGTCCCATTTCGGCCAGCGGAATGCCGTCATCACGCCGTTGCGCCACGTGTCGCCGCCCACCAGCAGCGCTTCGAGAATGCCGGCAATGAACACGCCCCAGGCGGCGGCGTGGCCCGGCGTCGGAAAGAACACCGCGACGGCGAGCGTTGCCACCATGGACACGTTGAGCAGAATAGGCGCGGCGGCGGCGGCGGCGAAGCGGGCGAGCGCGTTGAGAATGCCGCCGAAGAGCGTCACCAGCGACATGAGCAGTAGATACGGAAACGTGATTCGCGTCAGCTCGACCGCCAGCGCGAAACGGCCCGGATCCTCGGAAAAGCCGGGCGCGAGCAGCGAGATCACTTCCGGAGTAAAGATCAGCGCGAGGACGACCAAAAAGCCGACGCAGCCGAAGAGGATGGTAAATACCCGGTCCGCGAAGAGCTTTGCCGGATCAACCCCGCCCTGATGGCGGATGCGCGCGTAGGCCGGCACGAAGGCCGCGTTGAACGCGCCCTCCGCGAAGATCGCGCGGAAATGATTGGGAAGTCTCAGCGCAACGAAGAAGGCGTCCGCAATCGGTCCGGCTCCGAGCACCGCCGCCAGCACGATGTCGCGGACAAAGCCGGTAGCGCGCGACACCAGCGTCAAGCCGCCGACGGTGAAGATGCGTCCAATCATCGGCCGGGCCCCGTGTTTGTCCTGCGGCGAGGTCACGAGAATCGAGGCCCAATTATAGTGGTCCGGCCCTGCAATGCCGCCCGCACAAGGAAGATCAGGTGAGATGGGTTCGGGCGCCCTCACCCACCCAGCGCGCGCCGCACGGCGGCGATGATCCGGTCCTGGGTCATCGCGTCGAGATAGGCGTGCATGGGCAGGCTGATCACTTCCTCGGCCAGCCGTTCGCTCACCGGCGCGCCGCCGGCGGCGATCGGGAAGCGCTGGTAAGGCTGCTGGCGGTGCAGCGGGGTCGGGTAATGGATCGCGGTTGGAATGCCTTGGCTCTTGAGCGCGGCCGCGAGGGCGTCGCGCCGGCCAGGCGCAAGACGGATCGTATATTGCGCCCACACCGAGGTTGAGCCCGGCGCGAGCTTCGGAATGGTCGCGACATCGGCGAGCCCCGCGGAATAGCGGCGCGCGATGCGCTCGCGCGCCAAAATCTCTTCGGGGAAGATTTTCAATTTCTCCATCAGCACGGCCGCCTGGATGGTGTCGAGCCGGCCGTTGATGCCGATGCGCACGCAATCATACTTGCCGCCGCCTCCCTCCCCATGAACGCGCAGGCTGCGCATCACTTGCGCAAGCTCCTCGTCGTCGGTGAGCACCGCGCCGCCGTCGCCGTAGCAGCCCAGCGGCTTGGCAGGAAAGAAACTCGTCGCGGTTGCCGGCGCGAGCGTACCGAGGCGGCGATTCTTGTAGGTCGCGCCGAAGGCCTGGGCGGCGTCGTCGAGCACGAAGAGCTCTTGCTCCGCGGCGACCGAGGCAATGCGATCGTGGTCCGCGGGTTGCCCGAAGAGGTCCACCGGGATCACGGCGCGGGGCCGCAGGCCAAGCTCGCGCGCCGCCGCGCAGGCGCGTTGCAGGCTTTCGGGATCGAGATTGAAGCTCGCCTCCTCCACGTCCGCGAACACCGGCGTCGCGCCGACGAGAGCGACCACCTCGGCGGTCGCGGTGAAGGTGAAGCTCGGGCAGATCACGGCGTCGCCCGGGCCGATCCCTTGCGCCATCAACGCCAGAATCAACGCATCGGTGCCGCTGGCGCAGGTCACGGCATGGCGCGCGCCGCAGAACGCAGCGAGCTCCGCTTCGAGCGCGCGCACCTCGGGTCCGAGGATGAACTGGCAATGGCCGAGCACGCGCGCGATCGCCTCGTCGACCGAGCGCCCGAGGCGTCGCCGTTGCGCGGCAACGTCGATGAATGGAATTGGCACGGGGTCGAGGCGCGCGCGCTGATTCATCGAGATTACCGATTGCGTCGGCGAAGCCGGCGCATCAGCCGGTCAGCCGACGGGGGCCGGGCCGGCGGCGGCTCACGCTCGGCGTCGCGCGCTTTTCGAGGCAGCGGATGGCGATTTCGAGGCTCGCTACCCCTTCCTCGCCCGTCACCGCAGGCTCCTTGCCGTCGCGGATGGCAGCGACGAATGCTTGCAGCTCGGCACGCAACGGCTCGGCATGCCCGACCGAGAGGTGGCGCATGGAATAGCTGCCGTCGGGCTGGAAGCCGAAGCACTCGGTGACCTGCCGCGTCAGCAGGTCGCCCATGATGTACTTGTTGCGCGTCGCGATCGTGACGTTGCGCGCCTTGAACGGCGTCAACCAATTGGTGTTGATGTGGGCGAGCACGCCGGAGGCGGTGCGAAACTGCAGGAGCGCGATGTCCTCGCGCTCGGCAACCGCATTCGAGAGTTGCGGCTGCACTTCCGCGATGTCGGAGTCGGTGAACCAGCGGATGAGGTCGATGTCGTGGACGGCGAGGTCGATGACTACGCCGACGTTAGACATGCGCGGCGGGAACGGGCCGACACGGGTGATGGCGATGGACAGAATGTCCTCATCGCAGATCGCGTCCTTGATCGCCTCAACCGTCGGGTTGAACCGCTCGACATGACCGACCATCAAGGCGACGCCCGCGTGCCGCGCCGCCGCTATGATTGCGTGTCCCTCTTCCACCGACGGTGCGATCGGCTTTTCCACCAACACGTGCACGCCACGTTCGATGCAGCAGAGCGCCAGTTCGCGATGCAGATGGGTGGGCGCCGCGATCGTGACAGCATCGACACCCTGCGCAAGCAGCGGCTCCACGCCGCTGAACGCCGAGCAGCCGAGCGCGCGCGAAACGAAATCGCGCTGCTTGCCATCGGGATCGGCCACGCCGACGAGCCTGACGGCCGGCAAATCGGCGAAGACGCGGGCATGATTGCTGCCCATCACGCCGACGCCCACTACGCCTACGCGCAGCAAACGGTCGGCGTCGCGTTTGGCGGCTTGCACCATGATGGACGAGGTCCCCCCTGCCGGCTCCCGTAACGAGTCGCTCCTAGCACGCCCGAAGGCCGCTGGCGATGGCTACGGGTTGAGGCCGTGGACACGTTTTGAATCAAAGAGTTACAGCAAAAAGACGCGGCCGCTGGCCTCAGCGACTCGGAATTTCCTAGCGGTAAGAATTTCACTGATAACAGGGAAAAATACAGGGAATTCATGGCCAAGTAGGTATGTAAATACCATTTTTATATCGGAGGCTTGGGCAGGCGGAGCTGGGCGCTGCCTTTCCAATTTTGCGGGATGCCACTTGGCAGCGCACCCATCGCCACCCACATAAACGGTAGCTCGTCGATCTCCGGTCGACTGCTAGAGTAGATCCCCGCCATTATTCAATCGCGTGGATCGGACGGCCTGCAGGCTGAGCTGCCGAAGGTCGTGAATGCATACGTAAGTACCCCCCCGGAAGTCACCGACGGTGGCCGCGATTGCGCGGGCGTACGCGTATGCGTTTTTCCCATCGCATAACGGTCCGCCGTCCCGGCGGGCTTACACGCTCGTCGGCGTTTTAACCCGGTCAGCGCGCGGCGTGTTGTCGCTCGCTGCCACTCAACTATGAGAAAAAAAATGTTGGAAACAAAAACAAAAAAAATGTTCGAGACAAAAAGAGCGGACAGCCTAGGCCAGGTCACGGTGCTCCCCCATCACACATACGTGTTGACCAGCGCTGTGCGTTGTATCTGGATCATTTACAACTGCGGACCCGGTCAGGTGCATGCCGAAGGTCACACTCCCTCACCAGGGCCGAGCGCGGACTTAGTTTGCGTGAGCGCCGAGGGAGCTCTGCTTTCGGCAGGAGACATCGCGGTGTTCTCGGGCTCAGGCCCGATCACGCTGTGTTCGGTCGATGATGAAGGTGCGGTCGTGACCGTCCAGGTGACGACAGCGTGAAGGGGCAGGGCACGCGCAAGCGTGCCCTCCTCTCAATTTCGATCGACATGATCGCAATGAATCCAAGAACAATCACCAAGAAAAAGGACAAAATTCAATGAGTAACGAAAATCATTCCGACTCCGTCGGCTACAAGCAACCACCCAAGGGTCCTCAGTTCCAGGCCGGCCAAAGTGGCAATCCGAATGGTCGCCCGAAGGGTACGCGCAACTTCAAAACCGATCTGCGGGACGAGCTGGGTGAAATGACCTCCTTCCGCGAAGGCGGCCGCGACATCTCGATCTCCAAGCAGCGTGCGCTCATCAAACGTCTCGTTGCATCGGCGATCGACGGCGATGCACGCTCTATTGCAACGCTGATGTCGTTCTGCGCCCGCGCATTCGGCGACGATAATGACGACCAACAGCAAGCGCCGGAGGATCGCGAGATCGTCCAGGCGTTCGCACGCCGCTCGACCAAACGCCGCAGCAAGACTGCGGTGACCAGCAATTCTTCTAAGGAGTAACAAACATGGATGATGAAACTAAAGCACTGATACGGACAAAATTCCTCGCCTTCGCGATGAAGGCGCACGCGACACTGAAAAAAGGTCGCCGCCTTGGCAACGACAAGTACCTCAAGCTTCTTGCCCAAACACTCACGCGCGTCGCGACAGGCGAGACAAAACGACGCGCCATCACGATGCCGCCGCGCCATGGCAAGACATTCATGGGCTCGATTTGCTTGTCGGCATGGATTTTGGCGCACGATGCCTCAGCCAAAATCCTTATACTCTCTTATGGCCAGGACCTTGCCGACAAAATCGCGTACGACATACGCGACATTCTGCGCAGCGAGTGGTTTGAGCAAGCCTTCCACACCCGGCTGAAGAAAGATCGGGTCAAGCTCATGGACTTTGTCACGACCGATGGCGGTGGGGTGCGCTCGCTCTCAATCGAGGGCGGCGTCACCGGCCTTGGTGCTGATTTCATCATCATCGATGACCCGGTGGAAATTAAAGACTGCGACAACACAAAGCGTCTGGAGCGTGTCAATGAGCTTTTTGACAACGAGATCCAGACTCGTTTGGACCATCCTAAAAAAGGTTGCATCGTGGTCATCGCGCATCGCATCAGTGAAGACGATCTGCCTGGTCACGTTTTGCAAAAGGGCGGCTGGAAGCAACTCAAGCTGCCACTTATCGCTACGCGCCGCCGCAAGTACGATCTCGGGGACGGCGAAGTTTGGGAACGCAAGAAGGGTGAGTTGCTGCGCCCCGATGCGTTCACGAAACGCGACATACGACGACTGCGTGATTCGAAGCAACCGGGCTTTGAGACTCTCCAGCAGCAGAACCCGGGCGGCCGTGACCGCCTGCGCATCAAGGCGAAATATTTCCCCACCTTCCAGCCGGCGGAGCTCGAGATGCACGAGTTGCCTGTCGTTCTGAGCATCGACCCGGGGCAGAAGGGCGGGCCCACGAACAGCTGCAGTGTCATCCAGGCGTGGGCGCCTAAAGACGGCGCACATCTGTTAGTGCGCCAGTGGCGCGAGCATGCAACCTACGGCGATTTTCGTTCAGCCGCCCGGCGATTCATCCGCAAATATCGCCCGAGCGTGGTACTCATCGAAGCTACGGGACTGGGTCCGGCGCTAATCTCAGACATCAAGCCACAGAATGGAATGGAGGTGGTGCCGATCACGCCCGCCGGCGATAAAGTCGAGCGCTTGCGCAAGCATTGTCGCACCATCGGTGATGGCCTGGTCCAGCTGGCGCAGGGCGCTTCGTGGTACGGTGAGTTCATCAGCGAGGCCACGCAGTTCCCGTATGGCCCCTTCGATGACCAAATGGATGCGCTGTCGCAGTACCTCACATGGATCGCAGAACATCCTAATCCGCCCCAGCGCCCGCCGATGGCGCTCATCCAACGGGCAGGCTCTCAGGGATGGCCGCTTGGCACGTCGGCAAGTGGGGCGGGCACGCAGACTACGGGCTGCGTGCGAGTAAGCCGCAGTCGGCCGATGTTCAATGCACCGTTCCAGCAACCGAAAGTCACGGTCAAGTACTAGAGAAAGACATTCACGCCGCCGCAAACGCTGCGGCGGCGTGAATCTTTGTATCGACGCTATCTTCGCCCCGCATTGTGGTCGGATTAATTCGATCCCAAACCTTCCGCCATCAAGCCCATCGGCAAGCCGAGCGCATTGAGTGCCCAGTGGCTAATTCTGTTTCGAAAGCCGTCGCCGCGACCAGCGAGATGTTGATGGTGGGCGGGTGATGATGGCGCTGACCCGGCTGACAGTGTGGCCGTCGGGTCCATAACGAGATGCTGTTTCCTGTAGCGGGGTGCTGTGCGGATGGCGCAACCGGATAAATCGAGCCAGGTGCTGACATGGTTCGGGGCCGAAGGTGCGCAAGCTACGACATTGCTCGCGCGTCGTAATCGCGGAGCCACTCGACGAAGCGGTGGACACCCTCAGCGATCGGCGTCTTGGGCCGGAACCCCACAGTGCGCTCGAGATCGGCCACGTCCGCATAGGTCTGCGCGACGTCGCCCGGCTGCATCGGGAGCAACTCTCGGATTGCCGGCTTGCCGATAGCTTCCTCGATCAGCCGCACGACCTCGGTCACCTCGACCGGGTGGCTGTTGCCGATATTGTAGAGGTGCCAAGGTGCCCGGCTCGTGGCGGGATCGGGCGCATCCCCGGACCAGACGGGGTTTGGTGCGGGCGGCAGGCGAACGAGCCGCACAACCGCTTCGACAGCATCGTCGATATAAGTAAAGTCCCGGCGCATCTTACCGTTGTTGAACAGCTTGATCGGCCGACCCTGCATGATCGCTTCGGTAAACAACCACATCGCCATATCCGGGCGGCCCCACGGCCCGTAGACGGTGAAAAACCGCAGGCCCGTCGCCGGCAGAGCGAACAAATGCGCATAGGCATGCGCCATCAGCTCGTTGGCCTTCTTGGTCGCGCCGTAGAGGCTCAGGGGATGATCAACGTTGTCAGAAGTACGAAAAGGAACGCGGGTGTTGGCGCCATAGACGGAGGAGGACGAGGCGTAGATGAGATGCCGGCATCCCGCGTGCCGGCAACCTTCGAGCACGTTGAGGAAGCCCGTGAGGTTGGCGTCGAGATAGGCATACGGATCGATCAACGAATGACGCACGCCAGCCTGCGCAGCAAGATGCACGACATCGGGAAAGCGATGCGCGGCGAACAATTCCGCCATGGAGCGGCGGTCGGCAATATCGATCTTCTCGAATTGGAAATTGGAGAATGCCTTGAGTTGCGCGATCCGGGCCTCCTTGAAACGCGGGTCGTAATAGGCATTGAGGTTATCGAGGCCGACCACGTTGTGTCCGTCCGCCAACAGCCGCCGCGCAACGTGCATGCCGATGAATCCGGCCGCCCCGGTGACGAGAACAGGTTCCTGCAAGGCACGTCCCTTCAAGTGGCGCGGTAATGCCGCCGTCCGATCGAGCCGCCATACCGCTGTTTGCGCTCGGCTGATGGTGCTTCGTGCAGTATAAAACGAAAAATGCCAAGAGCCCTCCTGCGAGCAATGATCGTCCTATACCTGACGGCGATGACCGTAGGCCCTCACCACCCGAGGCCATCAACATGAGCGATGTCGCGAGCGAGGCGGCTGCGCTCAAGCGCTGGCTATTCGATGTAGCGCTGCCGCTATGGTGGAAGGACGGCGCGGACCACGTTGGCGGCGGCTTCCACGAGGCGATCAGCCTTGATGGCAGGCCATTGGCACGGCCGCACCGCGCGCGTGTCATCGCTCGCCAAGCATTCTCCTATTGCGAAGCCGGCCGGCTCGGCTGGCAAGGTCCCTGGCGCGAGGCGCAGCGCCACGCGCTCGACTATTTCCGCAAACGTTTCGTCACCGCAGACGCGACGGTCGTGTCGGTGGTCGATCTCGACGGCAAGATCGGCGATGCGCGCTTCGATCTCTACAACCAAGCCTTCGCCCTGCTCGCTTATGCCAGCGGCGACCGCACGTTCGGCGAAGCGGACGGCTGGCGCAGGCAGGCCGTGGCGCTGCGCACGGCTCTCGAGCAATCGTATCCCCATCCGCTCGGCGGCTTCGTTGAGGATCGCGCCGGAACGCCGCCGCAACGCTCGAACTCGCACATGCATCTCCTCGAAGCGGCGCTCGCCTGGATCGCCATCGATGACGATCCGGCCTGGCGCCGTATGGCGGATGGGATTGCCGAGCTCTGCCTCGAAAAATTCATTGATCCGGCGAGTGGCGCGCTGCTCGAGTTCTTTGCCGACGACTGGTCACCGGCGCCCGGCGTCGAGGGACGCATTTGCGAACCGGGGCACCATTATGAGTGGGCGTTTCTGCTCGATCGCTGGGCGCGGCTCACCGGCCGGAGCAAGCCTGAGGCCGTGGCTCGCCTCATCGCGTTCGCCGATTCACACGGCCTCGACGCGCGCCGCGGGGTGGTGGTGAACGCCCTACTTGCCGACGGCAGCATCCACGACCCCGTCGCGCGCTTGTGGGCGCAGGCAGAACGGGTTCGTGCTTATCGCGCGCACCGGCACTCCGGCGACCAGGTTGCCACGGCCGTCAAAGGATTGCGGCGCTTTCTCGCCACGCCGACACCCGGCGTCTGGTTCGACCAACTGGCGCCCGACGACGTCTTCGTCCACGAGCCGGCGCGGGCGACCAGCCTCTATCACATCATCGGCGCGGCCGCCGAGCTCCCGGATGGGATTGCCGATGCCGCAAATGCCAGCTTGCCGGTGCGCCGGCCGGCGCCGCGCGTGATCTACCTCGTGACCGAGGATTGGTACTTCATCTCCCATCGCTTGCCGATGGCGCGCGCGGCTCGCAACGCCGGCTTCGAGGTGCACGTCGCCACCCGCGTCGACCAGCATGGTGCTGCCATCGAGGCCGAAGGGTTCCACCTACACCTTGTCTCCTGGCGTCGTGGCAGCCTTGATCCGCGCGACCTTGTCCGGGTCGTGCGCGAGGTGCGCAAGCTCTACCGTGGCCTCAAGCCCGATCTCGCCCACCACGTCGCGCTGCCGGCAACCGTTGTCGGATCGCTTGCGGCCACCGGTCTTCCCGTCGCTTGCCTTAATGCGATGACCGGCCTCGGCACGATGTTCATCGACGACAAGGCGAAAGTCCGCGTGGCGCGCCCGTTTGTGCGGCTGGCACTGCGAGGTTTGCTGAACCGCCCGCGCGCCGCAGTGCTAGTGCAAAATCTCGACGACCGCACGGTGATCGAGGGTTTGGGGGTCAATGGAGCGTGCATCGCGCTGATTGCGGGCTCTGGCGTCGACACAGATGCGATGGTGCCGCTGCCCGAACCCGCGGATCCGGTCACCCTCGCGTTCGTCGGCCGCTTGGTCGAGTCGAAGGGGATACGTACGCTCCTGGCCGCGCACGAGCGCCTTGCCCAGCGTGGCCGCGACATCCGGCTGCTCATTGCCGGCCTACCGGATCCGGCCAACCCGACCTCGATCCCACCGCAGGAGATCGAAGGCTGGGGTCGGCGGCCCAACGTCAAGGTTCTCGGCTTCGTGCAAGACATCTCCGACCTCTGGGCCCGCGCACACATCGCCGTGCTGCCGTCTTACCGCGAGGGACTACCTTTGAGCCTCTTGGAGGCTGCGGCCTGCGGCCGCCCTTTGGTTGCGACCGACGTGCCGGGATGCCGCGAGATCGCCTGTCCCGGCGTCAACGCGTTTCTGGTGCCGCTTGGCGATGCCGAGGCCCTAGCCGAGGCCATCGATCGCCTCGCACTCGATCCGCAGCTGCGGCGCACGTTCGGCAAGGCCAGCCGCGAACTGGTCGAGCGGAAGTTCTCGAGCGGGCGTATCGGCCGCGACGTGGTCGCGCTCTATCGGCGTTTGCTCGGGCTAGCCAATTGAATCGTCCATTGCGAATGGCGCCGCGCGCGGGGTAAGAAAGCGCCGATTTGCCTCAGGGCACCGTCAAAGGTAGGTCGTGCCGCACGGTCGCAAGCTCGCCGTCATCGGTCTCGGATATGTTGGGCTGCCGGTCGCTGTCGCCTTTGGCCGACAGGGCACGCCGGTCATCGGCTTCGACATCGACAGCGTCCGCATTTCCGAGCTCAAGGCCGGCCGCGACCGCACGCACGAGGTCGAGCCGGGCGACATCAGCCACCCTCATTTGCACTTCACATCCGATCCCGCCGAACTCTCCGGCGCAGACTTCTTCATCGTAACGGTTCCGACCCCGATCGATCAGGCACGAAGACCAGACCTGACCGCATTGCTGCGTGCCTCGAGGACGGTCGGCAAAGCTTTGAAAAAGGGCGACATCGTCGTCTACGAGTCCACGGTCTATCCCGGCGCGACGGAGGAAGATTGCGTGCCGATCCTCGAGCAGACTTCGGGTCTGTTGGCGGGACGCGATTTCACGGTCGGCTATTCGCCTGAACGGATCAACCCTGGCGACAAGGCTCATCGGTTCGAAACAATCAAAAAGGTCGTAGCCGGTCAGGATGCGCGGACCCTCGACATTGTCGCGGCGGTTTACGGTTCGGTCGTAACGGCTGGGTTGCACAAGGCGCCCTCGATTAAGGTCGCGGAGGCAGCCAAGGTGATCGAGAATGCGCAACGCGATCTCAACATCGCTTTCATGAACGAGCTTTCGGCCATCTTTCACGCGCTCGACATCGACACGCAGGACGTGCTTTCGGCGGCCGCCACCAAATGGAATTTCCTCAATTTCACCCCGGGTCTCGTCGGCGGGCACTGCATCGGGGTCGATCCCTATTACCTCACCTATCGCGCGCAAAAGGCCGGCTACCATCCCGACGTGATCCTTGCGGGTCGGCGCATCAATGACTCGATCGGGATTCGCGTTGCGCGCGAATGCCTGCGTCGGCTCTTGAAAGCTGGCACACCGGCGCCACGCGTGACGGTGCTGGGACTGACCTTCAAGGAGAATGTCGTCGATGTGCGCAATTCGCAGGTCTTCGATATCATCCGTGAATTCGAGTCGTTTGGCGTAAGCGTGCAAGTTCACGATCCGGTTGCCGATAGCGCAGCGGCGCTCAAGGAGTACGGCGTCACCTTGCAGAAGGAGCCGGCGCCCGCCGACGCCGTCGTGCTTGCGGTGGCCCATGAATCGTATCGGGCGTCGGGTTGGCCGCTGATCACACGCCTGCTCGCGAACGGGCGCGGCCTCGTCATGGATGTCAAAGGCGTGCTCGATCCGCGT
>Ga0137392_10002393_pt1 | contig 11273 bp, 10 predicted proteins | sample 15con2h34AmetaG_FD_101394 | JGI IMG/M metagenome (GOLD analysis project Ga0137392, IMG submission 101394) | Vadose zone soil microbial communities from Angelo Coast Range Reserve, California, USA - 15con2h3.4A metaG | ecosystem: Environmental > Terrestrial > Soil > Vadose zone > Saprolite... | reverse complement strand
GCAGCTCGCGCGCCTGCTGCGCGACCCAGTCCTGATCGGGCGCGGCGGGATCGATCCCCAGCAGCGCCGCGCCCCCCGGCCGCGGCTCGCGCTCGAGCAGGAGAACGCCGGGACCGGCCGCGCGCGCCGCCGCCAGTCCCGCCGGACCCGCCCCGATGACCACCAGCGGCGCCCGCCGCAACGTTCCCCGCACGACCCGCCGTGCCGTATCGGGCAGCTGGCCCAGTCCGGCGAGGCGCCGCGCGACTTCCAGGGCGACGCGCCCCAGCACGCGCGAGCCGGTGAGGAGGTGGTGGTGGTCGAGGCCCTGGGGAAAGAGAAAGTCGGCCGCGCGGAAGAGGTCGGCCTCGACGAGGCCGAGCGGCGCGTTCTGGCGGGCGCAGTTCATCCCTTCCTCGACGCGCTCGCGGCAGGCGAGGAGGCTCGGCACGCCCTCCACGCGCATCAGGCACTGCCCGCAGCTTCCCTGCAGGCAGAAGGGACCGCGCGGGCGGTGGTACTTGATCGAGCGGGTGAAGGTGGTGATGCGCGCGCGCAAGAGCGCGGCCGCGATGGTGTCGCCTTCGCGCGCCTCGATCGAATCTCCGTCGAGGGAAAAGCGGAGGCCCATGGCGCGCCCTTCATAGCCACGCGCCCCACCCGAGGCAAGCGCGCGCCTCAAAAGGTCAGCGAAAGACCGACCTCGGCGGCGACGACGGTCGTCGTCTGATCGATGGCGCTGACCGTCGCGCTGGCGCGGTGCCACGTGCCCTGCAGTCGGACCGCGAAGCCCGACAGGCCCAGGTCGACCGCGGCGAGGGCCGCCACGCCGTTCCCCGCATTGTTGCCCAGGCTGGAGCGGCCGAACCCGGCAGAACCAGCACGGCGATGACTCGAGGAGTCGCCGCGGCGGCGAGGAGAAGCGCGAGGATCATCGGACGCGCTGTCTATCATGCCGGGCGGGGGCGCCGATCAACGCGGGCGCTCGCCGAAGATGGCCGTGCCGACGCGGACGATGGTGGCGCCCTCTTCGATGGCCACTTCGTAGTCGGCGCTCATGCCCATCGACAGCTCGGAAAGGCCCAGTTGGCCGGCCAGCGAGCGCAGGGCGCGAAAGTGCGGGCACGGGTCCTGGCCGGCGGGAGGCATGCACATGAGGCCCTCGCACCGCAGCGCCGGCAGCGCGCGCACTTTTTCCAGCAGCGCCGGGACGTGCTCGGGCAGCGCGCCGCCCTTCTGCGGTTCGCGTCCGACGTTGACCTCGAGCAGCACGCGCTGCGTGAGGCCCGCCGCGGTCGCGCGCTTGGACAGCTCCTGTGCCAGCGAGAAGCGGTCGCAAGTGTGGACCAGCGCGGCGCGCCCCACCACCAGACGCGCCTTGTTGCTCTGCAGCGCACCGATGAAATGCCACTCGGCCTGCGGGAGCGCATCCGCCTTGTCGCGCAGCTCCTGCGCGTAGTTCTCGCCGAAGACGCGCTGGCCCGCCGCGAAGGCCTCGCGCACGGCCTCGACGGGCTGCGTCTTGCTCACCGCCACCAGCCTGACGGATCCGGCGCGCCGGCCGGAGCGCTCGCAGGCTCGGTCGATCCGGTCGAGCACTTCGGCAAGCCGCGGCTTCAGGTCCACGGCAGCTCCACTCCGGCGTCGGCCAGCATCTCCAGCGTCTCCGCCAGCGGCAGGCCGACCACGTTCGAGAAGCTTCCCTCGAGGCGCTCCACGAACGCGCCCGCCCGGCCCTGCACGGCGTACGCGCCCGCCTTGTCGTCGCCGTCGCCGGAATCGACGAGCCACCGGAGCTGCGCCGGGGAAAGCTTCTTGAACCGCACCAGCGTCTCCACCGACCGCACCCGCCCCTGCACATAAACAGCCGTAATGACGCTATGTTCGGCTCCCGAAAGCAGCCGGAGGATGCGCTCGGCGTCGGCGCGATCGCGCGGCTTTCCCAGCATCTCCCCGCCCAAGAGGACGATGGTATCGGCGGCCAGCGTGACGAGTCCCGGCCGCGCGCAGGCCGCAGCTTTTTCGCGCGCCATCCGCTCGACGTACGCCCCCGGCGGCTCGCCAGGCCGGGCGCTCTCGTCGATGTGCGGCGCCGCCGTCTCGAAGGGGATGCCGAGCCCGGCGAGCAGTTCGCGCCGCCGGGGCGACGCCGAACCTAGCAGTAGTCGCATCTGCGCCGCTGTAAGCGAATTTGGCGCGTCGCGCAATCTTGATTAGACTTCACTCTATGCGGGGCAAGGATCTGCTCCGGGAGTTGCAGCGGACCGTTGACGAACTTGCTGTCCTCAACGAGATCGGCAAGGCGCTGACCTCGTCGCTGGACATCGGCGAGGTGATGCACGTCATCCTCGCGAAGGTGTCCGAGCTGCTCAAACCGAGCAACTGGTCGTTGCTGCTGAAGGACGAGCCGACGGGCGAGCTCTATTTCCACGCCTCGGTCGGCGCCGGCTCGGAAAAGCTGCGAGACCTGCGCGTCAAGCCGGGCGAAGGCATCGCCGGCTGGGTCGCCGAGCACAACCAGCCGCTGCTCGTCCCGGACGTTCACAAGGACGCGCGCTTCGCCGACCGCTTCGACGCGGCGTCGCGCTTCCACAGCGCGTCGATCCTCGCCGTGCCGCTGGCCTTCAAGGGGCGTACGCTCGGCGTCATCGAGCTGGTCAACGGGAAGGGCGACGCCGTCTTCAAGGAAGAGGACCTGCGCATCCTCATGACGGTGGCGGAGTTCTCGGCCATCGCCATCGAGAACGCGCAGAACTTCCACAAGGTCGAGGAGCTGACCATCCTCGACGATCACACTCGCCTATTCAATTCCCGACACTTGAAGCGCCAGCTCGAGCAGGAAGTGGTGCGCGCCACGCGCTTCGGTCACCCGGTGAGCCTCATCTTCTTCGACCTCGATCACTTCAAGCTGGTCAACGACTCCCACGGCCACCAGGCCGGGTCGCGCGTGCTCCACGAGGTGGGCAAGCTGCTCTTGCGCACGCTGCGCTCGACCGACGTGCCGGTGCGCTACGGCGGCGACGAGTTCGTCGTGCTCATGCCCGAGACGAGCAAGGACCAGGCGCTTCTGGCGGCGCGGCGCATCGGCGGCGAGATCGCGCGCGAGCCGTTCCTCGGGGCGGAGAGCTACGGGCCGCTGCACCTCACCGCCAGCGTGGGCGTGGCCTCGTTCCCCGACGACGCGCGCGCCCCCGAAGAGCTCATCAAGCGCGCCGACGAGGCCATGTACTGCGTCAAGGCCGAGCGGCGCGGCGGCGTGCTGGGCGCCGCCCCGGGCAGCCAGGCAGCCGAGCCCGAGGCTGCCAGGAATGTATCCTTGACGGCCGTTGTATCCTCCGAACCATGAAGCTCACTCCGCTCGACCTCCGGCAGAAGTCGTTCCGCAGGGGGCGCCTCGGCGGCATCGACGAGAAAGAGGTGCGGCAGTACCTCGACTTCGTGGCCGCGGAGTTCGAGGACCTGAAGCGCAAGCTCGACCGCCAGGACGAGGAACTCCGGCGGCGCGAGGCGCGCATCAACGAGTTCAAGGACCGCGAGCAACTGCTGCAGCAGACGCTCACCACGGCGCAGCGCCTCGCCGAGGAGATGAAGGCCAACACGCGCAAGGAGGCGGACATCGTCCTCTCCGGGGCGGAGCTGCAGGCCGAGAAGATCATCGCCAACGCGCAGGGAAGGCGGCAGCAGCTCATCGCCGAGATCGACGAGCTCAAGCGCGCGCGCGCCAGCTTCATCCAGCAGCTCTCCTCGATGATCGAGACGCACAAGTCGATCATCGACCACATCCGCGGAGAGCAGCAGGCAAGCGAACCTCCTCCCCCCGCGGCCGGCGACAACGTGAGCTTCCTCGCGCCGCCGGTGAACAAGCGGGTGGACAAGAAATAGCCCTGCGTCTACCTTCCGGCGCCCCATGCCGCCGCAGATCGCGCCGAAGGATTTCCAGACCTTGCTGCTCACGCTCCAGAACTACTGGGCGGAGCGGGGGTGCGCGCTCTTGCAGGGCTACGATCTGGAGGTGGGCGCGGGCACCATGAACCCGGCGACGTTCCTGCACGTGCTCGGGCCCGAGCCGTGGAACGTCGCCTACGTCGAACCGAGCCGCCGCCCCGCCGACGGCCGCTTCGGCGAGAACCCGAATCGCCTCCACCAGCACCACCAGTATCAAGTGATCCTGAAGCCCAGCCCGAAGGAGGTGCAGGAGATCTACCTCGGCTCGCTGCGCGCCATCGGCATCACGCATGAAGATCACGACCTGCGCTTCGTCGAAGACGACTGGGAATCCCCCACGCTGGGCGCGTGGGGCCTGGGCTGGGAAGTGTGGTGCGACGGGATGGAGGTGACGCAGTTCACCTATTTTCAGCAGGCCGGCGGGTTCGAGTGCCGGCCGGTCTCGGCCGAGCTGACCTACGGGCTCGAGCGCATCGCCATGTACTTGCAGGACGTCGACAACATCTACGATCTGGTCTGGACCACGTACGCCGACGGGACGAAGCTCACCTATCGCGACGTCTTCCACCAGAACGAGCGCGAGCAGAGCGAGTACAGCTTCCGCGCCAGCGATCCCGACCGGCTCTTCCGGCTCTTCAACGAGTACGAAGCGGAGTGCCGGCAATTGATCGAGCGCAAGTTGCCGCTGCCCGCCTACGACTACTGCCTGAAGTGCTCGCACGTCTTCAACCTGCTCGACGCGCGCGGGGCCATCAGCGTCACCGAGCGGCAGGGCTACATCCTGCGCGTGCGCAAGCTGGCCCAGGATTGCGCCAGGCTCTACCTCGCCACGCGGGCGCGGCTCGGCTTCCCCGCGCTGCGCGATCGCGCCAAGGCCGAGCAGGAGATGGAGCGCCTCAAGGACCTGGTGAAGTGATGGACGTCGTCTTCGAGATCGGCTGCGAAGAGCTGCCCGCGTCGTTCCAGAAGCCCGCGCTGGAGTGGATGCGTGAGTTCTTCACTGGCGAGATGGCGAAGGCCGGGCTCGGCGGACCGAAGCAGTGGAGTCCGTTCGCGACGCCGCGGCGGCTCGCATTCGTCGCGACGGGATTGCCCGAAGGATCGACGGATGCCACCGACGTCGTCTCGGGGCCGCCGGTGACGGCCGGCGCCAAGGCCAAAGAAGGGTTCGCCCGAAAAATGCGAGTCTCCGTCGAGTCGCTCCGGGAAACGGACGGGCGCTTCGTCGCGACGGTCCAGACCAAGGGCATGGCGACGGCGGATGCCTTGCCGGGCATCCTCGAGAAAATGATCCGCGGCATTCCCTTCAAGAAGTCGATGCGCTGGGACGCTCTCGACGGCGACGCGTTCGCCCGGCCCGTGCACTGGATCGCGGCCCTGCTCGACGGAAAGCCGCTCGCGGTGAAGTTCGCCGACGTGAAGAGCGGCGGCGAGACGCGGGGTCATCGCTTTCTCGCGCCGGCCGCATTTGCCGTGCCGAAGGCGGCGAAATACCTCGACGGGCTGCGCAAGGCGCACGTGCTGGCCGACTGGGCCGAGCGCAAGTCGCGCATCGCCGAGGAGGTGGCGCGCGCCGCGCGCGAGGGGGGCGGCGTGGCGCGGCCCGACGACGAGCTGCTCGAGACGGTCACGGGGCTGGTCGAGGAGCCCTACGCTGTGCTCGGGCACTTCGAGAAGGAGTTCCTCGAGCTGCCGCCCGAGGTGCTCGTCTCCGAGATGCGCGGCCACCAGAAGTACTTCGCCGTGCAGGACGCCCAAGGCCGGCTGCAGCCCGCCTTCGTGGCCGTCTCGAACACCAAGGTTCGCGACCCGGCCGTGAGCCGCAAAGGGTACGAGCGCGTGCTGCGCGCCCGGCTCTCCGACGCAAGGTTCTTCTTCGACCAGGACCGCAAGACGCCGCTGCACTCTCGCGTCGAGAAGCTGGCGCGCCGCACCTTCATGCAGGGCCTGGGGACCGAGCTGGAGCGCGTGCAGCGCATCCGCGACCTGGCGCTCTGGCTGCACGGCGCGACGGGCAAAGGCCAAGCGGCGCAGATCAGCGAGGCAGCCGAGCTGTGCAAGGCCGACCTGACCACCGGCATGGTGGGCGAATTTCCCGAGCTGCAGGGCGTGATGGGCCGTGTCTATGCGCTGCACGACGGCGTCGCGCCCGAGGTGGCCGACGCCATCCTCGAGCACTACCTCCCCCGCGGCGCCGAGGACCGCCTTCCCCAGACCGACGCGGGCGCGCTCCTGGGCATGGCCGACCGGCTCGATCAGCTCGTCGGGATCTTCGGCCTCGGCAAGGAGCCCACCGGCACCGCCGACCCGTACGGCCTGCGCCGCGCCGCGCTGGGCCTTCTCCGCGTCACGCTGGCGCGCGGGTACCGGTTCGACATGCAGGAAGCGCTGCGGCACGCCGATGAGCTCCACGGCAAATCCGTGGGCGGAAAAGTGTGGCAGTTCCTGCTCGGGCGGCTCGAGGTGCTCTTCCGCGATCGCGCGCAGCCCGACTCCATCCAGGCCGCGCTGCACAGCGGCGCGCACGACCTGGTCGACCTGGAAAAGCGGCTGGTCGCGCTGCAGACGGTGCGCGAGAAGAGCCGCGCCCAGTTCGAAGCCACCGCCGCGGCGTTCAAGCGCATCGGCAACATCCTCGCCCAGGCGCGCGAGAAGGGCTTCGCCGCCATGGGCTTCTCGCCGGACAAACTGCGCGAGCCGGCCGAGCGCGCCCTGGCCGAGGCCTTGCAAAAGGGCCGAGAGCGCGTCCAAGCCGCCATCTCCGATAAGGAGGACTACCTCGGCGCGTACGCGGTGCTGGCCGAGCTGCGGCCGGTGGTCGACAGGTTCTTCGACGGCGTGATGGTGATGGACCCCGACCCCTCGCTGCGCGACAACCGGCTCGCCCTGCTCCGCTCGCTGCACGAGCTTTTCTCGCCCCTGGCCGATTTCTCCCGGCTGCAAGTGGAGAAATCGGCTTGACCCCGGGAGCGGCTCCGCCTAGGAAGGCCGCTCGCATGAAGTGCCCGGCCATCCTGTTCGCGCTGTTCCTTGCGGCTTGCAACGCCGCTCCAACGGCGATCTTGCCGCCGCCATTCGGACCGGACTCGTCCGCGCCGGGGCCGGCGCGGCTCTTCTTCCCCACCGGGATGGCCGTCACGGCTGCCGGCAACCTGCTCGTCGCCAACGGCAACTTCGACCACGCCTACGACGCCGGCACGATCGTCAGCATCTCCGGCAGCTACTTGCAGGCCTTCTTCGATCGGAACAAGGCGGTGCGCTGCGACAAGATCGCCTCCAGCGCGACCTGCGACGAGCAGATTCCCATCTCGGCGTTCATCGACGCAGCCCTCATCGGCAATTACGCCGGCCCGCTGGTGATCGACCCGGCAGGAACCACGGCCTACACCGGCTCGCGCGACACCAACCGCCTCAACGGCATCTCGCTCCTGCCCGACGGCCACGTCTACTGCCGCAACGGCGCCGCCACCGACCATGACTGCCGCGCCGGCGTGCTCGACCTGCGCCTGGCAGCGAATCTGGAAGGGCCGTACTCCATCGTCCCGGGCGTGGCCCGGCCGCCCGGGACTGACACGGACGTGAGCGTGCTCTTCGTCGCGCCGCTCGTCCCGCACATCGACGACATCCAGAGCGGCACCATCTACACCAGCGCGCCGGTGGCGGCGCTGGACGTCGGCGATCCGACCACGGTGCGCTTCACCATGCTCGCGGCCAGCCGCATCTACGGCGGGGGCGACCGCGGCGCGGGCGGAGTCGGTCCGATGGTGTTCGACCCGGTGCGCAGGCAGCTCCTCATGGCCGGCTGCTTCCTGCGCTATTCCACGGGCGCGGGCGGCGAAGCCGCCACGGGAAAGTGCGGCACGCTCGGATCGAACACGCTGCGCGTCCTCGACGTCGACGCGGGCAGCGCGGCGCAGGTGCAGGTGTACGATCTCTCGCAGGACGTGAGGAGCCTCGAAAGCGTCGCGCTGCTGCTCGCCGGCCCCTCGGGACAGCCGCCCGACACGCTCTGGGCCTCGGCGCGCTCGCCCGACGCGCTCATCGAGGTGGCGCTGCCGGCGACGCCGTCGCAGATCCCCAAGGTGCGCCGGGCGGTCTCGCTGCCGACCTCGCCGGCGGACATCGCGCTCATCCGGCGGCCGGGCGGCGCGGACCTGCTCGCCATCGCTGCCGAGCGGCTGGGGGCGCTGGTCATCTACGACACCGGCAACCGCCAGGTGGTGGCGCAGGTCGACCGCCTGGGCGACACGCCCTTCACGCTCAAGCTTCTGCCCTCGCCGTCCGGAAGCGCGCGCCTGGTGGCGAGCGTGTTCGGCGACTGCCGGTTGTCCCTCATCGAGGTGCCGCTCGACCAGCCGTGGAACGCCGCGCTGCGCGGGCGGGCCGGGAAATGCCCATGAAGCGCCTCTTCTTCCTCGCCGCGGCGGCGGCGGCGTTTTCAGCCTGCAGCAGCACCCCCTCCACGGCTCAGTCGGGCAGCCTGGTGGGGCCTACCGGACTTGCCGTGACGGCGGCCGGCGACCGCGACCTGCTCTTCATCGCCAGCACGGGCACCGAGCAGCTCCGCGCCCTCCAGATGTGCACGCTGCCCAACCTGCCCGACGGTGGCACCGACCCCGCCAACACCTGCCCTCCGACGGAGGACCTGCAATTCCTCCCCGGGCCGATGCGGCTCTTTCCGGCCAGCATCGAGACGGGAGACCGGCCGCTGCGACTGGCGGGGGCGCGGCTCGATCTGCCCGATGGCGGCGGGGCCGGCGGGGGTTTGGTGCTGGTGGCCGGCGCGGACGCTGCGCTGCGCATCGTCGACGCGCGCAACCTGGTGCAGGCGATGAAGCACCTCGAGGCGCCCCAACAGGCGTTGACCCTGCCGCTCGATGCGGGCGTGGCGGCCGACGTGGTGGCGGCCAATCCCGTCGACGTAAACGGGATGGACCTGTCGGCGCCCATGGTCCGCGCCTTCGCCGCCACCACCCCTGAGCCCGGTGTGCCGGCGCAATTGATGGTGCTCCAGATAAGGCTCGACGCAGCGGACGCCGGCACGAGCGTTCCCCACCTGGATGTGGTGCAGCGCTGCTTGCTCGACCCCGTCGTGCCGCGCCGGCTGGCGGTCGCGCCGGGCGACGACACCGCCGTGGTGATAGCCGACGGAGCGGGCGACGGAGCGCTGCGCGTCAAGCGGCTCGACATCCCCGCCTCGGGCGGGCCGCTGCAGGCCTGCACCGGCACCCGGCTGCCCGCTGGCGGCAGCCCGGTGCGTTCGGTCACGCTCAGTCCGGCCTGGTACGAGGACGGCCAACCCGACCATGGCGCGGGCGAAATCGCCGCGCTGGTCCGCGAGGACGGCGGCCTCCTCTTCGTGCGCACGAACGACAGCCAGATCTTCCCCGTGCCGTCGTTCGACTACCGCGTGACGGGCAAGCCGCCCATGGAGCCGCTCTACGTGAACGGCCTCGCGCGCGAGGCGACCTTCCTCCGCTCGGTGAAACCGAACCCGAATGCGTGCCAGAAAGCGCCCTGCACGCCGCTCTGGGTCGGCCCCTCGACGGGCGGCGTGCACAACTTCAACCTTTTGCTTGCGGTGACGAGCAGCGACGGCAACACGACGATGATCGACCCGCTGGCGCGCCGGTTCGTCGACTCCAACTACTACACCAACACTACGGCGCTGCTGCCCGGCGTCAGCCAGGCGCCGGCCCTCATCCCCACGCCCGCGGCCGGCACCGCCTCGAGCACATTGACCTTCGCCCCGGCCGCGCCCGACGTGCCGGGCCACGCACTCGACGGGTGGTTCAACGCGGGCGTGACGCAAGCGTTGCGCTGGCGCATTCTCTGGCAGACCCCCCTGCCCGGCCTGGAGCGCCACGGCGGAACGGTCACGCCGGGCCCGAACGGGACCCTGCTCTATCGCGCGCAGCCGGCAGATCTGGTGAACTGGGAGAGCGATCCCTTGCTCCACTTGGGTGTGAACGACGTCGTGTCGTTCGCAGCGTACAGCGTGCTCCCCGGCTCGCCCGCCGAGTGCAACGCGCTGGCCACCGAACTGGGACTGCGGTTTTTCCTGCCCATCATCGCTATCTCCCCCGACGGAAACACGCTCACGCTGGGAACCACGCCCACGACGGGCTCGGCTTCCGGCTTCCCCTTCACCTGCGCGAAGTTCGGCGTCGCCGCCGAGATGCTCACCGGCGGCGATCGTCCCTGGCTCGTCTACGAGGGCAGCGAAGTGCGGGGCCGGGCGAAGAACGGCGAGATGTTCGTGGTCACCGGCCGGCGCTTCAACTACCCGCTCGATTACGACATCGCCAAGGTGCCGGTGGCCTCGACGGTGGACGTGAGCGTCGCGTTCACGCTGGGCGGCACCGACCCCACCGTGCCGTCGCTCTGGAGCTTCGCGCTCAACTCCGGCCAGTTCCCCCAGCAGATCGGCGACCCCACCTCTTCGCAGGGCTTCGCCACGCAGGTGATCTCTTACACCTCGCCCCGCACCGTGAACCGCCTCTTCATCTCGCTCGCGGGATCGAACGCGCTCCTCCAGGCCGCGCCGGAGGCCCTTGGCGTCACCGGGGGGCTCCTCGCCTATCGGTAGGCGTCTGGAAAGCGCCGCAGCAGTCGGATAAAATTGCTCCGGCAATGAGCGACGACCGCGCCAAGTCCCCACGAACGCTCCTGGTCGCCGATCACCTCTGGGAGACCTTCGCCGGCATGGCAGTCGAGATGGGCGCCGACCGCGACGCGCTCATCAACCAGGCGCTCTACACGTTCGCGCGGCTCAACGGGTTCCTCGTGCCGGCTGCGCACCAGCCGCCGGCCAACCCGGACCGGGTGGCCAAGACCGCCCTGGTGGAGGTGGACGACTCGCTTCTCGGCGACGAGGGCCAGGCCACCAGCCTGGACCTGCCCAACATCGCCGACACGCCCGGCGCCCGCACGCTGGCGCTGCTCGCCGACGGCCGCGAGCTGGACCGGGTGGTGAAGGATCGCTTCCTCATCGGCCGGGGAAAGCACTGCGACCTGGTCATCAACTCCGGCAAGGTGAGCCGCGAGCACGCCGCAATCACCCGCGAGGGCAGCGACTACTTCATCGAGGACCTGGGGTCGTCCAACGGGACCTGGTTCGACAAGCGGCGCATCAGCCGGCGGCAGATCCAGGAAGGCGACGAGTACTACATCTGCGCGGAGAAGCTGAGCTGCAGCTTCCGCTGAGTGGAAGCCGATTCGGTGTCTTGCCGCATCTTCGACTAGACTAGAGCGTGTCGGGTAATTCGGGGCCCCTCGCGTTGGCGAGTGAACGAGAAATCCCGAAGCGAGACGATCGCTTGCACGAGGGGGATCGACAAGCGTCCTCG
>Ga0137392_10002388_pt1 | contig 11282 bp, 10 predicted proteins | sample 15con2h34AmetaG_FD_101394 | JGI IMG/M metagenome (GOLD analysis project Ga0137392, IMG submission 101394) | Vadose zone soil microbial communities from Angelo Coast Range Reserve, California, USA - 15con2h3.4A metaG | ecosystem: Environmental > Terrestrial > Soil > Vadose zone > Saprolite... | reverse complement strand
CGCGCGCGCCGACGATGCGCAGCTCGATTCCGCGCCGCCGCAGCTCGTCGTGCAGGTCATGCAACATGCGCGAGCCGGCGAGATCGAGGTAAGGCGACGCCGACAGGTCGCAGACCACGAGGCGAACTGCGCCCGTCGCGCGAAGGCGCTGCAGGACGGTCTCCAATACGGCGTCCGCGTTCACGTAGACGAGCGAGACTTCGGGACGGAAGGCGACCACGCCCGCGAGCGGCTCGTTCTCGGGATGACGCGCCGTGTCGGAGAAGGTGTCGGTCCCCGGAATGCGGCCGAGAAAGGCCACGTGCGGACGTGACGCGCGCGCGAGCAGCAGCAGGATCGACGCGAGCGCGGCGCACAGGATGCCGTGGAGGATGCCCAGAAGCAGCACGGCGACGAGCGCGATCGCGGCGGCGTAAAAATCGATCCGGCTCACGCGCCACATGCGCCGGAGCGCCGGGATATCCACCAGTCCCGCGACCGCGGTCAGCACCACGGCGGCGAGCACCGCCTTCGGCAGGTCGTCCAGCAGTCCGGTGAGGAAAACGAGGCACAACGCGAGCGTGACCGAGGCGAACACGAGCGAGAGCGGGCTGCGCGCGCCCGCCTTGTCGTTCACCGCGGATTGCGACAGCCCGCCGGCCACCGGATAGCCGTGGCCGAGCGCCGCCGCGAGGTTCGCCGCGCCGATGCCGAGCAGTTCCCGACGCGAATCGAGCGCGTAGCGGTGCTTCGTCGCGAAAGTGCGGGCCGCGGAGACGCCTTCGATGTAAGCGAGCAGCAGGCAGCCGGCGGCGAGCGGAAGGATTCCCTCCACGTCGCGCAACCGCAACGCCGGTCCTGACAGGGTCGGCAGTCCGGCCGGAATCTCGCCCGTGGTCGGGACGCCGAGCGCCGGCAGGCCGAGCATCGATGCGGCGGCGATCGACAACGCAACGACGCCGAGCGCAACCGGCCGTCCCGGCAGCCAACGCTCGCCGAGCATCAGCAGCGCGATGGCGGCGATGCCGATGGCGAGCACGAGAAAGCGAGTGTCGCCGAGATGCCCGACGAGCACGAAGGTGCGGTCGAAGAAGTTATGCCCGCCGCCTGCCACGCCGAACAGGCTCGGCAGCTGAGTCATCGCGATGGTGAGGCCGGCGCCCGCCTTGAAGCCGACCAGGATGCTGTCGCTGATCAGCTTGACGAGCACGCTCAGCCGCAATGCCCACGCGAGCAGGCACAGCCCCGCCACGGTGAAGGCCGCGAGGCTCGCGATCTGCACGTAGCGCTGCGCGTCCCCTGCGGCCATCGCCCCGACGGTGCCGGCGATCATCAAGGAGATCGCGGACGTCGGGCCGATCGCCAGCTGGCGGGACGACCCGAGCAGGGCGTAGCCGAGACCGCCCAGCAGATAGCCGTAAATGCCGACCTGCGGCGGCAGGCCGGCCAGACCCGCATAGGCGAGGGAGACCGGGATCGCATAGGCGGCAAGCGTCACGCCGGCGACGACGTCGTGCGGCAACCACGCAACCTGGTATTCGGCCAGCCAACGGATCGGCAGGACATGCCAACGCCTTGCGGGTTCACTCCGGCGATCCGTCAGCTCCGTCATGCATCGCGCCTCGCTGCGGTTCGGTTATGGCGACTTCGGGCGCGGATCCGATTGAGCAAGCCATGTCATATCCAGGACCCGCTTTGCCATCTCCTGGTCGATGTGCGAGCTGATCTGGTTGCGGAACGCGTAGCGGAGCATCTGAAATTCATACTTGCATCCCTCGGCGCGCGACTTGGGCAGGTATTCTTTCGCGGTGAGATCCGCGAACAACGTCTGATTGGAGCCGTAGGCGATGCAGAGCAGGTTGTAGAAGCGCGCCTCGGGCGAGCCGTGATCGCTCGAGAAGATCAGCAGCGGCACCGTTACGTTCGGCTTGTCCTTGTAGCCCTTGACGAATTCGCTGTACGCAAAGGCGGCGCCTCCGATCAGCCTGCGCGCCTGATCCTTGCCGAACTGCAACATGATGTATGCGGCAAACGAATCGGCGGCGTCTTCCTCGCGCCCGAACACGGGCACGTCGTAGAGGTCGAACGTCGCGTGGCCGACCTCGTGCAGAGCGGCGTAAAAGAATTGTCCGACGACCGCGTCGGCCGGAGAGACCCCTGCCGCGGTCGTCTCCTTCGGCATTTTGTCCATGATCTCCTGGAGAAATTCGTAGCAGAGGCTGACGATCGGCTGCCTGCCTTGGCGCTCGTACCAGGCGTTCGGGACGCCGTCGCATCCGGTCGTCTTGATCGTCACGTCGAGAGGCAGGCGGAACGGGCTGAGTATCTGCTGCAAAGCCTCGAGCGCTCGGCGCTCCTTTACCATCTCATAGATCTTCTGATGCTCGGGGTTCTTCGGCGGCACATATTCGATGCGAATGCGGTTCGCCCGCTCATCATCCACGTCCACGGTGTTGCCGTGACGCGCCGACGCATCGGTGATCGGGAGCCGGGGCGTCTCCACGATGTAGAGTGCTCCACCCGAGCGGAAGACGATTGCGCTCGCGCCGAGCCTGCGAGCGCCCAGCTTGTCGATCTGTTTCGAGACGTCGCCCTTTGCCCGGCCCGGCACGACCGTGAACGTCCTCGCGTCGATGAAAATGCTGTCATTGTTGGCGATCGGCTGAGGCGCGCCCGGCGTTTGCGCGGCCGCCATGTTCCAGCAACATGCCGCGAGCGCGACGCCCGCCGCGACGCCGATTGTCGTTCCGCGCCAATAACGAGTCATCGGACCCTCCAACTTTTTTCCGAGAAATACCGAGCGGTTCGTGCTCCACGCCGCAGGGCGAGGGCGGATTTCCGCCCTCGCCCGCTCATCGGCACGCGCCGTCACTTCGCGAGGTTCGTGGTCCAGCCTTCCTCGAAGGCTTTCTTCAGCCGGTAGTACGCATATTCCGGGTCGTTGATGTAGATCCGCTGGCGGCCGCCGTCGGCGTCAGACGCCGCCGCCGCATAAATGCCGTCGCGCAAGCCAAGGGCGCGTTGCCGTTCGACGTCGGCGTCGCGCAGCCCCAAGGCCCGCTGCCGTTCGACGTCGGCGTCGCGCAGTCCTAAGGCCCGCTGCCGCTCGATGTCTGCGTCGCGCAAGCCAACGGCCCGCTGTCGCTCGATGTCGGTGTCGCGCAGTCCCAGCGGGCGCTGGCGATCGACGTCGGCGTCGCGAAGGCCCAAGGGCCGTTGCCGCTCGACATCGACTTCGGCACGCAGCCCCAAGGCCCGCTGCCGTTCGATGTCGGTGTCGCGCAGTCCCAGCGGGCGCTAGCGATCGACGTCGGCATCGCGAAGGCCCAACGGCCGTTGCCGCTCGACGTCATCATCGCGCAATCCCAACGGCCGCTGCCGCTCCGTATCGGCATCGGCCAGGAAGAACGGAATACGCGTCGAGGCGTCAGCGATGAAGAGCTTGTCGTCGGAGCGGAAGATGATCGCGCCGGCGCCCAGCTCCCTGGCGGCCAATTTTCTGACATCGGTCGCGGCATCACCCTTGGACCTGCCGGTGATGACGTTGAAGGTCTTTCCGTCGATGAAGATGCTGTCGTTTTTCGCGATACTGCCAATCACGCCTTGCGCCTGCGCCATGGCGGCTATCGAGACGCTCGAAGCAAGGGCAACCGCAAACGCGCCCAGCCGATATTTGGTATTCAACATTGCAGAGGCCCTCCGATTTGTGAGTCCACGACTTCCCCTGGGATGCACCCCTGCTGGCAATTAGCTACTGTCGGGCAGGATCATTGTTGATCCAAATCAATTGCCAGAAGGATTGCTTCGGGATTTTTAGCCGCCAACTCATCCGGCATGATGCTAGTCGGTGCTGAACGGACCGACCGACACGGTGCCTCGCTCGTCCGGAGGCAGCGTGCTCGCAGCCATCTGCAGGTTCCGGGCCTCGTCTTCGAGACCCATCCAGCGCAGCTTGCGTATCAATTTGGCGATGTCATCGGATGACCGCTGCGGCGTGGCGAGGGGTTCTTGTCCTTTCGGCGTTTCCATGGACGTCTTCCCTTTCGCATTTTTCGTTTCAGGTGCTTCCGCCGCTGTTGCCCCATCCCTTCGTGAGCGTGCGAGTGACCTTGCCCATGATCTCCTGGCATTCGTCCGCCAATTGTCGTCCGTCGCCCGCGGCCATCTTGATACGCTGTGCCATGGATTCCTGATATGCGCTCATCGCCTCGGGAAGCGATCGCGTCGCCGTCAATTTCGCAGCGAGATCCGACCACAGCTCGACTTCCGCCTGCACGCGGCCAAGCCAGGCGCGATTGGCCTGCTCGTACGCGGCGAGAAGCTCCTTCTGCATATTGAGCGCCGCCTCGGTCTGCTCCTTGCCGAATTCGAACGGCGGCATCGGCGCCTTATCGCCTGCCGAACGTGCGGTGTCTTCCGATTTCGTCGCCATGGGGTTCGCCTCCCGTCACAACCACCCGGCGGGATGGTATTGCGCGCTTCGCTCGCGCTATTTGACCTGGATCAAAAAAGGCGGAACGGCCCGACGCGTCGTCGGCGCTCGCGACCGCCCTGCCGGACGCAAGCTACAAGGCCATCTCCGGAATCTTGTCCGGCATCGCAAGCTCCGCCTCGGTGGCGGCAACCACCTGCGCGGGCGATACCCCCGGTGCGGTTTCGAGCAGGGTGGCGCGACCGTCCGGAAATCCGATCACCGCCATCTCGCTTACGACCAGGTCGACGGGCCTCACCGACGTCAGCGGCAGGCCGCATTTCTCGACGATCTTCGGCTTGCCCTTGGCCGTGTGCTGCATCGCAACGATGACGCGCTTGGCGCCGCTCACCAAGTCCATCGCGCCGCCCATTCCCGGCACCATCTTGCCCGGGATCATCCAGTTGGCGAGCCGCCCCTGCGCGTCGACCTGCAGGCCGCCCAGGACCGTCATGTCGACATGACCGCCGCGGATCAATGCGAACGACATGGCGCTGTCGAACGTGCAGGCGCCCGGCAGCGCGCTGACCGGCCGGCCGCCGGCGTCGGTCAGCAACGGCTGCGCCATGCCCTCTTCGGGGATCGGTCCGGTGCCGATCAAGCCGTTCTCGGATTGGAAGAATACATTGACGCCATCCGGGACGTAGTTCGCGACCAGCGTCGGAATGCCGATGCCGAGATTGACCAGCATTCCCGAGCGCAGCTCCTGCGCGATGCGTTTGGCGATGATGGATTGAGCGTCCATTGTCTTCATCCGTTGGTGACGAGGTAGTCGACGAGCGGAGCGGGCGTCGTGACGTGGTCGGGCGAGATGACGCCGACCGGCACGACGTGCTCCGCGGTCACGATGACGGTGTCCGCCGCCATCGCGATGACCGGGTTGAAGTTACGGGCGGTCAGCGCATAGGAGAGGTTACCCAGATAGTCGGCCAGGAAGGCGTGCACCAGCGCAAAATCCGCGCGCAAGGCCGTCTCGAGGAGGTAGCTCTTCCCGTTCACATCGATCCGCTGCTTGTCGGTCTCGACCACCGTGCCGACGCCGGTCGGGGTGAGCACGCCGCCGAGCCCGCAGCCGCCCGCGCGGATACGCTCGATGAGTGTCCCTTGCGGCACCAGATCGACCGCCATCTTTCCCTCGATCATCTGCTTTTGCGTCTCGGGATTGAGGCCGATATGGCTGGCGATCGTCTTGCCGACGAGCTCGGCGCTGACGAGCTTGCCGATTCCCTTGCCGGGCACCGCCGTATCGTTGGCGACGACGACGAGATTGCGCTTGCGCTGACGCACGAGCTCGTCGATGAGCCGCTCGGGCGTTCCCACGCCCATGAAACCGCCGATCATGATACTGGCGCCATCCGGGATCATGGCGACGGCGTTTTCGAGCGAAATCGTGCGCATGACCGAATGCTCCGGCCGCTACTGTGCGGTCCACCCGCCGTCGACCGGCAGGGCGATGCCGCGGATCTGCGCCGCCGCCTCCGAGCACAGAAAGGCGGCAACCGCTCCGATCTGCTCGGGCGTAGCGAATTCGAGCGAAGGCTGTTTCTCGCCGAGCAGCTTCATTCTCGCGGCGTCGGGCGTGAGCTTCTCGCGGGCGGCCAGATCATCGATCTGCCGCTTCACGAGCGGCGTGAGCACCCAGCCGGGACAGATGGCGTTGCAGGTGACGCCGGTGGTCGCGGTTTCAAGTGCCACCACCTTCGTCACTCCCATGATGCCGTGCTTTGCCGCCACGTAGGCCGCCTTGTGAACGGACGCGACCAGCCCGTGCGCGGAAGCGACGTTGATGATGCGCCCCCAGTTGCGGCCGAGCATCTGCGCGAGCGACGCCCGGATCGCGTGAAACGCCGCCGAGAGGTTGATCGCAATCACCGCGTCCCAGCGCTCGACCGGGAACTCGTGCACCGGCGCCGTGTGCTGGATGCCCGCGTTGTTCACCAGGATGTGCACGCCGCCGAGCTCGCGGGTCGCCTGCTCGATCATGCCGTCGATCTGCGCGGGCTTGCTCATGTCGGCCGCGCTGTAGGCGACGCGCACGCCATGGTCGGAACCGAGCTGCTTGCGCACCCGCTCGATTTCCGTGGCATCGCCAAATCCGTTGAGCAGGACATTGGCGCCGCTCGCGGCGAGCGCGCTGGCGATCCCGAGGCCGATGCCGCTGGTCGAACCGGTCACGACGGCGGTCTTGCCCTTCAACACGACGTCTCCTCCGCGCAGTTGCAGTCGAGCCTGTTCGAGCGCTCTCGCCTCGGATGAGCGGCGCATGCTGCACTCCCGTCCGGGCGGGGCATTGATTTGAATCAACGCCGTGTCTCGCCGGAACGTCGCCACGCGGCTCCCAAAGAGAGCCGAACCGCGCGAGCCAAGTTGATCCAGGTCAATGCGCGCCGAGGTGGCCGCGCAAGATTTGACCACCGATGGGGCGCAGAAGGCGGGGGTCTTTTGCAGGGAGACACGCCATGGAAGGCACGGCCGCACTACCCAAGAACCTCAAGGACGAGCGCTGCTGGCGCGATTTCATGCCGGGTCGCTGGCGCACCGCGATCGATGTGCGCGATTTCATCATCAGCAATGCCACGCCTTACGGGGGCGACGAGAAATTCCTGGTCGGCCCGTCGAAGCGCACGCAAGCCGTGTGGGAGAAGCTCCAGCCCTATTTCACGGAGGAGCGGAAGAAAGGCGTGCTCGCCGTCGATGCCAAGACGCCGTCGACGCTGCTCGCCCACAAGGCCGGCTATATCGACCGCGACAACGAGGTGATCGTCGGGTTGCAGACCGACCAGCCGTTCAAGCGCGCCATTTTCCCATACGGCGGCCTGCGCATGGTGGAGGCGGGCCTCAAGGCCGCAGGCTTCGACGCCGATCCGCAGGTCCACGAAGCCTTCACCAAATATCGCAAGAGCCACAACGACGGCGTGTTCGACGCCTACACGCCGGAGATCATGCGCTGCCGGAAGTCCGGCATCATCACCGGCCTGCCCGACGCCTACGGCCGCGGCCGCATCATCGGCGATTACCGGCGCGTCGCGCTCTACGGCGTCGATCGCCTGATCGAGTCAAAGCGGGCGGAGCGCGCCCAAGTCGACGACATGTGGCCGACCGACGAGGTGATCCGAATCCGCGAGGAACTGGCCGACCAGCTCCGCGCGCTGGAGGATCTGGCGGCCATGGGCAAGCTCTACGAATGCGACCTCCGGCGACCGGCATCGGACGCGCATGAGGCGGTGCAATGGACCTACTTGGCCTATCTGGGCGCCGTGAAGGAGGCGAACGGCGCGGCGATGTCGATCGGCCGCATCTCGAGCTTCCTCGACGTCTACATCGAGCGCGACCTGAAGGAAGGCACATTGGACGAGTCGGGCGCGCAGGAGCTGTGGGATCAGCTCGTGCAGAAGCTCCGCATCGTGCGCTTCCTCCGCACCCCGGATTATGACGCCCTGTTCAGCGGCGATCCGTACTGGGCGACCGAATGCGTCGGTGGAATGGATCTGAGCGGGCGGCCGCTGGTGACCAAGAGCAGCTATCGCATGCTGCATACGCTCACCAATCTCGGTCCGGCGCCCGAGCCGAACATCACGGTCCTGTGGTCGCAGCAACTGCCGCCCGCCTTCAAGCGCTACTGCGTCAAGGTCAGCAAGGACACTTCGTCGCTTCAGTACGAGAACGACGACCTGATGCGCCCCCATTGGGGCGACGACTACGGCATCGCCTGCTGCGTGTCCGCGATGCGGCTCGGCAAGCAGATGCAGTTCTTCGGCGCGCGCGTCAATCTCGCGAAGGCGCTGCTCTACGCCATCAACGGCGGTCGCGACGAGATATCGGGCGACCAGATCGCGCCGGCGACGCCGCCGGTGACCGGAGACGTGCTCGACTACGACGACGTGCTGGAGAAGTTCGACCGCACGATGGAGTGGCTCGCGCGCACCTACGTGCATGCGATGAACTGCATCCACTACATGCACGACAAATACTTCTACGAACGCCTCGAAATGGCGCTGCATGACCGCGACATCCTCCGCACCATGGCGTTCGGCATCGCAGGCCTGTCCGTCGTGGCCGACAGTCTCTCCGCGATCAAATACGGCAAGATCGAAGTCGTGCGCGACAACACCGGCCTCGTGACCGACTACCGCAACCTGAGCAAGGGCCCAATTCCGCAATACGGCAACAACGATGACCGGGTCGACACCATCGCAGCCGATCTCGTCACGCGTTTCATGGGGAAGATCCGCAAGCATCCGACCTATCGCAACGCGACCCATACCCAGAGCGTGCTGACGATCACGTCGAACGTGGTCTACGGCAAGCACACCGGCAACACGCCGGACGGCCGGCGCAAAGGCGAGCCGTTCGGGCCGGGCGCCAATCCGATGCACGGGCGCGACAGCCACGGCTGGCTGGCGTCTTGCCTCTCGGTCGCGAAGCTCCCCTACCACGATTCGCTGGACGGCATCAGCTACACGGTGTCAGTCGCTCCGCAGAAGGCGCACCTCTCCGACACTGAACTGGTCGAGGGCGCCGTCAAGGCCTTCGACGTGTATTTCGGCCAGGGCGGATTCCACATGAACCTGAACGTCATCGACAAGGAGAAGCTCGAGGACGCGATGAAGAATCCGGACAAGTATCCGCAGCTCACGATCAGAGTGTCGGGCTACGCGGTGAACTTCGTCCGCCTGACACCGGAGCAGCAGCGCGACGTGATCAGCCGTACGTTCCACGGCCAGATCTGAGGACCGCCGCCGTGTCGCAACTCGGCAACCTCGAGGCGGGCAGCCGGCACGTCCTGCGTGTCGGCCTCTCGCCCGACGCGCCGGACGAGGACCAGTTTGAAGACGACTCGAAGGGCGCGTACGGGTACGTGCATTCCTACGAGACATCCTCCCGCTACGACGGACCGGGCGTGCGGGCGGTCCTGTTCCTGTCAGGCTGCCTGCTGCGCTGCTCGTATTGCCACAATCCCGATACCTGGCACCTCAAGGACGGCACCTACGTTTCGGCGCAACATGTCATCGACCGGCTGCGCAGCTTCGCTCCCGCGCTGCGCAAGCTCGACGGCGGCCTGACCATTTCTGGCGGCGAGCCGATGGTGCAGATCGACTTCACCCGGCGGATACTCGCCGCGGCCCAGGACATGGGGCTTCACACCGCGATCGAAACGTCGGGCTTTCTCGGCCACAAGGCCGACGAAAAGTTTCTGTCCTGCGTCGATCTCGTCCTGCTCGATATCAAGAGCTCGGATCCGGAAACCTATCGGATCGCCACCGGCCGCGAGCTGGCGCCGACGCTGCGTTTCGCCGAGAAGCTGGCATCCATCGGCAAGCCCGTGTGGGTGCGCTTCACGCTGGTGCCGGGCCTCACCGACGACCCCGCAAACGTCGAAGGCATCGGGCGCTTGGTGGCGCCGATGAAGAACGTCCAGTGGGTCGAGGTGCAGCCGTTCCACCAGATGGGCGCCTTCAAGTGGAAGGCGATGGGCATCCCCTACAAGCATGCGGACGCGCGGGCGGCGACCCAGGATCTCGTCAATCGGGTGCTCGACCAGCTCCGCGCCACCGGCTGCAACGTACGTTGATCGCTGAAAAGGGAGTTATGCAATGTTGGACCTCGCGCGCGACATCCTCGGCAGCCAGCCGATCCTTTGCATCTTCCTCGCGATCGGTCTCGGCTACCTGGTCGGCCAGATCAACATCTTCGGTTTTTCGCTCGGCGTCGGGGCCGTTCTGTTCGTCGGCCTCGCGATCGGCGCGATCGCTCCGAAAGCGGCAGTCACGGGGCCGATCGGTCTCATCGGCCTCATCATGTTCCTTTACGGCATCGGAATTCTCTACGGGAAGGAATTCTTCGAGGGGATGACCGGCGCGGCGGGACGCAAGTACAACCTGCTGGCCTTCGTCGGAGTGATCGCCGGATTGTTGGTCGCGCTCGGTGTCGGCCACCTCTTCGGAGTCACCATCGGGCAGACTCTCGGCTTGTACGCCGGCTCCATGACGAGCACCGCGACGCTGCAGGCCGCGCTCGACGTGATGCGCAACAGCGACCCCTCGGTCGGTTATTCGGTGGCGTATCCCTTCGGCGTCATCGGTCCGATTCTCTGCATCTATTTCATCACCCAAGTGGTGAGGCCGAAGTTTCCGCCCAAGGTGCAGCGCTTCCACATGGGCGAGGTCACGCTCAGTCAGGCCTACGCCGGACGCACGCTCGACGAGATGATCGAGACGCTGCCGGAGGGCGTGCAGGTTTCGATCGTCCGCAAGGAGAGCCAGAACATCGTGCCGGCGCCCGACCTGGTCTTGAATGCGGGCGACTCGGTCCTGATCGTCGCCGACCGGCAGGAGGCGATTGCCGAAGCCACAAGGAAGCTCGGCCAGCCGGACCAGGGCCGCATCGCCAAGGACCGTTCCGCCCTCAACTACATCCGGGTGTTCGTCTCCAAGGCCGCGCTCGTCGGCGTGCCGCTGGGCCAGCTGCCGCTTCCGGCCGGCGTTCCGCTCCAGTTCCTGCACCTGCGGCGCTACGACATGGATATCGTGCCACGGCCCGACCTGACGCTGGAAATCGGCGATCGCGTCGGCCTCATCGTGCCGCCCGATCGGCAGGAAGAGGTGCGCCGGCATTTCGGCGACAGCGTGAAGTCGACCGCCGAGTTCAGCTACATCTCGCTCGGGATCGGCATGGTGCTCGGCGTCCTCCTGGGCCTCATTCCGATTCCCATTCCGGGCGTCGGAAAAGTGACGCTCGGCATCACCGGCGGCCCGCTCATCGTCGCCCTCATCCTGGGCAAGCTGCGCAAGACCGGCCCGCTCACCTGGGTCATGCCGCTGCCGGCCAACAT
>Ga0137392_10002386_pt1 | contig 11284 bp, 8 predicted proteins | sample 15con2h34AmetaG_FD_101394 | JGI IMG/M metagenome (GOLD analysis project Ga0137392, IMG submission 101394) | Vadose zone soil microbial communities from Angelo Coast Range Reserve, California, USA - 15con2h3.4A metaG | ecosystem: Environmental > Terrestrial > Soil > Vadose zone > Saprolite... | reverse complement strand
TTGCAGGCGGCGGGAAAGGCGCGGCGATCGGAGCCGGAGCCGGCGCAGGGGCGGGCGCGGTGACCCAGGTCGCGACCAAGGGCGGCGCGATTCGAGTCCCGGCGGAGACGGTGCTAACCTTCCAGCTCGACAAGCCCGTTCAAATCGTTGAGGCAACGCGACGCTGAGGTTGGAATACAGGGCACTTCAACATGACGAACGGCAAACAAGAAGTCGTTCGGTTCTTTCCGGCTTGCCCGGCAACCGTTCAACGAGGCTGGCGGAGGGGCCAACCGGTGTCAGCCTCACGTGTCCGGTAAGGCGACTTACCAGGACTTAGCCGCGTGGTCCGACGATAAGTTCCGAGTTGCCGACCATCCGACAATTAGCGCAAAAATGGCGCATTTCCAGCAGCGTTCATCGGTACCGGCGTGGCGACTCCTTTGATGAGCAGCCATAGCGCAAGTGTCACCTCGAACACCAACAGCGGGAGCCATATGAGCCACGTGACGCCGCTGAACCAACTTCCTGCACCGGCGAAGAATCCGAGGAGCTGCAGCGAGAGGATCACGACGACCAGGGCGGACGCGAGCACGCCGAGCCAGGCCAGCGGGACGGGGATCATCCGGCCGCGGAGCAGGAGCCAGGAGAAGAGCGTGCTAGCCACGGCGAAGAAGATTGCGCTACTTCCTTCTCCCCTTAGAAGGTACGCGCCGAGCGCGTGCGTTGCCCCTCCATCCGGCGCGTTTACTCCGGGCGTTGTCGCCAACCAGAGCAGAGCCAGTGTGCTCGATACGCCCCGGGCATTGTTGATGCCCTCGACGACGCGACATGTCAGGGCCACCATGGCGAGATCGGGATCCTGCTCACGCGTGATCGCGTAGAGGGTCACGCCCAACACCAGGGCCGAGAAAGCGGTGAGCAGGTTGAGCGCGGCAACGACGCGCACTTGTGTCGCGTGCTGGGCGACGCTCGCGAGTTCCGCTGCGATCACGTCTCCGCGGATCGCCCGGCCGGACAGGACGAGGCTGGTAATACCGACTACGATGTAGAAGAGGAAGGTGAAGCCAGCGACTCTTGCATTCGTCGTGCGAGTCATCGTTCGTCCCCTGGAAATGTCATTTGAGGTTTAGCGTCCATATTAGTCCCTCCTTAGCGAGCGATTCAATCAAGCCTGAGCGCGCGCTACGGTCAGCCCGTCACGAGAAGCCACAAGTTTAGCGATAGTTCCCTCAAGGCCAGGGGCAACCACAATGGAGCGGTAATCAAAGCGAAAATGCCTACACGCCTGCCCTTTGCTTTATATACGAAGTTCAGTCTGAATTAGTTCACGCGCGAACAGCCTGACCACCTCAGCGCTAACGCCGCTGCGGTTCGACTAAAGGGACGCCCGCTTTGGGAAGTTCAGGGACCCTTGCTGGCGCGTTAATCAGGCATGTGGATTACTTCCGGGTTCCCCGTCAATCTGGTAGCCACTTGTCCGATTTTCTGACTTCTCGGTTGCTGACATAGGGATTCGACTTCCGAACTGAATACCTTCAATAAATCGCGGATGCCCGCCTTTAACGGGTCCCGCGGAGGTCCTTCCAAGGACCGCCGCCCGCATAACGCTCGGGATACAGAACCTTGGGTCTCGGGTCTTCTGCGGCGTCGAGCTGTAAGACCATCCACTTCGGATACGGTATGCCGGGATTTGACGACGCGTCCAGAAGCCGCACGTCGTCGTCCGAGAGCCGCAGGTCTCCCGCACGGATGTTATCCTCCAGTTGCTCGATCTTCCGGGCGGCTATGATCACACTGCTGACGGCCGGGCGGCCCAGAACCCACGCGAGCGCCACCCGAGCCGGGCTTGCGTTATGCCGAGCGGCCACTTCCTTCAACGCTTCGACGACGCGGTAGCCCATCTCCTTGTCGAAGGGCACGAACGCACCCGCCTCGGCGAATCGTGTTCCTGCAGGGGAAGGGTTGGCGCGGGTGTACTTGCCTGTGAGGAACCCACCGGCAAGCGGGCTCCAAACGAGGATACCGATGTTTTGATACTCAGCGAACGACTGAAACTCGTATTCGAGCCCCCGCCCAACGAGGCTGTAGTACATCTGCGCCGTCACGTATTTCTCCAAGCCCAGGCGCTCCTGGAGCATAACCGCGGTCGCTGCCTGCCATGACATGAAGTTGGAGAGCCCGATATAACGGACCTTCCCGTGGCGCACAAGATCGTCGAGCGTCCGCAGAGTCTCCTCCAGCGGTGTGTTGCTATCCCATCCATGCACCTGGTAGAGATCGATGTAATCGGTCTGCAGCCGCCGGAGACTGTCCTCAATTTCGCGCATGATGTTCACGCGGGTTGCCCCGCTATGGTTAAAATTCTCGCTCATTGGGAGGCGGAATTTGGTGGCAAGCACGATCTCGTCCCGCACACCCTTCAAGGCGTTCCCCACCAGAGTCTCGCTCTCGCCGAGGCTGTACACGTCCGCGGTATCGATGAAATTGATTCCCCAATCCAGGGCCGCCTTCACCATCCGCGTGGTGTCTTCTTGACCGAGGTTGCCCATGTTCATCTTGCCGCCGAACTGCATCGTGCCAAGCGCCAACTCACTCACGATGAGTCCGGTATTCCCCAGTTTCCTATACCTCATCGCCCATCCTCCTTTCGCTGCAATCCAGAATTGCGATGGCGTTTGCGGATTCGCCCCAATCCAGACAAGGAAGACCTTCCCCAAAAAAGACGGATCCTTTACACGCGTGGCAATTCGCCATGATTGTAAGCGCAACTCCTGGTAAACGCATAAACCGGACAACTGGCAGGTGGCACACTCTAAGTGCTTGACGCTCAATGGGGTGGCCTACCCTTTGCGATCTTGTTTTTTGCAAAGGGTGGACAGCTCCTTGCTTCGTCTCGCATTCACTTGCGCCGTTTAATTCTCCCCAGCTACCATTCAACCTCCAATTTCCACCATTCGATGTAAAACACTTAACAACTTGATTAGGACATGCTACTCTTCCGTGTGATTACGAAGCTCCACCCTCGCCGCCGTCTTAATTCTTTCTCCCGGCCAACTTCTGCGCCCCGCCCTCGGCGTGTCCTGCCTCCCCCGAACTTGTCGGGGAAATTCCGATCTAGTTGGATAAAAAACCCGAACTCCCTCGCCTCCCATTCTCCGTACACTCTTCCAAGTTCCGTATCCCGCAAACCCTTTATTTGCCACTCTTACGAAAACTACCGGGTGTGTGCCAACAATTCCCATTCTGGAACCCATCCCCCAACCTTCAAATCGAAGCTCCGCTGCAGTTGCGGTGCGGAAATCCCGATCCGGTCAGGACGCTCCAACCTTCAAATGCGCCCCTTGCATCCCGAATGGGGTTACGGGACGTTCCAACGTTCAGATGATTTTTCGACCTATCCCCTTTCTTTCCACACTCTTGCGCACTCTTTTGCACTCACAAAAAACTCAACTCTTTTATTTTCAAGCAATTCCGCACTCTTTACCCAAAAACACCCGGGGGTGGGGGTAGGAATACTTTGAACTCTTCAGCCAAAACGAGGCAGAAACAATGGGAAGCCAATCACTTCTCCGCCGCAGCCAGACCGTCTCCGTCCCGGCTTCCGGCGAAGTGTTGTGCTAGGCTAATCCTTGAACCCATGGAACGCGGATCAGGCTTGCGCATCGGCAAAATTATCGGCATCCCCATCTATCTCCACTCCACATGGATTTTCATTTTTGCGGCCATCACCTACATCATCGCGTCGCAGTTCAAGCAGGAACATCCGCTTTGGACCGACACCCTGCACTGGACTGTGGGCGTCTTGACGAGCCTCCTCTTCTTCGCCTCGGTTCTCTTCCACGAACTCTCGCACAGCGTCGTGGCCCAGCATTACAAAATTCGCGTCGTTTCCATCACCCTCTTTCTCTTTGGAGGTCTGGCGCGCATCGAGCGCGAGCCTTCTAAAGCCATTCAGGAATTCAATATCGCCATCGCCGGACCGCTGGCTAGCGGCTTCCTCTCCGGCGTTTTTTTTGGATTAACGCTTCTCTTCCCCTACAGCCAATCGGTGGGAGCGCTCGCCACCTGGCTTTGCCGCACTAACGCCGCGCTCGCCATTTTTAATCTCCTGCCGGGATTTCCACTCGACGGTGGAAGAATCTTCCGCGCCATCGTTTGGGGAATGACCAAGAATTTTGAGAAGGCGACGCGTGTCGCTGGTGCCAGCGGAAAATTGATCGCCTATGCGATGATTGTTTCGGGCTTGTGGGGTGCTTTCCACGGATCCGTTCAAAATGGGATCTGGTTCGCCTTCATCGGCTGGTTCATTTTGAACGCCGCGCAGGAGAGCGTTGCTCAGGTGGCTATCCGGCAAGCCCTCGTTGGTCTCAGCGCCGCCGACGTAATGAGCAAGGAAGTGCCCACCGCTCCGGGGCACATCACTCTCGAAGAATACAGCGCCGAAGTGCGCCGCACCGGACGCCGCTGCCATCTCGTCGTCAGCGACGACCGCCTCCTCGGCATGATGAACGTTCACACTCTCAACTCTATCCCTCGCGAGGAGTGGGCCCACAATTCCGTTCAGGCCGCCATGATTCCGCGCGAAAAAATTCTCTGGACCTCGCCCGAGGAACCGCTCCTGCGTTTGCTTGAGCGGCTTCTGAGCGCTGATGTGAATCAGATGCCCGTGGTGAGCGGTGCCGGCAATGGCGCGCCCCAGATCGTCGGCATCGTCACGCGCGACTCTATCCTTCGAGTCATGCAGACGCGCTCTGAACTCGGGCCGTTGGCTACGAGCAGGTAGCTGGCGCGCCGGCTCGTTCCGAGATGTTTGTTGTCTTTCTCTTCTTTGGGGGAGAAATCTAGTTCGCAGCTGCCAAACGAAGTAGCGGCCAAATTCGCGCCGAAATGTTTGTGGTTTCTTTTGGGAGGAAAAAGCTAATTTGCGACTGCCGATTGCTCGCCGGTAGAAAATCTCACCGCTTCTTCTTTCTGCCGCGCTTCGAGCGTGACACGCACTCCATGCCGCGGCCGCAGCGTGATGGACGCCAGCGGCACCACCGGATGATTCGCCACCAGCCGCAATCGAAACTTTCGCGCAATGGTCGCGAGAATCAGCGTGGTTTCCATCAAAGCGAACGTATTCCCAATGCATTGGCGCGGCCCGCCTCCAAACGGGAAATAAGCGAACCGCGGCAATCGTTTCAATAAATCATTTTCCCAGCGCTCCGGCCGGAATTCTTCCGGCGCGTCGTACCATCGCGTGTCGCGATGCACCACCCACTGCGCCATCGTCACGCCCATTCCCTTTGTCACGGGATAGCCCGCAATTTCATGGTCCTCGACGGCCAGCCGAGCCAATCCCCAGGCTGCCGGATACAGTCGCAGCGATTCCGTGATGACATGTCCCGCGTAAACAAGTTTTGGCAGATCATCGAGAGTGGGAGGACGGTCTCCGAGGACGGCATCCAATTCCTGATGCAGCTTTGTTTCCACGGATGGATTCTGCGCCAGCAGCCACCACGTCCAGGAAAGTGTGCTCGCCGTGGTTTCATGCCCCGCTAAGAACAAAGTAATCGTTTCATCGCGCAGTTGCCGGTCCGTCATCCGCGAGCCGTCTTCGTCCTGGGCCGCGAGCAACATCGAGAGAAGATCGCCGGCATCGCGTCCCGAAGCGCGGCGCTCGCCGATGATTCGGTAAAGAATTTTTTCGATCTGCGCCACTTCCCGCTTCACCCGCAAATTCGCCGGCGTCGGCAACCAATGCGGCACAAAAATCGTGCGCCTGAAATTCGCGCCGATTTCCAGCAAGAGTTCAAGCGATTTCCCCACCTCTTGCGCGTCGCGGTCGACATCGGCGTCGAACAGCGTTTTTCCCACGATTTGCATCGTCAGCCGCATCATCTCCCGGTGCACGTCGCGCTCTTCCCCGCTTCGCCAGCCGTCCAGCATTCGCTGCGCGTACTCCACCATCGTCGCGGCGTAGGATGCGATTCGCGCGCGGTGAAACGCCGGTTGTGTCAGCCGCCGCTGCCGCAGCCAGAAATCTCCTTCGCTGGTCAGCAGGCCCTCGCCAAAGACGTGCCTGTTCGCTCGCAAGACTCTGCCTTTCGAATACCTGCGCGCATTGTTGACGAGAACCTCTTCGATCAAGTCGGGATGATTGATGAAAATCGATTTGAAATTCAGAATACGCAGCCCAGCAATATCGCCGTACTCGCGGGCGATGTTGGTGAAATATTCCAGTGGATTGTCGTTGAGCGGACCGAACGACCATCGTTTGAGCACTTCGGAGGGTCCCGGGGGGAATCTCGTGCGAGTCGCGCGCCACATCTTGTGATGTTATGCCCGGGTTCTCGCTGGGTCAACGCAACGTCCGTGCGAAACGTTCAAGTCTCTCGCGCGCGGAGTGCCCGGATTCGAAAGCCTCCGCGCCGGATATCAATCGTCACCTTTGAAAATCCAGCGGTCGTCAATCTTGCAAACGCTGACGCCGGCACGACGGGCACAAACGTGCTCCGGATGTGCGCCACACGGTGCAGCCATCCGTCCTGAATCTCGAACGCGAGGAACACTCCGCCTGGCCGAAGCGTACGGCAAATTTCCGCAAAAGCGCGATCCTGCTGCTCGCTGCATCTCAGGTGATGAAGCATGAGAATCGCAACCGCTGAAGAAAAACTCCCATCCGCGAACGGCAACGTTGCCGCATCGCCTTGAACTACGGCTGTATTCGAACCATTCACCCTCACACCGAGCTTCGCCGCAAACGCGTGGTCATATTCAAGACTGGTCACGCGATGCGCGAGGCGCCCCAACTCTTCCGTCGCCGCTCCTGGCCCCGCACCCACCTCCAGCACGTGCTCGCCTAACTCGGATCCTTGCAGAATCCACGGCAAAACTTGCCGCCGCGTCATCCATTGCCATAGCCGCGTTCCGCAAAACCAGGTTTCATATCGATTCATTGAGGACTCGACAGAATTCGAAGGAAAGCAATTCTAGCGTGACAGACGTAGCTTATTGAAGCAAGGTGCGGATGCGTCGCAGCGCAGAAGCGAATTGATCAGCGTTGTACGACGAAGGATTTTCAAGTTGTTGAAACAGTGCGTTAATCGCCGCGCGAACGTCCGCGGCGTTGGCAGGCTTGGCATCTTTGCTGTAGGCGATATACAGGGAATCCATAGCCATGGCCGCCTGCTCGGCCGCGCGTTCATCCGCAAGCGCGATATTTTCTGCATCATCGGGAATGCGCTGAAGCATCCGCAGCGTGACGGCTTGATCGTATTGCATGGCTGCCAATCGCCCGGCAATCCGCTGTGCCAGGGGAGCCGCCGCCGATGCCGCCGCCGCCACCGCGTTGCGATCAGGATTGAGTTTGCTCATCTCATTAGAAACAGCAAGCAGTTGACGATCCAGCTCCTGTGCGTTCGCCGAATCAATCTGCTTGGCCAGCAATCGAAAAACCGCATAGCGCGAGCTGTTCCACGCCGGATCGCCCGGACGTCGCCCGATATATCCATGCTCCTGCCGCCAGCTGTCTTTCGCCGGCACCAACACGTGATGGCACGCAAAACAGGAAAGCTCCGAATACTCGGGCCAAACGTCTTTTTTGTCGAAGCGCTCATTTTTCGCGCGCCAAGTTAATCGCTCCATCGCCGCGCGTAACTGCACCGCTTGCCCCGCGCTCCACTCGCGCACCCCAGCCCACGCGGCATCCTCAGCCTGTTTGCCCGGCTGCGATTCGCGCGGCGACTTCCAGTGCCTCGGCATCACCGCCGAAAACGAATCCAGCTCGAAATAAAGATCCGGATGCCCCGCCGCAATCATCTCGTGATCCACAAACTTGTTTTTTGTTCCCAGGTGGCATTCCAGGCATTTCTCCGTGCGGTGAATCACGTCTCGCGTGTCGTGCATTCCCAGGGCCACGGATTTTTCATGCGCCCACGTTCGCGTCGTGTGCGGCCCCAGCCAGCCCGAGGCCGGCCCGTGGCAGTTCTCGCAGGACACGCCTTCTGAAATTTCAAACGCGCGTCCGCGCTGCTCCGCAGGGGGATTTAGCGCGTGGCATGCCAGGCACTTTGGCGCGTCTTCCGCCTTCGCGCCCAATTTCAGGATCCGCGCCATGCGTTCACCGATATCTCCGGTCAACGCCTGGTATGCCCGGCTATGTTTGTCCTGGATGATCCAAGTCGAATATTCATTCTGCAGAATCCGGCTGCCCGCAATGGGCTTCACGCTCCCGTGACAACTCGTCGCCGCGCATGAACCCGGCCCGATGTACTTGCTGGGTTCCGTCTGCGCCGAGAGCAGCGCCGGTATCACCAAAAACCAAGTGCAGAAGATTACGCGTAGCATGCAGGAGTTGGAAGTGTCGCGCATTCGGTGTGCCGGTGAGTCTGCTTGCTTATATCGTTTGCGCCGCGATGAAGTCAACGGGCCGCGTTGTCTTTTTCGCGCCGCGCCGCGAAAAGCCAAACGCATCCTATTTACACCCGCCTTCCGTGCCAGTAGTATGCAAAGGATTCAGCACGCCACTTCGCGCCGCGCATCTATGCAAAATCATGCCCGGCGCTTTTCGCGCGAGACGGGGCGCCGTGATCTTCGACGACCTTCGGGCCATCCAGCTTCGCTACGGCTTCTTGCCCAAAGCGGAACTCGAAGGTCTTTCCCAACGCACGCAGACGCCGCTGTACCAAATCCACAGCGTTGCGAGCTTCTATCCTCATTTTCATCTCGCGCCGCCACCCAAAGCGGAGATTCGCGTCTGCGCGGACATGAGCTGCCATCTTAACGGCGCTTGCGAGTTGCGCGGTGAAATCGAACGCTGTTTCGCCAGTTCACGGCCGGAAGACGTGCAGGTTCGCGATGTCTCCTGCCTGGGACGTTGCGATCACGCCCCTGCCATTTCCATCAACGATCATATTTTCACGGATGTCACCGCTGCGCGTGCCGAGCAAATCGCACGCAATGCCATTCGCGGCGAAGACGTTCGCGAGCCGCATCCCGAGCAGGCGCGCATCGCCTGCAAAGCGGATCCTTACAGCGACGGCGAAAAATACGGCGTTGTGCGCAAACTCATTCCATCCAAAGCCTGGGACGACGTTCTCGCGCAACTCAAAGCCGCTGAACTGAAAGGCATGGGCGGCGCCGGATTCCCCACTAGCATGAAATGGGAGCTCGTTCGCAAGCAGCTCGATCCCGTCAGATATATTGTCTGCAATGCCGATGAAAGCGAGCCCGGCACCATCAAGGACCGCTTCATCATGACCAATCTGCCTCATCTCCTCATCGAAGGCATGATGATCGCCGGCCTGGTCACCGGCGCGAAGCGCGGCATCCTCTATATCCGCCACGAATACCATCTTCAGGAAGAAATCCTCGGCGAAGAAATTCGCCGATGTTATCGCTCCGGGCTTCTTGGCAAAAAAATTCTCGGCAGCGATCTCGACTACGATCTCGAAGTTTTTGTCAGCCCCGGCGGCTACATCTGCGGCGAAGAAAGCGCGCTCATCGAAGCCATCGAGGGCCATCGCGCCGAGCCGCGCAATAAACCCCCGTTCCCCGGTCAGATTGGCCTTTGGCAAAAACCTACCGTCATCAACAACGTCGAAACTTTCATCAACGTTCCGCAGATTCTCGCGCGCGGGGCTGATTGGTTCGTTGCACAAGGCGCGGGAGGGTCGCGCGGATTGAAATTTGTCGCTGTCAGCGGCCACGTCGCCCGCCCAGGCGTTTTCGAAGTCTCCATGGGCGTGCCCATGCGCGATGTTATCTTCAATCATGCCGGCGGCGTTCGCGGCGGCCGTCAACTCAAGGCCTTCGCGCCCTCCGGGCCTTCTTCCGGCTATCTTCCCGCTTCCCTACTCGATGTTCAGCTCGATTTCAAAGCCCTCGCCGAAGCCGGCTCGATGTTGGGCTCCGGCGCTATCGTCGTCTGCGACGACACTACCTGCATGCTGGACATGGCTCTGAACGCAGTGCGCTTCTATCGTAACGAATCCTGTGGCAAGTGTGTTCCGTGCCGCGTCGGTTCGCAAAAAATGGCGGACATGCTCGCGCGCTGGACGCAGGGTGGAGTCCCCGAACCGCAATATCGCGCCGATCTCGCGCTACTCGACGAATTGTCGCAAGCCATGAGCCTGACTTCGATCTGCGGCCTCGGCCAGATCGTGCCGGCGCCGATTCAATCCGTGCTAAAACATTTTCGCGCAGAAGTTGATGCGCACGTTTTGAAAAGCCAGTGTCCCAGCGGCATCTGCTTCACTGCCGCTTCGCGCGCCGGCGAGGCTCAGCGCGTTGGCATTCGCCCATAGTATGACGGCCGTAATCACACCTCCAGGCCTCGTTGACATCACGCTCGACGGCCAATCCCTCCGCGTGCCCGCCGGCACGAGCGTCTTCGATGCGGCGCGTATGAACGGCATCAACATCCCCACGCTTTGCCATTTGCAAAACCAAACTCCCGTCGGCGTCTGCCGCCTTTGCGTTGTGGATACGGGCGCGCGCGTTCTCGCGGCCTCCTGCGTGCGCCCGGTCGAACCGGGCATGAAAGTGGTCACCAATTCCGAGAAAGTTTTGAACGCGCGCAAAACCGTCCTGGAACTTCTGATGTCCGATCATCCTTCGCCTTGCGCGCGCCAGCACAATTCCGGCGACTGCGAGTTGGAAACGCTCGCGAAAGCAGCAGGAGCATCCCAGCCGCGATTTGTAAAACGCACCGTCGCCCGCGGCAAAGATGATTCTTCCCTCGCCATTGCCGTGGACCATGACGCCTGCATTCTTTGCGATCGTTGTATCCGCGGCTGCGACGAAATCAAAAGCAATTTTGTTCTCGGCCGCATGGGCAAAGGATACTCCGCCGGCATCGCCTTCGATCTCAATTCGCCCATGGGCGATTCCACGTGTATTTCCTGCGGCGAGTGCATGGTCTCCTGCCCTACCGGCGCCCTCACCAACAAGAGCGTCGTGGGCACCGAGATCGCCGCTGGTCCGGACGCGCAGGGATTCGAAGCCGAGGACCTCCTACAAATTCCAGTTTTCAAAGGCGTCTCCGGCACCTTTCTCGAACTCAATCGCGGCGCCATCGTCAAACGCCGCTTCCGCAAAGGCGAGATCATTTGCCGCGAAGGCGAGTTCGGCTCGACCGCGTTCTACATTCTCGAAGGCCAGGCCAAAGTTTCGATTTCCACTCCCATCGCGCACGTCAAGACGCAGGGCGGCGCAAAAGGATTCTTCAAGCGGCTAACCAGCACGCTCGTCGCACGCGAAGAAGATAAGCGCGAGGAAGAAGCGCGCGACAGAACGATTCCCATCGACGCTTCCGTTG
>Ga0137392_10002381_pt1 | contig 11289 bp, 12 predicted proteins | sample 15con2h34AmetaG_FD_101394 | JGI IMG/M metagenome (GOLD analysis project Ga0137392, IMG submission 101394) | Vadose zone soil microbial communities from Angelo Coast Range Reserve, California, USA - 15con2h3.4A metaG | ecosystem: Environmental > Terrestrial > Soil > Vadose zone > Saprolite... | reverse complement strand
GCCGCTCGCGCGATTGGCATGTACCGAACGCAGTGGGTTTGCATGCTCTGAGAGCGAGTGGCCTTCATCGACCGTAGCGACAATGGCGGCACCTGGCCCTGAAAACTGTTTGCGCTGACTATTCGAGCAGTCGGCTGTCGAGGGTAGACCGGATAAGGCTTACGCTGGCCACAAGCGCCGCTTCTGACCCAATGCGGTCATCGCTTCGCCTGCAAGATCGAGCTATTGTGATAAAGAGACGACGGTAAGCCTACCGCACCGGCCTCGTCTTGGCAGAATGGCTTTGCCGAACGGCTGATCGGATCGATCCGGCGTGAGTGTGTGGACCACATCATTGTCTTGGGCGAGATGCATTTGCGTCGGGTCCTGAAATCCTACGCCGACTATTACAATTGCGTCAGAACGCATCGATCCTTGAACAAGGATGCGCCGGTTTCTCGCCCGGTTTAGCGAACCGGTGTGATCAGTTCACGCGCCATCCTGGGCGGACTTCATCACCGCTACGCCCGCGTTTAAGTTGTCGGTACACCGGCGCTACTTGCCCGTCCACTGAAGCGCAGACGGGTCGGGCTACATTGGACACAAACCAAATCGACTAGCGCAGGACGGTTCGCTCCGGCGCAAGCTTTGCTTTTCAAACGCAATCCATGATGCTGATAAAGAGAAATCGAGACTTCATAGAGTAACATCTCATTGACACCGTCCATTCGGAAAGGATATTATAGTACAACGTAACGTTGACCATTTTCGGATCGTGTATTTCAAGATTCACAATGTTTTAGAGGTGCTTAGTCGTTGAAAGAGGTGATTGGGAGCAAACGCCAAGTCGATATGTAAAAAGAGTCAGGTGTCTGGATTTGGACACACCGCATATAGTGTCGTGCTCCCGACATCTTAGCCGAAATCATGACTGGTTGAGAGGGCTGCTCGAATAGATGAGTGGCTTTCGTGATCGCTGTTATTTGAGTAGGCGGCACTAAAGCTGCCGCGAAGTGCGCACGTCTATAAATCTAATGCTCCGTGTTTCACACGATCCGCATAACAGATCGTGAGGAGATGCGATTCGTTCATGACTTACATGTTCGGAACAAGGGAGGAGAAGACGATGCCTTTAGACACAAAACAATTGGCACAGGACATTGCGGAGAACGTTCGCGCCGTCGCTGCGGCCCACTCAGCCGGTGGTGGCGCAACGGCTGCCCCAGTTAGTGGGGATTTTTGTTCAATTTGGCCTCAAGCGAAGCCCGTTCTCGAATTGGTGGCGGGCGTCGTTATATTTATTCCCGGAGCCGGCACGACTGCAGGGGCCGTGTTGCAGAGTCTCATAAAGGTCGGGGACCAAGTTTCCGCTGACGTATGCAAATAGGCGGCTCGATCTTGTGAAGCTGAAGTTGTCCTATCAGCAGGGCAACGAGATGTGAGCTGTTATTTCGAAACTGACAGCTACTGTCTCCTGATATTAGAGGCAAGGACCGCGTTCTTTTGTTGGGGCTGTAGGCTCATGGGCAACGCTTTGGCGTTACCTGTCATTTCCAGAGCTCCTGCAGCCTTAGCCATTTGCCAGAAAGAATTGCGGTGACCGAGTGCCTTGTCATGGCGGCGGTTGTTGCAAGAGGTAATTCACCGAGCCCTTAGTTGCCCGGGTATCGTTCTTCTTACCGCAACCGGCGGTCGGCTCTCTACCCTGGTAGCTTCGGCAGCCTCGCGGATCTTATGACGTACGTGGCCCGCCCGGAGAGTTGGTCTCCCCGCTGACAGCTTCATTCTGAGGAATTGGGATGTCGCTAGGGATTTCGGTTCTGAAGTCGCAAACGAGTGATGGTCGGCAACTGAAGACAGAGTAACGGTCAAGAGCGTTCGAGGAGGAGCAAATGACTGTCGCTGGTTTTTTGCATCCACTGCAGACATTGACGCCCGCCAAACCGATGGCAGCGCCACTTGTTGGCGATGGTGCGACATCGTCGGGATCCTTGCGGGGCTTCGCCTTGGAGAGGCAGCTTCAAACAGAATGGTGCTGGGCTGCAGTCAGCACGAGCGTCGCGTCTTTCTTTGGCTCGACTGCTTGGACACAGTGCGGGGTTGCTTCCGCCGAGCTAGCCCCACTCAGTTGTTGTGGTGTCGACGCTGCCGATGGCTGCAACCAGCCATGGTATCTTGACGCCGCGCTGAGACGCGTCGGCCATTTCAATCATATGAGCTCCCTGAGCTCGGAGTTCACTGCCGTCCAGGAAGAAATCAATGGTCGGCGGCCGCTTGGCTGTCGGATCGCCTGGACCGGAGGTGGCGCTCATTTCGTCGCATTGGGTGGCTGGCTCATCTCCGCCGACGGAAGCTTGTACGTCAACGTCTGTGACCCATTCTACGGACAGATGCAGAAGAAGTATGCCGATTTTGTTTCGGCTTACATGTCGTTGGGTGACGAGTGGACACACAGCTATTTCACCACGGCGGCTCCAATGGTTGCCGCGGGTGGTGCGCCACCAAATCCGAACTCTCCCAAATCCGTCTGAACGGCAGTCAAGGGGAAGTAGGAAATGACGATCAAGATATCTCCAGGACCAAATGGTGCGCTCGGAGTTGTTGAAGGTGCCGTCAACGATTTGATGGTGGACCACGCGGTTGCGCTCGCCGCGGGCGGTGAAGCTACCCAGGTGAGCCAACCGATTCCGCGCTTCTTGCTCAAACTAGACGACTTGACGGATACGAACTTCCTCGCAAAAGCGGCGCCGATCGGGTGGCGATATCTGATCCTTGGACCAGGTCCGATTGCCGTTGCCGATGTCAAGGAGATGCAATCGGGCACGCCGAGCTTCGATAGCCTGATACACGGCGAGATTGCGGATCGGCTGGCGAAGGCCTCTGAGCTTGCCGAACAGCGATACGGCGCACAAGCGAATGATTTTGAGGCGAGGATTCTTGAAATTCCCTCAATTCACATGTCCGCGCTGTGGTTGCACGGGCCCCAGGATATTTTCATTCCAATCGTCGAAAAGGATCCAAAGGGTCCGCTTCCGCCGCGGGAGGATCCGTCGTTCATTTTACGAGCGGTGCGAGCCGCCGCCACAAAACGCAGTCAAATGCAGAAAGGGGAAAGCATGTTGAACCCAGTAAATGAATCCGAATTACAACGGGCCATCGACGACCTGATCAAGGCGGCGCTGCAACTGAACGAGACCGCGCGGCAGCTCAGCCAAATGAAGCAAAGTGCGCCACCGGTTGCCGGCGCTGCAGCCGCGATAGTGACCGGGGGGCAGGGCGCTACGGCAATTCAATTGACTGCCGATCAACGTCTGATCTGCGAGCGGGTGATCAACGCGTTCGAGACCGGCTCCATGCAGGGTGACTATAGCAACATTACGATCTTCCCGGATGGGCCGAATGGGATTCGGCAAGTCACCTATGGTCGCGCTCAAACCACGGAATACGGTAATCTCCGCGAACTGGTTCAAATGTACGTCAACGCTGGCGGAGAGTTTTCGAACGACCTCCGGCCGTTTGTCGATCGAATCGGCAGAGTCGCCTTGGTGGACGATTCGCAGTTCAAGGATCTTCTGCACCGGGCCGGGGCGCAGGATCAGGTCATGCGCAACACGCAGGACGTCTTCTTTGACCGCCGTTACTTTCAGCCGGCGCTGAACTGGGCTCAGACAAACGGCTTTTCACGCGCCTTATCAGTTCTCGTAATCTATGACTCGTTCATTCACAGCGGCGGAATCCTTGACCTGTTGCGCTCTCGATTTCCGGAGGCGGTCCCTGCGCGCGGCGGGAACGAACAAAGCTGGACTAGCCAGTATGTCAGCGTGCGGAACGATTGGCTCCAGAACAATCCTCGTCAGGTGGTGCGCGCCAGTGCTTACCGCACGCGGGATCTCTTGCGCGAAATCGGACGCAACAACTGGGATCTCTCCATATTGCCGATCTCCGCAAACGGAGTGCAGGTTGATGCACGTCCACTCGCGATACATCTAGCTTCCGCTGCTGGACAGCCGGTGGGGGTGCCATACTTCGCGCAAGGGATTTCCCAAGCCGACGCGGGCATCCCCGATGCTGATCCGGCGGCGCCTCTTCCCGGCGAAGTTGACGATTTGACCCGCGGCAGTGATCTCGCAAACTTTGGAGAGGGCGGCGCCCTCGATCTCTCTCCGCTCGCCGGCGCTGCGGGCGTAAGCCCTACTCTGAAACTCGATATGAGCCGGGTGCGGGCATTTCTCCAAGCCTGCGAGACCTCGACGCCGCGCGTCACGTACGGTCTAGGAAAAAAGGTTCCCTTCCTTGGCGCGGTACCCGGCCGCGACTTCACGAAGGTCGATTGCAGCGGTTTCATCAGGGAAGCGCTACGTCTTGCCACCACGCCCCCGATGGCATTTCCGGACGGCTCCGTGAACCAGCACGACTGGATCCGCGCGCAGGGGTTCGCCAAATCCACCGTCTCCGCTGCGCTCCAGAGCGACAGTCTGGTGCGGATCGCTTTCCTGCGCCCACAGGACACCTCCAGCCATATCGGCCATGTCGTCCTCGTCGCCGGTGCAAAGACGCTCGAGTCTCACGGCGGGGTCGGGCCCGACTCACGTACGTGGACGGGTGCTGGATGGCAAGCCAGTACGTTTGTCTACATTCTTGCCCCCGATACGGCCGCCGTTGCAGCAGGCGGCGGCGCTATGCTTCAGGCCGCCCAGCCTGCCACCTTCACGGTCCATACCGGACGGCGGTATCGAGCGACTCTCAGCCTGAGCGGTATCGAGCAATTCGCCAGCAACGACATGGTTGCGGCCGAGCTTCAACGATACGGCTTCGTCAACGTCAGTATGTCGGGCAGTGGTGGCGCGCGATATGCGGAGGGCACGTGGAGTGGGGCCGATACGACCGCCCAACTGGATGCCCACATCGTCAGCGTGGTTGAAATTCCGACAACCGTCGTCCGGCAATTTGCTTGAACTTGATGGGCTGCATGCAGCAGCGGTACGCCAGTTTGACTGAAGCGATCTGACGAGGTTTTTAAGCTGTCAAATCAAACGCTGTTCAAAAGGATCACGAGGGAGAGAGCAGTCATGGCGAAGCGGACTAAAGACAACGACACAGTCGTGATCGCAGCCTTGCAGAGGGTTACTGAGTTGATGTCGTCAACCAGCAGCGAACTGCAGCAATTCATCAGCTCGCATGCTGCCGCTGGGGGAGCTCCGGCTGCTGTCAGCGTTGACGTCAACAGTTGGGATGATCCGTTTAGCGAAGCGGTTTCGACAGCCAACCCCGCAATTGCAGCGCCTCAAGCGGTTGTCCTTTCCACCAACCAGTTCATTACGCTGCGTACCAATATCTCTGATCCGCAACCGCCGGCGGGGCGCTACAATCCCGGCACGCAGGAATTCCGCTACTGGGTAGCCGCGGAGGCGCTCGCGCGGGGAATCAGCTTCTGGGGCTCGCTTCTGCCTTCGGGCACGACATGGTCCACATCAAATCCGATGCAGGTGACGCTGATCGACGCGGGCGCGCAATTGAACGCAAACTACACCCGCATGTTCGGCTTGCGGTTCTATCGCCAGAAGGTGCTCAACTTCGATATTTGCTCTTGCGAAAGCCCAGACGTCGTATGCCACGAACTCGGGCACGCGATACTTGATGCGTTGCGGCCGCAGCTCTTCAACGTAGCCAACACGGAGACCGCCGCCTTTCACGAATCATTTGGCGACATGAGCGCAATTCTTTGCGCGCTGCAGGTCCCCGCTATGCGGAAAATTGTTATTTCCGAGACTGGCGGACGGCTCAATACCAATTCGAGGCTCTCTCGCTTGGCTGAGCAGCTTGGGTGGGGTCTACGGCAAATCACGCCGCGGATGGTGGATCGCGATTGCCTTCGCAATGCCGCAAACCATTTTTTTTATAAAAGGCCGGATCTGCTTCCGCCTTTGGCGGATGCCGATATGCTATCGACAGAAGAACACTTCTTCTCCCGCGTTTTCACGGGCGCCTTCCTGGATGCGTTGGCCCGGATGTTTTCTGCTAATTATTCCCAGGACGAGGCCGGCTTGGCCACGGTCAGCCGCGATATCGGACGGCTCTTGATTGATGCCATACATGGTGCGCCCGTCACAGCGACCTATTTCAGCCAAGTGGCCGCTGCATTGATCCAAGCAGATCAGGCTAGATTTGGCGGCCGAAATAACGCGGAGCTTACGGGTGCCTTTCTTGAGCATGGCATCCTATCTGTCAGCTCTTCGCTGCAGATTGCTGCGGCCCCGATGCCGACGGCGATCATTGCCGGCCAAGGCGCCGCATCCATCGCCGGCCCCGCAGGCGCCCCGGTCATCTTTTCCTACGACGATAGGAAAGCCGATAACGCCCATCTTCTTGGCTTCGGGCAAACACCGGAACTTCCTATTCGCCCGCTCACCGTCGCGGACGGATTGGTCTTCAACGTGCATGCCCCAGAAGAACAACCACGGTTCGCCGTCGCGTCCGCGTCGTTCGGCTCGGGGATGGATGACACGGTCACGGAGGATATGGCCGTGCGCGCCTTTGTTGAGGGGCTGATCCAGCGTCAGCAGGTCGACCTAGGGAAAGAGACGAAATCGATTACGGGAGCCGGCAAGAAGAGCGCCAGCCGCATGACGCACACATTGGTAGTCGAGGACGGAAAGACAGTGCTCAAAAGAAACTACTTCAGCTGCGGCTGCAGCGGCTCAAGCCACTCAACCCAAATGTCCTGCACTTGAGGTTACAGGTGTTGGAGATCGCCGTTCGGATAAAGTAGGTATTTTACGCTTGGAGGAAGAGTCCTCAATTGGTCGATGGTCCAGGTTTCGTCGACCGCGGCCACTTTGTGTTGGTCCTTAAGATCTTTGAGGAAGGTTGGCCCATATTGCTCATATTCGGCGGCAGGGATGCGCCTTGAGGTGAGCGGGCCGTGGTCATAGCTCTCTGGGGCCATTGCTGAAACTCGCCGTTTTTTCGAAGACCGCCAAACCGCGTATTGAATTGAGGGCTAAGGGCGCTCGACACCTGTTTCCACTGTTCTTATCGCGCGAGGCGACGTCGCTTGCTTACTATACCTCGAATAGAGATGGGAGATACGCTTTGCCCGACCTGTCCGGCAGCAGACATGACATTCCCTGTCCGGGAGCGCTTCTTCACGGCGCGGCTTCGGTTCAAAACCCTCGACGAGCTAAACGCCTGGCTTCTGGACAAGTGCATCGCCTATGCCAAAGCTCACCACCATCCGGAACTGACCGAACAGACGGTCTGGGGCCGAAGCTCGTTCCCTATGCCGGCCGTTTCGACGGATTCCATGCGGTGCCGGCATCGGTCTCGAAGACCTGCCCTGGTACGCTTCAATTGCCGCGGCGTCGTGCGAGATGCGCGCGTTGGCATCGCCGGACACGCGCGCCGCAGCATCGTGCGAAATCCGCGCGACTGGCGCGGGGGTGTTGGCGGAGAGACGCGCCGGCGCATCATGTGAGATGCGTGCGGCTGCCGAAGACTTATTCCTAAGCTTGGCCATGGCCAATCCTTTTAGGGCGGCGTTGAACCCCATACCGCTGCCCTCGACGCGTATGAGGACCACGCGGCGAACCTTAAAGGATCGATTCTGAACGCTGGCTTTCTGCATCCTTAAGGTGTGGTAATCATACGCCAGGCAGCCTCGCGAATGTTTAGAGCCAAGTCATTGATCTCCCGACATCATCGCCTCTGGCCGTAAGACCAGGCAAATGGCGAGCGCCAATGTGTCGCACGCAACGGCAGGAATTGCTACCGGGCAATGACGGTGCCGGTATCAGCTTGCATCACCACGACGCGAAGCCGGGGCTGCAGTGCTACCGGGGCGAAAGCAGTAGATTGATTCGCGCCCGGGCGACGCACAGATGAGATTTGCAGCAGTTATGCTGACGAAATTGCAACGGCATTGACCGGCCCAAGGCCGTGGCAGTGTCGAGGTGAGGCCAGAGAAAGCCTAACTTCGGGGTATGATGACCTCATGCACGGCGGTACGTAGCGTTACCGAAAACGCTGCCTTTCAACCCTATGGGCCGGGAGGCGGCGGCGAGTGGGTTGCGCAAGCAGTTCACTTGGATGTCCAAGCTTCACGGCCAAAGGCCGTCGCAATCGTCTGTGTACGATTCATCAAACTCCCGTGCTCGCCAGTGGAAGGTTCTCTTCCCGGTGCAGAGGCTCTTCTCTTCGCAGGGAATCTTGAGCGCGCCCGCAAGTTGGCTTTGGAAGCGCTCTCGATGGCTGTCACTTACGACGAACTGCCTGCTCAGGGCCATATCCAAGGATTCTTGGAGATATCACTTTGGCGCAGCATCCTGAAATCCCGTTCGCCGCAAGCGAACATTACAAAGCCGCCGAGACGATAGCGCGCCAATTGTCCATGCGGCCTTTGCTGAACCGGTGTGAAGCTTTCTGAACCTCCTCCGAATTGATGGACACCTGTAGTTGGCTCGGAGAGCCAGGAGGTGTCGGATGGCTTCGTGGCTTTGCCTGCGAATCGCCGACTACTCAATCGGGCTCCTACGACCGGACCGGAATCCAGTCCCAGGATGTCTGAGTTAATCTTTAAGTAATTGAAAAATAACAAGAAAAAAATAGTTAAAAAAGCGGAAAGAAAGTGTTGGGTGGATCGGCCCTATGAAGTGCTTCCAGCGCGTGACGCGCTTACTCGCAATTCGAGCACAGGGAGCAAAGTATGGCTTACGCATCCAACACGGCGACCAACGCTGGGTTGATCGAAATCCAGATTCAATATCGGGCGGTTCCAGACCTCCTTTTGGATGCCCGCAACCCGCGTCAGCATTCCCAACGTCAGGTTAACCAACTCGCAGATAGCATCCGAGAGTTTGGCTTCGTGATGCCCGTTGTGGCCGATGACAGCGGTCATGTAGTCATCGGTCACGGTCGGGTTCTGGCAGCAAAGAAGCTCGGAATGCCACGTATCCCCGTCGTCGAAATCAAGCATCTGTCGCAAGCGCAGCTAAAGGCACTTCGGATCGCGGACAACAAGCTGGCGCAGAATGCTCATTGGGACGAGCGGCTTCTCGGTGAAAGTCTCCTTGAGCTGAAAGAACTTGACCGGGATTTCGATCTGTCGATCACGGGGTTTAGCTTGCCTGAGATCGATTTGGCGATCCAAAAACTCAGTGAGGAACCTGTCGAGGACATCGACGATTCCACCTCGGTGACGGGAGTGCCAGTTTGCCAGGTCGGCGACATCTGGGAACTCGACGGCCATCGCGTCCATTGCGGCGACGCGAAATCAGAGGCGGCCTTCGACAAGCTAATGCAGGACGGTCGCGGCGTCGTCGTCGATTACGATTATGTCAAGCGGCTGATGTTTACCAAGACGCTGCGCGACGACGACAACACCGAAGAAGGCCGCGCCAGTCATCGCGAACGAACGAAGTCAGCGATCAAGACAGCGCGGACCCGATTGATGGCTCTCGACGTCGTCGGTTGCTTGGACCCCTTTATTTGGTGGTCAGGACGTCCCGTTAGAGGGATCAGAGAAACCCAAAAACATGCCCCGTCGCTGTTTGACTGGCCGGAAACGGCGGCGGCCCCTGCCGCCGCTTTTGAAGACGTCAACCGACTTTGCGCCGACGTCCAGACCCTCGCCGCACTATGACGACAACGGCGGCGGCTTCGGCCGCCGTCTCTACCGTAGCGGAGCAACGGAGCCAAACAATGAACGATGAAAGTCATTTCGATGACGTCAACTGGGCGCTTGACCAAGCCGGAATAACCGGTAGCGATCGGACGCTGATTTTGACAGGCGCATGGACGATCGATCAAATTCCAAAAATTGAAAATGAAGCGCAGGCTCGAACATACCGGGATATCCAAACTCGCTTAAACGCAGACTGGCGAGCAAAGGGCAAGGATGACTTCGTCGAGTTCACCCGATCTCGTGTGGGCATTCTGGCAAACGCTTACGGCGTTCGCCTTTTGGAATGGGAAGACGCTAAGGACGACGACTTCGAGGATTGAGAAACCACACAGGCGGCGGCTTCGGCCGCCGCCTCAGACGAATAAGCCCGCGACGATGGGCAGCGATGCCCCTTGGGCTTCACTCACCAACCGAGGATAAACCCCCATGCTATCACCTGTACAGATCGCCCGGCTCAAGCGCAGCCGTCGCCACGACCCGCTCGACCGCGGCCGGATTAAAATGTTTCGGCTCGCCCTTCGTCGCGGCGAACAACTCCCGCCAATCGATATCAGCACCGATATCGATGGCTCACTTTGGATTTTGACGGGTACCACCGCTATCACGCGTACAAGCTAGAAGGGCGCGAGACGATTTTGGCTAATGTGATCGTCAAAATCGAAGGTTAGCTGCTCGAATTTACTTGGACAAAAACAGGAACACCCGACAACCGGCCCCGGTGGCGATCGCCAACGTTCCGGGCGGGAACGTTCGCCCGCGACCGGAACCTAGGCGTTCCAAGCCGAAACGCCTAAAGCGCCGCCTCGCCGACGAATACGACGCGGCGCAGGAGCGGGGCGAGGTAGCCGTTCAGGGTAAACCTTCCAAAGCGAAAGGTTTAGCTACAGCGAGCCAGATCGGGCTTTCTTACAAAGAAATCCACGAAGCCCGCACCATCCGCGACGCGGAGAAGCGCGACCCGGGCGTCGTCCGCCGAACGGTCGACGCCGCTGTGCGGGCGGGCAAGGTTTCAGCCAAGAACCTTGCCACACGATCAGCATGCGGCGCCGCCGTTAGCTTTGGTCATCAACTGAATGCGAGGCGACTTCTTCGCAGCCATTGCAGATCACGACTTCCGTCCTTTTCTCGCCCGCGGGTCGAACGATCCAAACTTCGACAAGATCGTCACGTGATCGTCCGGGAACAAGGACTTTGACCCCGAAGTTATCGAACCCGCGCACTGTCTCGACTTGAATAGGCATGCCATCAATCTCCTATTTTCGATGATGGCACGGTATCGCGCGTCGGTTACGCTTGTGTCGCCTGAGGGTTTCACGCCGACTTTTTTTGGGAGCGCCCGCGCGATCCGCGACGCCGAAAAGCGCGATCCGGGCATCGTTTGCGCACGGTCAATGCGGCATTTATCGCCGTGTTCGGCCATATGATAGTTGATTGAGGCGCAGCAAAAATAGGTGGTGGAACAGATGACCGAACCGGCCGAAAATAACGAACTTCCCGTCTATGAAAACGTCGACACGGCGCCGTTCGTCTATTTTGATATCTCGCCCGCCCACGGGATCATGGGTGGTGCGATCCAAATCGAGTTGGCCTCGCGCATCTTGAATGCGGTGTCAGACGGAAGCGTCGAAATC
>Ga0137392_10002380_pt1 | contig 11289 bp, 10 predicted proteins | sample 15con2h34AmetaG_FD_101394 | JGI IMG/M metagenome (GOLD analysis project Ga0137392, IMG submission 101394) | Vadose zone soil microbial communities from Angelo Coast Range Reserve, California, USA - 15con2h3.4A metaG | ecosystem: Environmental > Terrestrial > Soil > Vadose zone > Saprolite... | reverse complement strand
GCCCGGCCTTGACCACGTCGCGTGCCAGGGCCTGTCCGAGATCGCCAAGAAACCGCTCGACCGCGCGAATCGAGATGGCTTCATCGTATTGGCCCCGGTTGCAGGCTTGCTCGCACGGGTGGTAGCACACTCGGCCGGTGACTGACGGGAAGGGCATGTCTTCCTTAATGAGCGCATAGGCGTCCAGATACTTGCCGCGCTTGACGAGGTCGAGATAGCCTTGGATTTTTTCGTTGGTTCCGCAAGCGTTGTTGCAAGGGGGCAACTTGTCTCGGTACACCGGTCTGATGGAACGCCAATTTCCGGTGGGAAACAAGTCCTGCCCCTTTTCCTGCGATGGAGCAGGCGTAATACCTGCGAAGGGGACGGTAAGCCAGTCAGGGATGTGCGTGCCCTTAGTCGACATAGGATCCTTCCTTAGGCGGCCACTGGTTTCAGCAGCATAATGTGTAACTCGTCGAGTGCCATCTGAAATGCTTTTTTGTTGGCTATCATCGGCTCTATCGTCTCCCTTTTGACTATGCCTGTGCTCTTGACCACGGCTGCAATCAGTGGAGCGGCGATATCGGGTGCGATGGCTTTGCTTCGCTCGGCCGCGCCCTCTGTCGACAGGCGGTCGAGGCCAAGCTGCCCCAGCCGGTAGTAGAGCCATTTGTGGTCGGCAAGCTTAGCGGCATCAACACAGACTAGTTGGGCCAGCCGCTCGGGACCGGGCACGAAACGAATCATGTACTCAGGTGTGTAGTGCGTGTTGATCACCAGCGTTCCGCCCGGAGGCATGCCGCGCATATAATCCCAACCCTTGACCATGGTGCCCTCGACCAGGACGACGATGTTGGGTTTCTCATTTTCGTAGGTAAGCTCGTTTTCGAGCACGTTGTCGCTCAGGCGACAGTACTTGCGTGTCGGGGCGTTGGTACGATCGGGGTTGTCCACATAGTTCTCCATCGCCTGAGCGAACTTGCCCTCGAGCCGGGCAGAAGCGGAGATGGAATTAACGATGTCCCGGCCCTCTTTGTCCATAATGATGCCGCGCGTCCAAACAGTGAGTTCCGTATAACCCATGATCCTCCTATGCATTCCTTAGTACATGCGTCAGGGCACAATCCCCGGTGTCCCCCGCAATCCGGCGCTTGCGGTGCGATGACCCCAGCCGCCATATTATTTCTCAGATCCGTCAATCTGCTAGTCCCCCAATTGACATTTTCGATTGCTTACCCTTCGCCCTTGAAAAAGCTAACCGCCATGCTCAATGTGATGCGAGCGCCTTCCCGCAAGTGCGAATCGCGAGCATCCGGCCCATGACGAAGATCCTCCATTGGTCAAGACCTCATTGTCCTAAGTACGATCTTTTCGACGTTTTCGATGTGCCGCCGCATTGCCACTTTTGCCGCTTCGGCGTTCTTGCGCTTGATCGCACCCAAGATCCGCCGGTGGCCGGCCAGTGATTTTTGCGGGCGTCCCTCAACCTGTAAACTGCGTTCCCGCGAGTCGCGCAGAAGATCCATGAGAGCATCCAGCACTTTGAGCACAACGCTGTTGCCGGAAGCCAAAGCAACGGCGTAGTGGAACTCGGAGTCTTCGGCAATGGTGCTCTCCCCTCTGCGCAGTTTCTCCTCCTGCCGTTCGAGGATCTCTTCCATCTCAGAAATTTCGTCGGCAGAAACCCGCGCCGCGGCCCGGGCAGCCACCGGCGGTTCGAGCATCTTGCGAAAGTCAAGCAGCTCGCCGATCCGTTTTTCTTTGCGCTTGAGGGCGTCGGCAAGAGGATTCACCAGAGAGTCGGAGGAAATCTCGCGAACGATGGTGCCTGCACCTTGACGCGGTTCGACCATGCCCATCAGCTCGAGGCTCCGAATCGCGTCTCGTATGGAACTTCGGCTGACAACAAGCATCTCCGCCAGTTCACGTTCGGAAGGAAGTTTATCGCCGGGCCGCAATTTTTTCAGAATCAGACGTTCGATCTGCTTGGCGACTCCTTCGTAAACTTTATCCCTGCGGACTGTCTCGAACTCGGATTTGAGGGTTAGTGACACTGAGACCTCCAAATGGTCCGGTAAGTGGACCAGCAGAGTGTATACCCGCTGTCAACCATCGGCAATATTTTTTTCGGCCGCGGAAAAACAGGATAGGGACCTACTGGAGGAGGGATGAACATCCAGTTTAGCTGACTTTCGATGTGGCATCCGGACCCCCGCCCAAGAAGGGTCGGTCCCTCGATCGGCGCGAGTCGAAACGGATTGAAGGGCCGGGGCCGCTCGCGCGCTCACGTGTTAACGAGTGGCGACGAAGAAGTATGCGCTCATCACCAGGCCGACGACGATCACGACGTAACGCATCCTGCGGGGATCGGCTTTCTGTGCGTAGTGCGCGCCGAACCATCCCCCGGCGAGAGAACCCGCGATCATCACTGCACACTGCGGCCACAAAACTGCGCCAGCCCAGATGAAAGTGACGACCGCAGCCGCATTAATCGCCGCGGCGAGCAGGGTCCGAATAGCGCCCATGGCAAGGATGTCGCGCATACCCAGCGTCGCTAGCATTCCCAGCGTCATGAACCCGATGCCAGCACCGAAGTATCCGCCATACACGGCGACCAGCAGCTCCACGATCGAAGTTACCAGGATCGACTGCCATGATATTTCACGGAGGTCATCGATGATGGCTGCCCGACCTGCAACTGCGCGCATTTTGTTGCCGAAGATGAACAGCAGGGTGCCGCCCAGCAGCAGCCAGGGCACGAGATGCAGAAAGGTGTGTTGCGGGGTCCTAAGCAGCAGCAACGCGCCAGCCCATCCCCCGGCCACGCTGGTCACCACCAGCGGGAGTAGCACGCGGAGCGGTGCGTTCAACCGCTTCAGGTAAGCAACGGTACTGGCCGCCAAGCCCGGCCATAGGGCGACCGTGTTGGTGGCGTTGGCCACGACGGCAGGCACACGCGTAAAGAGCAAGGCTGGGAAGGAAACAAAGCTGCCTCCGCCCGCCACTGCGTTTAGCGTCCCGGCGATAGCGGCAGCGAAAAACAGGAAGATGGCTTGGCTAAGGTGCAGACTTACTGTTTACCAGAAAATGAAACTCCCGAGAAGCGATTCTAGCGGTCTGGTGCTCTACAGGGCCAGCGCTTAGATTTCCTAAATCATTCACAAGGTTTTTTTCCTTGACATACAACCGTGAATGCGTTACAGGCGAGACCTCCACTCTGGTTTGCTTGGTCATTCTGGGAGGGAATACATGAATCCACTTAGGACTTGGTTTGTACTTCTGGCATTGATCCTGGGTTTTGCTGAGACCGGCCCGCGTGCTCAAGCCCAGAACGAGAAACCTGCCGGCGAAGGCGCACAGGCCGCTTCCGCGACAGCGAGCAAGGCTGAAGTGGAAGAGTTGCGCAAGGAATTGGCTGCGCAGCGGCGGACGATTGAGCGACTGCAAACATTAGTTGAGCAACTGGCAGAGATAAAGTCGCGAGCCACAGCCCCAGCAACTGACGGCGCTCACCTGGTGAACGCCGGTTTCGTACAGCCCGAGACCGCGTCTGAATCAGTGCAGGCTACCAAGACGGACCAAAAGCCTGCCGAGAAAAAGGAGGGGCCGCCCCCCTTGGCCGCTGGATGGAACGGGGAGCACTTCTTCATTAAGAGCAGCGACGGTCAATTCCAGCTTCAACCCTATGGATACTTCCAAAGTGATTATCGGGCGTACAGAGGTGACGGGGCGCCCTCGGACACGTTTGTCATTCGCCGCGCACGTCTTGGTTTTCTGGGCAGTTACGGCAAGTACTACGACTTTGCCGTGCTGGCCGACGTTGCCGCCGGCAATGGCATTTCACTCCGCGACCTTTTCATGAACGTCAAGCCGACTCCGTACTTCCAAGTACAGGTTGGCCAGTTCAAACTGCCTTTTGCCCAGGAAGTCCTGCAAGCCGTAACCAACATTGATTTTGTGGAGCGGTCATTGGCGTCGCTTCTGTATCCGTCCGCAGCCACAGCGTACCGCAGCCCGGGCGCCATGATTCGCGGGGACATTTCCGGCGGCGTCATGCAGTACTGGGTAGGAGCCTTCAACGGCAAGGGAATCCTGACCAACAACACCACGAATGAGCCGGAAGTGATTGCCAGGCTTCGCTTCTACCCGTGGAAGAAGAAGAAAGATAGCTTGTTCCAGGGATTTGCCTTCGGCGGAGCCATCGGACACGGGCGAACCCGGGGCCTCTCCAATGAAACGAGCTTCAGCGGCACCACTCCCGATGCTGCCTACAGTTTTTTCCCCTCGTTCAGGGTCAATGGCCCGGTGGAGCGCTATAACGGCGAATTTACCTGGACACATGGCCCCTGGGCGGTGCGCGGCGAATACGATCAGCTTCGACAGTTCCGCCGTGGGGTTGGCTCGGAGCAATCCGGGGGGCTGGGCTTCACAACTCTTCCAGCCGTGGTAGCCAAGGCGGGTTACCTGCAGGCCACTTACCTTTTAACCGGTGAATCTCGGCCGGAGAATGGGGCGCCAAAAGTGAAGCACCCGTTCCTTGGTCCGGAGACTGCGGGTGCGGGACGCAAATGGGGAGCTTGGGAACTGGCGTTCCGGTACGACAAGATACATGCGAAGGCACCGGGCGTAAATCAGCCTAGTCAGTTTACGCCGGGATTAGTGCCCACGTTTGACGACCACACCGACGCGTTCACGGCCGGTATCAACTGGTATCCTAACTACTGGGTTAGGTACATGCTCGACTTCAGTGTGGATCGGCTAAAGGAGCCAAGTGTCACGGGCGCCCTGCCGCAGAATTACTTCACCACTTTGCAGCGGCTGCAGTTCAGGTTCTAACAGGGCGTCGCCATAGGGAAAAATAGCAGAAGGAGATACTCCATGAAATCCAAAATGTTGCTTGTTCTCGCTCTGCTCTTTGCGTGCGCGCTGTTCCCGAGTAGCTGCGGGACAGCCACGAACTGTCCCGTATGCGGCACAACCGTGAATGCTGGCTATGGCATCATCGACATCATACCCGTGCCGGAGCACAATCCCACGGGGGCGCCAGGCGGGCCCTTTAACTCCTTTGATATCAGCGTGACCGATTCCGTGCACCACAGGTTCTATGTGTCCGATCGGATCGGCCTCGACGTTGCGGTGTTCGATACCAACCAAAATCTGGCGGTCGGCATCATCACCGGTGCGAACGGCGTGGCCGGTGCGGGGGACAACCCCAGCGTCTGCGCTGTTGATCCGGTTACTGGCGCTCCCCTCATTCCTCCGATCGTCAGCGCCTTGGGCAACTTCACAAGGTTTGGGTGCAGAACGGTCCCGGCCGGGGCCAACCCGGCCATCTCATGGGCAACCTCCGGGATCCCTGGGTTCGGCCCGAACGGTCTGTTCGGGGGATTTCCTGGGGCGCAGTGTTGCGCCTCCCGCGCAAACGGAGTGAACCCACTGTCGGCTCCCGATGGAGAAGTTCTGAGCCCGGACAATACCGTCCTGTTCGTCGGAAACGGCAGCAGCAGTGTCGTGGCGTTTGATCTGACCTGCGGGGGAGCACCATGCACCCAGACCAATGTTCCGAGGGTCCTTGCGGCATTCACGACGGGAGCTTCTCCCGATTATGATGGGTGCATAACCGGCCAGACGTGCCTCCCTGGCTCGACCCCTAATACTACTGGTGTAGCTCCGTGCATCGCATCCGCCGCCGGACGCGCATTGTCGGACCCCACCTGCGGCGACATGCGGTTGGACGAGATGGCTATTGGCGTGATCAACGGCAGGACCATACTACTGGCGGCGAACGGCGATCCGGGTCTTCCCTTCGTGACTTTAATCGACGTGAGCAACATTATCAGCAGGACCGGAACACCATCGCAGCAGCATTGCCTGCCTGGAAATAGTCCACCTGACCCGTACTACCCGGCGATTCCCGGTTCTACCTTTCCCAATGGCAATTTCCCGAGCTGCATCGTGGGACAGATCTATTACGACGGAGCAGGCAGCAACAATGTCGGCACAGTTTTCGATACTGCGCCAGCCCCTTGCCCCGACCCCTCCACAACCGTACCCTCCGGTGTCTCGGGCCCTGGAGGCGGCAATAGCGCGAGCTGCCATCATGGGCCAATACTCAATCCAGATGGGAGTTACTGCTCCAGCCAGGTCACGCCTCCGGGCACCTGCTTCGGCGCGATTGCCCTTACTGGAATAGGTGGTTCAGCCTTCAATCCCAATACTGGGCATTTCCTGGTCACGAACGGCAACGCCAGCCCAACCGATCTGACGGTTGGAACCGTGGACGAGATCGATCCCAGGCTGGGAAATCCGAATGGACCGGTGGTCATCAATACTTTCCCGACGCCTAACTGCATGCCGACCAGCATTGTCCAAGGACCCGGCAACAATTTCCTTGTGGGATGCGCCGACCATGACGGCGTAGCCTTTCCGCCAAACGAGTACGTGATTGACGGCACTTCGGGGAAAATCATTGCAACCATCGACAAGGTGGGGGGGGTGGACGAAATCTGGTACAACCCAGGGGACAACAGGTACTACCTGGCGGCCAGAGACATGCCCACCGGACCCGTCCTCGGCGTCATCGATGCCAAGACCAACCAGTGGCTCCAAAATGTCCCGACCAATGCCAACTCCCACAGCGTGGCAGTCGATTCCGGCAATAACCACGTCTTTGTGCCCTTGCAAGCGGGCCCACAGTGCACCACCCAAAGCGCTAACGGTTGCATCGGCGTTTACGCCCAGCAGTAGGGAGAGAAGTCTGATGTGATGGTGGTGTACAAGGGAGCCCGAATCCAGTTCTGGTCCCGGGCTCCTTTCCGGCTTCAGAACCCGCTTAGGCGGCAAAGGCCATGATGGCGGTCTTCCCGAGGGTGGCAGCCGCAGTCTCTCGCTGAGCAAGATCTACCTGACGCGAGTTTCCTGATGGTGCCGGGCTTTCCATTGCCCGTTCTTCCTTACCCAAAGTTCGCTCACATAAACTCTCAGGAAACGTATCTGCGCCCTGGAGGGGAACTCCAGAGTGGATTCGTAGGTAACAAAAGCTGCATCCGGCCCTAGCGGGGTCACGGTGAAAGCGAACAGCGAGTATTTGTAAACATTTCCGTGGTCAAGCTCGTTTACCGCGTGTATTTTATTGCGCGCGCCCTGGTCGTCGGTTTCCACAGCTACAAAATCCTCTGCTAGCAGATCGCGGTAAGCCTTCTTGTCCTTCTTGCTGAATGCTTCCCATTCAGCCCTGACGTTCGATTCCAGCAGGTCTTTCAGCTCCGGCTGGGCGGGCGGGCGGTCCGCTTGTTTGCCTTCGCTGACTCTGCCCTTGGTGGCTGGTTTCTGCGCGAAGGCCAAACACGCCAGCACAAGCGCCACGCTACCGACGCCGCTGCGGTTGTGCATTTCTTTCCTCCTCCAGTCTGGATTTCCTGCCGCCCAGGCGGTCGGCCTGCGCGTCTCCTTCGGTAAGAAACCACGGGGAAAATTCGCTACAGCAAAGCATTGCGAATCTTACAGGGCGCGCCCTCGGACGTCAAAGCCACTGTTAACCAATACACACCCGCAACAATCCTGGCTGGTGTGGACGCACCTCCTTAAGAGCCACGATTTTCTTCAATCCCACCTCGAATCAACGAGTACATCCATGATGACACCATCGTGATGCACGAGCACTGTCTGGCCGGCTCTCGCCAATCTTAGCCGGCGTGGCGGGTTATTGCGCCAGGACCAAAGACAGTCAGCCCCGCAATACAAACGAAGACGAGGCAATCTCGCATAATTCCTCCAAAGCAAAACGCAGCGAATCTTGATCAAGTTCCGCGCCATCTTCTAGACAACTGAGCGTTGGTGCAAGTCTTTTGCTCTTTTTCTCACTGCTGCGAGCAACGGCGGGGGCAGTTCGGAATAGCCTTCCTGAACGGCAAACTGCTGGCCTTCCGTGTATATCCAATCCAGGAAATCGCCTAACGCGGCTGCGCGCGTGGAATCGGTGGATTTCATGCGCAGGTAAATCAAGGTGAAACTGGTAATAGGAAAACTATCAGCTCCGGGTGTGTTGGTCAACGAGGCGGAGAAGCTATTGTACCGCGGCGCTTCTACTGCCTGGCACGCAGCAGCAATACTCTCAACGGATGCTTCAACAAACTTACCGGCGCGATTCAGCACCGCGGCTTGGGGGATATGGCCCTTCACCGCATATTGATACTCGACGTAGCCGATGGAGCCGGGGCTGTTTTTCACCTTGTCTGCCATGTCGGAACTGCGTTCCGCCGGCGTGCCAACCGGCCACTTGGGTGAAGGGGAGACTCCAAGTTGGGCCCGAAACTTGGAACTCACCTTGGAGAGAAAGTCAGTGAAGACGTAGTTGGATCCCTTTCCTGCGGGGCGGTTGATCACTTGGATCGGAAGATTGGGCAAAGTGAGCTCTGGATTGAGCTTCACGATTTGTGGCGCGTTCCACGTCTTCACATCGCCGAGGAAGATCCCGGCCAACACTTCCCCTGAAAGCCGAAGCTCCTGGTGGACCTCGGGTACGTTGTAGATGGGCACGATTCCGATGAGCACGACCGGCAGTTCGATCAAACTGCCCTCTTCCCGCTCCTTATCTGTAAGCTGAGCTTCCCCGGCGCCAAAATCGCCCGCGCCACGTGAGATCTGCTTGATCCCTTCGCTGGTGCCGACCGGAAGGTATCGCATCTGAATGTTGGGGTTGCGCTTGCCGTACTCTTGTGCCCAGCGGCTGTAAAGAGGCGCCGGGACACTCGATCCGGACCCCACCAAAACAACCGCATTCTGGGCTTTGGAAGTGGTGCCCTGCAGGCCGAGAGCAAAAAGGGATAACACACAAACATGCGGGAACGAACAGCGGGTAAAAAGTCTCTGTCCAATGCCTGTTGCCGAAGATTTTGCCGGTACCTTCATTGTATTCCTCCTGCCTATAGCGGGGCTATGTCAAATGAACCCATCCTTTTGGCCGCCGGAATCCCCAAGGTAGCTGACGACTTTAAGTTACCACCGTTTTGAAGTGAAACCAGTTGGTGTAGGCGGCCTTGTTCCATCGCGGATCGGTGCGACACCTCGCGCGTGAGTTGCTCGCTAAGGTGTGCTTTATCGTTCATGTAAACCTGCGCATCGTAGCGGCCACGTGACCCCGCCGCATCTACCAACTGGCGATTCACAAGTTTCTCTCCTACCTGCTCCATGTCCGCGTTGACCAACACACGGTCGGCGGTCTGGCCCTGGCTGCTGTGCCTTGTCACGGAATGGCCTTAGTCGAACTGCGGATTCTCTGCCGAATACCGTGCAACACCGTACAGAACCCTGCCACAGGATCACAAGCCCGCTATTATCCTGCGAAATCGGTCGTGGTCGCCTTTCAAATTTTTTTCATCCAATAGGAAACCTTTGGCAGCCTCCTTGCGTCTAGCAACCAGATGAGGTGAGTTCTTATAGCCATGCGCACCTAAAAAATCCGCCTCTCAGCTCCACCGAGCCAACTATGACCCAGGCAAGGAACAAAAATAATCGTGAGCAACCGGATCGATACGGGCTCACGCCTTCACTGGGCTGAGGCGTTCGGCACCCGAGTAACCGAAATTGAGAGCCGGTACCCGCGCAGACTCCCTCCACTGTTGAGCGGTAATGCCCCAGACGAGCGTTACCGCCCCTACTTTGGTACAGGAGCGACACACGCGTGTCCCGAGTTTATCGGCCTGCGGACTTTGAGGCTTTTCTTCGAAAGCATTCCGATACCTCTCTGTCTTGACAATCCGAGCAAACAGACCGCGCTCAGATGGATCGCGGCTCGCGTGCAAACTCGCATAGCGACCGCCAGAGTCGAGACCAAAGAGCTTCCAACAGAGACAATTCCAATCGTTTCCGCACCACCTACCGCGACCGCAATCGGGAGTATTTGCTCCGCGAGTCGGAAGTTCAAACTCTCATCGAGCTAGGCAAATTTCGTGTCGTTCCGGCTGATGACCTCGCTCAGCTAGGTTACAGAGGCGACCGCTCGCGGATGGAGAGCGACGTTCAGCATCTCCGTCACCAAGGACTCATCGAGCAGCGCAGCATCGAAGGGCACGAGTCCTACTCGAAGCAAGTCCTTGCCCTTACGAAAGAAGGCCACAAGCTTCTTTTACGCCAGAATTTGATTCCTGATCGACAGGCGATCTATCACGGCTTCGTCAAACCCAAGGAGGCCCGCCACGACGCCGATCTCTACCGCCTTTATCACAAAGTTGCCAGAGAGATTGATGATGTGGGCGGCAAGGTCCGCCGCGTCGTCCTTGACTACGAACTCAAACAGGAGCTCTACAAGAAGCTGTCGCAGGTCGATCCGAATAAGAAGTTAGCCTACGAGCGAATCCGAGTCGCAAACGAATACGACCTCAAAGTTGTGAACGACAAGATTCCTGTCCCCGATCTTCGCATTGAGTATGAGGACGAGTGCAGAGAGCTCCGTCGCCTTGACCTCGAAATCGCCACGCGTGACTACCGCCCCCAGGAACTCGCCGAGAAGGCCAAAGCTGGATTCCAGTTGTTCGCTCGGCAACAAGACCATCCCAAACTGCGCCGCGTTCTTGACACGCAGGAAATCACCGCGAGGATTTTTGCCCTATGAATATCCCCCGCATGTACATCATCGCTCTCGGCGCGTTCGGCTACACCGATGACGAGGCCCGTTTCCTCTACCTTGTCGGCACACATTCTGGCTACTTCACTTGTCAGCAGTTTGTTCGCTTCATCCAAGGCAAGCCTGGAAAACGGAGCCAGTCCTTTGTCCGAAAGCTGCTCGAGAAAGGCCACGTCTCCGCGCGCTCCTGTCTGCGCAACGGCAAGGTCTACCATCTTTTCGCCCGCAACCTCTACGAAGCTATCGGCAAGGATAATATCCGCTTCCGTCGCAAACACTCGACCGAATACATCCGTACCCGGCTCGCCGCGCTCGATTTCATTCTCGGAAAGCTCGACTACAAGTTCTTCGAAACCGAGCAAGAGAAGGTTCGCCACTTCACCGAGCAGCTCGCAATCGGCAAGAAATATCTCCCGGTGAAGCGCTATGCCGGGGCCGTCCGGGAGAAATTTACCGACCGCTATTTCGTGGACAAGTTCCCGATGTTTCTTATCCCTAGCTCTTCTTCCCCTGTGGTTTCCTTCTCTTTCGTCGATCCCGGCCTTGGGAGTCTCGACAGTTTCCAGACGCACCTCCAGGCCTATTTCCCGCTCTTCTGCCAACTCTCGAATCTGAGATTTCACTACATCGCGACGCGAGAGACCTACCAAGAGCGTGCGAAGCAAGGGTTCCTGGGGCTCTTC
>Ga0137392_10002365_pt1 | contig 11324 bp, 6 predicted proteins | sample 15con2h34AmetaG_FD_101394 | JGI IMG/M metagenome (GOLD analysis project Ga0137392, IMG submission 101394) | Vadose zone soil microbial communities from Angelo Coast Range Reserve, California, USA - 15con2h3.4A metaG | ecosystem: Environmental > Terrestrial > Soil > Vadose zone > Saprolite... | reverse complement strand
GAAGCTTCAGGAGCATTGGCTAAGCCGCCGCAACTTGATCCGTGGAGCAGCGGGCACGGCGCTAGGAGCGGGTCTATTACGTCCAAAGTTGGCGTACGCCGACGATGAGGATGGCGACAGCGAACGCGCCGCATGCGTTGGTCCTAATCCGATTCCCGGGGGTGTCATGGGGATTGCGCCCTTCGGAATCTTCATCCACCATAATCCGCTAAATCCCGCCAAGGCACTGGCCGATATCAACGACCCATCTCAGATTACGGACTTCGACGGGTTCGTGGGACTGACGCACATCCGCGGTGGCGGGATGGGAACCGACGCCGCAACGGGCGCCATGACGCGACTGGCGTTCCAGGCCGATATGGGTTTCAGCCAAGGCAAATTCATCGGCACGGACGGCCAGCAACATCGAGGCACGTTCGCCTTTGTTTGACTTGACGTGTACACCGGTCCGGTTGGATCGGCCAGCGTGTTTCAACAGATTCACGACTACAACGTGCATGTTGACCGGGACGACGTATTCTGGATGATCCCGGTGAGGCACGATGCCGTCGTGGTGGACTTCGACGGCTCACGAGCCCGCTTGCGTGTGCGTGACCTAAGCGCCTTCGACGACCACGACCTTGCCAATTCCCTTACACAGGGGCTGGGGCTTCCTGCCAATCCAGCCGCCATGCCGCCCACTCCGGCCATCCCGGGGATGTTCCCGGTTCACGCGAAGGTTTCCTTCGACGTGGAATGGAACGGGGTTTTGGCGATGGCAGATATTGAAAACAAGACCCAAATGTTCAAAGGCAGTTTCCTAAGCACCGCAGCCACGATTAGTTGGTCCGCTGAGCAGCCTGGCTTTCGATTCGAATCGGACATGCCGCCAGACCCTAAAGCGAACTTGATTTCGGTGCTAGGACGGGAGCGAAACGGCGTTTTCTTCTCTTGATGCTTCCTTGCGCAGAGCGCGAGGGAACACGCAAAACCGAGATTTTGATCGCGCGCGGAATTTGATTTCCCGCTCGCCATCTCCCTCGGCTAAGCGAACCCCTGGGCCGATTGCTTCCGGTTTGCCCGTCATCCGACAACAACACTCCGTACTCAGGCACGCTCATCGGTAAGCCCTTGGTGACCAGGGAGGAGCTCTCGAGCCAGATTTGCAGGACGGATTGAGCATCAATTCGTAGAGCCTTCAAAACCGAGCACCAATCAGCGTGCCCGCCTAATCATGTACTTGCACGCCAGGGCCACTTCCGTCGAGCAGCATGACGGCCCGAAGCGTATTATCGGCCAGGCGGCGGGAAGGTTCTATTCAGGCGGAAGGGATACGGCGGGACGTGCTTGTTGGTGAGGACGTCCCGGCCCCGTTCGAACAGTCAAACAGCCCTCTAGGAACACGGATTCCGCTTTCTTCATTCAAGTCGCTGCGGCTGCTTCCTTGCCGTCACAACTGGTCTATGACAGGAGCCACTACTCGACTTTTATGCCGACGCTGGTGACAACGCGGTTCGGGCCACCAAACGGAGGCCAAACCACAGCGTGGATTTCCTTGCCTCTTTTGACCACCACGATGCGCAGGTTTACAACATCACCAGTGCTCGAGAGGAGCAGAATTGTCCCGGTACAATTGGGATTAACGTGATAAGTACCAGTGGCAGGGCTCCAGTCACTTATCGGGGTGCCATTGAGAATGATGGAGTCAAGCTGGGTCAGCTTACCGTTGCCGTCATAGTGAGTCATAGTCACGCCGCGGATCGGGATGGTAACGCCGGGTGCGGGGAGGATCACGCCTTCGACGGCGAATCCGTAATCGCCCCGCAGGGTTTGGTTCGAGCACGGTCCGTCGTCATCAGACTGGGCTCTGGCAGGCGCGCCCGACGCCAGTAAACCGCAAACGATCATCACCGGAGCCGCGATCATCGAAATTCTCGAAATTGATTTTCTTTGCATATGGAGACCTCCTTTTAGGTCGGGGCCGACAATACGGCTCAGCCGCTTGGGTTTCAATGGCCGCGGTGTGCTCTCTTTGTTCCCCATTCGTTCCCCAGTAAACATCCCAGAATCAGGAGAGTACCGCCAGATAACGAAGCCGATCGGGCACAGGAAAGGCGAGGTGTTATACTACGACCCTCCAAATGAGAGTCTCTTCGCCTCACCTGATCCGCTTCGGGCTCTTCGAGGTTGATACTCGGTCCGGCGAGTTGCACCGGCAAGGCTCCAAGGTCAATCTGCAGGAACAGCCGTTTCAGGCGCTCGTGCTGTTACTGGAGCGTCCCGGCGAGGTCGTGACGCGGGAAGAACTCAACAAAAGGCTGTGGCCGGAGGACACTTTCGTCGACTTCGAGCGCGGTCTGAACAAAGCCATCAACAAACTTCGCGCAGCTCTGAGGGACGACGCCGAGAAACCGTGTTTCATCGAGACCCTGCCCCAGCACGGATATCGCTTTATTGCTCCGCTTGAAGGCGCGTTGCCCTGGCCACCGCTGGACTCTGCAGATCAGGCTGCTCCGGCTGTCAATCAGGAGGCCGTAGACCTGATGGTCGAGAAGCCTGCCGCCGAAATTCCCGAGTCATCCGGGACGCGTGCTCAACGGCGAACGCTTTGGCTCGCCTTCCTTGCCTGCGCTTTTCTGGTTGTCTTTCTTGTTGGCTTCAACGCTGGCGGGCTGCGCCAGCGACTTTGGGGAAGCCCCGATCCAAGTGGCATTCGTTCACTCGCCGTCCTGCCGCTCGAAAATCTCTCGCACGATCCCGAGCAGGAATACTTCGCCGACGGCATGACCGAGGCGCTGACCACCGAATTGGCGCAGATCAGCGCGCTCAAGGTGATTTCGCATACCTCCGTAGTGCAATTCAAGGGAACAAAGAAATCGCTGCCGCAAATTGCCCAAGAGCTGGGTGTGGACGCCGTGGTGGAGGGCGCAGTACAGCGCTCGGGGGACAAAGTAGGGATCACAGTGCAGTTGATCCATGCGCCGTCCGACCGCCATCTATGGGCTAAATCGTATGAGCGCGGCCTGCGCGATGTCCTAGCGCTTCAACGCGAGGTTGCCCAGGCCATTACGGACGAAATCAAAGCGAAGCTGACGCCGCCAGAGAAGGCCCGCTTGGCGAGCGCTCGCCCCATCAACTCTGAAGCGTACGAAAACTATCTGAGGGGTCGCTTCTTATTGTCGACGCAAGGTGATGTCGAAGCGAGGAAAGGCATGGCCTACTTCCAACGGGCGATTCAAAAGGACCCGAACTATGCTTTGGCTTATGCGGGCCTAGCCGAGTCTTATATCACCTTGAGTCAGCCTTGGAACGGCGACCTGACTCCACAGGAGGCTCTCCCACAAGCGGAAGCGGCCGCCAGGAAGGCACTGGAAATTGACGATTCTCTCGGCGAGGCCCAATTGGCGCTGGCGCGCGTTAGCCTCTACCATTGGGACTGGCCAGCCGCCGAAGAGGAATACAGGAGGGCCCTGGAACTCAACCCAAATGATGCCATGGCCCACGGTTGGTATGGTGAATACCTGGAAGCAATGGCGCGAAACGAGGAAGCCATTGTAGAGTTGCGACAGGCAATAGCGCTCGATCCGTTGAACTCCAATCATGTAACGCACCTTGGCTCTGTCTTTTATCACGCGCGCCAATACGATCAGGGAATTCGAGAATTTCAGAAGGCACTGGGGCTGGAACCGGACATGATCTACGCGCATCAGGCTCTCGGCTGGGTCTATGAGCAAAAGAAGATGTACCGTGAGGCCATCGCCGAGCAGGAGAAGGGGGTGAACTTGACCAATAGAGATGCGTTCGCCGTGGCAAGTCTGGGGATGGTTCTAGGCGAATCGGGAAGAAAACGGGAAGCGAGAAAACTACTCGAAGAATTACAGGAGCGGTCGAAGCAGCGCTACATATCTCCCTGCCTTATCGCCCTTGTCCAGATAGGACTCGGCAACCGGGATCAGGCGATCGAGTCCTTGGAGCAGGGATACACCGACCGAGATCAGGGGATGATGTACCTGAAAGTGGACCCGCAAATGGATGATCTGCGCTCGGACCCGCGTTTCCAAGATTTGCTTCGACGTGTCGGCCTACCGCAATAGTTCCGGACAGGATTGCTTCAGGAATCGAGAAGCAGCATCACAACCGGCCTTTTGGCATGCAGGTGGAATCCACATGGCCCTATGACGGAAATGTGGCCGAGCGGATTGATCACGTGTAACGGCGCAGGGTAGACCGATGCGCCTCAATTCCTGGATCGTCGGCAAACCGGAAGTAATCCTCGGACTCGATTTGTTCCGTGGTCAGGTTGTCAACGCCCTTTTTTCTTGCGTCGGATTATCGAAAACTGACCCACCACCCGGGCCGTTACCTGATTGACCCAAAATAGTGTCCCGCGTATAGTCAAGTTACCAGTTCGCTGCAATGCATCCTCTGGTCGTCCGTTTCGGGGACGCGAACGCCTCAGGATGCGGGTTTTTGAAGGGCAGGGATGTTTCATTCACTGCTATTTTCCGGGTTCCGGCGCATCGTATTGGTGGTTTTTGCTTGTTTTCTATCGATTTCAAGCGCCCGGCTCTCCGCCCAAACTCCCGCATCGCCATCCCCCCCGCAGGATGCGCCTTCAAAGACGGATTCGGCAGCCACGCCTGCGCCAGCCCCGGCAGCGGGACAGAATGAGGAAGTCTCCAGCCACGATTCGCCGACCACGTTTAAGGTGCGCGTAAACCTGGTGCTGGTCCGCGTTGTCGTGCGCGACTCCAAGGGCAAGGTCGTGCCCAATCTCAAGAAGGAAGACTTTCAGCTTTACGACAACCGAAAATTGCAGACCATCTCCTCTTTTAACGTGGAGACGCCCGAGGCGCGCACGGCCTCGGCGATGGCCTCCACGGCGGCCGAGGGTTCCTCTTCGAGCGCGGACGTGGCCGGCGGCAGGGCCGTCGTTCTGCCGCAGCGATTTGTCTCCATGGTTTTTGACGACGTGCACCTCTCGATGGAAGATGCCACGTTCGTCCGCGATTCGGCGACGCGATTCTTTGGAGCTTTGGCGGCGAGCGATCGCGTTTCACTGAACACAACCTCCGGGCAGATGACCCAGGAGTTCACGGACAATCACGAGAGGCTCTCGAAAGCGCTGCTGGGAATCGTGCCGCATTCCCTGACGGCGCAGAATTTCCATGATTGTCCGGACGTCAGCTATTACCAGGCCGACCTGATCGTGAACAAGTTCGACGTGCAGGCGCTGGCCGTCGCCACTGACGAAGCGCTCCAGTGCGCTTTCAATGGGGACACCCGGATGACGGCTGCGGCGCAGAGCATGGCGCAAGGCGCGGCGAACCGCACGATCGCGCTAGGAGACAGCGAGACGGAATATGCATACAGGCATCTGGAGGACGTCGTAAGACGCCTGGCAAACATGCCCGGTCAGCGCGTGCTCGTTCTGGTTTCGCCGGGCTTTCTCAGCACGACTTTGCAGTCCGAAGCTTTCGACATGATCGATCGCGCGACTCGCGCCAACATCGTGATTAACACCATTGATGCGCGCGGCCTGTATACCCCGGACGTGATGGGAGACATCGCCGATCCACCGCGAGACGGCATTCGAACCGGCGGTTACAAAGCTTCTTATCGCGTCACGGCGCAATTCGCGCAACAGGAGGTTCTCGCCCAGCTGGCCGACGGCACGGGCGGCAAGTTCTTCCACAACCGCAACGACGTGGATGAAGCCATGCGCGAGGCGGGCGCGGCGCCGGCGTTTTCCTACTTACTGGGATTTTCTCCGCAAAACTTGAAAATCGATGGACGGTTTCACACTTTAAAGGTCGCGCTGGCGGGTAAGGAAAAATTCGAAATCCATGCGCGGCACGGCTACTTTGCGCCGAAGACGCTTAGCGACCCGGCCGAATCGGCAAAGCTGGAATTGCAGGAAGCCTTGTTTTCTCAGGAAGAAATCCGCGACCTGCCGGTGGAGCTGCAAACGCAATTCTTCCGGAAGGATGACGCGCAGGCGCGCCTGGCGGTGTTGTCGCGTTTTGACTTGAAGGGCATCCACTTCCGGAAACTGCTGGGACGCAACAACGATCAACTGACGATCCTTACCGGGATTTTTGACGAGAATGGAAATTTTGTCACCGGCCTTTCCAAAACCGTGGACATGAACTTGCTCGACGCCACCTACAGCCGGTTGAGCCGTTCGGGGTTCACTGTGAAAACCAGTTTTGACGTGAAGCCGGGCACCTACCTGGTGCGCCTGGTGGTACGCGACGCGGTGGGCGCGCAGATGGCGGCGCGCAACGGGGCAGTGGTCATTCCGTATTGAAGTCGGGAGATGGTGGTGGGGGCAAACATGAATAAGCTGACAAACTTCGGGCGAACCATTCGATGGGCCGCGTGGCTGGCTGCCGGAGCGATGTGCCTGGCTCCTGCTCCTTCGCGGGGGCAGGAGCAACCTGCTCCGCCACCGCCGTCGGCGGCTACTTCGGCGGAACTGCAATCGGGCGTCGTCATCAAGAAGGAATCCAAGCTGGTGCTGGTCGATTCAGTGGTGACGGACAAGAAGGGCAACTACATCCGCGACCTGAAACAGAGTGATTTCAAGGTGTTCGAAGACAACAAGGAGCAGGCGGTTTCCACTTTTTCTACTGGCGCCGATACCGCCATCCAGGCCAACGGGCAGCGCCGCTACCTGATTTTGTTTTTCGATAATTCGACGATGGCGGCTCCGGACCAAATTCAGGCGCGGAGCGCCGCAACCAAATTCATCGCCGCCAACGCCGGACCGGATCGATTGATGGCCGTCGTGGATTTTGGAGGCTCGCTCCGCATCGTGCAGAACTTCACGGCCAATGGGGAACTGCTCCGCGCGGCGGTGTCAGGAGTAAAGAATTCGTCGGTCGATCCAAACGCCCCCGCGGCGGGCGCGCCTGTCACGGTGGCGTCGGCGGGTTTGCCTTCTTTTGGCTCGTCACTTGGCAATGCCGAGGCGGATTTCGGCGCGCGCAGCATGCTGCTGGCGGTGCGCAGCCTGGCAAAAAATCTCCGCGCCATACCCGGCCGAAAAATGGTAGTGCTGTTTTCCGGCGGTTTCCCGCTGACCATCGAAAACCAATCGGAGCTGACCGCGACCATCGATGCTTGCAATAAGTCAAATGTGGCGGTCTACGCGCTGGATGCGCGCGGCCTCGTGGCGCCCACCCCAGGTGGAAGCGCAAGCCGGCGAACAAGGGCTGGGAAGAGCCGCGCTGCGGCAAATCATGCTCCGGCGCGAAAGACTTCGCCTCGTCCGCGCATTCTCCTCGCGGCCTTTCCGGCGATGGCCATTCCTGATCCGCAGAAACCGGGCGGTGGCGGCGGTCATGGCGGCGGTGGAACGGGAGGCGGCGGCACGGGCGGAGGCGGCGGTAGAGGCGGGACTGGTGGAGGTGGCGGTACCGGCGGCGGTGGCAAAGGCGGCTCCGGCGGCGGCACGGGCGGCGGTGGAGGTAAGGGCGGTTCCGGCGGTACAGGAGGAGGCGGCTCCCGCGGTGGCGGAAATACGGGCGTCAGTAATTTTAACAACTCGCCCTTCACTCAGCCGCGGAGCATTGTCCCGCCATTCCCGACTTCGGTTTCGACGAACCAGCAGATCCTGGCGGCGCTGGCGGAAGGAACGGGCGGCTTCACTATTTTCAACACCAACGACTTGCTGGGTGGACTTGAGCGCATCGGCCGGGAGCAAAACGAGTTCTATATCCTGGGCTACGTGCCCGGGGACACGCCGGAAGGAAGCTGCCACACCGTGAAAGTGAAGCTGAATCGTGGCGGATTCAACGTGCGCTCGCGCAGCGGCTATTGCAACACGCGAACCGCCAACGTGCTCGAAGGTAAACCCCTCGAAAAGCAGCTCGAATCGCGCGCCACCGGCACGCAGCCCGGCTCGATTCATGGCGCGTTGCAGGCGCCCTATTTCTACACCGCGCCGGAGACGGCGCGAGTCAACCTGACCATGGAAATTCCGGCGGATTCGTTTCAATTCAACAAGGAAAAGGGAAAGTATCACGCCAACCTGAACGTGCTGGGGATCGCCTACAAGCCGGACGGCACGATCGGAGCGCGCTTCAGCGATACCGTCAACTTGGACTTGGAGAAGGAGGAATGGAAACAGTTCACCAAGCTGCCGTATCACTACGAAAATCAGTTCGATGCCGCAGCGGGAGCGTACAAGCTGACGGTGGTCTTGAGCGCCGGCGGCGAGGCGTTTGGAAAATTTGAGTCTCCGCTGGCCATCGATCCCTATGACGGAAAACATTTCAGCCTGAGCGGCGTGGCGCTGACAAATTCCCCGCAGCGGCTGAACGACATTCCGACCAGCCTGGATGCGGCTTTGCTCGAAGATCGCACTCCCCTGGTCGTAAAGGGCGTGCAAATCGTTCCTTCCGGGAGCAATCGCTTCAAGCATACCGACAACGTGATTCTTTACGCGGAAATCTACGAGCCGCTGCTGACCTCGGCGAACCCGCCGATGGTGGGCATGGGGTACAGCATCTTCGACCGCACCGCCAACCAGAAAGTCTTTTCTACGGGCGCGCAGCCCACCGCCGATTTCATCCAGAAGGGGAATCAGGTGATTCCCGTGGGAATGAAAGTGAAAGTAGGTGATTTGAAACCGGGCTCGTACCGCCTGGTGATGCAGGCGGTCGACGCCGCGAAGAATCATGCGGATCGCATCATCGACTTTGACATCACCGAGTGACGGCTTTCCCACGGCCTTGAAAAATCAATGGGCGGCGTTTGGAGTGGGGGAGCTTGCTCCCGCTTTTCCGGCGACCGAGACGTTGTGTGTGCGGCAAGCGTCCGCGCCGGTAAGAAAAGCGGCGGCTAGCCGCCGCACTCCACACCCGCGCCTAAGTCCTTTCCTGAGCGTACTTTCGGCCTTGGTAAGGATTCGACACGGCCTCCGGCATTCAGCAACTTCTTCCGCGGGCAAGGGTTATTCTATTCGTGACCAGTAATTCGCCCAACGTGCTGACCCGCAGGAGAGTGTTATGAGGCTGCAAGAGCGCCCTGCCTCGCCCCATTTTCAACGAGTCCCGGCGATTTGCGCGACGCCGAGCTCAATCCTCGCCGTCGTCCTTTCTTTCGCTTGCATCTTGCCGCTGACCGTCGATTTGCCTGCCAGCGCCGCCATTCCCGCAGCGGCGAAGTACAAGAAGCCGAAAGCGGATCCTGCCCTCAAAGGGCTGCCGATTACGGAACTCAGCGCCGACGAAGCCATCCTGCATGCGTTGAACCGCCTGGCGTACGGCCCGCGTCCGGGCGACCTCGAGCGCGTCCGCCAGATGGGTCTGGCAAAGTGGATTGAGCAGCAACTGAATCCCAATTCCATTGATGACCGCCCGCTCGATGCGCGTCTCGCGGACTATCCGACGCTCCGCATGTCCACCGCGAAATTGATCGATGAATATCCGCAACCCAAGCAAGCGGAAAAGCAGGCTGAGAAACAACTTCAGGCGCAAGCGCGGCAGGAGCAACGGCGCTCCGACGCGGCCGCCGCGGTCGTTGAAAAAGACATGCGCAATGCGCCAGGGCAGCCCGCTAATTCGGAAGTTCCGGCGGCCATTCCCGTTTCCGCGCCGGACAATCCGGACGCGCCAGCTCCGATGAAACAACAGGCGCCGGGCAGGCGCGACGTTCTCGGCGGAGGCGATCCGAACAACGTTCCGCGCGCGATTGCCGACGACAGCAAGCGGCCGCAGCGCGTGGTGGCGGAACTAAGCATGTCCAAGGTGACGCGGGCGATCTACAGCGAGCGGCAACTCCAGCAAGTGATGGACGATTTCTGGTTTAACCACTTCAACATTTTCGCGGGCAAGGGCGAAGACCGCTACTACCTCACTTCGTATGAACGCGACGTGATTCAGCCGCGCGCCTTCGGGAAATTCAAGGATTTGGTGACCGCGACTGCGAAAAGCCCGGCGATGCTTTTTTATTTGGACAATTTTCTGAGCGCCGATCCGCGCGCCGCTGAGCGCCAGGCCATGCAGCGCGCCATGCGCCAGCAGCAGAGACGCCGCGGGGGATTCGGCTGGCCGCCGCGTCCGGCGGCCAACCCGCAGCAAGCGAAGAAGAACGAGCGCGGGCTGAATGAAAATTACGGCCGCGAGCTGATGGAATTGCACACGCTCGGCGTGGATGGCGGGTATACGCAGAAGGACGTCACGGAAGTGGCGCGCTGCTTCACGGGCTGGACGATTGACAAGCCGCGACAGTATGCGGATTTCAAATTCGACGACCGGCTGCACGATCCCGACCCGAAAATCGTGCTGGGCAAAAAAATCCACGCGGGCGGGATGAAGGACGGCGAGCAAGTAATCGATTTGCTCGTGCATCATCCGAGCACTGCGAGATTTGTTTCCACGAAACTGGCGCGCCGCTTTGTTTCGGACAATCCACCGCCCGCGTTGGTCAGCCGCATGGCCCAGACGTTTCAATCGAGCGACGGCGACATCCGCGCCGTGCTGAAGACAATGATCTGGTCGCCGGAATTCTGGTCGCGCGAATCGTACCGCGCCAAGATCAAGACGCCCTTTGAACTGGTGGTTTCCGCGGTGCGCGCGCTGGGCACCGACGTGGACACGCCGATGCCCCTGGTGCAGTGGGTCGGGCGAATTGGCGAGCCGCTGTACCAGTGCCAGCCGCCTACGGGTTATTCGGACAAAGCCGACGCGTGGGTGAACACCGGCGCGTTGTTGAACCGGATGAACTATTCCCTAGCCCTCGCGGGAAACAAAATGCGCGGGGCGCGCAGCGATGTGCCTTCACTGCTCGGCGTGGATTCGTCCGCCGACCCGAAAACGGCGCTGGACCGCGCCGTGCAGGTGTTCCTCGGCGGTCAGGCGGGACCGACCACCGTGGAGACGCTCGAGAAACAGCTCGATAATCCACAGGTTTTGCAGGCCAAGCTGGATGATCCGCGCAAGCAGGTGGATCTCGGCGTAGTTGCCGGGCTGGTGCTGGGCGCGCCGGAATTTCAGCGCCGCTGATTTGGAGTGCGGGAGCTTACTCCCGCTTTTCCGGCGGCAGGGCGTTTGTGGGTGCGGCAAGAGGTTGCGGTAGTAAGAAAAGCGGCGGCAAGACGCCGCACTCCATGGGGCAAGTGAGGTCGCGATGAGCTACAAATGCTGTGAAGGCGTGCGCGGTCTGAAATTTTCGCGGCGTTATTTTTTGAAACAAGGCGGCGTGGCCATGGTCGGCTTGAGCGCGATGCCGGCGTTCTTGCAGCGCGCCGTGGCTGCGACGCCGATGCCGAACAAGAAGCAGCTCGTCGTGTTGTTTCAGCGCGGGGCGGCCGACGGCTTGAATATCGCCGTGCCCTT
>Ga0137392_10002362_pt1 | contig 11326 bp, 8 predicted proteins | sample 15con2h34AmetaG_FD_101394 | JGI IMG/M metagenome (GOLD analysis project Ga0137392, IMG submission 101394) | Vadose zone soil microbial communities from Angelo Coast Range Reserve, California, USA - 15con2h3.4A metaG | ecosystem: Environmental > Terrestrial > Soil > Vadose zone > Saprolite... | reverse complement strand
CTCATGCTCGCCGCGTGCCGCGCCAAAAAAACAGGGGCCTGCCATGCCTGATCGCCGCTATCGCGTCCTCGCCGTCGCCACCCATCCCGTCCAGTACATGACGCCGCTTTTCCGCCGCATGGCCGCGCATCCTGCGCTTGATTTCCAGGTGGCCTATTGCACTCTTCGCGGCGCGGAAGCCGGCCACGACCCGGAATTTGGCGCCAGCATTCAATGGGATGTGCCCGTTCTTGACGGCCACTCCTGGACGCACGTCCCCAATCGCGGCTCCGGCGCGGAATCCTTCGTCGGCTTCTACAATCCGGCGCTGTGGAAGCTCATTCGCGGCGGAAACTTTGATGCCGTGCTCTGCTTCATCGGCTACGTCCGCGCCACCTTTTGGATCGCCTGCCTGGCCTCGAAATTCTCGAAAGCGGCGTTCATTTTCGGGGCCGACGCCACTTCGCTCACCCCGCGCGACGGGCGCAACTGGAAAATCCCCATCAAGAAATTTTTCTGGCCGCGCTTGTTCCGCCTGGCCGACCAAGTGATCGTCCCCTCTTCCGACGGCCGCGATTTCATGTGCTCCCTGGGAATTCCGCAGGACCGTGTTTCCCTGACCGGCGACTGCGTGGACAACGACTGGTGGATGGCGCAATCCCAGCAAGTCGATCGCGCCGCCGTCCGCGCCTCGTGGGGCGTTTCCCCGGACGCCGCCGTCATTGTTTTCTCCGCCAAACTCCAGCAGTGGAAGCGCCCGCTCGATCTTCTTCGCGCCTTTGCGAAAGCCGGTCTTCCCAACGCGCACCTTCTTTTCGCCGGCTCCGGCCCTCTTCTCCCTCAACTGCAGTCCGAAGCCGCCAGCCTCGGCGTGGCTTCGCGCGTCCGTTTCCTCGGTTTTGTCAACCAGTCGCAGCTCCCCGCCGTCTACACCGCCGCCGACTTGTTGATTCTGCCCTCGGAGTTTGAGCCCTTCGGCCTGGTCGTCAACGAGGCCATGTGTTGCGGCTGCACCGCCGCGGCCAGCGATCGCTGCGGAGCCGCGCGCGACCTCGTCGCTCCCGTCTCTCCCGAGTTGGTTTTCCGCTGCGGCGACATTGACGCCCTTGCTGAATTGCTGAAAAACACAACTTCCGATCCCGCTCGCCTCCGTTCTCTCGGACGCGCGGGCCTTGCCTATGTGCAGACCTGGTCGCCGGAGCGAAATATCGCCGCGGCCGTCGAAGCCATTCGCATGGCCACCACGCGCCTTCAGCGAAACTCCGTCACCGCGGCTTCTGATTCCGCTGCCCCCGCGTCCCAGAAATCTCCGGAATGAAGCTGCTCCTGTATTCTCATTTCTTCGCGCCCAGTGTCGGCGGTGTCGAAACGATTGTTCTTTCTCTTGCCCGCGGCCTTGCTGCACTCCGCGATTCGAACGGCGCTCCGCAATTTGAAATCACCCTGGTCACGCAAACTCCGGCAGCGAACTACGGCGACACCGCGCAACCATTTCGCGTGATCCGCAAGCCAAATTTCACGCAGCTTTGGCGGCTCGTCCGCAGGTCCGATGTGGTCCACGTTGCCGGGCCTGCCCTTGCTCCGCTCTTCCTCGCCTGGCTTTCGCGCAAGCCCTTCGTCATCGAACACCACGGCTACCCGGCCACCTGCCCGAATGGCCTCCTGTTTCAGCACCCTTCCGAAAACGTCTGTCCGGGCCATTTTCTGGCCGGCCATTATCGCGAATGCCTGAAGTGCAACGCGCAGGCCGAAGGTCCATCAAAAAGTTTTTGGCTTCTGCTCTCGGCGTTTCTGCGTCATGCACTGTCCCGACGTGCCGCCGCCAACATCGCTCCGAGCGGCCACGTTGCCTCGCGCCAGTCTCTCCCCCGAACAACCACGATCCTTCACGGCATCGAAGATCCGTGTGCGGAAATAGACACGCTCCAAGCCACTCAACCGCTCCACCGAAGAAATTTCGCCTTCTTGGGCCGGCTCGTCACGGAGAAAGGTTTGTCCGTACTCCTGGAAGCTACGTGTCTTCTCCGAGCGGAGGGCCGCAACTTCGAAGTCGTGCTCATCGGCGATGGCCCCGACCGGCCCCGTCTCGAAAAAGAAATCGCCGCCCTTGGCCTTGCGAGCAGCGTTCGCATCACGGGATTCCTTTCCGGCGCGAACTTGGACCAGGCTCTCCGCGATGTCGGTGCCATCGTCATCCCCACCACCATGGAGGAGACCGCGGGCCTTGCCGCCATGGAGCAAATGGTTCGCGGACGGCCGGTCATTGCTTCCGCGGTCGGTGGTCTGGGGGAACTCGTGCGCGACGCCGGCCTGCTCTTTTCGCCCGGAGACGCACAGGCTCTTGCGGACGCGATGAAGCGCATTCTCGACGAACCCGGCCTCGCCGCGTCTCTGGGTGCCACCGGGCGCCAGCGTATACTTCTATCGTTCTCCTACAGGGTTATGATAGATGCTCACGCGCGCCTCTATCGCGAGGTCAGCGCCGCGACGAACTCTTGATGCTGCACACCAACACCGTCCGCCGCCCAGAGGATTTCGCTCGCGAACGTGTCCCTGCGCGTCCCGAATCTCGGCTCCGCGAACATCTCCTCCGCTTTTCCCATGGCTGCCAGTTGGCTCGTAAGTCCCGGGCCCTGGCCATGCGGCTGGCCTCCGGTGCTATCATTCCTGACCCGCTCCTGCGTGGCAATCGCATTTTTACCTTCGAGCCAGCCTCATGAGAGTCCCCGTGCTAACCGGTCTCGGGAATATGCGTCGCAGCCCGCTCGTCATCCTGGGCTTCCTCATTATTTTTGTCGTCGCCTCCTATAAATCCGCAAACTACGTGATTGCCGGCGACATGAACGGTCTTGCCTTCATTGGGTTAGCGTTTGCCGGTTGCGCTTGCATCGTCGCCATGCTCAATAGCTGGCGCAACGGCCTCTATTTCTTCTTGACCTGGCTCTTGTTCGAAGATTTTGCTCGGAAATTTCTCGGCAATAACATGGCCATCTATTTCGCCAAGGACGCTTTGGCCGCGGTCGTTTATCTCTCCTTTTTCCTGGCCTACCGGCGAAAAGAAGTCACCTCGTTCCGGCCGCCCTTCCTGGTGCCGGTTCTTCTTTTGTTCTGGTTTGGCGTGATGCAAGTCTTTAATCCCGCGTCTACCCACTTGATGTACGGCGTTATGGGCGTGAAGCTCTTTTTCTACTACGTTCCATTGCTTTTTGTGGGATACGCATTGCTCAACTCCGAGGCCGAATTACGCCGCTTCTTCTTTGTCAACATGATTCTCGGATTGATTATTGTTTCCCTCGGGATAGCGCAGGCCATCATCGGTCATACGTTCTTGAATCCTGCCATCCTTGCCGATGATATTCGAGACTTGAGCAGCCTCTACCGCGTCTCGCCAATCTCCGGGCTGACCATGTACCGTCCCACTTCGGTGTTCGTGAGCACCGGCCGTTTCGGCAATTTTCTGCTGGTCTGTTGGCTCCTCGTCTTTGGTTTTACCGGCTACCTGCTCCTTCGCCACAAACGCGGCAGGGCTCTTGCCTTCATTGCTCTCGCCGTAACCGTTGCGGGGCTCGCGCTCTGCTCATCGCGAGGGGTTGTTCTCTGGAGCACCGGCAGCGCCGTTGTCGGTGTCTTGGCATTTGTCTGGGGCGCTCCCTGGCGCCAGCGTGAAGTAATTCGCGTCTTGCGCGCAGCTCAGCGCACCGCTCTTGGCATCGCTCTGGCTCTCGGGCTGCTGTTTTTTGTTTTTCCCGAGGCCTTGCTCTCGCGCGTTGCCTTTTACACCGAGACTCTTACTCCCGGCAGCAGCGCCAGCGAACTGCAAACCCGCACTTGGGATTACCCGCTGACGAATTTCCTCGGCGCCTTCGGCTACGACCGTTGGCCTTACGGCTACGGCATCGGCACGACTTCCCTCGGCACGCAGTACGTCGCGCGTTTCTTCAAGGCCAAGCCTCCGGTCGTCGGCGTGGAGAGCGGCTTCGGCACTCTCGTCGTCGAGATGGGCATCGGCGGCTTAATCCTCTGGTTGGTCATGAGTTTCGCGATCCTGTTCTCGGCATGGCACGTCGTGAAGCGGCTCAGAGGCTCGCCCTGGTTCCCCCTGGCATTTGTCATCTTCTGGTACGCCGGACTTCTCCTTGTTCCTATGACCTTTGCCGGAATTGCAACCTATGAGGATTTCGTGCTGAACGCATATTTCTGGCTGCTCCTTGGCGTATTGTTCCGTTTGCCGACTCTTGCTGTTTCTTCCCAGTACGCCGCCGCGGCGGAGCTTCCCCCAATGTACAGCCCCCGGATGCGCTGACTTGCGCCTCGCCGTCGTCTCGCCCTTTGTGGACCGCCGCCATGGCACGGAGCGCGCGCTTGCCGAACTGCTCGAGCGCCTCGCCCGCGATGAGCATTGTGAAATTCATCTCTACGCCCAGCGCGTCGAGGGCCTCGCGCTTGCTCAACCGTTTGCTCAACCAGGAGTTACCCGCTCGCAAGACCTCGGCGCCATCATCTGGCACAAAGTGCCTTCCATTCCCGGCCCTCACCTCCTGCAATTTATCGCCTGGCTTTTCCTGAATTCCTTCTGCCGCGCTTGGGATGGCTTAGTCCATGGACTTCAGTTCGACCTTGTTCTTTCTCCCGGAATCAACTGCCTGGACGCCGACGTCATCCTCGTCCACGCGCTCTTCCATCGTCTCCAGGAGCTGGCGCGCGAGGAGAAGCGCACTTCGCCAAGCCCCGGCTTTCTTCGCCAACTCCATCGCCGCGCCTACTACTCCCTTCTTGCGGCATGGGAGCGCCACGTCTATTCGGACCCCAAAGTCTCGCTCGCCGCCGTCTCCCAGCGCACCGCCACGCTGCTCCGCGATTATTTCCACCGGCAGGATGTTCCCGTCATTCCCAATGGCGTTGACACGGAACGGTTTTCACCTTCTGCGCGGCTCGCCCAGCGCTCTGAAGCACGCCTCCGCCGTAATTTTCAGGAATCTGATTTCGTGTTGCTTTTGATCGGTAACGATTGGCGTGTCAAAGGGCTTGACACCGTTCTCCGCGCCGTGGCCGCTCTTCGCGATTTGCCGATTCTCGTGATCGCAGCCGGGGACGATTCTCCGGATTCTTTCCGTGAAACGGCAGAATCCCTTGGAATTTTAGACCGCTGCCGTTTTGAGCCGTCTCGCGAGGACGTTCTCGATTTCTATGCCGCCGCTGATCTGTACGCCAGCCCGAGCCTTGAGGATTCCTTCGGCATGCCCGTCGCCGAAGCCATGGCTTGCGGCCTGCCGGTTATAACCTCCGTTCTTGCGGGCATATCTTCCCTTCTACACGACGGGGCGGATAGCTTCGTTCTCAGCGACCCGCACGACTCCAAGACGCTCGCTGGTCTGGTCCGCATGCTATGCGAAGATTCAGAACTCCGGTCTCGCATGACAAAGGCCGCAGCGAATGTCTCGCTGGGGTGGACTTGGGACCGCAACGCCGCAGCCGTCATTCAGCTTCTCCAGAAAACTGCTATAGGAAAATGAATCGGCAATTCGCGTTCCGCATTGCTTTCATTTGCCCTTGCTGCGCCTTGACGCGGCCTTGACTCGAATCGGAACTTGCGGTTTCATTAGCGCTGTGCGGCCTTTTCTATCGAGTCTCCTTCGTCGTCTCGGCACCGCGCTTACTGCATCCTGTCATTTGGGCAACCCTGTTCAAGTTGGATGGAAACGCGCCTTCGGCAAACCCTCCGATTTGTTAACCGTTGTTGATCGCGTCTCAGGTGTTCGCTGTCTTTGCACTTTGAATTCGCACCATATCTTTAGCGACATATGGTATTCACACGCCTATGACGTCCCGGGCGTTCCTATCCGCGCAGGAGATGTGGTCGTCGATATCGGTGCAAATCAGGGCTTTTTCACCTGTTACGCAGCTTTCAGAGGCGCTCGAGTCTTGGCATTCGAGCCTGTTCCCGAATTGTGCCAACGCTTGCGCGAGAATGTGGATCGCAATGGCTTCACGGGTCGTGTCACGATTCAACAATGCGCCATCGGGGCATCTCCTGGATTGGTAAACCTCTTTGTCTCATCCTACCTTGGCGGTGCACAAAGCACGACTGTCCCGGAATTTGTGCGCGGCGCGGGCGTGCCTGTCATTCAAGAAATCCTCGTTGAATGCAAAACGCTTTCCCAGATCCTCGAAGAATTTTCACTGCAGAGCGTTCGTCTTTGCAAGCTGGACGTCGAAGGGGCCGAGTTGGCTATTCTCAAAACACTTTCCCCCGCCGACCTCGCTCACATTCAGTCCTTTGCGCTTGAGTACCATGAAGAGGCCTACGACCTGCACTCTCTTCTTCGTCTCGTTCTGGACTGGCGAACACATCACGTCAGCTTTATCGAGGAGCGTCCTTACATCGGTAACATCATGCGGCTTGCGGCAAGTTCCGCCCTTCTGACTTCTTAGTCTCATCCAAAACGGTCTAACCCTGTACCTCGTTTTCGCCCATCGTGGCAGGCTGGTCAGTGGCTTGCCATGTGACCCTGAACAGCTTTGCGCGTCGCTTCCAGCGTGAACGTGAGCGTTTCCTTTGGAATATCCGTCACAAACGGCTTAACCACCCACCCAAGCCCCATGGGAATGTCTCGCGTCAGCGAAGCCACCTCGCTCTGCACGTAAACGCCGCCGTCACGCTCCTCCATCCGCCACCACGTTTCCATCCGCCACAGAAAGCCGCCATCATCGCCGGGAGTCTTTTCGCGTTCGTCCTTTTTCCCGGCGTTTTCCACTTCCGCAATCCGCACCGCCGAGCTGCGGCTGTGCGCCCTTCCCGGTGCATCGTGGAAGTATTGCACATCATGCTCGGTGTTCAGCACCACGGTGATCACCTTGTGCCGCCGAAACCGCAGGAACACCCGGAAATGGTCGCCCTCCCGCGATTCCATCTTCGACCGCTCAACATCCGGCGCGTAATACGCGGAGTGCCGGTCATAGTCCTCCAGCACGCCCAGCACGTCTTCCAGTTTCGCTCCCGGAACAAACACCACCCCGGTCCAATGATGAATCATCCCCCCCGGACACGCCATCGGCTTGTCGTTTTCGAGAATTTCCAGCTTCTGCATCCGCACTTCGCCGCGTTTCAGCCCCGCGTAGCCCTCCGCGCGTTGCCCCTCGGAGAGTCCGTCGACCCACAAAAGTGCCGTACCACGTTTCAACTCGGCGCCATTGCGCGCTTCCACCAGTCTTACGTATCGTTCAAACGCAAGCTGGGTCTCCGTTTTTAGTTTTGGCAGCGCCGGTTCGGCTGCCTGCGCGGCGGGCACGAGGATCCTGGCCAGCGGCAGCGCGGCCAGCACCATCACTGCGGCTCGTGTGACGATGTTGTTTCTGGCCTTCACGTGTCGCGCCAACCTTTCATCTGCGACTGACGATCCCATTCTTAACCCACTCATTGGTAAGCCGCTTACAAGAATATCCCAGCACCCGGCTACTCTAGGATGCAAGGCCAATACCTTTGCCTGCAAAAGAAAAGGAGGGCCTCGTGAAGGCCCTCCGTCGTGCGCTCTGGTCTGAACTGCTGAGGGAAGCAACAAAAAAATCAGGCGGGTTGGGAAGCTCGCACACGGCCCCTTGCGGAGCCGCTGTCCCCGCGCGGCCCCCAACCCGTTCTTAGGAGACTACGCACCTGCATTGCACCTCACAATGGGTCACCAGAGCCACTCGGCGGGGTACCCTGGTAGTAGTACAAGACGCCCTTCTTTTCCACTGATCGACGATTCCTCTAGAAAACTAAGTCCTTCCATTACAATAAGATGCACTTAGAACACGACTCTAGTTCCAAGTCCACTTTCCAGAATAGTACTACTCCCCATCCGTCTCCATCCCAGCTACCTCCCCTCGCCCCCAAAAAGAAAGATGCCTGGCCAAATCAGGAAATTTGCGAAAGGTCGCGCCTGCCCGCTCCCTCGCCTGCTCTCCGTGAGCGTAGCCCACATCCGCATTTCAGGTAGACGGCGCGGCGCGCTTTTAGTTCAACGTTTCGACGTGTCTTCAACTCACAATGCTTGTCGCGATCTCAGACCCTGCCGCGTACTGCTGCAGCAAAGCTCTCAGTCTCTGCGACCAGCGGTCGACGTTCTCCGCCCCGCCGAAAGAAACAATCACGGCGAGCACCTCTTTGGTCGCCGCTGTCACCATCGTTCGCTCCGAATCGCTCGTCGCGCTGCCGTGCGGCCCGGCGGTATCGGCGAACAATGGCAAGTCTTCCAGGTTCAAATCGTACTTGCCTATCCCTTTGTACGTTTCGCCGGCGACTCCCGCGCGAAACACAATTTCGCCAACGACATGCCCGAGGTCATACAGCCCCACCGGCAGCCGGCTTTCCACGGACACGAGATTGATCGTGTCCACCACGGCGTTGATTTGCGGCAAGCCTTTTCCCGCCACCACCCGCCGCAACAGCGCTTCCGCCGAGCCCCGGTATCTAGCCGGATCCTTTCCCAGCGCCTTGTACGCTTTGCGCGTCGCTTCCACTTGCGGCGACTCCAGCACGCCCCGCGGGAAAGGCAATTTCTGGATTTCCGCCTCTCGCGATTTCATTTCCTGGAGCAAACCGTCAGGGGTCGCTCCCGCTTCCACGCGCGCCGCCACGCATCCCAGTGCCGTTCGCGGGCACTTCGCTTTCAATTTTGCTTCGATTGTTACTTTAACCATGATCTCAGCGCACCGCCGGCTTCAGCCGCGCCGAAAAGTGCCGCAAGAATTTCGCCTGCTGCGTTATTTCGTAGCCGCGGATCTGCTCGCGCCTTCGCCAAACGTCCAGAATCACTTCTACGACGTATTCGATGTGGCTCTGCGTGTACGCCCGCCGCGGAATCGCCAGCCGCACCAGGTCCATTTTCGCGTGCTCGCCGAACATCAGCGTTCCAATCTCCACCGAGCGGATTCCGCCTTCCAGGTAAAGCTCGTTCGCCAGCGCCACGCCCGGAAACTGCGCTGGCGGAACATGCGGCAGGAACGCGCGCGCATCAATATATATGGCATGTCCGCCCGGCGGCTGCACGATGGGCACGCCTTCGCCGGCAATGTGATTGCCGAGAAACGCCGTCGAGGCGATGCGGTATTCCAGATACTCTTCCTCCAGCGCCTCGTTCAATCCCACGGCTATCGCTTCGAGGTCGCGTCCCGCGAGTCCGCCGTAGGTCGGAAATCCCTCGGTCAAAATCAATAAATCCTTCTCTTGCTGCGCCAGCGTATCGTCGTTTGTGCAGAGGAATCCGCCGATGTTGGCCATGCCGTCTTTTTTCGCGGACATGGTGCAGCCGTCGGCATTCGAAAACATTTCCCGCGCGATCTCCCGCGGCGTTTTCGTGGCGTAGCTGGGCTCGCGCAACTTGATGAAGTAAGCATTTTCCGCGAAGCGGCACGCATCGATGTACAGCGGAACTCCGTGCTTCTTGCAGATGGATTTCACCGCGCGCATATTTTCCATGGAAACTGGCTGGCCGCCTCCAGAATTATTCGTCACCGTCAGCATCACCAGCGGAATTTTCCCCGCGCCCTCGCGCTCGAACGTCTCGGCCAAGCGTGCCACGTCCATGTTCCCTTTGAACGGATGCACTCGCGCAGGCTCCTGCGCTTCCGGAATGGGCAAATCCAGCGCCTGCGCGCCCACGAATTCGCAGTTCGCGCGCGTGGTGTCGAAATGCGTGTTATTCGGAACCACGTCGCCCTTTTTGCACATGACGCTGAACAAAATGCGCTCCGCGGCACGGCCCTGGTGCGTGGGAATCACGTGCTGGAAACCGAAAATGTTTTTCACCGAATCGCGAAATCGCGTGAAGCTCGGCGAACCCGCGTACGATTCGTCGCCGCGCATCATCGCCGCCCACTGCTCGGTGGACATCGCCGCCGTGCCTGAATCCGTCAGCAAATCAATCAGGATCGCGTCGGAAGGCACGAGAAAAAGATTGTAGCCCGCCGCCTCCATCAGTTTCCGGCGTTCCTCCCGCGTGGTGCGGCGAATCGCCTCAATGCTCTTGATTCGAAAAGGCTCGATGATGGTCTTGACCGGCATGCTTTTCAGCGCTCTCCCCCGGACACACTACCACACCGCCTGATTTCTCGGCGGGGACATCGTTCGCTGGAAGGGAAGTTGAACAGAAGTCAAATTACGAGGTTCGGCCACTGCGTTTGATCCGCCACCCGTGATAAACTTTAGGAATTGCAGGCCCGTAGCTCAGTTGGTTAGAGCGCTACCTTGACACGGTAGAGGTCTGGGGTTCGAGTCCCCACGGGCCTACCATTCCCTCACTGTGGTGATGCGTGCAGGCCGAATTCGCGGTGCGCCGTATTCAGCGCGGTTTTTACGGATTTTTCGTCGATTACGAAAGAGATGTTGCTTTCCGAAGAACCCTGGGCGATGGCGATCAGGTTCACGTTCTCGCGGCCAAGCGCGTTGAAGGTGCGGCCGGCGATCCCTGGCGTGCCGCGCATGTTCTCTCCGACGACGGCCACGATGGCGATATTCGAATCCACGGTGATGTGTTCAACCTTATGGTGCGCCAGGTCTTGCGCAAACTCCTTGCGCAGCGCTTCCACGGTGCGCTGAGCGTCCACGGTGGAAACGATGAAGCAGATATCGTTTTGCGAGGACGACTGCGAAATCAGCAGGACGTTCGCGCGCACTTCGGCGGTGGTCGAAAACGTCCGCCCCACCACGTCGGGCAATCCCACAATTCCCGGGCCGCCTACGCTGATTAAAGTTACGTCGCGAATCGCCGTCAGCGCCTTTACGCCGCCGCCGATGCTGCGGCCTTCCGGGGTGATCTTCGTGCCCGGGCGCTCGGGCGCAAAACTGTTGCGAATCCACACGGGAATCGCCGCCTGCACCACCGGGTTCAGCGTTTTCGGATGCAGCACCTTCGCGCCGAAGTAAGCCAGCTCCGCGGCTTCGCGGTAAGAGATCACCGGAATGGTGCGCGCCTCGGGAACCAGCCGCGGGTCCGCCGTCAGCACGCCGTCGACGTCGGTCCAGATGATGACTTCATCCGCGTCCATCGCCGCACCGAGGATTGTCGCCGAATAGTCGGAGCCGCCACGTCCCAGCGTGGTCAGTTGCCCTTCCGGCGTGGCGCCGATGAAACCCGTCACGACCGGCGCGATTCCTTTCTCCAATAGCGGCCGCAAGCGCGCTTGCGATTTCGCGCGCGTCAATTCCATCTGCGGTTCCGCGCCGCCGTGAAACGCGTCCGTCACGATCAACTCCGTCGCTTCGATGGCCTCGCTCGCCTGCCCCGATTCCCGGACTGCCGCCGCCACCAGCGGTGCGGAGAGCCTTTCCCCCAGGCTCGAAATCGCGTCCAAGGCGCGCGGCGTGAGT
>Ga0137392_10002357_pt1 | contig 11333 bp, 9 predicted proteins | sample 15con2h34AmetaG_FD_101394 | JGI IMG/M metagenome (GOLD analysis project Ga0137392, IMG submission 101394) | Vadose zone soil microbial communities from Angelo Coast Range Reserve, California, USA - 15con2h3.4A metaG | ecosystem: Environmental > Terrestrial > Soil > Vadose zone > Saprolite... | reverse complement strand
CTCGTCGGCGGTGCCCGCATCTCGACCTGCGCGGCGCTGATGGTGCTGATGACCGTGCTCGTCTATGGCGGCCTGTTTGCGTTCCTGCGCTTCGGCCGCTGGGGAATGCGCATGCGGGCGGCCGGGCAGAATCCGCTCCTGGCCGCGCAACGCGGCGTCAATCTGCACGCCGTCTATGCGCTGGCCTGGGGCCTTTCGACCTTGACCGGATCGCTCGCCGGCATGCTGATCGCGCTCGATTCCGGCCTCGACCAGACCATGGTGGTGATCGGGCTCAAGGCCTTCGCGCCGGCCCTGGTCGGCGGCCTCGACAGCCTGCTCGGCGCGCTCATCGGCGCCGGCATCGTCGCCGGCGCCGAGGTGCTGGCGATCCACTATATCGATCCGCTCCTCTCCGACGTGGTGCCGTTCCTGGTGCTCATCGCCATGCTGGTCGTCCGGCCCTGGGGCCTGTTCGGCACGCGCGAGGAGCTCGACCGTGTCTAGGCCGCCGCGACGGAGCGGCTATTTCCGCACCAGCTACGCGCAGGAGCTCGCGCTCATCGGCACCCGGCTCGAGCGCGTCAGCCTCGCCCTGCTCGCCGTCGCGCTGATCGCCTTCCCGCTCGTCGCCTCGCCGTTCGCGCTCGATCTTGCCTGCCAGGTTTTTCTCGCCTCGGTCGGCGCGCTTTCGCTGATGCTGCTCACCGGCTATGCCGGCCAGATCTCGCTCGGCCATGCCGGGCTGATCGCGGCCGGCGCGTTCACGGTCGGCATCCTGTTCCGGGAGGCGAACGCGCCGTTCTGGATCACGCTGCCGGCCGCGGCGCTGATCGGCGCGCTGCTCGGGATCGTCTTCGGATTGCCGTCGCTGCGGCTGCGCGGGCTCTATCTCGCGGTTAGCACGCTCGCGCTGCACTTCGTCGTGGTCTATGTCGGCGGCGAATACGAGGCTCGGCGCGGATTCTCGACCGGCATCGTCATCGATCCGCCTCGGCTCGGCGGCCTGTCGATCACCGACAACCGCGCCTGGTATTTCATCCTGCTGGCGGCTGCCGCCGCGACCTTGCTCGTGTCGATCAACCTGCTGCGCTCCCGGACCGGGCGGGCCTGGCGGGCGATCCGCGCGCGCGAGACCGTGGCCGAGGCGCTCGGCATCGGGATTGCCGGCCACAAGCTGCTCGCCTTCGTCATCAGCTCCGCGATCACCGCGGTCGCCGGCGCGCTGTTCGCCTATTACCGCGGCTTCGTCTCGGTCGAGGCCTTCTCGCTGTTCCTCACCATCCAGTACGTCGCGATGGTGATCATCGGCGGCATGGGCTCGCTTCTCGGCGCGCTGCTCGGCGCCGCCTTCGTGACGGTTTTTCCCTACGTCATCGAGCGCGCGCTGCTCGCACTGCCGGGGGCGCAGAGCTACGCCAGCCTGTTGTTCGCCGTGAACTACGCCGCCTTCGGCCTGGTCATGATCGTGTTCCTGATGTTCGAGCCGCTCGGATTGGTCGGAATTTGGCGTCGCCTCCAGAGCTATTTCCTGATGTGGCCGTTCAAACACCGCCCGGCGTCGGGAGTGCGCCGATGACGCTGCTCGCCGTCGAGAAGCTCGAGGTGGTCTATCACCGCGCGATCACCGCGGTGCAGGGCATCACGCTCAAGGTCGAGCGCGGGCAGATCGTCGCGCTGCTCGGCACCAACGGCGCCGGCAAGACCACGACGCTGCGCGCGATCTCGGGCTTCCTCGGCCTCGACGACGCTCGCGTCACCGACGGCGCGGTCATCTTCAAGGGCGAGCGCATCGAGAACCGTCCGCCGCACGAGAACGCGCGGCGCGGCATCGCGCTCGTTCCCGAGCGCGACAAGGTGTTTCCCAATCTCACGGTGGCGGAGAATCTCCTCGCTCCCGTCGCGCGCGGCACCACGGCGGCCGAGCGGCGGCGGCGGGAAGCGCTGGTCTATCAGTTCTTCCCCCGGCTCGCCGAAATGAGGAGCCGGATCGGCGGCCTCCTCTCCGGCGGCGAGCGGCAGATGCTGGCGCTGGCGAGCGCGATCGTCTGCGCCCCGGAATTGCTGCTGGTCGACGAGCTTTCGCTCGGGCTCGCGCCGGTGGTGGTGGAAGACCTGCTGCGCCGGCTCGCCGAGATCCGGCGCGAGCTCGGCATCACCGTCCTCATCGTCGAGCAGAGCGCGACGGTGGCGCTCGCCGTCGCCGACTACGGCTACGTGATGGAGAACGGCCGCATCGTGCTCGACGGCGGCGCCGAGCGGCTGCGCGGTCATCCCGACATCCAGGAGTTCTATCTCGGTCGCATCGGCGGCGCGCACCGCAGCTACCGCGACGTCAAGCAATATCGCCGCAGCCGGAGATGGTATGGCTGAGCTCGCGATCGACCGCCTGACCCTGCGTTTCGGCGGCCTTACCGTGCTCGACGGCGTCTCGCTCGCGGTCGCGGCCGGCGAGCTGTTCGCATTGATCGGACCGAACGGCGCCGGCAAGACCAGCGTGCTCAACTGCGTGAGCGGCATCTACCGCGGCGCGGGCGCGATCCGTTTCCGTGGCGACGACATTTCCGGTCGTGCGCCGCACGCGATCGCCCGCCTCGGGCTCGCCCGCACGTTCCAGCACGGCGAGCTGTTTGCGCAGATGTCCGTGCTCGACAATCTGCTGACCGGGCGGCACGCGCGCATCCGCACCAATCCGCTCACGGAGATGCTGTTCCTGCCTTCGGTCCGGCGCGAGGAGACCCTACACCGCGAGGCGGTCGAGCGCATCATCGAGCTCGTCGAGCTCGAGCGCTACCGCCACGCCTCGGTCGCCGGCCTACCCTTCGGCATCCAAAAGCTCGTCGGGTTCGCGCGTGCCCTGGCGCTCGAGCCGACCATCCTGATGCTCGACGAGCCGTCCGCCGGTCTCAATCGCGACGAGCGCGAGGACCTCGCGCGCTTCATCCTGCGCATCAAGCACGAGCTCGGCACCACCATGGTCTGGATCGAGCACGACCTGCAGATGGTGGCCGATCTCGCCGACCGCATCCATGTGCTCGACTATGGCCGAACGCTGGCCGAGGGCCCGCCGGGCGAGGTGCTGCGCGACGAGCGCGTGATCGCCGCCTATGTCGGCACGCCGGCGCCGGCGTCTTGATCGGTGCCTCATCGGGACGGGCCGTGACTACAACCGTTTTGCTGCGTTGCAATGCATTCTCGCGGTACGTGCGCGTAACCGAGCCCCGGGTGGGTGCAACGGTCAAGCGACCGGCGAACTCGCGTCCTCCCCGCCGAACCGAATGTTAACGGTTCCTTGCTAAGGCGTGTTGCGGCGAAGCCTGCCCGAACGCGGGTGGGCTTCCGTTTCGCCGGAGAAAGCGCATCGCAAGCGGCAGCCCGCTTCCGAATATGCAACGGGAGACCGCTCCGGCGCGAATGGTGACGCCGCGCGGCCGCGCCGCGGCCGCCGCTCGCGGAGGCTTGGATTTGGCACTCACCGGTTCCGAAGAGGCACCGCGTCCGTCGCTGCTCGGGTTCTGGCCGCAGCTCGGCGCGCGCATCCGCGGCGCCGAGCATCTCCTGGTGCAGCGGCTTGCCGGCACGGTGTTTCTGATCCGCGTGCTCAACGCCGCGCTCGCCTTCGGCGCGCAGGTGCTGCTCGCGCGCTGGATGGGGAGCTTCGAGTTCGGCATCTACGTCTACGTCTGGACCTGGGTGCTGTTGCTCGGGCAGGCGGTCGATCTCGGGCTCGGCACCACCGCGCAACGCTTCATTCCGGAATACCGCGAGCGCGGGATGCCGGCGCTGCTGCGCGGTTTCGTTTTCGGCAGCCGCTGGGTCGCGCTCGCCGTCGCGCTCGCCATTGCCGCGCTCGCCGCCGGCGGGGTGCGGCTGTTCGCGGCGCGGCTCGACGACCACATGGTCATCCCGCTCTACCTCGCCTGCATCACCATGCCGGCCTATGCGCTCGCCAAGGTCCAGGAGGGAATTTCCCGAAGCTACGACTGGGTTGGCCTCGCCATGATGCCGGCCTATGTCTGTCGCCAGCTGCTGCTCGCGCTGCTGATGGCGGCGGCCTATTTCGCGCACTTCCCGACCGATGCAACGACCGCCATGATCGTCGCCGGCGTGTCGATCTGGCTGCCGACGTTTGCGCAGCTCGTGCTGGTGAACCGGCGGCTTAAGGCGCGCATCGAGCGCGGCCCCAGGACTTACGCGTTCGGCCGCTGGCTCACGACCGCGCTGCCGATCCTGATGGCCGAAGGCTTCTACTCGCTGCTCACCTATACCGACGTGCTCGTGCTGCAGCATTTCCGGTCGCCCGACGAGGTGGCGCTCTATTACGGCGCCGCCAAGACGCTCGCGCTCGTCTCCTTCATCTATTACTCGATATCGGCGACGATCGCGCACCGGTTCAGCGGCTATCACGCGGTCGGCGACCGCGCCGGCTTGTCGGCCCTGATCGCTCAGTCCATCAAGTGGACGTTCTGGCCGTCGCTGGCGGCGACCGCGCTCCTGCTCGCCTTCGGCCGGCCGATCCTGAGCTTGTTCGGGCCGCAATTCACCGACGGCTATCACCTCATGTTCATTCTCGCCGTCGGCCTGTTGGCGCGCGCCGCGATCGGGCCGATCGAGCGGCTGCTCAACATGCTCGGCGAGCAGCGCCTCTGCGCGCTGGTCTATGCCGGCGCGTTCGCCGTCAATTTGAGCCTTTGCTTCGCGCTCATCCCGCCGCTCGGAATGGCCGGCGCCGCGATTGCGACCACCGTCGGGCTGCTCGTCGAATCCATGGTGCTGTTCATCGTGACCAAGTACCGGCTCGGTTTTCATGTCTTTGTCTGGGGCCATTGACGCGCCTTCCCGCGAGTTCGAGCCGACGTTGTCCGCTTTCCGTGTCGAGTGGCGGCCGCTTGCCGAGCTCGCCGCGGTCGGCGCGGACTGGCGGGCGCTCGCCGCCCGCGTGCTCGCCCCGAACGTCTTCTACGAGCCCGGCTTTGCGCTCGCCGCCGCGCCGGTGTTCGGTCGCGGCGTCGGCGCCGGTCTCGTCTGGTCGCAGGCGATGCCGCCACAGCTGCTCGGCCTGTTCCCGGCGCGCGTCGAGCGCTTCCGCCACGGCATGCCGGTGCTGGTCGGCTGGACGCATCCTTACGCCCCGCTCGGCGCCCCGCTCGTCGATCGCGAGCTGAGCGAGCCGGTGATCGCGGCCTGGTTCGCGCACGTGGCCGGCGATCCGCAACTGCCCGGCCTGATGCTGCTGCCCTGTTTCCCGGCCGAGGGAGAATTGGCGCAGGCGCTCGCCGCGGTGCTGGCGCGCCGCGGCGGACGCAGCGCCGCCTTCGCGCGACACCAGCGCGCCCTTCTCCTCCCGAGCGGCGATCGCGCCCATTATTTCGACGAGGCGATCGGGGGAAAGAAGCGCAAGGAGCTGCGCCGGCAGCGCAAGCGGCTCGCCGAGAGGGGTGTCGTCACGTCGGGCAGCGCACCCGTCGGCCCGGCGCTCGAGCAGTTTTTCGCGCTCGAAGCGGGCGGCTGGAAGGGCCGCGTCGGGACCGCGGCGCGCGAGAATGCCGCGATTGCAGGATTCGTCACGGCGGCGCTCACCGCGTTCGCCGGCGAAGGCAAGGCGAAGATCTCGCTGCTGCGCGTCGATGCCCGCCCGATCGCTGCCTTGGTCACGCTCAGAAGCGGCGCGAGCGCGTGGTGCTGGAAGATCGCCTACGACGAGAGCTTCGCACGCTTCTCGCCCGGCGTGCAGCTCCTCCTCGACGTGACGCACATGCTGCTCGATGATCCCGCCGTCGCACGCGCCGATTCCTGCGCCACCGCCGATCATCCCATGATCGACCACATCTGGCGCGAGCGGCTCGCGCTCGAGGACCGCCTGCTCTGTGTCGGACCGGACAAGTCGTTCGGGTTCGCCTGCGCGCTCGAAGCGCTACGCCGCGCATTGATCGGCGCCGCAAAAGCGACGCGGGATGCGGTGCGCTCGTAGGCCTCCTCGCCCGGCCGGGACATGAGACCAACGCTCACGCCCGTTGCCGCAACAGCCTGCGGATCACTTTGCCGGTCGTGGTCATCGGCATCTGCTCGATGAAGGCGACCTCGCGCGGATATTCGTGCGCGGAGAGACGCGTCTTGACGAAGCTCTGGATGTCGGCGGCGAGCACGTCGGACGGCGCATGACCGGCCTTGAGCACGATGAACGCCTTCACGATCTCGGTGCGCACCGGATCGGGCTTGCCGACCGCCGCCGCGAGCGCCACCGCCGGATGCCGGATCAGGCAATCCTCGATCTCGGTCGGCCCGATGCGATAGCCCGAGGAGGTGATGACGTCGTCATCGCGCCCGATGAACTGCACGTAGCCGTCGGAATCCGCGAGGCCCTGGTCGCCCGTGGTCATCCAGTCGCCGATGAACTTGTCGCGGGTCTCGTCGGGCTTGCCCCAATATTCCAGGAACATCACCGGATCCGGCCGCCGGATCGCGATCTGGCCGAGCTCGCCGGGCGCGCACGGCGAGCCGTCGGGCCGGATCACCGCGACCGTGTGGCCCGGCACCGGCCTTCCGATCGCGCCCGGGCGCGAAACGCCGATCGCCGCGCAGGAGGCGAGCACCAGATTGCATTCGGTCTGGCCGTAGAACTCGTTGATGGCGACGCCGAGCGCCGACTTGCCCCACTCGTAGGTTTCCGCGCCCAGCGCCTCGCCGCCGGAGCCGATCGAGCGCAGCCGTAGGCCTCGCTTCAGGGGTGGAGCCGAGCGCAGCATGCGCAGCGCCGTCGGCGGGATGAAGGCGTTGCGTACGGCAAGCTTCGCCATCAGCGCGAAGGCCTGCTCCGGATCGAATCTCTCGAACTTGTGCGCTACCACCGGCACGCCGTAGTGCAGGCCGGGCAGCAGCACGTTGAGCAGGCCGCCGGCCCAGGCCCAGTCCGCCGGGGTCCAGAACCGGTCGCCCGGCTGCGGCAGGAACTCGTGCGGGAATTCGATGCCGGGGAGATGGCCGAGCAGCACGCGGTGGGCATGCAGCGCGCCCTTGGGCGGTCCGGTCGTGCCCGAGGTATAGACCATCAGCGCGGGGTCGTCGGCCGTGGTGGCCGCCGGCGTGAAGTCGGCGGCGGCGCGAGACAGCAAAGCATCGAAATCCTCAGCACCATCGGCGGGCCCGTCGACCGAGAGCACAAGTCCGGGCAGGGCGTCGCGCACGCCGGCCACCTTCGTCAGCCCCTGCGTGTTGGCGATCAGGGCTCGCGCGCCTGAATCACGGAGCCGATAGGAGATCGCATCGACGCCGAACAACGTCGCCAGCGGCAGCGCGATCGCGCCGAGCTTGTAGATTGCGATGTGGCTCGCCGCCACCGCCGGCGACTGCGGCAGCAGAATCGCGACCCGATCGCCGCGGGCGATGCCGCGGGCGGCGAGCGCATTGGCGAGGCGGTTCGAGGTCTCCCGCAGCCAACCGTAGCTCACCTCCTCCACCGTTCCGTCGGCGCGCAGGTTGAGGATGGCGGTGCGGCCCGGCTCGCTCGCGGCCCAGCGGTCGCAGACGTCGAGGCCGATATTGTATTGCGCCGGAACCTGCCAGCGAAACGAACGGTAGAGCGCGTCGTAGTCGCGCGCGGCGGGCAGGGCGTGGGCGGCGTACATCGCCGGGGAAGCTAGCGCATGTTCCGGAAAGGTGGGAACCGGTTTTCCGAATAGAACATGCGCAAAAGCCTTGCGAGGAACGCCTGGCCAGAGCGCCAACCGCGGAGCGTCGACGCAATTGGCCCTTTGCGGCGCGCGATCGAGCGGCTAAGAAAGTCTCCGCAAACCGGGCCGCATTGAACCGGGTTCGGACACGAGAAACGATGAACGAGGAGCAGCGCGCGCGGGTCGCCCCGGGAAGCGACATCCACTACCGCCTGCTCATCCCGTTCCTCGCCCATGTCACGCTGACGCAGACGCTGATCCTGATCATCAGGATCACCACCTCCTACCGCACCATCGAGCTCGGCCTTCCCGTGCTCTGGCTCGGCCTCATCGCCACCGGCTTCGCCATCGTCCCCGTCTTCACCGCGCTACAGGTCGGCCGCTGGATCGACCGCGGCAACGACGCCAAGGCGACCCGCCTCGGCGCCGGGCTCGTCCTCGTCGCCTGCGTCGGCTTTTGGGTGTGGCCGCGATCGGCCATGCATCTCCTCGCCTTCACCGTGCTCTTGGGCTTCGGGCACATGTTCTGCATGGCCGGCCACCAGATGCTGGCGGTGCGGTCGGGCGGCGTGCACAGCCGCGAAACCGCGCTCGGCTATTACATGGTCGCAGCCTCGATCGGCCAGGGCCTCGGCCCATTCGTGGTCGGCTGGCTCGGCGGCTCGGCCGCGCTGCCGCCGACCGAACATCTCTTCGCGATCGGGCTCGCCGCCGCGGCCGCGAGCATGATCGTCGCGCTCATGATCCGGCCCGCCCGCGTCGCTGCCCGCCACCACGCTGCCGGCGAGTTCGTGCCCATCAGCCGGCTCATCGCGTTGCGCGGCTTTCCCGCGGTGATGGTGTCGAGCGTGGTGACCGTCACCGCGCTCGACCTCCTGGTGATCTACCTGCCGGCGCTCGGTGCCGAGCGGCAAATCGATTCCAGTCACATCGGCCTGCTCCTGGCCGCGCGCTCGGTGGCGTCGCTGGTCTCGCGCGTGTTCTATGCCCGGCTGATCTTCTCCGTCGGTCGCGCGCCGCTCACCCTCGCGAGCATGCTCGGCAGCGCCGCCGGGTTCCTGGTGCTGGCGGCGCCGCTCGCGCTGCCGGCCATGTATGCCGTGCTCGTCGCCCTGGGCTTCGCCATGGGCATCGCCTCGACGCTCACCCTCTCCGGCGTCATGTTTCTGGCGCCGCCGGAAGCCTGCGGCACCGCGCTCACGTTGCGGATGACCGGCAATCGCGTCGGCCAGATCGTTTTCCCCGCCCTCGCCGGCGCCATCGCCGCCGCGACCGGCGTGACCGGCATCTTGCTGGCGCTCGGCCTCGGCCTGGCGGCCTCCGGCATGGCGGTGGCGATCAGCCAGCCGCCGCCCACGCCCTGAATCCGGCCGACGAGGACCGAAAAAATGTCCGCTCCGATCCAGATTCGCATGGGAGGCTATGGCCCCGCCGGCACCGGCTTCAGCCGCGCGCTCAAATTCATCGGCGAGCGGCTCGCGGCCGAGTTCGGCGACCGGGTCGAGATCAAATACGTCTGGAACATCATGGACCTCGGCTATCGCGCCGAGGACATCCTGTGGCTGGTCGAGCACGGGCTCTTGACGCTCGGCTATCAGTCCTCGAGCTACCTGACCGACCGGGTGCCCGAGCTCGGCATCGTCGATCTCCCGTTCCTGTTCGCGAGCAATGACCGCGCGCGCTCGGCGATGGACGGCGCGCTCGGCGAGGTCCTCGCCCGGCACATCGAGGAGCGCATGAATTATCGCGTGCTCGGCTGGCTCGAGAACGGCTTCCGGCACATTTCCAACCGGGTGCGGCCGGTACACGCGCCGGCGGATCTCGCGGGGCTGCGCATCCGGGTGCTGCCGAGCCGGGTGCAGGCGCGCACCTTCGAGCTCCTCGGCGCGGTGCCGATGCGCATGGATCTGACGGAGGCGATCGAGATGATCAAGGCCGGCACCATCGACGCCCAGGAGAATCCGCTGTCCAATACGGTGACCTATGGCGTGCACAAGTTCCATCGCTTCCACACGCTCACGAGCCACTTCTACATCTCGCGCCCGATCTTCGTTCAGCGCGCCGAGTTCGACCGCTGGCCGGCCGAGCTCGGGCAGGCCATGCGCGCGGCGGTGAACGCGGCGATGAGCTTCCAGCGCGCGCTGCACGTCGAGGAGGAGGAAGCGGCGCGCAAGGCGATCGAGGCGCAGGGCTGCGAGATCGTCGAGCTCGACGCCGGTGAGCACCGCGCCTTCGCCGCGGCGGTCGCGCCGCTCATCGCGGAGGCGCGGGGAAGCTTCGGACGCGCGCTGCTTGACTTGGCGGAGTGATGCGCGTCGCCGGCGCGTCGGTTTACGGTGGGCCTATCCCCGCCGCTCGTCGGGCGCGGCGAGGATCAGCGCCCAGAACACCTTGTATTTCGACTTCGGGGCATAGACCGCGGCGATGCCCATGCGGGTGGCGCCGCCGAGCAGCATGTTGGCCCGGTGCGGCGGCGAATCGCGCCAGCCGGAGAAAGCCTCCGCCAGCGTGTGATAGCCGGCACTGATGTTCTCCGCCGCGCCCCTCGCACGGTAGCCCTGCGCCTTGAGCCGATCGCTGAAGGTGCGGGTGACGTTGTGATCGAGCTTGTCGCGGCTCGCCATGGCTGTCGCCTGCGCCTCGGCGAGCTTCATCAATTCGGGATCGATGTCGACCGGGGTCAGCCCGTTATTGGCCCGGTAGCCGGAGATCATCGAGGCCGCCGCCGCCGGATCGAGCTGCGCGCCGCCTCCCGCGAGGCTGCGATAGAAGCTTGGATCGGCGGGCGGCTCGTGGTCGCCGGCGCAGGCGCCGACGAGCGCCAGCATCGCCATGGCGGCAACGCGCGCGCAGCAGCGCACAAACCCTGGCCGGAACGGCATGCGGTCCCCTGATCCCCTATGGCGTCGATCATGCGCCACCAGCATGGCGGAAGCATGGAGGCGGCCCGCCTCCATTCGTTAACGGGGGGTAACCGCTCCGCCCGACAGGCGCAAGGGTCGGCCGCGCGGAAGCGGCGCGGAGCCGCGAGATGGTCGCCGTCCGTCCGCGCCGGGATCCCCCCGCGCGGTCGAGGGGCGAGCAGCGTCAACGAGGTAGGGAGAAAATTCCCCGCAAGAGACGCCTTAACGCTTGGTTAAGCGGCCGTTAACGTGAAAACAACGGCTCGCGCGCATAGGTTTCGGCCACCACCGAAACCACGTTGCGGGCATGCTTGGCGCGCTCACCGCTTTCATGATCGAGCACGACTGGCGCTTGATCGCGCTGCTGGCCGCATGCCTTGCCGCGGCTATTCTCGCCGCCGCCTTGTATCGGCGGTGCCGCGCGCAAAATACCGAGCTCATCGCGGCTTTCGACAACATGTCGGAAGGCCTGTGCATGTTCGACGCCTCGACGCGCCTGATCCTGTGCAACCGGCGCTATATCGAGATGTACGGGCTGACCTCGGAAGTCGCCAAGCCCGGGGTGTCGCTGCGCGAGCTGCTCGATCGGCGCATGCGCGCCGGCACCTTCGCGGGCGATCCCAACCAATACGTCGCCGACGCCATGCGACGGATGCGAGACGGCAAGCTCGTGCAGGACGTCCGGGAAATGCCCAACGGACGCATCGTCTCGGTATCGAGCCGGCCGATGGCGGGCGGCGGCTGGGTCGCCACCCATCAGGACATCACCGAGCGCCGCCGG
>Ga0137392_10002356_pt1 | contig 11333 bp, 12 predicted proteins | sample 15con2h34AmetaG_FD_101394 | JGI IMG/M metagenome (GOLD analysis project Ga0137392, IMG submission 101394) | Vadose zone soil microbial communities from Angelo Coast Range Reserve, California, USA - 15con2h3.4A metaG | ecosystem: Environmental > Terrestrial > Soil > Vadose zone > Saprolite... | reverse complement strand
GCGCGCCTCGAGCGCATCGACGGAGCGATCGCCACGGTCGCGCTCGGCGCGGCGCGGGTGAAGGTGCCGAGCCGCACGCTGCAAGGCGCCACAACCGGCTCGATCGTCGACCTGTTCGTTCGGCCGGAGGAGCTGCGCCCGGCCGAGCCCGGCACGGCAGTCGCGGCAGACGGCATCGTCGCGGCGCAAAGCTATCAAGGCGGCCACGTCGACCTCTACGTCGACGCGCCGGAGGCTCTATCGGGACGCGTGCTGTTGCGCGTGCCGCGACACGAAGGGATGTCGCTCTGGCGCGCCGGTGCGCGCATTGGCATCGCGCTTGCTGCCGACGAAGCGATTGCCTTCCGACCGGCGTGACCGGCGCGGTGCGATCGAGGCGAGTGGCCGCCGCGGGACCGCTTAACCCAGCTTCTCCCAGGTCATGGTGCGCACGCTCATCGTGCCGGTGATGGGATCGAGCGAAGGCGGCGTCGAGAGGTAGACGCGGTCGCCCTCGAAACGGGCGACGCGCTTCTGATCGGTGCCGGTCCAGCTCTGGTTCCAGGAAACATCGACGTGATGGGTGATCTCGTTGCCGTCGATGCTGTAGGTCCCGCCATAGCTGGTCATGCTGCGAAACAGCGCTTCGACCTCCGCGGAGGTCGCCTTCGGCCCCGCGGGCTTGCGGCGGCCGCTCGCCACGGTGAGCACCAGCACGCGCCCGTCGGCGCCGTAGTTGATGTAGCCGACGGGATTGGGCCCCAGAAACTCGGTCTTGGTGCCGGAGGAAATTTCCTCGCGCACCGCCGCGATGAGCTTCCAGGTGCCGAGGAGATGTTGGCGCGTGGAATCATTGGCCATGTCGCAAGCTTTAACGCGTCGCCGCGACGGAGCAAAGTGTGTCTTGGCGGGGAAAAGCGGACACGGCGGAAGATGGCTTGGCCGCCAAGGCCGGCAGCGCCAGAGCCGTACCCGGCTAGGGCAGAGACTCCTGGTTCGTATAATTCGGACGAAACACCCAAATGGCCGCTGGCTCTGTCGGTGTAGCGCGCGCCGCGATGAACAGCACGTCCAATTCTGGAACGAAGAGCGACGTTCGTGAGCCCGAAATCGTCGCAATGTGGTTTATCCGGCGATAGCCATTTTCCCGCGTGTCGAAAACATCCAAATAGCCTTCCCCACAGCTGACGTAGACGCGTTCGCGTTTTGCGTCCACGAACATGTCGTCCGCGTCCGCGCACAGGTCGACGTTTGCAACCGGAGCGCCGTCAAGCATGGAAAACGCGCCGAGTTTCGCAGGATTTCGGAATGCCACGACGACATGCCCGGCTTTGTCATTCAAGGCCATGGGGAAATTGCTGCCGCTGCCCGTCGGCCAACTCGCCACTGCCTTTCCCGCGGCGCGATCGACGACGACGATGGCTTGGTTAGCCGGATCGTTGACGAAAATGCGGCTCGTGCTTCGATCGAGCTGAAAGCTTTCGGGATGCGCCTTGAGCTCGATGTCGGCGACCTTGCTTCGGCTGGTTGGATCGATGACCGCCAATGCACCATCGCCATACGCCACAAACACGCGATTGCCGACCGTATCCGTGCGCACGTTATCGGAATCCTTGCCCAGCGGGATCCGCGTGATCGCTCGATAATCATCCCCGCGGAAAATTGCAGCCGTTCCATCGCCGCCGTTGGCGACGTACAGGCTATCCGTCGGAGGATGGTAGCCAAGGCCTTGCGGCTTGCTCAGACCCGAAATGACCTGCATGACCTTGTAGGCGTCGAGGTCGATGACCGCCACCGTGTCGTTTTCGAGCTCGGCGACAAACAGGCGATTGCGCGCGAGATCGACCGCCAAGTGGTCGATGCGGCCGCGAACTTCGCCCAGCGGGATTTTTCTTTCCAGTAGAAACGGCGTTTCGTCCGCCCAACCGGGAGAGACGAGTAGAGAGCTCGTAATCGCAAGCGCCGCAAAAAACGATCTCATCGCATCGTCTCCTCGTTTGCTTTGATCTCAACCGGCGTCTTTTGGGGTTATCGCCAGGCTGTCGAAGGCTGTGATCGAATCGGCCTTGGTCCAAAGCCCGATGCGGCCGGCAGTGAACCGGCCGTCGCGGTGGTTGATGAGGGACCGGCTATTGAGCCAGCCACGGAGGTTGTCGCCGTTGGCGGACACGTGCAATGTGTGCCACTCGCCCAGCATCGGCGCCATGATCGACGCGCTCGCAAGCATGTAGCGCCGCCCGTCGTAGTAGTAGAGCCTGAAATTGTCCTCGGTCGCATTCGCGCGCACGAGATAGTAGCGGCCGTCCGAGAAACGAAAAACGATGCCGCCCGATGCGTCCTCCGAGCCGGAGATCGGCTTGAATCGCACGGACACGTCGACGTCGCCGTGGGGACCGCCAGGAGCGAGGATTACGTTGAATTTGTTGTTTGTGGCGCGCTGGACCAGCGCGCGCCCATCGCGAGAGGCGCCGGCTACTTCCTCAAGGCCCCATGCGCCGGAGATGATCTCCCACCCGTCCAATAGCTTGGTGAAATCGGACCGCTCATCCGGTCCGGCAGCCCACGCGAAGCGACTTGCCGTCGACACGCATGATCCCAAAAATGTGGTTGCCGCTATGATTTTGCGCCTGGTCAACTCGCTCATGCAGCTTCTCCATTCAGCGCGCCGATTTTCTCGTTAGTGGCGACCGTGATTGCTGCGATGCTGCAGGGGTTCGTTTAAGGCAGTTTTATGCGAACCGGACGGAGCGACCGGAGGGCGCTCGTCTGATCGGCGCGTCTTGATTCGAAAAATCTGGAGAAAGTGGACCGCGGCGCGGCCGATCCCGCCCGGCTTAAAGTCGTCCTCCTTCTACGTGTCGGACTGGATTCATGCTTCCGCTTCAGCTATGTGCGATCGCATTGACCAGCCAGAAGCCCGCCACGCTCAGCAAGCTGACAAAGACCAGGGCAATGGCGTTTACGATCATGCGATGCTGGTAATCGTCCTCGCTTCCCGGGCTTTCGTATTTCGAAAGGTCGGCAACCGGTGAGTAATCTGACCCGGAATAACCGATTGGGGCGTTCCCCCGCTGACCTCGGTGCGAAGCGCCCGTTCGCGATCGGAATCGTATCACACGGCTGTCAGCGTCGGATGAGATCACGGATGCCGGCAAGTCCACCCAAGCCCCGCCACATCGGCCGCAGATTTTTTGACGCAACTTCTGATCTTGTGGCGTCACGATGGTGTATCGGAGCAGCGGGCCTGCCTCGGGATCGTCCCCCTGAAACTCAACGATCGCGTCTGCGGGAACTCGGCGGCGTTGGCCATATTCCTCAACGTGCGAGGCGCGAACGATCTCTAACGACGGATCCCGCGCGAACGCTGCCATTGCCGCGAGTTCGGCGCTGCTCGCACCACCGACGCGCCAGGAAGGCTCGAGCACGCCTGATTGAGGCCAATCGTCGGCGCCGATTCCCCGAGCGACATCGTAGTTCCGCCGCGATGCCGTGAAGCCGTGGAACTCCTCCGTCGCCTCATCGTATCGTCTTGCTGCTACCACGGCGGCGCGTACCTCCGCCGACATCGGGAGCGCATCGAGGACCTCCCAACCGCCGCGCACGCACACGAGCTCGGATCCGCCGTAGACCGGCCGCCCCTCGTTGTCCGCCACGGTCCTTTGCGTTCCGTAGTAGCTGATCCTAAGGTTGCCGACCGCAACCTCCCCGACGCTCAATGTCCTGACCTGGCGCAAGTTCTCTTCGAGCACCAATCCATATGTCGCCATCTCGTCCGCACCGGTCTTTTCCAGCACGGCATCGAGCTCATTTAGGTTAGCAACAACCGTCTGATCTTTTCCCGACGCGCTCAGCGGTTTCTTCAGACGGAGCGGTCCGCGCCCGAGCATGCGTCTCGCCGCCATGTGCGCATCGCGGCTGCTGAATACGGTGTAGCCCGGCAACACGATCTCGCGCACGCGCTCGGCGAAAGCCGTGGACCAGCCCGGTGGCCGCTCCGCATCACGACCGACCAGGCCATGGGTGATGGCTTTCGTCTTCACGAAAAGATGGGGCACAACGCCGCCGTAGAGGTCATTCGGAGAACGAATGCCGAGACATGCTGCTTCGTCCAGCAACAAGGTGTCATCCGGCACGAAAAAAAGAGGACCGGAATAGTTATGTTCCGGATCGTAAAGCCCCCCAAACTTATGACCCTTGATCCTCGCGATAGCCTTGGCGCCCGAGTCGAGCACGACTTTGTGATGCCATTGCAGCGGCTTGCCGAACCGCGAGAAGTAGAGCACGACGGTGCCATTTGCCATGATCGTCAACCGTGCATGCACGCGCCGACTCGCGATGATGGCGAAGGGACAATCGCGAGAACGAGGTCGAGAGCAGCGCCCAAGCTGGCAGCTTCGACGAGCAGACCACCGACAATCAAACCTGCAATGATGACTCGTTTCATGGTTCTCTCCCTCGCGATAACAACACGCATCGGAGAGGTAGAGCGAAGCGGTCTGCGTTTAAGGCAGAATTAAACGTCGATCACAGATCGGGGAGGTCGCAAGAAACATCCAAGTACCGATCTGACGAAAATAGTTTTCGTCGAATTGCTGTGATTTGATGGGTCGTGGCGCAATCTTCGATGAAATCAGGCGCGCCTATAGGCGCGCAGCCAGATCGCGGGCATCATATCCACGATCAGCGGGCAACATTGATTCCGGTCTAAGGCATAACAACGGGTATTGCGCTCACCTTATGGTATTGGACGAAATACCCAGAGGGCTGCCGGTTCGCCGGGATTGGCGCGAGCGGCGACGAAAAGCCGGTCGAGTTCGGGAACAAACAGCGCAGTTCGTGCGCCGGATATCGTCGGGATGTGGTCTAAGCGGCGGTAGGCGTCCCCTTGCGCCTCGAACACATCCACGTATCCGTCGCCGCAGCTGAGGTACACGCGCTGGCGCTTCGCATCGAAGAAGAGATCGTCGGTATCGCCACACGCACCCACGGATGCAATGGCGCTGCCGTCCCGCACGGAGAACACGCTTAGCTGCGGGGGATTCCGAAACCCCACAAAAACTCGTCCGGAACTTTCATCCAGAGCCATCGGAAAATTGCCGCCGTTGTCGATCGGCCAGCTCACTGTCTGTTTGCCGGCAAAACGGTCGACGACCGCGATCTCGCGCGCCTTCGGCACGTTTACGAAGATGCGACGGTCAGAGCGGGCAAGCTGAAAACTTTCGGGGTGAGCCTTCAATGGAATGTCGGCGATCTTGCCGTTCGTCACGGGATCGATCACCGCGAGTGCGCCGCTCCCGTAACCAACAAACACTCGGTTGGACGCGCTATCCACGCGAATGTTGTCGGCATCATCGCCGAGATCGATTCTGCCTGCGGCTGCGTACTCCGCTCCTCGGAACAGCAGCACCGACCCGTCACCCGCATTGGCGACAAAAAGCGTATCGCTCGATGGGACATAGCCGAGCCCTTGCGGCTCCTTCAATTCGGTAATGACGTGCCGTACCTTTTGCTCATTCAAATCGACGACTCCGACGGTATCGTTACCGAGCTCGGCCACGAACAGATGTCGCCGGGGCAGATCGATCGCCATGTGATCGATCCGGCCCTTAACGTCGCCCAACGGAATCTTAGTTTCGAGCTGCAGCGACGAGGGGCTCGGCGTCTGAGAGAATGCTCGATCGGGTGCAGGCGACACCGTCGCAATTGCCACGAGGCACACCACGCAAGAGTAACGCATCATCATTGGCTATCCCTTCTGTCCGTTGGGTCCCGACTGCTTTCTTCAGCCGGCTGTCGGCTCCCCGGTAGCGAGGTCGTAGAACGTCGGCCTGATCGTATTGTCTTGGACCACCATCACTTCGAAAACCGGCTTGCCGCCGCGAATTTTCTCCCTAACAGCCAAGACCGTGCCCTGCGCCGAAGCCTTCTGGATGATCGTCGAAATCCTGACCTTGGTCATCGAGAGCAGCGCGTGATACTGCGCCGACCGAGCGATGTGCTTTAGGTCGGCAAACACCTCCTTCTTCGGGGTCCAGTTCGCTGTAGTCACGTCGCCTATGTACTCGTTGAAGGAATTATCTTCCGCAGCGGTGTCGAAGCCCTTCGCCGAGGTATAGATCGACAGCATCAGCTTGCCGCGTACCATCTCGTATTTTGCTTCGATGGGCACTTCGGTTCCCTTGGCGACCTGCGCGATGCCTTGCAACAGGGTCAGCTTGGCGCCGTCCAATGCTTTGATGAGAGCTGCCTGATCGGAGTCTTCAGGCCAGGCGATGCTGCTTCCCAATGTCGCCAATCCGAGTGCGATAACGAGCATCAAACTTCTTCTCATCATGTTGACCTCCTTATGTACTTGCGAGGGAAAGCGCATTCGCGGACCAGCTATTTGACCCATGTCGGCTGCAGCAGTGGGAATGCGATGAGGCGACCACAGCCGTCGCCGTTATGCGCCGCGGTTGTTCACGTCTGGGCGGACGAGCGCCATCGCCCTTATGCTGCGGGGGTTCGTTTAAGGCAGGTTTATGCCGAATTGGGCGGGATGATCGGCGACAGTCACAAGTCCGAGAGGTGTATGTTACTTCGGAAGATTACGGATAAAGTGCTGGTAGGTGCCTGATCCAGGCGGCTTAAAACTGTCTTAAACTTCCCATGCGTTGAAGCAGGCGCGCGCTGGCGGGGTCAACTGAAGTAGCACGCTGGTTTTCCGAAAGAGCAAGCGCATGCGTCTTTTGGTCGTCGAAGATGAGCCGCGAATTTCGGAAATCATCAAAGCTGCGCTGGAGCGCGCCGAGTTTGCCGTGGACACCGTGCGGCTGCGGGCCGACGCGCGGGAAGCGCTGGCAAACACCGCCTACGACGCCGCAATCCTCGACCTTGGGTTGCCCGATGGTGACGGGCTAAACCTGCTTGCCGAATTGCGGCCGGCTGGAAACCGCATACCTATTTTGATCCTCACGGCACGCGATGCGGTGGAGGACCGTGTCCTCGGCCTCGATGCGGGGGCAGACGATTACCTCGTGAAGCCATTCGCGATGAGCGAGCTCGTTGCCCGCACGAAGGCGCTGCTGCGTCGTCCGGGCGCGGCGCTCGGCACCACCCTTAAGGCCGGCAACATCGTCTTCGATACCATCGGTCGAGACGTCAGCGTCGCCGGCGTTCCAGTGCAACTCCCTCGTCGTGAAGCTGCGATCTTGGAGCACCTGCTCCGCCGCCAGGGCCGCGTCGTACCGAAGAGCGTTCTCGAAGAAAAGCTCTATGGCATCGACGACGAGCTCGAATCAAATGCTGTTCCGGTCCACGTGCACCACCTGCGGCGCAAGCTGCAAGACGCCGCAGCCAGTGCGGAAATTCATACCGTGCGCGGAGTAGGCTATTTGCTCGCCGAGACGAAAGGATGAGTTTCGGCCAATTTCGCTCGTTGCAAGTGCGCCTCGCGGTGCGCCTCGCGGTGCTATATGTCGCCGCCGCTGCTATCGCGGTCGGCGTTTTGGTTTACCAAGTCTACGACACGGCGGGATCGTTGAATGACCGCGAACTCGGCCTGCGCGCTGAGGATCTCGCGCGGGCCATGGTCGCAGACGGTGCCGGCCAGCCTCGCCTCGATCTGCCTGCGAAGCTTGCTGCCGCATATGCGGCAGCACCCGAAGATGACCTGTTCGCGATCCGCGATACCAATGGCCGCGTCATTGCCGCGTCCCCCGATGAGTTTGGCGAGCGGGTGTCCAAGTGGCCTCCGGCCACGGATGAGCCGAGCTATTTCCGCCTCAGTGGCGCTGGGTCCGAAGATTTTGGCTCCGAGACTTACTACGGCTTAAGCGTCGCGCTGCAGACGGCCGCGGGTCCGATGTGGTTATCGGTCGCGCGGACCGAAGGATCGGACGCTCTCATCAGATCGATTTTGCGAGAATTCGTAGTCAATGCCATTTGGGTGAGCCCGCTGCTCATGCTGGCCACATTGGCAATCGGCATCTTTGCAATCCGCAACGGACTCAAACCCGTGCGCGAGGTTTCGCGGATGGCCGCATCGATCGGTCCCGATGCGACGTCGGTACGGCTGCCGGAACAAAACCTGCCGACGGAAATCATGCCGCTGGTGGCTTCCATCAACCATGCGCTCGATCGGCTTGAGAAGGGCTTCGCCGTGCAGCGCGAGTTCACCGCCAACGCCGCCCATGAGCTTCGCACGCCGCTCGCGATCATCAACTCGGCTCTGGAGACGATGGATGGAAATAGCGAGCTCGAGAAATTGCGGACCGATGTCGCGCGTATGAACAGGCTCGTCGAGCAACTCCTTCGCGTCGCCCGGTTGGATTCCGTCGCGCTCGAATTCGGTACTGTCGATCTCAACAAAGTCGCATCCTTGGCTGTGGCCGCGATGGCGCCCTGGGCCATCGCCCAGGGTAAGGCCATTGCGTTCGCCGGAACCGAGTGGCCGGTGAACGTCAAAGCAAACGTTCACGCGCTCGAAGATGCGCTGAGAAATCTGATCGAGAACGCGGTCCTTCACACGCCGGCTGGAACGGAAGTGACCGTGACGGTCGATCGTGCCGGCCGGATCGACGTGGCCGATCGCGGCCGCGGCGTGCTGCGGGCGGATCGAGAGAACATCTTCAAGCGGTTTTGGCGCGGCGTGGGGGAAAAGAAGGAGGGCGCCGGCCTCGGCCTTGCCATCGTCAGCGAAATCATGCGAGCGCATCGCGGCAGCGTCAGCGTCGCAGACAATCCCGGCGGCGGCGCCGTCTTCACCCTCTCATTTCCGCCTTTGCAAACCGGAGACTCGAAGATCGCCCGCAGGTACATCGCGGGAGACGCGGCATGAGCGGCGGCCTCAACGCACAACGGCGCCTTTGAAACGGACAAGATCGAACGCGACTGCGATATTTCAGATGCTGCCGTCCTCGTCGAGAGAATCAAGCGGCGAAGGCTTAAGCCTTCGCCGCTCTCCGGCACGTGCCGATTCAGGGAGGAGAACCGGCGCGCCATCCGGCTCAATCGTCGTCGTCGTCATCGTTGTCGGCGCGAAGGCGACCGGTTTGCGAGTCGACCGCCATTTTGCCGACCTCCCCATTCCGGGAGCCGGTCGCTTCGATATACCTGCCGCTGCGGGAGATGGCGACGTTTGACCATCCGTCCGTTTGCAACTTCTCCAACACCTGCTCTGCGGTCACTGGGCGATCTCCCGCAATGAAAGCGGGTGCCTGGGCCTGTTGCGCGTTGGCGATCGTCAGGCCGACGCTTCCGGCGAGTAACGCAACGCCGATCACGCATGCGATGAGTCGTTTCATGTCTCTCTCCTTCGTGGTACATGAGCCATCGACGGGCAGAGCAAAGCGGCCTGCATTTAAGGCAAAATTAAACGCCGGCTTGCATCGATCACACATCGGTGAGATCGCGCTTTCGTATCGAGCGTGCCGGTGTTCTATGGCGACGCTGGACGCATTAGCGCACAGCGGCAAGTTTTAGCTCCGCAAAAAGGCGTGCCACCTTTATGCTTTTAAAACTGCCTTAAACAAACGCTCCGAGCGTAAGTCGCTCGATGGCTTTTTACCGATGCGACCGTCGCGTTGCTGAGGCGTAGCAAATAGATGCCCGTCGAAAGCGGGATGCGACGCGACCGACGTCGAGCGCCGCCACTCGCAAGCGAGGAAGACGACGATCGATGGACGCGACGATCCTCAACGTGGCCATTTATGTGACGGCGACTTTTGCCGCCGCGCTTGTCACGGGGGTAGCGGGGTTTGCATTCGGATTGGTTGCCGCCGGCGTTTGGCTGCACATCCTCACGCCGATGCAGACCGCGACGTTGATCATCGCCTTCGGGCTGGTGGTGCAGGGCATCTCGGTCTGGAAATTGCGGCACGCGCTGCGTTGGAGCCGGCTGTGGCCATTCCTGTTGGGCGCGGCCTTCGGCGTCCCTTTGGGGGTGGCGATTCTCGGATGGGCCCGTCCTGACTACGTCCGCGTCACCGTCGGCGTGGTGCTGGTGCTCTACAGCGCGTATAGCCTCGCCCGACCGGCGATGAAGCCCGTCAAAGCTGGCGGTGCCACGGCGGACGCAGGCGTGGGCTTTCTGAACGGGATTCTCGGCGGCCTCACCGGCCTTGCCGGCATTCTCACGACCATCTGGTGCGGTCTTCGTGGTTGGCCCAAGGACGAGCAGCGCGCGATCTTCCAGCCGATCGGGGTGGCGATATTCGCCATGAGCGGTCTGTGGCTGGGGATCAACGGCGCGATATCGACCGACACCGTCTGGTTCTTTGGCATGGGCCTTCCGGCATTGCTGGCGGGGACGTGGCTGGGACTAAGACTCTACGGACATCTCGATGAAGCCGGCTTTCGCAAGCTGGTCCTCGTCCTGTTGCTGGTCTCGGGACTGGCGCTGGCAGCGCCCGCTCTCGCACCGCTTTTCGGTTGATGGCCGATGGGCGCAAGGACAAGCAACAAACCTGAGAAAGCGAAAGTCGTTAGGTCGAAAGGTGCCGTGGCCTTATTTTTGGCGACCGCGGCGGCGTTCGTGATCGCCAGCGAAGGGTCGGCAGAGCAAGGCCCGGGTGAAGTAAATGTGCAGGGCGGCTGGGCGTATGCCGCAAGGGGCAATGACGGCGCCGTAGAGCACATGGCTGCGACCCGCGCGGCAGAGGATGCTGCTTGGCTTCTGCTTGCATGCAGCGTTGACGGACGGCTAACGGTCTCACTGATCCACACCGAACAGTTTCCGTTCCCGCTGGAGCCGTTCTCCCTGGTGAAGCTGCAATCAAACAACGTGCCAACCGCATTGATTGAGGGAAAAAGCGTCCAAAATAATCAGCTCTTTGTCGATCCGATACCAATGCGGCACGTCATGCCGTTGCTCATTCAAGATGACGAGCTTGTCGTCTCGATCACTGACCGGAATGGAGCAATGCACAATTACACGTTTTCGATGCAGCCAAATGACCTTGCTCTCAGACCTATTCGATCGCGTTGCTTTGATTTTTGACGAACGACAATTCCGGCCTCGCCCCATGCTTTGCTCACCGTGCGCCAGGGTTGCCTGTCGCATGGTCTGCGCCACGGACTGGATAAAACTGCCTTAAACCGGCTGCTTCAACATCGGCGTCATCGAACGCTGATTATGCAGCACTCGCCACGATGACGACGGTATGAGGCCCCAAGAAGGAAGGAAATTCCGCGGATAGTTTGCAACGACAAACAATTTTCGTCGTCGGGACACGGACAGATGGAGTTGGTCAATGACGCGAGGTCAACAGGCTGGAATCGTATTGGTCGTTGGACTCATGGTGATGAGTGCAATAGCCGCTTCGACGCAGGTGCAACCGCAGCCTTCAGCGCATGGGCGCGAGGCGCCGAGCATC
>Ga0137392_10002354_pt1 | contig 11342 bp, 6 predicted proteins | sample 15con2h34AmetaG_FD_101394 | JGI IMG/M metagenome (GOLD analysis project Ga0137392, IMG submission 101394) | Vadose zone soil microbial communities from Angelo Coast Range Reserve, California, USA - 15con2h3.4A metaG | ecosystem: Environmental > Terrestrial > Soil > Vadose zone > Saprolite... | reverse complement strand
CCTTTCTTAGCTGCGATCCCGGAGCGTTGGCTGACATCGGTGAAGGTCCCATCGCCGTTATTGTGATACAGGATGTTAGTCGTGGCGGGAAACTCTTCCGGTGGACAATAGGTATGGTAATTGCCGCCGCAGTCTTTACTATGGTTAGTGTCCCACTCGATGTATAGGGTACAAAACAGAAATAACTTTCGGTCATTGTCGTAGTCGAAAAAGCCGGCGGACACGGACCACCCTCGCCCGGCTACTCCTGCCTTCGCAGTTACATCCGTAAAGGTTCCATCGCCATTGTTGTGATACAGGATATTCCTTCCATAACTAGTGACGTAGAGATCGGGATAGCCGTCGTTATCATAATCGCCCACAGCCACTCCCATGCCGTAATTTCCGTCCCCGGCATTCGCCAACCCCGCCTGCTCAGTTACATCGGTAAAACTTCCATCCTTGTTCTGACGGTAGAGGCGATTCCAGTAACGCGGGTCATGACGGTCGAAATCGTCCGGGGTTGGCAACGGACTGGTCAGGCGGCCGCCGTTCACGAAAAAGATGTCCAACAATCCATCGTTGTTATAGTCGAACAGGGCAACTCCTCCGGGCATGGTTTCGATCAGATGCTTCTGCGGAGTGGGGGAATTCTGCAAGGTAAAATCAATTCCCTGCGGCAGCTTCGCTTCGAATAAGGAAGCGCCAGTGGTAACGGTGGCGGCGAGCGTCACGAGAATTCGTATAGCGGCGGACAATCGGCTCAGCATCGCCAGGGTCTCTCACATCTCGAAACTGGTACCTCAGCATGACGCTTCGGCCCAAAATTAGAACAAGAACTTCAATGCAAACTGAATGAGACGAGGATTTGTCCCAGGGGCGGTACTGGTGACCACGCCGAAGTTCGCGTTGTTCGTCGAACAACAGGTGGTATTCGGCGGAGAAAACTGAGTCCGATTGAACAGGTTGAAGAACTCCACGCGAAACTCCACACTGGCGCGCCCCTCGCGGTCCAGGAGGAGATTCTTGAAAGCGGCGACATCGAAATTGTCGACTCCATCGGAGCGCAGAGTCGGATCAACCCGCGGCTCATTGCCGAAGGTGAAATCTGCCGGGGCCACGAAACATCCCGTATTAAACCACTCGTTGAGCCGAGCCGTCCCGCTGCCGGCAGACGATTTGTGACATCCTGGCAAAAGATTGGGACGGGAGCCAGCTCCGAACAAGGTGGCGTCGTTCGCTTGACCGTTGCGGAATATTAAAGGAAATCCTCTTTGAAATGTAGTTACACCATCGATGCCCCAACCTCCGACAATGTTATTCAAGGGGCCATTCACACTGGAAAGATACTTCTTGCCCTGGCCGAACGGAAGGTCGAGTACGTAGCTGATTACCAGCCGCTGCGGCACATCCTGGGAGGATAGCGAGCGTTCGCCCCGCAGGTTGTTGTTGTCCTGCAGGGTCCCCACACCCGTTTCCAGCCATGAGGTAAGGGTGTCGGTATTGCTGATCAGTTTGGAGTTGGTGTACGCCACCAGAAGCGATCCCGCTCCGGGGAAGCGTCGGCGTGCCGTGACCTGCAGGGAGTGATACGTGCTGGCGAACGAACCTTGCCCAGCCAGTTCCACGCTCGTATATTGCGGGTACGGTCGCAGGAGTTGCCCGACTGTCGTGGTGGAAGCGGCAAGTGCCAGAGCATGTCCGTTCACGAAGAAAGGATTGGGCACGGACTGCAACAGCGTGACGGCGGATCGCCCTCCGGCCGCAAACTGGGCGGCTGCCTGCGTCAGCAACGCGTCGGAAATCTGGTCGACTTGCTGCGAGTACTGCTCCAGATGAGTGCCCTTGGAGCCCACATAAGCCGCGGATAGAAGGAACCCGCCAGGAATCTGCTTCTCAATACTCAAGTTCCATTGTTGAATGTAACTGCCGGGATAGTGAGCGCGGTCGACCTCCGTGATCGCCTGCACGACCTGCGTAAGAAACTGCTGCGTGCCTCGCGTCCCAAGACTGCGCCCCGGCGGCGCAGAAATGCCATCCGGGAAGGGCAGCGAGATCGAATTATGAGGGTGAGTTCCATCCACAGTTCCGGTGTAGGTTGTTGCGCTCGCGTTGATCATGTCGTTGATCGGATTGAGCGCGAACGAAACGTCGTTCGGCACCCAAAAGACTCCGTAGCCGCTGCGAACGATGGCCGTTGGCGTTAAACCGTAGGCTACACCGATCCGGGGCGCGAAGTTATCCTTCTGAAGCGGAAGATTGTTCCTTGTTCCCGAAGGCACCAGGTAGACATCCCCCCTCACTGTTGGAGAACCTTCCGGAAGAAACTGGTTCAGATAGCTGGGCGCACCGGGGACGAAATTCGAGAGCCGGTTAAAACGCTCGGACCACGGCCCCTGCAGCTCATAACGGAGTCCCAGACTGACCGTCAATCTGTTCTTGATATGCCAGACGTCGTTGAAGTAGAAGGCACGATAGGTTTGCTTTCCCGCAGTAAATGCCGGGACAACCGCCTGCGCAAAGAAATGGTTTTCGAAATTGCTGAAGTTGTCCGCATAGCCTAGCAGAAAATCGGCAAAAGGAAATCCGGTGAAGCACGGCTGGCCGGCGGCGCAGAAGTCGAAGGCGCCGCTGGCCACGTTCGTCTGCGCGTAGTTGTCATAGCCCGCTTGGTATTGGAGACCGAGGTGATACCGATGGCGTCCACGCATCAAGGTCAAACCGGGGGCCAGATTGTATTGCGTATCCCGGTCTTGAATAAAACTCTGCCCCTGAGAACACATGATGCTGTCGGCAAAATTGGCGACACAAGGAGTGGGCGGGGTTCGCATGATCGCCGGGACGGTCGCGTTGTAACTGGCGGGCCACGAAATCGAAGTCAAATCAAACCCCGCGTTTTTCGGAGACCGGTTGTATTTGAACCGGCTGAGGCTGGCGTGGAAATCAAGAGTAGTGGTGGGGCTCAAACTGTAATTGTAGGCAACTGCCGCCGCATCGGTTGAATATTTTTCCGAGCAGCGGTCGGCGCATACCCCGTTCTGTAGCGGGTCAACGGGCAAATCCAGCACATTCCAGTAACTGAACCGGACCAGGAGTCTTTGCTGCCCGGTGAGCTCCTGGTCAACTCGGGCCACTACCTGGTTCTGGTTGCCTCCTGTCCGGGCAACCGTATTGAAGTTGTTGATTGTGCCCGACAGAGTCAGGACTCCCAGGCTATTTGCCGCTGGCCACAGATTGAGAAGCGCTTTGGACGTCGGGCTGATACGCCCGCCAGGAATGACATTCCCTTGGAACGTAGTTGGCGTGGCGGTGCTGCCCGGGCACGCGCCCAGACTATTCACCGAACCGGCGCAGGGATCCATAATCGTAGTATTTATTGCTGAGAAGTCACCTTTGCGTTCTTCCATGGTTGGAACCGTGGCCGTAAATGGTTCGCCAGTTCGCAGCCGGAAGCCTTCCCAACTTGTGAACCAAAACGTCCGATTGCGTCGGCTGGAGTAAGGAAGGGGCAAAGGGCCGCCAACTTCAGCTCCAAACTGGTTTTGCACCCACGCCGGCCGAGGCTTTCCGGCCGCATTCAGGAAATAGTTGTTCGCGTTGAACACACGATTTCGCAAGTACTCATACACCTCACCGTGAAAGAAATTCGTCCCTCCTTTCGTCGTAAGATTAACTACCCCTCCGGCGAACCGGCCCCACTCTGCTCCCAAGTTGCTGGTTTGTACTTTGAATTCTTGAATCGAATCCTGTGTCGGAATCAGCACTGGCAAGTTGATGTAGCCGATGTTCAGTGGTTGGCCGTCAAGATACTCGGCACTCTGATTTCCGAACGAGCCACTCACCTGGTAATTTCCCCACCCGAACGGATTGACTCCTACCGGCGTCCCTGTGGAACTGCCTTGAGGAATCACCGACGGCGCCAAAACGATTAAGTTAAAGACATTGCGCCCGTTGAGCGGCAGCTCGTTGGCTTTCCGCTGTTCCACCACGGTGCCTACGGTGGACGACTCCGTATCGACAGGCGACGCCTCTCCTTCCACGGTCACGCTCTCGGACGCGGATCCCAGCATCATCTCAAAGTTCACTTCCAACGCATCCTGCACGTGTAGAACGACGCCGGACTGGATCACTGCCTTGAACCCCAGCTTCTCCACCTCAATGCGATACCGTCCCGGTGGAAGGTTAGAAACGTAGTAAGTCCCAGTTTCGTTAGTGAGTCCCTGGTAATGAATCCCAGTGCCGCTATTGATGACAGTAACGGTAGCCCCGGCGATTAACGCTTTGTTCGGGTCGGTTATTTGGCCCATAAGCGATGCGTCGGCGGACTGTGCCTGCAGCGTGCCGCGAAGCAGCACACCGAGCATCACTCCGAGAACCAATCTACGCATGGACACACCGGTTCATTTCAGTCAGGTCGTTCGGTACCATCCCGAAATTTCTTCCTCCGCACGAGAGCCGAAAACTACCATAAGCCAGTCTGGCCGAGAAAGGAAATCGCTCCGACTCCCCGATCCGGTTGATACGGCAGATATCGCGAGTTTGTACCAGTTGCGCCACGTTTTTGCTGGAGGGTCAAAAACTTTTTTGTCTGGAAAAACATTTGCAGTCTGATGTATGCTTCGTGGCACGCTTGGCGGAAGCTCGGTAGATGTGCGGGAAAGGCACCTGTCCAGAGTTCCACGCTTGGTGTCCAACAAGGCTACCATCGTAAAATGAGCTCTCCTCTGAATGGGCGCGCGCTGGCATTCCCCATAATATGGGGTACGGGTCGACAAGACTCGATCGCAACGCCCCAACCCGCTGAGGCTCGCCCCCCAAGCGACGAAGAACTCATGGTTGGCCTCCAAGTCAAAGATGCAGAGGCTCTGGATCTGCTCTTCGGTCGCTATTCGAGGCTGGTGTTCGCAATTGCGCTTCGCATCCTGAATGACCGCAGTGAAGCCGAGGATGTCGTCCAGGAAGTCTTCTTTAGTCTCTATCAAAAAGCGCTACTCTACGATTCCGCCAAGGGCACGGCCAAAGGTTGGATCGTGCAGGTTGCCTTCAGCCGCGCTCGGGACCGTAGAGCACATTTGTCGCGCCGCGGGTTTTACTCTGGTACGGATGTCGAGTCTTTGCAGGATACCCTAATAGGGCTGACCGACGTCGAGCACGAAGTCGGCACGAGGCTTGACTTCTCGCAGCTTCGGTGCGCTTTTGAAGACTTGACGACCATACAGCGGCAAACGTTGGAGCTGTTTTATTTTGAAGAGTTGGACCTGAGAGAAATCAGCGAACGGCTTCGCGAGCCCTTCGGCAACGTGCGTCACCATTTCTATCGCGGCTTGGAACGGTTACGCAAGAGCCCTGCGGTGAAGCGGCTCCGGGATAATCACAATGCATGAAAGCGAACGTCTGAACGACCACCAGAAGTTCAAGGAACTGGCCGCTCTGGCGCAGGCGCGTGCGCTCACCGTCAGCGAACGAATCGAACTGAAGCGTCATCTGCAGTTGTGCGAAGGGTGTCGCGCAATTTATAGCGAGTACTCCCTCCTTAGTTCGGAAGGGATGGCCTTTCTCGCGGCGGATAGGGGCCGCGTTTCGGAAGCCGAAGCCTGGGACTACCGTGCGGCACAAAGCGAATTGGCCTCGCGGATTCAAGAATCCGAGCCTTCTGCGATTGAGCTGGCTGCCCAGCCCCGTGCCGCCCGTGTTTTTTGGCCTTGGAACTGGCGTGCACGATGGGTTGCCGCCGCAGCGACTGCTTGTCTGTTGGTTGGGGTGGGCGCAGGGTCTTATCAACTGGGCAGTCGGCGGCCAGCCGGGCGAAGACGAACTGCCAGCGTCGCCATCCTATCCCCAGCGCCTACAGCCCTCCAGGAACTGGCCTCAGAAAAGAAAACGGCGGACGATTTGCTCGTCCTGCAGACGGCGGAAATATCCCGTTTGCAGAGGCAGATCTCCACCGGGCAACGCGATCTTGCTCGATTGCGTGCCACGCTGCGCCTGGCCGAGGACCATTCCAGCGAACTCTCGACGGCCAACAGCAAAGGGGAAGCGCAATTTCGCCAGGTCTCCGAGGAGCGTGACAAACTGGCCGCACAAGTTCGCGAGGCAGAAAGGGCGTACCAACTCCTTCAAGTGGAGTTCACCAGCCTTCACGCCGAGCACGATCGTGTTCTTCTGCGCACGGCGTCGCTGGAATCGAAAATCGAGGAACTTTCGGCCGCTACCCGCGATCAGGACCGCAGGCTCAAGGACAGCGAACAATATTTGGCCTCCGATCGCGACATTCGTGAACTCATGGGCGCGCGGAAGTTGTATATCGCCGACGTTTTCGATGTCGACAGCGGAAGCCGCACCCGCAAACCCTTTGGACGTGTATTTTACACGCAGAACAAATCGCTGATCTTCTACGCCTTTGATCTCGATCGCCAACCGGGAGTCAAGAACGCCAGTGCCTTCCAGGTATGGGGGCAGAGAGATGCCGAGTTGTCCGTGAAATCGCACCCAATGAATCTTGGCATTCTGTACATGGACAGCGAATCAAACCGACGCTGGGTGCTTCGTTGGGATGATCCTAAGCAACTCGCCGAGATCGACGCGGTCTTCGTCACCGTTGAGCCGCGCGGCGGGAGCCAGAAGCCAACCGGAAAACCCTTTCTCTATGCGCTGCTGAGAAAAGAAGCGAATCACCCGTAAGGCGGGCCCGCATCGCACGGTCGCTGTCTTGTTTGTCTTCTGGAGCCATCTTTCATTTAACTTGGTACAACTCCTTTCACATTCCCGTAACTATTGACAGGGCTAACTCTTAAAGACTAGTCGGGATCGGTGTGGATATCCGACTAGTACTGTGCAGTTAATCCAAAATCTAAGATATATATTCCAATTTCTGAAGGTGGGGCAGGTATGACGTCTTCCAAGTTGCAGACGCTTCTGTTCGCTGTGGTTCTAGTCCTCGCGACTTCTCTTTCCCTCTACGGCCAAAGTACTTACGGCACCGTCGACGGCACGGTGGTGGATTCTTCCGGAGCGGTCGTAGCCGGCGCTCAAGTCACGCTCACCAACACGGGAACCCAGGAAAAGCATACTCAGACCACAGGCAATGAGGGTGGGTACAAGTTTGTGAACGTGATGCCCAGCGAATATCGCCTCGACATCACCAGGTCCGGCTTCAAGCATTTCGCCCGAACCAATGTCGTGGTCCAGGTGCAGCAGGAAACTCACGTTGACGCTACCTTGCCGGTTGGCCAAGTCGCTGAGACTGTGGAAGTGACCTCTGAGACTCCGCTGCTGCAGGCCGAGACTTCGTCCCTGGGTCAGGTGGTCGAGGAGCGCAAGGCCGACGAACTGCCTCTGAACGGACGCAATATCTTTAACTTGATTACGGTCTCTCCTGCAGCGGTTGCACAAGGTGGGTCCGGTGGTTCGCCGGTGACCCAGAACCCGTTCAGTTGGGGCAATTACCAAGTCGGAGGTTCCTTTGCCAACCAGGGCGCGCAGTACCTCGATGGCCAGCCGCTGAATATTGGCTACATCAACCTGCCGATCATCATTCCAACCCAGGACTCGATTGGCGAGTTCAAAGTGCAATACAACAATCTGGGCGCCGAATGGGGCAAGTTCTCCGGCGGCATCGTGAACCTTAGCACGAAATCCGGCACCAACACTTGGCATGGTTCCGCATATGAATATTTCCGTAACAAGGTGCTTAACGCCAACGAATTCTTCCACAAGCGCGACGAGTTGACTCATGGCCAGAAGAACGAGCCGCCACCGTGGTCGCAGAACCAGTATGGGTTTCAACTCGGCGGGCCGGTGATCAAGAATAGGACGTTCTTCTACGTGAACTGGGAGCAGTACCGGCAGCGGACAGGATCGCCGTTCACCACCACCGTTCCAGCGAACGGAATGTTGAACGGAGATTTCTCGGCGCTGTGTACGGCGGGCTTCACCGCCGCCGGTATATGCAATGACGCAACCCAACAAATCTATGACCCGTTCTTGGGTCGAAAAGCCTACGGGAAGGACTCAGGCAATCCAAGTTGCCCGGGAAACTGCATTCCGAGTACGGAGTTCAGCAAAGCCACAACTACCATGTGGCAAAAGTACTTCCCGGCTCCTACACAGACCGGCGTAGTAGTGGACAATTTCACGAGCGCGGCCGCATCTGGGGGTAATACCACCGAGTTCGTTGCGCGCGGAGACCAGAGCATTTCGAGTAACACGCGCTTATTTGGAAGATTTGCCTATTGGGGGTTGACCGATCTCCCCACGAATCCGTTAGGAACCGGTCTCTGCTTTGATCGTTGCGCGGAGATCTACCACAGCAAGCTGCTCGCCCTGGGTCTGAACCACGTTTTCTCACCGACGACCATTCTCGACGTAAATCTGGCGGGAAGCCGATTCGTCTACGCGCGGGCACCCCTCCTTTCGGGTTTTGATCTGACAACTCTCGGCTGGCCATCCACCTACAACAGTCCGCCGGGTTCGATGCGCACTCCTCCTACCCCGGCGTTCCCGTTCAACAATGACGTCGGGAAGTCGCAGGGCAACAGTGCTATCGGAGATCACAACACGCAGTACAATCTGACCCCCGCGCTCACTATGATCCGGGGAAAGCATACGCTACAGGCGGGAGCTCAGTTCGAGATAGGGCTGGACAACTACTTCCAAACCAATATCGCCAGCGGCGCGTTCGCCTTCGGCGGAAACTGGACAACGTCGGCTGCAGGGGTTTCCAATCCGCAATTCGCTTTCGCAGACTTTCTGCTGGGTCTATCGCAAAACTCGGGGAGTTTCGTAAACCAGACCGAAGGCGTCGCGCAGGTTCCAGCGCAAACCGCGGGCAGGCAAGTCTATCGTGCCTTCTACCTTGACGACACCTGGCGTCTGTCCTCGAAGCTCACCCTGAATCTGGGGCTTCGCTATGAGTTGCAGGGAACTTGGTCGGAGCGCTTCAACCGGTTTACCTACTGGGATCCCAGAGCCACCAATGCTACCGTCACGGGCTGCAGCGGGACCGCAGGTTCGGCGTGCCCCGGCGACGCGTTCCTTGTGGGAACTGGCCGGAACTCCAGCGACAACAACATCCCAATGGATAAGAAAGCGTTCTCGCCACGCATTGGGTTCGCCTACGCTCTAGACCAGAAGACGGTGATCCGGGGGGGCTACGGTATCTTCTTCATCCCGAACTACGTCTCATTTGGACTAAACCCAGATAACGACGTGGTGAATCTCGCCAGCACTCCATTTATCGCCACCAAAGATGGGTTCAAGACTCCCTTTAGCACGCTGGACGGATTCAATTGCACGCTGACAGGAAACCCGACGCCCCCCAATTGCGCGGAGCCCGGACCGTTCGGCGCAGGAGGAATCATTCTGCCGCCCGGACGCAATCCGCAGCCCAACGTCTCGTCTTTTGTGGCCGCGAACGGGGCGCCCACTCTGGCACCCTATTTCAACCCGAAGTACGGGTATGTAGAGCAATACAACATCGACATCCAACGCCAGTTGCCGCTTGGCTTCTTTGCTGACGTGGCCTATGCCGGTTCGCATGGCGTGCATCTGGAACAATACTCGACCCACCTCAATCAGATTCCGGATAGTTTTCTATCGCAGGCCGCGGCCCTCACCACGCAAGTTCCCAACCCGCTGGTTGGAAGTCCCAATCCCAACCTGAACGGGGCCACGATCAGCCAAGGGCAGCTTGATCGGCCCTATCCGCAATACAACGACGTGAATTTGGCGGGGTATGGTTGCTGCAGCAGCACTTACAACTCTTTGCAGGCGACGGTGACGCGGCGGTTCGCAGGCGGCGGCACCTTGCTGGTGGCCTATACCAACGCTAAACTCCTCAGCAACACCGATACGTTGACGAGCTGGTTGGAAAGCTCCACTGGAGGTGTCGGACAAGTTCAGGACTGGAACAATCTGAAAGGAGAAAAGTCTCTCTCCTCGCAGGATGTTTCACAACGGCTGGTGATCAGCTACGTCCTCGACCTCCCCTTTGGCCATGGCAAGAGATTCGCGGCCGGCCTAAGTGGCGTAGCGGACAAGGCGGTTTCCGGTTGGGGAATCGACGGCGTGACCACCTTCCAGCGCGGCTTCCCGCTGAAAATCGGCTTTGCCGGCTCGACCCCCTTGGAGGGAGCGAACTTGGGCGTCTCCAACGTCCGACCCGACGTGGTTGCGGGATGTCACAAGGAAGGCCCCCGCACGACCACAGAGTGGTTTAACACAGCTTGTTTCACTGCACCTCCAGACTGGGGGTTTGGGAGCGAATCACGCGTGGATTCCACGCTCCGGGCGGCCGGAATCAACAACTTTGACTTCGCCATATTCAAGCGGACAAATTTTGCCGAAAGGTACGGTCTTGAGTTCCGGACGGAGTTCTTCAATCTGTTCAACCACCCGCAGTTCGGGTTCCCCTCGCAGAATCTCGGTAGTGCCGACTTCGGCGCGATCAGCTCGACCGTGCCCAGTACTAACCCTCGGTTAATTCAGTTCGCCCTGAAGTTTGTTTTCTGAGTTGTGCTACCAAAACCGGACTGGGCTTCTTGCCCAGTCCGGTTTTTTTAATGCTTTCGTAGTCGCTCTTTCACCAGACGGCAAGTGGTTCACAATTTATCTCCCTCCGCACTTGTCCGGATATCCTCCGACCCACATGAGGAATCTCCCCGTCATCGACTACGCCGACGCCAAAAAGATCATCGACCTGATCGTCGAAAAAGCTGCACAAATGTCGGCGCCCGCCGGCTTTTTTTCGGCTTCGCCATTTTCTTTCCAAGGCGCGAGTTCTTCACACACGAAGCCGGGATAGGTATACAGAAACGGAATCGTGAGATAGCTCCACAGTGCGTAACTGGCAAAGTAGGCCACATGCAAGTCATCCCATGGGGATTCGAGGCTCTGGCCCCGATACGCACTCCGTGGATCATCGCGCGATTCCTCAAGCACACCAGATTCCGATTCAATTGAGACCCGGTCAGGCGTGAATATGGTTCGCCGATCCTTCCCAATCAGGTGAGTTGATCAGATGTTGATGGTTGAGCTGCGCCTCGACCTGGATATTCTTGAGCACATCCGGCTGGCCTTTGAGGTGCCAAAGTCCCCTGTGATCGAGGCGCTGGCCCGTACGACTTTGAGCTGGCGCCATCGTTGGAGTCCGCCGTGTGCTTCTAATGAGAGTTTGAGCAAGGTCGTTCATAGACGCCAGTTACCTCCAGACAGAAAGAGAGATCGATCAAACGATGTCGCCGTTTTGCTTATTTCGGAAATGAGGCGCCGAACATCGGGTTTCCGCTCTTGGACTGCTCCTCGGTCGCCTCGTCTTGGATCACATCCCAGTGCTCCATGAGAATCCCGTCCTTGACGACCAGAAT
>Ga0137392_10002347_pt1 | contig 11353 bp, 9 predicted proteins | sample 15con2h34AmetaG_FD_101394 | JGI IMG/M metagenome (GOLD analysis project Ga0137392, IMG submission 101394) | Vadose zone soil microbial communities from Angelo Coast Range Reserve, California, USA - 15con2h3.4A metaG | ecosystem: Environmental > Terrestrial > Soil > Vadose zone > Saprolite... | reverse complement strand
CCGGTCAGCTGTTTCACACCCTCGATGCGAATCTCTCGCCCAGAAGAGGTGAAAATGATTGCACCCATTGCTCGCAGCATCGTGATTAACTCAAAAATCTCTGGCTCGATAGCAGCGTTGGAGATAGTCGTGCGCCCCTCTGCCAGCACACCCAGGTATAAGCACGTCTCTGTTGCCCCCACGCTGGGATAGGACAGCTTGATATGCGTGCCCTTCAATGGCCCGGTGCGATGCGCTAAAAAGCCGTCGGGTGTTTCCTCGACCTTGCCGCCGAATTGGCGAATCGCCTCCAGGTGAAAATCGACGTTGCGAGCGCCAATCTGATCTCCCCCCACAATTGGAACCGCGACTTTCTCAAAGCGATACAGCAGCGCTCCCAGTAAGAGTATGGGTATACGATTACTACCTGAGTCAGGCGTTGGCACGTCCGATGAGCTCATCGAGGAAGGATCAATCATCAGGGTCCCACTTGTCGTACATTCAACCCTGACCCCTATCGAGGTCAGCATCTCTTTAGTGATGGTCACATCGCCAATAGGGGGAACATTGGTGAACACTGAAGCTGTGTCACCGAGCAAAGCTGCCACCATTGCCTTGGTAGTGAAATTCTTAGCCCCCAGGCATTTGATCTCCCCAACGACGGGTTGCCCTCCTTTAATAATATATGCATATTTATGCTGATTTTGCATGAGTGCCCTTTCTTATAGTCTTAAATGCGCTCCGTATATTATCTAATACATTGCTCCAGGTAAGAAGAGTATACAATACGTAAATCAGACGGGGGAGCACCTGAAAGTCAACTTCTAGGGCGTTCACGGGCATTCAATATGCTTCGCAACTGTGCGGGTACCTTCCAGGTGCCATACGAGCAGGATAGCATGATGCATAGTGAAATACAATGAAACAGTACTTTCTAGGCAAGGAATGAGAACGGGGAGTGATAATAAATTAGCGGGCACCTGGCATGCGATTAATGAATGGATACGGAACAATGGGTTCACTAGCATCGGGAGGGAATTCCCATCAGGTGCCACAGGATGAGAATAACATTACACAAGATACAAGTCAATGGAAATAGTACTTTATAGTACATACGATTTGGTCATTTTTTTACATGCAAAATATGGCCTATATCCCTTCATTTTCTCAAAACGTGCGGTTAAGATCACTCATTGTAATACCAGTACTTTTTTATCACTTCATCATGTACAGATGCTTGAACCTTCTTACCACTAGCGCCTTCAATACCTTCTGGTTTCGGTATATTGGACAGATCGTGAGCTACCTGTTCATTTTTTTCATCTCGCTGCCCGGCGCAGAACGCCATATGCGCTCCCTCAAACGGTTGAACCTCGTTGCTAGCGCTTTCCTGTTGTTGTTGCTGTTGCTGACCCCTGTTCTCCCTCCGATTCCTGGCGTTGCATTAACAGAAGTACTCAGTGGCGCTCGTGGAGTTGTCTGCCTGGCTGTCTTCCTCAATTACTATTCCGTGATGTATGCTATGAAAGGCACACGCTTCAGTCTGCTGATGTGCACAGCGTTTCTTTTCATAGCTATTGGCATCGCGGTGTACACCATAAAGTTTTCTGCGCCGAATCCGTTGCCCTACGACTATGTAGGAGATAGTATTCGCGCTGTTGGCCTGGTGTTTATGCTTGCAGCCTTTTTTGTAGGATAAATTGTTCTTATTTCGATGAAAGCTGAGCATAAGGCAGCAGAATTCCCTCATAATCCCTCATAATTCCGCCATGATTTCGTCGTTTTCTGCTGGATGGCGGAATTGTTCGGCAGAATCCCTCCAAAATCTCGCCATTTATCTCGCCAAATCTTGCCACCTGTCCGATAATTTTCCAAGCTTTACCAATATCGGACGGCTTTTAAGGAGCATTAATAGCTTTGAAACTTAAAACGTGCACAAAATATAGTATATCGGACGGAATATCAGACGAATTATCGGACAGGTGGCGATAAAAGGCTGTTTGAAGCTGCTTACTCCTGCTACACCCTCCTCGTCAAGTTAGCTATTCCAGGGCCCTTATGTCCTGGTAGGTCATTCGTTTGGTGGGTTGAACGTACGCCTGTATGCTCACCAGTATCCAGAAGAGGTGGCTGGAATGGTGCTGATCGAGTCTGCACATCCCGATCACGTGATGCACGCGCTCGCCGTGATGCCGCCGGAAAAGCCGGAAGATAGCGATTGGCTCAAAGGGTTGCGACGCGTGTTTCTTGGGGACCTGAGAGGTGAGCCTCGCCTGCCTGAAGGAATCAAGTGGTTGGCAAGCTGCGGGCAGGTTCGTGCGACGGGGACCTGAGAGATCTTCCCCTCGTGATCCTGACAGCGGCACGCTCGCATGAATGGCCCCTTGCAAGTTTGGAGCGCGTGTGGCAAGACTTGCAAAAAGACTTAACGCACCTCTCCTCACACACTGTTCATCTGCTAGCGGAGGAAAGTGGACATGATATTCACTGAGACCAACCAGAGTTTGTGGTGGATGCCATCCGTTGGGTCATTGAAGCAGTTCTGCGTCTATATTCATAGAAAGAAAAGATGATGAAAATAGCTATTCTATTGTTGCGTTGATTTGCATGGCCTTTCTCTAGTATGTCGGTGTTATCTTATGTTGTTCCCGCCTTAGTGGCAATAGTCTGAATTTTCCTTCTGTTCTCTTTGTAATATCTTTAATGTATTAAATAGCTTCCATTTTTGTCTATGGAAATCGCCTTTTATCTCGTTTAATGTAGAGTACATGGTCAATGCTCTAGTTTTTAGCACAATTTTTCTAGTTATATCATTTTTCATACCTCGATATATCTTGTATTAATTATCCAGAATAAATTTCAATAATATAAACTGTAAAATTTTTGAAATATCTTGAATTTCTATGCAAAATAGCTTATACTTTCTAATACAGAAAACAAAAGTAGACAGAATGGTCTCTGAAATCAGAGGAAACAGAGCTATGAAAGAGGATCATCACACTAATTTGTCTATCGAAGTTTTGTCACGTGCGGATCCTGAACAGATCACAATTTCTCAAGCAGAAAAGAAATTGAATAAACCCTGCGCCTTTTGGCTCCTTTCGACAAAAGGAGACATTATTGCCGCCAATATTTTGGCAATCTGGTTGTGGGAAGCAAGACAACTTAATAGTAGTACGTTCTTTGGTGTTAACATTTTTGAAATCTTCAGTCAACACCGTATGCGTATTCCAAAGGATAAAAATGAGGAATTTTTTAGGAAAAAGATACTGGTTCTTAACAGATTAATTCGGGGTTTTGGGAGTAAACCATATAAAAACTTTCTCAAATATTTAAAAACTTACCCTGATTTAAAAGAAATGCTAGATAAGAAAATGTACATTCCTGATAAACGATGGGAATCGGAACGTATATGGGAATATTCGCTTAGACTTGCTCCACCCAAAGGAACATATGATGCTGACCTTTTAGAATTTCATGTTACTGTTTATCGTCTTTATCCCAATAATGAATTTCTGGCTGTCTACGAACCACATCCTAGAAGTGAGATTACGCAATCTATTCTTTATGAAAAGTTTAACGAAGCTAGGAATGTTTCAGATATGATAGAGTATGTGCAATACCAAGACGGCATAGGAAGGGGAGAGAAATTAGTTATACCCATGAAAGCTATGAATCCTTTTGAGTTTGATCAGTCTGCTGTTGAGAAAGCACTAGTAACTATAGCTGATATCCGAGTGCGCCAATTGGAGGCTCTAGCTCTTAAAGATCCTCCATGGGTCGTTGCAGAAGATTTACGTAAAGAACTAGAAGCTATTAAACAAGAAAATGTAGGGCGGAAGAAAACGTATGAAGGAACAACCAGTTCCTGAGGATCAGAACCTCGCTAAACTGTACAGTTGGGTGAGAGATATTGTCCAAAATGAGATTCACCATAACTGGCTACATGGAACTGCGAAACCTCAGCGTGTTAGTATAGGTCCTCCGTCTGAAATTGGCGCTACGGATGCAATTATTCTACAAGCTGATGTTCATGTACGAATCTTTGTTAAAATGCATCCCGAGGATCCAAAACGGGAATTACAGGGATATAATATTCTCTGCCAAGGCCCTCAAGAATTTGTTGAGCATCTTGTTCCACCTATTCCTTCTAGCTTAGATAGTCCACATCTTCTTTGGCTGACGCCACATGTCGATGCAACCACACTTCACCAACTGGTGTACAGGAACAGTTCATCTAGCCACTTCAATAGGTGGATTAAGGAACTTTATGCTGATTTCCTTCGCAACATGGGGGAACTATGGACCAGCACCAAAACTTTCTCGCCCCCTAATCTCAGACAAATTTATGTAGAGCGGATCTGGGACAAAATCGGAAGGATGAACGAAATATTGAACATAGATAATATTATGGATATGCATATTAAGGTCAATACGAATGAATATGGCCTTTTTTCTGGTTTGATGGATAGATTTATTGATCAGGTAGATAGTGCAAATAAGAATATGCATTTTGCTTGTACTACTCATGGTGACGAGCATGCTAAGAACATCATGGTATATGAGGAAACAATAAGTCGTAAATCGAGCGGTTGGATTATAGTTGATTATGTTAATGCTAAGAAGGAAGCGGACTGGATATTTAGCATAGCCCACATGCTTCAATGGTGGCAATTCTATTATGTTTTGGAATTGGCCAAAAGGGATCAAAATCTAGAACAGGCTCTCAATGCAAGGATGGTGCTGAATGATAATGTACTAACTATTGAGTATAACCAGGAAGTCCTAGAAAGCCATATTTCTTCTCGTTGCCTCGAACTCAAACAAATGCTTCTAACCTTTGCTCAAAGAATAGCAAAAGATTTTGGAGAAGATGAACAGAATTGGCGTCAGCGTCTAAATTTGGCTTTGTTCTCAGTTATTTTTGCTGCTGCCCCTCTACATTTCGGAAAAGCTGATTTTGCTTTGCCGATTATGATTGGTGAAAGCCTCAAATCCCTCGTTGGATCGTCCCTTACCTGGTAAACTGGCTCTTCCGCCCTTTTGACTCTCTTCTGTCAGGTCAAGAGGGGTTAATAGAAACAGGCTGAAAAAAGAGTCCCCGTTGTGAAGACTGCTTGTTGTGAGTTGGCTCTAGCTGTGCTTCTAGTGGTAATAGGGCGGGAGGGAATCGAACCCTCAAGACCTTTCAGTCGGGGGATTTTAAGTCCCCTGCGTCTACCGTTTCGCCACCGCCCCATGCTGTTGTGCCATGATAGTAGCACGACGTAGCCTGGTCGTCAATCATTTCTGCGAGATACAGGAGAACTAGACGCGTCGCTCCTCTGCCCCCACACCGTCAACAAGAAAGTCACTCCACAGAAATCGTCCATTCGAGTGAAGCGACGGATTCCCCCTCAACTGTTGTGTGCCAGGTGAATAAGTTCCTCTTCTAACTGTTGCCAGACCAGCTGCTCTACCTGCGAAATGGTCAGCGGTGGGTTCATCTTTGATCCCTCTGCCATAGTATCAGAGATGTGCCGCCGTAGATCGTTGAAGTGCTCTTCTTGAATTTCGTACGAGGGCATTACTTCCAACTGAATATTGTGTTGTTCGTAAAATTCCTCGGGCTCGAATGCCAGCACCATCAATTCCGCGTAATTTTGAATCAGCGTCTCTCGAAAGGGCAGAAAATAGTTTGGTTGTGTACTGGAGACTAGCAGGGAACCCGCAGTGCGGCCTTCACGCATGATGGGACACGTTACTGCGCTTTCTTCCCATTCTAACCACCTGACGGGGAAGCGCATCTGGCGCTCAGACTTATCCTGGATGGTGAGTACGCGTGAGTTAGCGACCGCGTAACCGGCCAGGGACTCTATGCCGAGGAAAGCGATTTCATGCTTCTGGGTAGCTTTCCAGGGATGCGTTCCTCGCCCAACATGCTCACGCAGGCTACGAACCTTCCTCCCCTCTAATGGAGAAACGCATTGAGCCACGCTGATTGTCATGCCCAGCTGACCGGGATCCAGTTGCCTGAGTGCTTCCTGGAAAATAAGATTGCAGACTGACCAGAATCGCTGCCGTTTGGTAGCGGTTACGTAGGCATGGAGCACACTTGCATAGGACCCCGCTGGAATCTCTTGCAGTGCATCTACATCTTCCGGTAAACCGTCTTTTGCCTCGGCGGAAAACTCCGGAAACTCGAGTGCCACCAACTCTCTCATCTTCTCCCGATATTGGAGTGAAGCCCTCAAAAGTTGACGGAGGTTCTGTGGACGCGGATCGGTTTCATTATGTACCCATCGTACTAAGGTGGCAGCATTTATACCTAACTCCGTGGCGATTCGTTGTTTCTCTCGCGGGTCGCGAATAAGCTGTCTTAAGAGTTCACGCCAGGTCGATGGCTCATTCATTTTTTTACCCCGCCACACAAATAATGCTTCCTAAGGAGTACGCGCCATGTCTGCTGGTTTTGCATCTCACTCGCTCTACTGCTCAAAAAGCGCACCAATACTATTTGACTTGCTAATAATACCAGCTAATACCCCTGGCGTCAACTTCGCGTGGGCATTCTCTATGCCCTCATTAGTATTGCATCCTTTAACCGATTGCGCACATTCTTCTCATTCGTATTGACGTCTGACCTCTTCTGCGCCATAATACGAATTGTAGATGTGGAAATAGTCGTTAACCTGAGACATCATATCAAATAGGCTGTCTATAGATGAGCAACGAAGCCGAACGCAATGCTCTTCCACCGGAGCAAATTGTACGGGGGACATATGAAGTGATCGTTGTCGGCGCCGGCCACGCGGGATGCGAAGCCGCGCTGGCGTGTGCGCGCATGGGACGCAAGACGCTGTTGTTGACTATGAATCTTGACAGTGTTGCGCTCATGCCCTGTAATCCCTCGATGGGTGGCCCTGCTAAAGGCCACCTGATCAAAGAAATCGATGCCCTTGGCGGTGAGGTTGGCCGCAACACCGACCGCACATTCATTCAGATCCGCCTGCTCAATACCAGTAAAGGTCCGGCAGTGCAGGCCCTGCGTGCTCAGTGCGATAAACAGGCCTATCGCCTGGCAATGAAATTTGCCCTGGAAAGCCAGCCCAACCTGGATCTGAAGCAGGCCACTATTGCGCGACTGCTCAGTCACACTGGAGACGATGGGCGCCCTGTTGTTACAGGCGTCGTAACGAATAATGGCTGGCAATACGAGGCGCGCGCGATCATCTTAACCACTGGCACATTTATCAATGGACGCCTCGTAGTAGGCGAGAAAACACAGCCTGGTGGTCGTGCTGGCGAAGCTCCTGCTCTGGGTATCTCAGAATCGCTGCGTGCGTTAGGACTCGAAGTGCGCCGCTTTAAGACGGGCACCCCACCACGTATCGATGCGCGTACCATCGATTTTAGCAAAACAGTGCCACAACCTGGTAGCCGTGTACCGCTCTACTTTTCTCAAGATGTGTCTGCTCGCCAGGACGTGCAGCTCCCCGGTACGCACCCCAACCCGGTCTATCCCGTTACGGACGAAGACTTGCACGGGTGGCGACCGCAGTTACCCTGCTATCTGGTGCATACTAATGATCGTACGCACCAGATCATTCGTGATAACCTGCATCGATCCCCACTGTACACCGGCATCATCGAAGGCATTGGCCCGCGCTATTGCCCCTCAATTGAAGATAAGATTGTACGCTTTGCAGATAAAGAGCGGCATCAAATCTTCTTAGAGCCAGAGGGCTGGCGTACCGGTGAAGTGTACGTACAGGGCATGAATACCAGTCTCCCTGAAGACGTGCAACTCGCCATGCTGCGCAGTATCCCTGCCCTGGAGCACGTTGAGATGATGCGTGTAGGCTACGCGGTCGAGTATGACCATATACCGCCGGAGCAGTTATTCCCAACATTACAAACGAAGGCCGTGTCAGGACTCTTTCTCGCGGGTCAAATCAACGGCACTTCTGGCTACGAGGAAGCGACAGCCCAGGGGATTATGGCCGGTATCAACGCGGCGCTGCGCGTTCGCGATGAAGGCTCTTTCGTGCTTGGACGCCATGAAGCATACATTGGCGTGATGATCGATGATTTAGTAACGCGCCCTTTGAGTGAACCATATCGGCTGCACACATCGCGCGCCGAGTATCGCCTGCTCTTACGCCCCGAAAGCGCGGACCTGCGCCTGAGTGATTATGCCTATAAGTTCGGGCTTATCGATGATACGCGCTACGCCCAACTCGTACACAAGCGTGAGAGTATCCAACGTGCGCTGGCCCAACTTGATACCCTCATGTTTACCTCTTCGCGTACGACAGAAACGCATGCGCAGGTAATCGGCCTTGCCCCCCTCGGACAGATGCTCTCTGCTCGCGAACTCTTACGCAGACCAGCTGTCACCTATTACCAGGTAGCTCACCTGGCAGAGCTTGTAACAGGGAACGGGGTAGGAGAGGGAGCAGAGAACAGGGTGGAGAACAGGGCCAGAGATGGAGAAGACAGGGTAGGAGAGGGAGAAAATAGGGACGGAGAGGGAGCAGAAAATAGGGTAGGAGAGGGAGAAAACAGGGCAGGGGCAAGCCCTACCCCTACAATGGGCGGAGATCAGCCGGGGATCTTGCTTGCAATTTTGCCTGTGCTGGCTGGACCCGTAGCAGAAGAGGTCGAGTTGCAGGTGAAATACGAAAGCTATGTACGCAAGCAGGAGCAACATGTCCACCGTGCCAGGCGTATGGAGGAGCATCTCATTCCTGAAACTATCGACTATAACTCTGTGCAGCATTTACGCACCCAGGCTCGCCAGAAGCTCATGCGAACTCGCCCTCGCACCATCGGGCAGGCATCGCGTGTCGAAGGCGTGACGCCGGCAGACATCGCCATCTTACTGGTCTACCTGGAGAAATTGCGCCTGGCGCAGATTCATACTTGACAGTAGATAGTTAAACGTGTAACATATGCAAACAGAAGATTTAATATCTATAGATTTCAATTTGTAATAGAAACCGGGCACAAGCGCCCCCCCACGGATGTGATCGGTTCAGCGAGGTGTAATCGTCATTGGAGTAGATAAATCTAGTATAGTAGAAGCAATCCACGCTGGTCGCTTGAGGGGAACAACAGTGTACATTCTTGTCATAGATGATGATCAATTTGCAAATGCGCTCGTACAATTTGTCCTCAGCAAAGAAGGGTACGAAGTTGAGACGACAGATAACCCTCGCGGCGCAATGCAGATGATCCAAAAGCGGGAACCGGACCTGCTTATTATCGATGTAATGATGCCCTATATTAACGGCTTTGAATTTTCTGCCCGGTTACGTGACCAGGGATATGACATCCCGCTTATTTTCATGACTGCGCAGGACGCGATTGAGTCAAAATTACAGGGCTTTAATATCGGCGCAGATGATTATATTTGCAAGCCATTTAATCACCAGGAACTGGTAGCACGGGTACAAGCCGTTATGCGCCGTATTAAAAAGGACGGTAAGATGGGCAATACCAGTATCCGTTGTGGTCAGATCGAACTCCTCCCCGGGGAATTGAAAGTCGTCGTACCCGGGCATGCATCTATTCCGCTCACTCCCACCGAGATGCAGGTCCTGCGCGTGCTCATGACTTCCTCCGGCCAGGTAGTCAATCGTGACCAGTTACTTTCAGAAGTCTGGAACGACAATGAGAGCAACAGTAATATTGTAGATGTCTATATACGACGTCTGCGTTTAAAGTTAGAAGAAGATGCCGAGAGTCCTAAGCATATTACCTCGGTGCGTGGCATCGGCTATAAATTTCTAGGAAAGTAGTCGTGAGTGATCATCTGTATCTGGACAGCCTGATTGCCAATACTCCGAATGCAATCATAGCGGTTGATAGCAATTTCCATGTATTCGATATCAATCCTGTCGCTGCTACCATACTCGGTCAGCCTCGTGAGCAGGCTATCGGTCAACCTTGTACCCAGCTATTGAATTGCAGGAACCTGAACGGCACGATACTCTGCGGCACCTCCAGTTGTCCACTCACACGTGTAATCCAGCAGAAGCAAGCAATTGCGCACGAAGAGGTCATTATTGGTGGGGATCCCGAGCATTCGCGCGAATTCATCGTCAGCGTCACTCCCGTTGACCAGCAGTATGGGGCAGGTGTAGTCTTTATCGCCAATGATATGTCTACCGTCAAGGTAGCAAATCGCGTGCGTGCAAATTTTGTCTCCATGGTTTCGCATGAACTTCGTACCCCCTTGAACTCCGTTCATGGCTTCATCGACCTGCTTTTACAGGGCCATATGGGCGAATTGACCGCGGAGCAGCATAAATATCTTGGTTATGCCCAGGAAGGGGTGCAGCAGCTTGTCTCCATCGTCGAAGACATCCTGTTCATGACACGCTCAGATTCGGGACAATTTGAAATGAAGCGGCAGAAAGTCAATTTTCATGTGCTGGCAAAGCAGGTTATCAATAGCCTGCATCCGCAGGCACTCAAAGCCGCCGTGGTACTCAAAAAGGATATTCCCTCACCCACTCCCATACTCTATGCCGATCCCCAGCGTATGAAGCAAGTTATGAATAACCTGGTCACGAATGCCATCAAATTCACACCACCCGGTGGAACCGTAACTATCCGTGCTCGTCCACACAATGAGCAGTTTGTGATCATCTCCGTCTCAGATACAGGCTATGGTATTCCTGTTGAAGACTGGCCGCATGTCTTCGAGCGTTTTTACCAATCCAATCATGCCCTGCAATCAAAAATGGGCGGCTACGGCCTCGGCTTGCCCATCGCCAGGCTCATAATTGAGCAGCACGGCGGCGAAATTGGCTTTGATAGTGTTCTCGACAAGGGTACTACCTTCTACTTCACCGCGCCCCTCTTCGCAGGACAATCATAACCTCTCTATCCCCACAGCGTCTCCTGCTCTGCCACTGGTTTGGATTCCTGTGGTTCGCTCCACGCATTATCTTTAGACAGCTTATCAGCCAGGCGCGTCGGCTCTGGCAAGCGGTACCCTCTACAACATGCAAGCACATATCGCAGGCTCGTTTCCAGGCTAATCCGGTGGCCCAGGGAGATAAACATAGGGTTCGTGCGTGCTCGGGTACGTAACGCCGCCCCGATAACCTCGTTCTTGTCGATGAGCGGAACCCATGATCCTACCTCCTCACCCAGGGCCGCTCTATCAAATTCTCCCCGCAGGATCGACTTGGCACAGCCGATAGTAGGCAGTTCCAGCCATAGCCCGAGGTGTGAGGCGATCCCCAACCTGCGAGGATGCGCAATACCCTGTCCATCAACCATCACCAGTTCTGGCTGTTGTTTCAAAAGGGCGAAAGCCCCTAAAATGCAGGGCGTTTCGCGAAACGAGAGCAGCCCTGGGATGTAAGGCATGCGCACCGGT
>Ga0137392_10002346_pt1 | contig 11355 bp, 9 predicted proteins | sample 15con2h34AmetaG_FD_101394 | JGI IMG/M metagenome (GOLD analysis project Ga0137392, IMG submission 101394) | Vadose zone soil microbial communities from Angelo Coast Range Reserve, California, USA - 15con2h3.4A metaG | ecosystem: Environmental > Terrestrial > Soil > Vadose zone > Saprolite... | reverse complement strand
TTACGGAAGCAGTGCTGGAGTAGCCGCCACACCCCGCGAAGGAGAATGCAAGGAGAACAACTGCGATCGAGCATGAGAATGGCATTCGCGGCATAAGCATAACCCTCGATATCAAATTCAGCAGCTCGGCTGAACGGGAAACGATACGTCGGCGTGGGTCAATCAAGTTTAGCGAATACATAAAACGCGGCCCAAGAGAAAATTACCCGAAAAACGGCCTGGAAGAAAGCCGTACATCCATTTTAGATTCGCGTTTGGGGAATTACACCTGAACGGAGGTACAGTTGTTGGCCAGCAAGCAACGCCGACCACACATCAAGTTTTGCGCCGCCTGGCTTGCCTCCTTTCCTGGTTCCCTCTATCCTCGTTTCCTCTATGGAACTCCAGGATCGCGTTGCCCTCATCACCGGCTCTGGCCGCGGAATCGGCCGGGCCATCGCTCACCTTTTTGCCAAAGAAGGCGCCGCCGTCTTTCTTACCGCGCGCACCGAGAAGGAACTCGCCGCCACCTCGGCGGAGATTTCAGCCCATGGCGGCCGCGCGGCGTACGCGCCAGCCGATCTGACCAGCGACGCCCAATGCACCCACGTTGTCGCCGCCTGCCGCGAAAAGTTCGGCCGCGTCGACATCCTCGTGAACAATGCTGGTCACTATGGCCCCGTCGTTCCCGTAGAGGATTATCCGCTCGCCGATTTCGACAATGTAATCGCCGTTCACCTTCGCGCCGCGTTTCTGCTATCCAAACTAGTGCTGCCACAAATGTACGCGCACCAGTCCGGCGTGATCCTGAACATCTCCAGCCTGTCGGCCAAGGCCGCCTTCGCCTGGGGCTCCGCTTACGCCGCCGCGAAGGCCGGATTGCTGGGATTGACGCGCGTCACCGCCGCCGAAGCCGCGCGCAAAGGCGTGCGCGTAAACGCCATCTGCCCCGGACCAGTAACGGAAACGCAAATGTCCAAGGAACTGGGCGCCGTCCTCGCCAAGAAAATGGGCATAAACGAAGACGCCCAATTGGCCGGCTTTTTGAACGGCCTGCTCCAGGGCCGCGCCCAAACCGCCGACGAAATTGCCCGCGCTGCCCTCTTCCTCTGCTCCGGCCAATCCAGCGCCATGACCGGACAGTCCCTCAACGTCGACGGCGGCGCCGCGTTTTATTAAAATCCTTGACATTTCTCTATTTACTGGTATACTTATCCTTGTATAGAACTCCGTGTGGAGTGCGGGAGCTTGCTCCCGCCTTTCTTCCCGCGGGGCGCGCTACTTCCGTCGCGCAAGCCATCAACAACCGAAACACGTACCCTTTAAAATCAACCACTTACGAAATGCAATTTTTGTAACTCTTTTCTTTTGATATTCATGCAAAATGATGGGGGGAGTATGGGGGCACGCTTTTTTCTTCGCTGCCCACTACCCACTATCCCGTTTCCTTTCATACTCTTGCGCACTCTTTTGCGCTTTCTTGCACTTCGAAAAATGCTAACTCTTTTTTATTCAAGCGCTTCCGCACTCTGCGTCAAAAAAACGTGAATGCGTCGCGAGCCATGCCGGACTCCTAAAGCCATAGCCCCCTAGCCACCGCCGTTCCCGAGGACACAGTTGATTGAGATGCTTCGATCTGGAGGTGTAAGGTTGAGACATTTTGATTGAGACATCGACAACCACGCGGCCTTCGGCTAACATTTGCCCCGTGGCGTTACGCGAGAAGCACATTACGCGCAATTGTGCGCGAGGCGGCTTCACCGGGTCATCGAATTTGCTCCCTCGCGGAAAAGAGCACTCCGCCAGACAATCGTCTTCCAGAGCTGCCGCGATTAGGAACCGCACCTGTTTGGAGCCGACGTGAGCCAATCGTCTCTCATCAGCCCTCCTGACCATTCCGTGGGAGAAGACGCACGGCGCAGCACGCGCATCGAGCGCTCCGTCCCGCTGATCGTCTTCGGCCAGAACCGCATGAGCGAGCCTTTCGTGGAAAGAACCGTCTCCACCAGCCTGAACTTGCACGGTTGCCGCTATCCCTCGCGCCACGATTACGGCGTGGGCTCGTGGATCACCTTGCAAGTCGTGGGCTTGAACGTCGAGCCCAAACCCCCCGCTGTGCGTGCGCGCGTGCGTTCCGTCCACACCTCCCAGAGTTCGCGGGAATTGCAGCAAGTCGGCGTGGAATTGGAGAATCCAGCCAATGTCTGGGGAGTCGTCACCCCGCCGCAGGATTGGACGAGCACCGGGGGAACGAATGCGCCCGTGGCGCAATTTGTGGCCGCAGCCGCCGCGCCCGCTCTCGATTCGCCGCCAGCCACTCCAACACCCGCCATTCCAACGCTTGTCGAGCCGCCACTGGCCGAGCCGCCGCAAAATCCGGAGCACCGCATGGCCGAGGTCGCCACCTTCCCTTCTCCCTCGCCCGCTGCTTCCAAGCCGCCGGCGCCAAAGCTCGCCGAGGCCCCCAAACCGCAGCGCATCGTTGTCACGCCGGACGGACTGATCGCCGCGCTGCAAGGAAAATTGCAGCAAGCCGCGGAGAAAGCAGTGAAAGCAGCGGTATCTCAGCAGGTGGACGAAGCCGTGCGCGAGGCGCTCAGCTCGATTGATGAGGTTCGCAACTCCAGTGTGCGCGAAATTCAGGAACTTTTCCCCACGCGCGTCGAGACCATGCATCTTTCTTCCAAGGACGCATTGGCCGGTGAGATCGCCTCGCAATGGAAAGAACAAATGGAAAAGTACCGCGGCCAGGCGGAGGAAATGGTGCAGCGCCTGGAAACACAAGCCGCCGAGTTGCGCCGCGAATTGGCCCGCTCGCAGGAATTTGTCGAGCGCATGACCCGCGAAAGGGAGCCGCAGATCCATGCGCGCCTCAGCGAAGCCGTCGCTCAGGCCACCTCCCAGTTTGAATCCGCCACCGCTCGCGCCGCCGACCGCCGCTATCAACTCCTGCTCGAAAATACCCAGGCCGTGACCCAGGAGGCGCTCCTGAAGCTCGACGCGCGCTCCGCGGAAGTGCAGTCCCTCGTTCAGAGCGCTGTCAATTCCGCCCTCGGGGCTTTCCAGCGCCAGACCGACCAGCAAGTGAATGCCGTCCTGTCCGAAACCAGGGACCGGGCGGTGTCCTCGCTCTCCTCGCTCGACGCCGAGAGCCGCGCCGCGTGTGAAGCCCGCCGCCTGGCCTTGGAGTCCGAAGTCGCCCGCGCCGCCGAGCGTTCCACCGACCAATTCCGCAAAGGCATGAAAGCTTTCCTGTACTCCTGCCTGGTAGCCGCCGTCAGCGCCGTCGATGAACACTCCAAATCCACCATGGTGGCCCTAGCCAAGGACAACGGCAAAACCCTGTTCGACGCGGACAGCGATTCGCGCGCCAAGGACGATCCCGAAATTATCCCCGACACCGACATTGATCCACTCACCCATTGAAGCAAAATGGCTCTGCCCACATACGAAAGCACAATCAGCTACAGCTACGACGCAGGCGACCGTCTCATTCTGGCCGTAGACTCCGTAACCGGGACCATCTCGCGCACCTATGACGGTCTGAATCGGCTGACTTCGGAAGTGACACCGCAAGGTTCGGTCAGTTACGCCTATGACGCAGCGGGGCGCAGAACGAGCATGAGTGTGTCTGGGCAAACCGCGATCACCTATGGATTTGATAATGCCAATCGGCTGACGCAGATCAGCCAGGGAAGCGCGAACGTTTCCTTTGGCTATGACACTGACAGCCGGAGAACCTCGCTGACCCTGGCGAACAGCCTCACCTTGAACTACGGTTATGATGCCGCTTCGCAATTGACGGGGATCACCTACACGCTCGGATCGAACACGCTCGGTAACCTCACGTATGCCTACGATTTGCCGGGCCGGCGCACGGGCGTCGGCGGGAGCTATGCCCGGACCGGCACGCCGCAGGCGGCTCCCTTGGCCTCTTACAACGTCAACAATCAGCTCACGCAATGGAAGGGCGCGACCCTCACGTACGACGCCAACGGCAACCTGACCAGCGACGGAACGAATACCTACACCTGGAACGCGCGGAATCAATTGGTGTCGATCAGCGGCGGAGTATCCGCGAGTTTCCAGTACGATCCGTTCGGTCGCCGCGTCAGCAAGACAATCGGTGGGATGACGCAGTACCTCTATGATGGGGTAAATCCCGTCCAGGAAATCTCCGGCACGACGGCCTCGGCGAATCTGCTCACCGGCGACGTGGACGAATATTTCCAACGGACGGATTCGGCGGGCGCGCGGAACTTCCTCACGGACACGCTTGGCAGCACGCTGGCTTTGGCAGATTCCACCGGCGTTGTCCAAACCCAGTACACCTTCGAGCCGTTCGGCAACACATCGGTAACCGGCACAGCCACGACCAACAGCTTTGCCTTTACCGGCCGCGAACTTGACGCCACTGGCCTCTACTTCTACCGTGCCAGGTACTACAGTCCTACCATGCAAAGGTTCCTCGCCGAGGATGCGATTGGATTCGACGGCGGAGTGAATCTATACGCATATGTCAATCAAAACCCAATCGGTCTCAGGGACCCTTTTGGGCTGCAGTCATCTGGAACTGATACGGATCTCTACCCCTCACCCCTTCCAATCTGGCAAGAGCCGCAAGGCAATCCCGGTTTTTTTCAATTAAATATCAATGTTATCTTTGGTACAGTTGCTCTAACTAGAGATGATTTCGGCAATTGGTACCTATCTCCGGGTCTCAATTTTGGAAAAACAATACCGACCATAGCCTCCGGCAGTGTGGTGCGCGGGGGGTTCCTTTCCGGTGATCCCGTTTCGGAGGCCAAAGCCTGCTCTGTACTCAAGAAATTTTCTGCTAACGCGTCAGCAGGATTTATTCCTGGCGGGGGAGTAAGTTATACGCCTGACTTTGGGGCTAGCAGTTGGGGCGTGGGGGATCCCTCGAACTGGACTCTGCAAGCCGGGATTTTTTCTCCCCAAGTGGGCGTAGGTGGTACCTGGGGGTTCTATCTGGGCAATGACATGGGGGGTAGAGGTTGTGGCTGTAACAACTACTAGTTCGCTTTGCGGCCAAAATTTATTTTTGGGACTGCTTATGCTGCTGTCCGGGATTGTGATTCTGGTTTGGCCCGAGAAAATACAGGCAAGTAACATTCGCTGGTACGACCGGCACCCGAGGCTCGCTGCGCTGAATCCCTTCTCCAATTGGATAAGAACACCTGATTCCCTATTAGCGGTCAGGGCCGGTGGTGTCGGTCTAGTTTGTATCTCACTCATCGTGTTCTATTTTGCTTGGAGGGCATGTTTGGGAAAGTGAGGATCTGTCAAGGGGGCTTGAGGGACGCGACGCACCACGAGCATTGATCCATTGTTCGAACGGAAACAAGTTTCGAACGCAAACCGCCCCCTGGCGAGCGACGGAACGCTAGGGATCGAGGGTGTAAGCCAAATGACATCCGTAGCGCTGAGCATTGAGTGCCGAATTCAGAACCCCGAACAGGGACCGAAGGGGGTTTGATGATGCGACCGAATATACTGACAGGCCTCATCTTCTTGTTCCTCTTCGGTTTTGTGTCTCCACTGTGGGCGCAGAGCGGCGCTTCGGTCCAATATGTTTATGACGCTTTGGGAAGATTGACGACCGTCGTCGATCCAAGTGGGAACGTGGCGACCTACAACTACGACGCGGTCGGGAATCTGCTTTCCATCACGCGAACCACGACCTCTCCGAGCGCGCTGGCGATTTTTGGTTTCAGCCCGGCACAAGGCGGCGTTGGACAAACCGTGGTCATTCAAGGGCAAAACTTCGGCACTACGCCCAGCGCCAACACCGTCCAATTCAACGGCACTGCGGCCAACCTAAAGCAAACGGGCAATTTGCTGGGGCAGGCTACCAGATCGTTTTTTCAAACCTGCAACCAGCCCAACTTTTGGGGCAGTCGATGAGCCATCAGGTTTCCGCCAATTTTCTTGGTGTCGGTGGTACGGTCGCGTATTCCAGTTATCCCAATGGCGGCTACAAACTATCTTTCACGCCCTGGCCACAATTGCCGCTCGCGTATGGCCTTGGTGGGTTTTACAAATCGAATGTTCCTCAAACCACTATAGGTATTACACCCGGCTGCTATAGCACTCGGTTGTGGTGACCGCGATGGAGGTTGGGAACATCTCGATAATACTCATCCTGTTCGACGCTGTGGGACTATGGCTGATTCTGCGGCCGAGCGACCTGATGAACCTATGGACCGCGCACCGCGCACCGGCCTCCGAACTAGACCGGTTTATCGCTCGTTTGGTTGGCGTGATCTTCCTTTCGATGCAGGTTGCGCGCTGGGCGGGTCAGGCGAAAAACACAAGTGCCGAGCCGGTCATGCACTGGCTTTCGATCATCCTTGGGGTCAGCGCGGTAGTCTTTCTCGGATATCACTTCGTGGGTCTCTTCGCATCCAAACCCGACCGACGGACGCGAGTGGAGGAAGCGAAGCGCCGCTTCCTGCTACCGGAATCGGAGGAGGAAGCGAGGGCCCGGTACAAGGCGGCCTGGCAAAAGTATCGGAGGCTGCGGATCGCATTTCCGCTCGCGTTTGTTGGCTGGCTTCCCTTTGGTGGCGTGGTCGGCGCAGTATTCAGTTTTTTTCACTGGAATCTAGATATCGCAATGATAATCATCCTGGCTTGGGTCCCATTTATTTCCATCTTCGGCTGGCAATGGTCGTTCTGGCAGTGCCCGCGCTGCGGCTATGCGTTCAAGGGGAAATATGATCCCTTTTTCCCCAAGCGTTGCCACTACTGCGATCTGCCAATGTGGGCGCAATCGCCGGATCAATAGAGCTGCTTTTCGTTGAGGGGAAACGATTCGTTTGCAGAATAGGGTGGCCTCGAAGGGGTAAGAAGCCGGGAGGGGTTTGGCGTAAGGATCGATCTCGGAATTCTAGGCAAGGATTGAGAGGAGAACGGTGAGGAGTTCCATGATGAGTAAGAGGACTCTGACACGCATCATCTTTTTGTTCTTCCTCGGTTTTGCGTCTCCGCTGTGGGCGCAGAGCGGCGCTTCGGTTCAATATGTTTATGACGCTTTGGGAAGATTGACGACCGTCATCGATCCAAGCGGAAGCGTGGCGACCTACAACTACGACGCGGTCGGGAATCTGCTTTCGATCACGCGAACCACGACCTCTCCGAGCGCACTGGCGATTCTTGGATTCAGCCCGGCACAAGGTGCCGTTGGACAAACCGTAGTCATTCAAGGGCAAAACTTCAGCGCCACGCCCGGCGCCAACACCGTGCAATTCAATGGCACCGCGACCACGGTCACTGCGGCCACAGCCAACAGCCTGACCGTGACCGTGCCCGCAGGCGCGACCGCCGGCCCGGGCCCTGCAAAAGAAAAACGCCAACCGCTCTCTTAGGACGGTTGGCGTTTTTCTTTGCGTTCTTATTGCCGCTGAGATCGGGTCAGTCCTGAAGGAGTCAGGGTGACCAACTCCACGTGTGCTCTGGCCAAAGCCAGAAAGTCGTCAATTCACTCAGCGCGCGGGCGCAGAACCCGGACGCCGAAACGGCCGGCGCGCCACATCTTCCAGCGTGTCGAAGCCCTGCCGGGTGGCCACCATGATCGGGTGTTGGCTGTCGGCAATCCGGTCCACCGCCACTGCCCAGCCACGGTGCAACATATACAAGCTGCCGGCCACAAACGCCAGGACCGCAAACCCTGCCGCAAACAAGGCAAACACAGCCAGCAGTTCCCACACGAAATACATCTGCAGCGAAACCAGCGCTGCCAGGAACATCCACATCCATTTCCGGCTGTTGTCCTTGGTCTTCATCTTCATCTTTCTCTATCCCCAATCCCCTGCCCTATTTAACGCTTGGCTCTGCGCTTTGTTCCGGTTCCTGCTTGTCTGTTCTGCTTTTTTAGATGCGGCACCCTGTCCTTCGGGTCCAATCGAATCTCGTACCTGTCCCATTTGACACCTTTCCGGGTCCAAAGGCGATGGTACAGAAGTCACATTCTGCGGCCTAAACCCCGCTACTAGTACCGCAATGTTCTGCGGTGAGATTCCTTAAGTATTGCAATTACAATGCGTTACAGGATAGTCGACTTTCGCCCCAGTTTTCGCCTCGTTTTCCCTGTACTAGCTGTGGAAAACCTGTCCTTTCGTACAGCCCGTTTCGACGCTATCTCAGTAGTGATTCGGGCCGCCCCAGCGTATCATCCTCAATTCTCCTGCCGGCCACGCCTTGCCGAATGTCCGTTGAGCGGCTTACACTGGCTCGCACGAAATCCATGTAACCGTAACGGAGCGTTAATGACTCCTCGTATTCGACGGTTTGTCCTGCCGCTGCTCCTGCTCGCTTTGCTTGGCGCCGCCTGCTCGAAGACTCCTGCGCCGAAAGATTCGTCCCTGTCCCCCTCCGGCGGGCAGCCCACCATCGTCTTTATGACCGATTTCGGCACCGCCAACGACGCCGTGGCCATCTGCAAGGCCGTCATGCTGGGCATCGCCCCCGTCGCCCGGATAATGGACATCACCCATCAGGTGACGCCCTACCAAATCGAAGAAGGTTCACGTTTTCTCGAAGCGGTGTCCCCGTACTATCCCGCGGGAACGGTATTCGTGGCCGTGGTTGACCCCGGGGTGGGTACCTCGCGCAAAGCCATCATCGTCAAGTCCAAGAAAGGCCAGTACTTTGTTCTGCCCGACAACGGGCTGATCACCCCGGTGATCGAGCGCGACGGCCTCGAGTCCGCTCGCGAGATCACCAATCAAAGTTGGATGATTCAGTCCGCTATTTCTTCGACCTTTCATGGCCGCGACATTTTTTCTCCGGCGGGCGCGCATCTCGCCGCAGGATGGGATTTCAATCTCGTCGGTCCCGAGGTGCCGCAACTTGTCCGCCTCACTCCCAAAACATCCACCACCACGGACAAAGGCATCGCCGGCGACATCATCGGCCTTGACGATCCCTTCGGCTCCCTCGTCACCGACATTCCCGGCGAAGAATTCAAGAAGCTCGGCTACAACCTCGGAGACAAAATCAGGGTTGAACTCAACAAGAAAACGGTGCCCCTCCCTTACGTGAAGACGTTCATGGATGTCCCCGTCGGCGATGTACTTCTGTTCATCGATTCGCGCGACCGCGTCAGCATCGCCGTCAATCAAGGCAACTACTCGAAGAAATTCAGCGTCGAGCCTCCCGGCGCCATCTTCATCCCGCGCAAAGGCGCCCCTCTCAAGGAAAAATAAATATTTGGCGATCGTGGGGCGTCCCAGACAGGTTCGCAATCGGAAGTTTTAGGGAACTTCTCCTGCTCCCAGACGTATCACCCTCTCAGAAGGTCAAGAGAGTGTGCCTATTCGGCAGGCAGACGCGGGGGTAACCGATGGAATCTCTTAATAGCGAACTCAAGCAAGTCCTGCGGAGGCTCGGCCGCGCTCCGATGTTCACGGCCATCACCCTCATCACGCTGGCCGCCGGTGTGGGAGCCAACACCGTTGTTTTCAGCGTACTCGAAGGCGTTCTTCTCAAGCCGTTGCCCTATCCCAAACCCGACGAACTCATCGGCGTCTGGCATACCGCACCCGGCATCCAGCTCAAAGAACTGGACATGTCCCCCTCTGACTACTTCATCTACCGCGAGCAGAACAAGACCCTCCAGGACATTGGCCTCTACGCGGGTGATTCCGTGAGCGTCACCGGCGTTGCGGAGCCCGAACAGGTAGACTCTTTGCGCGTCACCGACGGAACTCTCCCGCTCCTGGGCATTGCTCCCCTGTTGGGCCGCAGCTTCAATAAGCAGGATGATTCACCGGGCGCTCCCGAAACCGTGATGCTCACCTACGGCTATTGGCGCCGCAAATTTGGCGGCGACGCCTCTGCCATCGGCCGCAACATCATGGTGGATGGCAAGAGCCGGCAAATCATCGGCGTCCTGCCGCAGCGCTTTCATTTTCTGGACTATGACGATCCAGCATTGATCACGCCGTTTCAGTTTGACCGCAACAAAGTCCACCTCGGCAATTTCAGCTATGAGGCTCTCGCCCGGCTCAAGCCCGGCGTCACGATCGAGCAGGTTAACGCCGATGTTGCTCGCATGCTTCCCATCGTTATGACTTCCTTTCCCGCTCCACCGGGATTCAGCGTCAAACTTTTTGAGGAAGCGCACATTGGCCCCAACGTCCGTCCGCTCAAGCGCGACGTCGTCGGTGACGTCGGGAGCGTCCTCTGGGTGCTTATGGGCTCGGTCGGCATGGTCCTGCTGATTGCTTGCGCCAATGTTGCCAATTTGCTGCTCGTGCGCGTGGAAGGCCGGCGTCAGGAGCTGGCCGTGCGGGCCGCTTTGGGCGCGGGCCGCGGGCGCATCGCCGCCGACCTTCTGCTGGAAAGCGTCATTCTCGGATTGCTCGGGAGTGGCGTCGGTTTGGGTCTCGCTTACGCCGCGTTGCGGGTCCTCGCAGCTATCGCTCCCGCAGGGCTTCCCCGCATTCGGGAAATCGGCATCGATGGCCGCGTGTTGCTCTTCACGCTTCTAATTTCACTCCTGGCCAGCGTCTTGTTTGCTTCCGTTCCGATTTTCAAGTACGCCGGAGTGCGGCTCAGCACCGGCATCCGTGAAGGTGGCCGCGCTCTCAGCCAGAGCAAGGAACAACACCGCGCGCGCAGCGTCCTTGTCGTCGTGCAGGTCGCGCTGGCCCTGGTGTTATTGATTTGCTCCAGCCTGATGATTCGAACGTTCCGCGCGCTCACCAACGTCAATCCCGGATTTGCCGCGCCCGCCAGCTTGCAGACCTTCCGCGTTTCGATTGTCAAGGCGCTCGCCAAAGAAGACGAAAACGTTGTGCGCATGGAAGAGGAGATCTCGCACCGGCTCGCCGCGATTCCCGGCGTTTCTTCCGTCGGAATCACATCAAAAATCCCCATGACCGGCCAAGGCTGGAGCGATCCCGTGTTCGTCGAGAACCAGACCTACGGCGAAGGCCAGCTTCCGGCGCTGCGGCGCTTCAAATTTGTCTCGCCGGAATATTTCGGCGCGCTCGGCACGCAGCTGGTGGCCGGCCGTGGAATCACGTGGAACGACACTTACAAGAAACTTTCTGTCGCCGTGGTCGCTGAAAACGTGGCTCGCGAACTTTGGCGCGAACCTTCCGCCGCGCTGGGCAAACGCATCCGCGTCAGCACCAAAGACGACTGGCGGGAAATCATTGGCGTGGTCGGCGACGTTTACGATGAAGGCGTCGGCAAGCCGGCCGCCGCGTCCATCTACTGGCCTCTCATGATGGACCATTTCGAAGGCGATGATTCCTTTGCTTTCCGCGATGTGGCTTTCGTCCTTCGCAGCTCGCGCACCGGCTCGGAAAGTTTCTTGAACGAAGTGCGCCAGGCGGTCTGGTC
>Ga0137392_10002343_pt1 | contig 11358 bp, 10 predicted proteins | sample 15con2h34AmetaG_FD_101394 | JGI IMG/M metagenome (GOLD analysis project Ga0137392, IMG submission 101394) | Vadose zone soil microbial communities from Angelo Coast Range Reserve, California, USA - 15con2h3.4A metaG | ecosystem: Environmental > Terrestrial > Soil > Vadose zone > Saprolite... | reverse complement strand
ACTGGCCATTCTTTTGCGTAGTTCTGAGCATATGGTGCTGCGGGCTGGGTCAGAAAAAAGCCGTCGATTCTGGATGGATGGTCGGCAATCCGGAAGTAATTCGGTTACTTCCGCGTTGCCCGTCACCCGGCCAGAACGACTCCGGTTGCGGGCAAAGCCAACGCTATACGCGCACTAATTGTTTTTCTATCATCAGCAACTCACCACACCATAGTGCTAGACTCTACGCCAGCAACTCTCCCATTTCCTTTAGCAAGGTTCAGAGATGAGATTTGTGGACAAGCGACTCCTTTTAGGTTTCGCGCTCATCGCATTGGCTTCCGCCGCGCTGCTGCTGTCCGATCTTGGACGGCGAAGCACCAGCGCCCGGAACATGCCACACGTCGGACTTCTCCAGCACGCTTCCGTCATGCTGCTGGACGAGGGGACTCGAGGCGCAGTAGACGGCTTGGCGGAGAATGGATTCATTGCGGGGAAAACGATCGTCATAGATGAATTCAACGCTCAGGGCGATATTTCTGTCGGGAATTCCATCGCCAAGGAAATGGTGAATGCTCATTATGACTTGTTGCTGACGATGAGCACCTTATCGCTGCAGGCGGTCGCAAACGCGAATCGCGGAGGGAGGACGGTCCAGGTGTTCGGCTTGGTTGCGGATCCCGTGGTGGCAGGGGTGGGAATAAGCCGAAGCAATCCGCTTGACCACCCGCGCAACCTCGTAGGCATTGGCAGTTTCCTTCCCGTACAAGATGCTTTCCGAATCGCACGGGAGATGTTCCCAGCCCTGAAGAAAGTGGGCGTGGCGTGGAATCCGGCAGAAGCTAATTCGCGAGCCTTTGTCGAGAAAGCGCGCGAGACCTGCCAAGCATTACATATCGAATTGCTCGAGGCCAATGTGGAAAATTCAAATTCCGTGCTCGAAGCCGAAGATTCACTGGTCGTCCGAGGAGCGGAGGCGTTGTGGATCGGCGGCGATGTGACCCTCAATGTTGCGGTTGACTCAGTGATCTTGATCGGCCGGAGAGCGCACATTCCGGTGTTCAGTATCACGCCGGGCAAGCCTGATCGAGGGACCCTGTTCGATTACGGCACTGATTTTTACCAGATCGGGAAGCAAACCGGAGAATTGGCAGCACGAATTTTGCGTGGCGCCGATCCGACTCAAATACCCATCATAAACTCGATCCCCATCCGGTTCGTGGTGAATACTGCGGCAACAGAAGGTCTCAAACAGCAATGGTCAATTCCAAATGATATCCTTCGCCGCGCGAATGTCGTCGTAGACGAGGCTGGAATTCACAACAGGACGGTGGCGGGCCAAGGCAGAGAACAAGCTGCCAGCTCAGAGTAAGAGATGCAGATCACCAAACGATCCATCGGAAAAACGGTTGTACTTACAGTCGCGGGGCGTCTGGACGTCTACTGGGCTGATCATCTTGCGACCGCGGTCGACGAGGAGATTCGGCAGGGGTCCCACCATATTCAATTGGATCTTTCACAAGTAGCCTTTCTGAGCTCAGCCGGAATTGGTGTTCTGGTGAGGTTCTACCGGGATTTGAAGAATATTCAAGGGTCGTTTGCAGTCGCGAACTGTTCGCGCAATGTCTTGAAAACCCTCGAGCTTACGAAGCTGGACAAAATGCTTGTGGCCAAGGCGCCGCCGGCATCTGTGCCGACGGATGAAGCTGAAGAGAGTTCCACGGGTGAAACGCCAACTCCCGCATGCATCAAGCAGACCGAGCGAGCCGGAACCATATACGAGGTCTATCCGCTCGCGCCGGAGTCAAAGCTGGAGTGCCGCCGATTGGGAGATGCCAGCCTGCTCGAGAGGTGCGGGTTTGCGAAAGAGAATTGCCGTACGATGCAATTCTCCGACACGAGTTTCGCGATCGGGCTGGGGGCGCTCGGCGAGCATTTTGAGGATTGCCAGGGACGCTTCGGAGAATTCATCGCCGCAGGCGGGGCAGTCGCCTATCTGCCGACGGACGGAACGAATGTGCCAGATTTTCTGCTGGCAGGTGGAACATCGCTTCCCGAAGTTCAGGTCTGCTATGGCATTGCCTGCCATGGAGCGAAGCCGCAGCCATTTAGCAGTTTGATCCGCTTTGAGGCAAAGAAAAGCGGTGCGCCCGTAGCTCTTGCTTGTTTGCTTGAGTCGTGCCTAGATCTTGCCGATACACAGCAAATAGGCATCGTCATGATCGCGGAGTCTGCCGGCTTGATGGGAGCCGCTTTGCGCCGTTCACCCGTTATTGCCGGTTCCGAGCCGGATGCCTTTGAATTTCCCCGGATTCGCGATTGGCTTAGCTTCACAGCGGAACGTGCCTACACGAAAAGCGTCGTCCTGCTAGTTGGAATCGCCGTGCGCGGGAGCGCGGGTGCTCTCGCGCCGGTGATTCGGCCATTTCCGAACGGCTCGAGTTCTGGACTTCCACTTGCCGGCCACATCCACGCCGCCGCGTTCTCTTATCGTCCCGTGCAGAGGGGTCAAATTGACCTGAAGGCCTCGATCAAGATGCTATTTGAAGAGCAAGCGCTGGAGGGCATCCTTCACTTGTTAAGCGACGAGCGGGCCATTTCCAGTTGCGGACAGAGCGAACTCGTTCGCGGCGCATGCTGGATCGCGCCGATTTCCAACATCAAGGTGGAAGGGACTCAGGCATGAGTCTTCTGATGGGGGCGCTCACGCTAGGATTCATCTTTTCGTTGGTCGCTCTGGGTGTTTATATCAGCTTCCGAATTTTTGCTTTTCCCGACATTACTGCGGACGGGTCGAGCACACTCGGCGCCGCGTTGGCCGCAATGCTCCTGGTTAAAAATGTTAACCCGGTGCTCGCGACGGCTTCTGGATTTGCCGGCGGCTTTCTTGCAGGCACGCTGACAGGAACGCTGGCGACAAAATTCAAAATTAATGGCTTGCTTGCCGGCATTTTGGTGATGACCGGGCTGTACTCCGTCAACCTCCATATCATGGGGAGAAGCAATATTTCGGTGCTGGGATCTTCTACATTATCGACCTACGCCGAGCGAGTGGGGATTGCGCTGGCGCATGACCGCAGCTTCCATGTGATGGGATGGGAGGTCACGGCAATGGAGGCCTCGCTTCTCGTGGCTTCGTTCTTGTTTATCGTACTGGCGGGTTGTGTCATGTACGTCTTCTTTCAGACAAATCTTGGAACCGCAATGCGCGCCACCGGGGATAACCATGAAATGATCCGCGCGCTGGGGGTGAATGATGAAAACATGATCATTCTTGGGCTTGCGATTTCTAATGGCTTGATCGCCTTAAGCGGAGCCTTCATTGCACAGTATCAAGGGTTTGCTGATGTGCAGATGGGTATCGGTATGGTGGTATGGGGATTGGCCAGCGTCATTATCGGTGAGGCGTTGGTGGGAACACGGCAGCTTGGGCTTGGCATCGCCGGCGCGGTGATGGGATCAGTCCTTTTCCGGCTCCTGGTGGCAATCGCATTGCGCTTGGGCTTAAGTCCCAATGACCTGAAACTCGTCACTGCAATGTTCGTCTTCTTGGCGCTTATAACTCCCGGGCTCCTGAAACGGCTTAACCTGCTCAAGCTGCGATCGTCCCGTGCTTGAAATCCGTTCGGTCAGCAAGACATTCAACCCTGGTACGCCCAACGAACTGCAGGCACTGCAGGCGATCAACCTGACGGTGAATGATGGAGCATTTGTGGTCATCATCGGGACGAACGGTTCGGGAAAATCCACCTTGCTCAACGCTGTGGCCGGATCGTTTTACGTCGATTCTGGCGCAATTTTACTTGGCGGCGCGGACATCACCAAGTGGCCCGAGCACCGGCGGGCGAAGCTCATAGGCCGCGTTTTTCAAAATCCGTTCAGCGGCACAGCGGCTAACATGTCCATCGCAGAAAACCTGGCGCTAGCAGCTTACCGCGGGAAACCGCGGAGGCTGGGCTGGCCGTTGCGGCAACCTCTGCTCAATGAATTACGAGATCGCGTAAGCCGGCTGAACATGGGTCTTGAAGATCGCCTGAAAAATCCGATTGGTTTGCTCTCTGGGGGCCAACGGCAGGCGTTAACTTTGCTTATGGCAACCTGGCTGCGCCCGGAAGTGTTGCTTCTCGACGAACACACGGCTGCGCTTGACCCCAAAAGCGCCGACCAGGTGCTTGCATTCACCGATACTATTATCAGGCGCGACAGCCTGACGACGCTTATGGTGACCCACTCCATGCAGCAGGCCGCCAACCTCGGTGACCGCCTGATCATGATGCACAGAGGCCGAATCATTAAGGACTTCCAGGGAGCTGAAAAGAAACGGATTCGCAAGGATGATTTGCTGGCGCGTTTCGAAGAGGTTCGGCGTGCCGAATTACTCGATGAGAGCGCCGCCGAAATGCTGCGCCGCGCCTACATCTGATAAGCCAATCTCGGGGAGGGATCATCACTGCACCAGTACAGGCGAAATAGATTATGTGTTCCGATGTTCTCCACCATCAGTAGACACAATCGAACCGTAAAGAACGTCGATCCCGGATTGTCGGCAACCCTTCCACAACCGCGCACTCAGCTCAAGGATTCGGCTCGATGCCAATGCGATCATTGACGGCTGATCGAATCCGCTGCGTGCAGCCAAGGTAGCGTTCGGTCGTTTGAACTGAGACATGCCCCAAAAGGAATTGGATCTGCTCCAACTCGCCTCCCGATGCGTGGCAGAGCCGAGCACAGGTCCGTCGCCTATGCCGCATGCGGCATAGTGCAGAGCATTTTTAGCTCGGCGGCGCGGCGACAGTAGGCGCAAGCGCAAGGGAAACGTGATCGGAGCCGCGCTGGTGGGCTAAAAATGTATTGGACTGAACCGCTGCAAGGTGCGAGCGCTATGGGTTTTGATTGGTGAGTGGTGGTCGACGTCAGTAGAACGGGCCGTAGGTAATGATGGAACCAAGCATGGTGGGCTGTACTGTGAGGTTTTCCGCGGTTGCACAGGACGAAATGTGGGGTGCTTGGTTGACCGTAAAGGGATTTGAATGCCGTGGGGCAAGACTACTCTTTGGACTCGACGGCCTCGAGTTTTTCGAGAGAGCGAGTTGGGTTCGCGCACGATCGTTCATGAGGTATCTTTGACGACCGGAGAAGAACAAACGGTCGGCAAAACCTTGATTGGGATCATGTGGCCTCGATGGCAAACGGGACATTCCCGCAGAGAGCGGCCCGTGAGCCTCTCATATCGATCACGATAATCCTCTGGTGTCGCGGGCTCGGCAGGATTTCCCTGTGGAGGAGCCATGCCGAGAAGTTGCCGACAACGCTCCAACTTCTCCTTGCGGTGTCGATTCCCGAGGAACCCGTAGTAGCGAATGCGGTGGAACCCACTCGGTAAAATGTGGAGCAGAAATCGCCGGATGAACTCGTCCGGCGAAAGGGTCATGGTTTTCTGCTGGTTGTTGTCGCGGTAGTCTCTCCAGTTAAATTTCACTTGGCCATCTTCGATGTCGACGAGCCGGTTATTGGAAATGGCAACCCGGTGGGTGTAACGGCCGACATAGTCCACCACTTGCTGTGGTCCGGCGAAAGGTGGCTTAGCGTAGACGACCCATTCCACGTCGCGCACCAAATCGATATGACGGTTGAAAGCCTGCGGATCTTGGAGCGCCGCGAGTGAAGAGAAGAACCGCAACTTGCCGGCGTCGAAGGACTCCTGCAAATACTGCAAGAACAATCGGCGGAACAGTCGGGAGAGCACCTTTACCGGCAGAAAAAAGTTGGGGCGGCAGGAGATCCACCGGGCACCATCCGGTGAAATCCCGCCGCCTGGAACGACACAATGGAGATGCGGATGAAAAAGCAGGTTCTGTCCCCAACTGTGAAGTACAGCGAAAAAGCCGATCTCGGCGCCCAGATGTTGGGGATCGGCAGCGATGGTGGACAAGGTCTCGGCCGTGGCGCGGAAGAGAATGCCGTAGACGAGATCTTTGTTCTGGTAAGCGATGGAAGCAACCTGTTCGGGAATCGTGAAGACGACATGAAAATAATGAGTCTGGAGAACTTCGGACGTTCGTTTTTCGACCCATTCCGCACGAGCGAGGGACTGACATTTCGGGCAATGCCGGTCGCGGCAGCTATCGTAACAGGGCCGCTCGTGATTACAGCAGTCGCAGCGTTCGAGATGACCGCCGAGGGCTGCAGTGCGACACACCTCGATCGCGGTCATGACGCGCCTCTGTGCAGAGGAGAGCGACGCGCCATGCTGTTCAAGATAGGCTTCGCCGTAGCGGCGGAAAACGTCCGCCACTTCCAACTTCGGGCGATCCATTCGCCCGCCGTTAGAAGGGTTGGGTCGTCTTAGGCTTGGCCTCCATAGAGACCGGGCGAGGCAGCAAATCAAGCGGGCTCGATGTCGAGCACACTTTGCTGGTCGCGATGCGGAGATATTTTGATGTGGTCGCTAGGCTACGATGGCCGAGCAAGAGTTGAATGGTGCGGACGTCGGTGCCTTGTTCCAGCAAGTGAACCGCGAAGGCATGTCGCAGAGAATGTGGCGTGATGGGTTTCGGAATCTTGCAAACATGGCGGGCTATCTGGCACTCGCTCTCAACCGCGCTTCTTGTGATGTGCCGGCCCGGGAAATCGCCTGAGAAGAGCCAGTCCTTGGGCTTCTCGACTCGCCACCAGGCGCGCAGGATCTCCAGGAGCTTCGGCGAGAGCATCACGTAGCGATCTTTTTTTCCTTTGCCCTGCTCGACACGGATGACCATGCGCTTGCTGTCGATTGCGGGAGGGGTGAGGGCGATGGCCTCGGAGATGCGCAGTCCTGCGGCATAGCAGGTGGTCAAGATGGCGCGATGTTTTCTGCTCCTGACGCAGTTCAAAAACTGAAGAACTTCTTCCGGGCTCAGGACCACGGGCAGTTTCTGCGGCTTCTTCGGAGCGGGAATCACCTCTTCCAGGGACCAATTCCTTTTGAGGGTGATCTTGTACAGAAATCGGAGTGCCGCAATCGCGATGAGAATGGAGCCGGTGGCCAGTTTCCTTTCGTTCGTCAAATAGACCTGATAGGCGCGGATCTGCTCTGGTCCCAGCAGTTCGGGTGACTTGTTGAAGTGTCGGGCGAAGAGCGAGACTTGCTGGATGTAAGAGTCTTGGGTGTTCACGGAGAGGTTCCGGACCTGCATGTCCTCGATCATGCGTTGGCGAAGAGAAATCATGGAAGCTCCTTTGCGAGATGGAATGGGCTGCAAACAGCCACTCCATGGTTTCGCAAGGGACCCTGCAGGAGAGGGAAAACTGAGACAGCGGCGCGGACGACCTGTCAATAGAACACGACTGTGGCGCTACTCCATACCGCGTAGCGGTTTAGTCCAAACGACGCTATGCCGAGTCCCGGACTATGCCGAACGCCAGATTTCTGCGGGCGATAGTCAAGCTGGCGGCAATAAACGATTCGGCATAGTTCGGTGCGCGGCCGGATTGACATACTGGGGAGATGAAACCTTTCGTTGATCCCCATCTTCTCCAACGGCTTCGGGTAGGCCCTCTGGCTCCCTACCTCGACGCATACCTAAAACAGATTGAGCACGACGGCTTCTTGCCGTCGTCCGTACCAATGCAGATGTACGCAATCGCCAGATTCAGCAAATGGCTACGCGATCGGCAACTCGACTTGGCCCATGTGGATGAGGCCACTGTTGAACGATTCCTACAACGGGATTCAAATATTGTCCACAGTAGTGAATCTGCTTCCCTGCGTCGACTCCTCGCGTTGCTGCGCAGCATCGGGATAACGATGGCACGGGTGCCTGAACCAAAGAACTGTTGGCAACAGTTCACGGATGACTACCGACGATACCTCCTCCAGGAGCGCGGCCTGGCAGAGGTCACCTCGATAATCTATGTTGGATTTGCTGAGCAGTTTCTCGCTAACCGTTTCGGCAATGGAGACGTGAGCTTCGCGGAGCTTAGTGCCACGGATGTCACTAATTTTGTTCAAAGCTCTGCTCACCAATTGAGCTCGGGACGTGCCAGGTTGTTGGTGACCGCTCTTCGATCTTTGCTGCGCTACATGCGGTACCAAGGAGAGATTTCCGTCGACCTTGCGAGATGCGTGCCGTCGGTCGCCAATTGGTCTCTTTCTACTGTTCCGAAGTTCTTGCCTGCCGGTACAGTTCAACGAATTCTCGATCGGTATGGGCGGAACACCCCGGAGGGAATGAGAAACTACGCGGTTCTCGTGCTGCTCGCCCGACTGGGTCTGCGCGCTTGCGAGATTGTTGCGCTGAACTTGGATGATCTCGATTGGGACAACGGCCGCATCAATATCCGTGGCAAAGGCGGACGCTTAGCACACCTGCCATTGCCATGCGATGTCGGTGAGGCTATCGCACTCTATCTGCGCCTTGGCCGACCACGCTGTACCTGTCGCCGGGTTTTTCTTCGACACAGGGCTCCCGTGCGTGGTTTTGCGCACTCCATTACAGTTTCTACGATCGTGAGGCGGGCGCTGATAAACGCGGGCGTCGATTCCGTTCGTAAAGGAGCACACCTTTTCCGCCACACTCTTGCCACGGACTTGCTCCGGCAAGGTGTTTCCCTCGACGGGATCGGCGAACTGCTCCGCCATCAGAGTCCGAACACAACCGCCCTTTATGCCAAGGTGGATTTGACCGCACTTCGCACCCTAGCACTTGCCTGGCCGGGAGGCGCTCGATGAAAACTCTGCGAGAAGCCGTCCGAGACTATCTGGCCTTGCGGCGTAGTTTGGGATTCAAACTGAAGAAACACCAACGCTTTCTGGAAGAGTTCGCGTCGTTTCTCGAACAGGAGGGCGTGTCGCGAATCACTTCCCGGCTCGCTTTGTTGTGGGCAACGCAACCGCAGCACATACAACCGGCAGAGTGGGCAGCCCGGTTGAGCGTCGTCCGTGGGTTCGCGCGCTACTGGAGCGCGACCGACGCGACCATAGAGGTCCCGCCTGACGGTCTGCTCCCGCATCGCCCGCAGCGCGCAAGACCCTATCTCTATTCCGACGAACAGATCCAGCAACTGCTGGAAGCAGCCAAGAACATGCGCGCCACTCATAGCCTGCAGTCCTGGACGTATCACTGTTTGCTCGGCCTTCTGGCCGTCACAGGTCTGCGCATTAGCGAGGCACTCAACCTACGGTCTGCAGACATCGACTGGTCTGAAGGAGTTCTCACGATCCGCAGTACTAAGTTCGGAAAGTCTCGGCTGGTTCCCCTACACAGTTCGAGCCTAAAGGTTCTCTCCGATTATGCATTTCGCCGGGACCGCCTGTTCGCACGCCGAAATACCGGTTACTTTTTTCCTTCTCGTCGTGGTGCGCGACTAGATGAAGGCCAGGTCCGCCGGACCTTTTACACTCTATCGCGGCAGATTGGCATCCGCGGTGCCTTCGCCAGCCGAGGACCCCGTTTGCATGATTTTCGTCATCGCTTTGCGGTCCAGAGTTTGCTGCACTGGTATCGCAACGGCGAAGATGTCCGACAGCGTCTACCAATCCTATCCACGTATCTGGGTCATGGACACGTCGCTGACACCTACTGGTATGTGACCGCTACGCCGGAACTGATGGAGGCGGTCGGAGAACGGCTGGAGAAGCGTTGGGAGCCTCGCGATGAATGACCCAACCAGTTTCCCGATTCTGTTAGAAGCATTTTTCACAAAACGTCTAATCGCACAGCGGAGAGCCAGCCCTCATACGATTGGCTCTTACAGGGACACTTTTCGTCTGCTGTTTCGGTTTGCCGAAAAGCGATTGGCCAAAACTCCGTCAATGCTGACGCTGGAGGACCTAAACGCGCCGTTTCTAGGAGCGTTTCTGGATGACTTGGAAAATACTCGTGCGAACGGCGCGCGGAGTCGCAATCTACGCTTGACTGCGGTTCGGTCGTTCTTCCGCTATGCTGCACTGGAAGTGCCCCAGCACGCTGGACTGATCCAACGCGTGCTCGCGATTCCCAACAAGCGGCACTCTCGTCCGCTCGTTGGGTTTCTTACCCGGCGTGAGATCGATGCGCTACTGGCAGCACCGGACCGAACGACGTGGTTGGGTCGTCGCGATCATGCGCTCCTACTGACAACTATTCAGACCGGTCTCCGGCTTGCCGAGATCACCTCGATTCGACAACAGGACGTTAGCTTCGGAACAGGGGCGAATATTCGCTGTGAAGGGAAGGGGCGCAAAGAACGATGTACTTCGTTGGCTAGATCCACAGTGACCGTGCTCACGGCGTGGATCCGGGAACAGGGTGAAGATGATGGTACAAGAATCCTGTTTCCCAATGCGCGAGGTGGTCGGCTCAGCGCAGATGCGGTTCAGTATCTGGTTGCGAAGCACGCAGCGGTGGCGCAAAAAACCTGTCCATCACTGACGGACAAGCGTGTTTCGCCGCACGTTCTTCGGCACACAACAGCCATGGAGCTGTTGCAGGCTGGTGTGGATCGTACTCTGATCGCGCTATGGTTGGGACACGAATCAGTCGAAACGACTCAGATCTATCTGGACGCTAATCTCGCCATGAAGGAAGAGATCCTGTCGAAGACTGCTCCAATAAACGCAAGAGCAGGCCGCTATCAGCCTGATGATGACCTATTGGCTTTCCTGAAGGGTCTCTGATTCCGTCGGACTATGCCGAATCGGATTGATCACGTAGGCGCATCTACTCAGCGCCAAATGCGTTTGATTCACATCGACTCGGCATAGTCCGGGACTCGGCATAGCGTCGTAGATCGTGCGGCGCCAATTTCGCCACGCCGATGCTCTTGGCGGATTCCTTCACGATGTGCCAGACCGCCTTTACTGTCATCCCATCTCCCCATGTCCTTCCTACTTTGTTGACCCGGCGGAATAGCTTTCCTCGATCAATTGCCGCTGCGGCGAGCCAATCGTCCAGTTCGGTTCTCACCCAATCGGGAACCGGAACTGTTCGAACGTGACCTCCCTTGCCGACCAGATCCACAATGGCCCAATGCTCTTCGCGCTGCTGGAGATGATCCAATGTCAAAGCCACGGCTTCATGCTTCCTCAACCCACGAGCAGCAATGCGAGCAAGGCTCGGTCGCGTTTTCCTTTCAGTCGTTGACGATCGGGTGCTTGCCAAAGCGCATGGCCTTGCTCTGCCGTTAACCAGTTCCCGAGGCGCATGCCTAACTTCTTCACACCTTTGACGCGACGAATACCGGCAGCCAAATCGCTGCTGAGAAGACCGCAGTCGGCTGCCTCGTACGCGAGTCGGCGCTCTACGACGCGTGCATTCTCGGATCCGGCGACCGGGCGATTCTGTGCGCTGCGATGGGCATCTTCGATTACGGGGTGGACGCGGTCGGAATGCGCGGACGCCAAATCGAGCATTACCTGGT
>Ga0137392_10002342_pt1 | contig 11360 bp, 10 predicted proteins | sample 15con2h34AmetaG_FD_101394 | JGI IMG/M metagenome (GOLD analysis project Ga0137392, IMG submission 101394) | Vadose zone soil microbial communities from Angelo Coast Range Reserve, California, USA - 15con2h3.4A metaG | ecosystem: Environmental > Terrestrial > Soil > Vadose zone > Saprolite... | reverse complement strand
GCCGTCCGCCATCTCGGCCTGCCCGTCGATGACCAGGCAAACATCGGTGGTGGTGCCACCCATGTCGAAGGTCAGCATTCTTGACGTGCCTAGCTGACGCGCAATGCTGACCGACGCCGACACACCGGCGGCAGGACCGGACATCGCCATCACCAGCGGACGCCGCTTGACCGCGGAAATCGGAACCATGGCGCCAGCGGAGTGAAACACCTGCAGGCCCGGCCCAATTGGCAAACGCTCTTCCAGTTCGCTCAGATATTCGACGGCAATCGGCATCGCCGCCGCATTGAACACCGTCGACGACGTACGCTCATATTCCCGCGCTTCCGGATTGACCTCATGCGACAACGACACGTGCGGCACGATGGCCTTCAGCCGCTCGGCCAGCATCTTCTCGTGAACCGGATTGGCGTAGGCATGAAGCAAAGCCACCGCCACGCTTTGCACACCCGTCTGCTTCAGCCAGGCCAGCAGCCGATCAATCTCGCGATCTTCCAGCTGCTCCAGCACGCGGCCTTCATGATCGAGCCGCTCGGCGAGACCGAAACACAGCCCGCGCGGCACCAGTGAAGGCGATTTCGGCGGGATATCGAGGCGATAGAGATCGCGGCGCCGATAACGGGCGATATCCAGCACATCTTCAAATCCCGCGGTAGCAACGAGCGCGACCTTCGGCAGCCGGTCCTCGACGATCGCATTGGTTATCCGCGTGGTGCCATGAATGAAACGCTTGACCTGGCTCTTCTGCAGCCCGACGGCCTCGATGGCTTCGAGCATCGCCTGCACCGGCGCATGCGGGCGCGACGGAACCTTGGCAATCCGGATTTCAGCGGTATCATGCCGGATGGCAATGATATCGGTAAACGTGCCTCCGATGTCGGTTCCGATTTCCCAGTGCCTATCGACGCCGATCATTCCATTCTCGATTCGAACTCAAGCCGTCTTCATCGGCGTTATTTGCGGCCGAGATCGCGGAAATCGAGCTGGCGATGAAACCAATAGGTATAGCCATCCAGACCAGGCACCATCACGGCGTCCTGGTTCGTCTGCCACAGCAGGACCAGCGGCATCTCCTTGGTGTATTCGGCGATCATCTGTTTGCTCATCTCTTCGTACTTGGCCGAGTCGAGCTCGAACCGCGCTTTAGCTCCGAGCTCCGTTACCAGTGCATCATTCCAAGAGCTGTAATTCCAGCGCTGATTGCCGGTGAAGAAGTTGCGGAAGAAGTAATCGGTGGTCGGCAGCCATGCCGTCGACCCTTCGGTAAAGAATGGAAGACGCTTTTCGGCGATGGCGGTGCTCATCTGTGCGTCGGGTAGCTTCTGAATGTCCACTTCAATGCCGATCTTCGCCAGCGACTCCTTGATCAGTGCGGCCATCGGTTCAGTGATCGCCGCCGAGCCGACGTTGATCGTGAACGTGGTCTTGAAGCCGCCGGGGACACCCGCCTCGGCAAGCAGCTGCTTGGCCTTGGCAATATCGGTCTTGACCGGCATGGGCTGAGGGAAGTCGCCGGTCGGCGGCTCCGTCCAGGACGCCCCAAACAGGGCATAACCTCGCTTGAAAATCGCAGCTGCGAACATGTCGTCGTAAGGCAGCGCCGCGGCGATCGCCTGCCTCACCTTGACGTTGTCGAACGGCGCCGCCTGGATGTTGAACGCGATCATCGTAAAGCCGTTGCTCTGCGGCGTCGAATCCACCCTGAGCTTGCCGCGCGACTGCAGCGCGAGCACGTCGCTGGCCTGCAGATCGGTGGCAATGTCCGCATCACCCTTTTCGATCAGATTGGCGCGGGTGGCGGGGTCCGGAACAGTTTGTTCGATGATCCGCTTGAAGAACGGCAGTTGCCCGCCGCGGCCGGCTTTCCAGTCATCGTTCCGTCGCAGCACCAGTTGCTCGCCCGTCTTGAACGTCTCGACCGTGTAAGCGCCGCTTCCGGCCGTATTGGTCTTGAGCCATTCCTGGGCCCAAGGATCCTCGGGCGTAGCATGCTGCTTGGCCAGCTTGCTGTTGAAAATCGGCGCCAGCGGCGTGGCGAGATTGGCAAGCGCGAGCCTGTCCGGCTTGGGCAGCGTCACCGTGACGGTGCGCTCGTCGACGATGACAAACTGGTCGGGCGTCGTCAGCGAACCGGTCCCCAGCTGGCCTTTCGCGAGCGACTTCGCGCTGACGGCCCGATCCAGCGACAATTTGACGTCGTCAGCCGTGACCGGCGTGCCGTCATGCCACTTCGTGTCTCTCAGCTTGAAGGTGATCTTGAGACCGTCCCGACTGACTTCATAGCTTTCGGCAAGTTCACCGCGGATTTTCGTGGGATCGAAGACCCAGACGCCGGCTTCGCGCTTGCGGTCGAACGCCACCAAGCGATCGTAGGTGCTGGTCGACACGCCGAAGGCTTCCCGTGTAGCTCCGGGCGTCGAAGGATCGAGGGTGTTGATGTTGTTGCCGGTCACCTGACGCAGCGTCTCCGCACGCGTCTGCGCCTGTGCAACGACCGGTGTCGACAAGAGACATGCCACGCCGATCAATAGCTTCAACGAGACTCCACGATCCGTCATCATCAACCTGCTTCCCCTGTGAAGGCCATCCCGGCTGAATTTCTGACAGACCGGTCGAGGCGCCGCATAGAGCCAGAGTTGCCGCAAACAGGTAGGCCAGCCACCCGAAAATGTCGCCTCATTTGCTGCAAGACGTCTTCTGCACTTATCGGTGCAGCGTTTGCCCGCGAAAGATGCAGCGTCGCCGTGCACCAAACCAACCGATTGCAGCTATGAAGTCCGGCCACTCAGGCATTCGGCCATTTTGGAAATGAGCCGGCGGGCGTCCTCGGTGTCCAGCCGCCCGTATCCGAACACCAATCCCTGCCGCGTGGCTTCCCCGAGATAATTCTGCGACAGCGGCTGCACGTGAATGCCCACCTGCAGCAGGAGCTTCACCGCCTCGCTATCGCTCATCCGCGCCCGCATTCGCTCGGTGAAAAAGGCGACGAGATGCAACCCGGTCGCGGCGGACGACACCGTCAGATCGTCCGGCATCAACGTGACGATTGCGTCAATCAACGCAGCCCGCCTCGCGGCGTAGACCTTCCGCATTCGCCGCAGGTGCCGCAGCAGGTGTCCTTCCTGCATAAATTCCGCCAGCGCGACCTGCCCGATCCCCGATGTATGGACATCGATCCGGGCGCGCCCCTTCGAGAACGCCCCGACGAGACGTTCGTCGGCGATCATGTAGCCGAGACGCAAGCTCGGCATCATCAGCTTCGAGAATGTCCCCAGGTAGATCACGCGTCCCTCGCGGTCGAGCGACCGCAGCGAGGCAATCATGCTATCCTGATGCCTAAACTCGGAATTGTAATCGTCTTCGATGATCCAGGCATCGTTCTTGTTCGCCCAGTCCAAAAGCTCGAGCCGCCGCTCAAGCCCCATACTGACGCCGATCGGATATTGATGCGACGGCGTCACGACCACGAGCTTTGCATTCGGCGCCAGCCGGATCCCCTCGGAGACGCAGAGACCCTTGTCGTCGACAGGCACCGGAATCAGTTTCGCGCCGGCCGCTGTCAGCGTCCACCGGGCTTCGACGAAGCCCGGCTCCTCAATCCAGACCTCGTCGCCCTGATCGAGAATCATCCGGCTGCAAAAATCTAGCGCACCGGAGGTGCCTGAGGTCACGGCCACATTACCCGGCGCACAAACCAAACCGCGAACCGATCCGAGGAAATTGGCGATCTCCCGCCGCAACACCGGATGCCCCTCGGGCGGAAGATCGAGACAGTCGGAATCCTTGGGATTCTGCCAGGCCTGCCGCAGCAGCCTCGCCCACTCCTTGAACGGAAAGCTGGAAACATCTGGCGCACCGGGGCTGAATTCGGACTTCCAGTTGGTGTCGTATTCGAATGCCAGCAGCGAACGCCAGCGATCGGAAACAGGGCCTGCCTCAATGGCTGTTGACGCGGAGCCCCAAGAGGACAACGCCGGCGCGGGGCTCACTTGAGCCTGCTTGACCGACGCAACGGTAACGCCGCCCCGCGGGGTCGACTCGAGGCAACCTTCTGCATAAAGCAGATCCCACGCCGTCAGAATAACCGTGCGTGAACAGCCCAATTCACGCGCGATCTCCCGCGATCCGAGAAACTGCGTACCGGCCGGAAGAATCCCCCGCAATATGGTGTCCCGCATGTGGGCCGCGATCTGCAGATGGATCGGGATCGCCGACGCGCGATCGATATACATGCCTGCAACCGATACACGCTTCTTTTGAGGACGACTCTTTTCCATGCGCGAACGACTGGGCTTTCATAAACGGACAAACCGCGATTTGATGCGCTGCGGCTACATTATCCCGATCGTCCCGTTGAACTCAACAGGACCCTAGAACTGGCATCACCAGCGATGGTCTTACCACGTCCCGGGATTTCACACGGAACGGTTCAAAGTCTTGCGCCCAGATTCGGGGGCCGAGCGCGACATGTAAAAATCATTTCGACGGTTGTCAGGCCGGGCCGACCCGCACGACGTGGTAGTCGCGGCCAAAATAGATCAGGTTAGCCGCACAGTCTGATCTCTGCAGCGCTACCACACTGCAAAACAACACGTCATGCGTCCCCACACTGGCGACGTCGATGATGCGGCAATCGAAGGCGGCCGCGCAGTCGGCGAGAACGGGCGCACCGGTCTCCAGCGTCGACCACGCCGCCGCCGCAAATCGTTCGTCGACCGGGATCCCGCCGCCGAACAGCCGCGACAGCGGCTCGTGCCCGGCCGATAGTACGTTCACGCAAAGCACGCCGTTCCCTGTCACGCTGGCATAGACGGATGATCCGCGGTTCATGCATACCAGCAAGGTCGGTGGATCGTCGGTCACGCTGAAGATGGCAGACGCGGTGAAGCCGGCTCGGCCTGCGTTACCATCGGTGGTGACGATATTGACCGCGGCGCCAAGACACGCCATCGCATCGCGATAATCCTGGCTGCAAACTTTCGGCATGGCGCGCTCCTCAGGCTCCGGCGGCGAATGGCAGATCGGCAAGCGCAAGATCACGCGCCACTTGCGCCAGGGCGGACGCGCCGGCAGCAACGTGTCCGGGGTTGGCCCATTCGTGCTCGACGTGGCTTGCACCGTCCCGGCAGGGAATGAAAATCATCGCGGCCGGACAGACCTTGGCGAGATGGCGCGCGTCGTGGCCGGCGGCGGACAGGATGGCCATGGAAGGCAAGCCCTGGTCGTGCGCCGCCCGCCTGATGCGCGCACGCAGCCCGGGATCGAAGTCATTCGACGGCGCATCAACCAGCGGGGCGATCGTGACGGTGCATGGCGGCGCGTACCGATGGCAGAGCGCCGCGACGCGGGCGCCTGCCGCGTCGAGCACCGCATTATCCGGATGCCGCAGATCGATCGTGAAGGTAACACGCGCCGGCACCACCGACGGCGCGTTCGGTTCGACCGTAACGCGACCGATGGTAAATTTGATCTCGGCATCGATCGCGCCGATCTCATCATGCAGCGCAGCCGCCGTCCGCGCGAAAGCGGCCAGCGCATCGCGGCGCTCCTGCTGCGGCAATGTGCCGGCATGGCCCTCGGCACCCGCGAGCACGACCTGAAACGTCTTCTTGCCCTGAATACCGGTGACGACGCCAATGACGCGCTCCGCTGTATCGAGCAGTGGTCCCTGCTCGCTGTGCAATTCGAGATAGGCCGCAGCCACAAAACCGAGCGGCTTGCGCGGGAGGTCGGGAAACGACGCATGCAACCGGTCGAGTTCTTCGCCCGCGCTGATGCCGTCCGCATCGCGCACGGCGCGAATCGCCTCGAGGCCGTGCACGCCGGCGAAAGCTTCAGAGCCCATCATGCCAGGCGCGAAACGGCATCCTTCCTCATTCATCCAGGCAATGACGATCAAATCGTGGGCCGGCGTTTCCCCCTTCTCGGCGAATGATACCGCGACTTCCAGTGCGGCCATGACACCCGCCGCGCCATCGAACTTTCCGCCGGTCGGCTGGCTATCGAGATGACTGCCGATGAGAATGGGCGGCGCCGTGCGATCGCGCCCGGCAAGCGTCAGAAACAGATTGCCCGCCGCATCGGTCGCCGCCGTCAAGCCCGCTTCCTCCGCCCAGTCGATCACGCGGTGCCAGGCCGCGATCTCGCCGTCGCTCAACGCCTGGCGGTTGACGCCGCCGTCGCGGGTAGCGCCGATCTCGGCGAGCGCCATCAAGCGCGTCCAAAGCCGGTCGGCATCGATCAGGGAGACCGAAACCATCGAACTATCTGGTGCGCATGATCTGGCCGGGCAGCGCGCGCGGATCGCGCGGCAGCCAACGGCCGGCTTCGACCTGGGCGATGAATTCGGCCAGCAGCGCATTGAACGCCGCCGGCTCCTCGAGATTGAGGGTGTGGCCGGTTTTAGGAAAGACCGAAAGCCCGCAAGCTGGAATCGTCTTCTTCAGGAAGATGCCGGGCTGCAGGCAGTGATCATCCTCGTCGCCGACTACCACCAGCGTCGGCACGTTAATCTTCTTGAGTCCGTCTTCGAGATCGTAGAACGACGGCCGGCGCGCCTGTACGCCGCGCATGGTATTGGCCGCCCCGCGATCGGAATGGGTGGCGAGGCGATCGGCGAATTCCTGCCAACCGCGCGGGTCCTTGTTCTGGAACTGCACGCGGCTCGCGCCGAACGCATACACCTTCGAGAATTCCTTGGCGCCCTGCTTTTCGAAATCATCGGCAACCTCCAGCGAGACGCCGCGAAAATACTCCTCGAATTCCTTCTCGCAGCCATAGCCGGCGCCGGCGACCGTGAGCGACAGCGCGCGCTGGGGTGTGCGCAGACCAAAATGCACGGTGCAGAAGCCGCCCATCGAGAGCCCGACGATGTGCGCCTTGTCGATCTCGAGCCCGTCGAGCACGGCCACGGCATCGTCGGCGGACAGCGCCTGTGAATAGGCGTCGACGCTCTCCGGCACGTCCGACGGCGGATAGCCGCGCGCGGCATAGGTGATGCAGCGATGCCGGCGGTTGAAATAGCGCAGCTGCGGCTCCCAGCTTGCGTAATTGCCGCCGAATTCATGAATGAAGAGGATCGGCGTGCCTTCCCCCGCCTCTTCCACATAGAGCTTCACGCCATCCTCGGTGGTGATCATCGTCATCGGCCAACCTCTTTCAGAATTGCGGCGGCAGATCGTTCAGCCTGCGCGCCTGCGAAACCATCTCCGGCAGCAGCGCGCAGAACTTCTCCACCCAAGACGACGGAACCGAGGTGCTGCGCGGCGCGCTGGGCAACAACGCTAGCGCCGAGCACGCTGGTCGAGGTCTGCGCCAATTCACCGAACAGCTCAGGTGCTGCGACCAGGGCCCCGATGTGCAAGCCTGCGAGGCCGAGCCATTTGGAGAAGCTCATAGAGACGACGGCGCCTTCCGGTGCCACATGCAGAGCCGGCGTGTGACCATCAGCGAAATCGCGATAAGTACAGTCGTGCACCAGCAGCGCGCCGCAATCGCGCGCGATTGCCACAAAGCTCTCGATCTCCTTTCGGCTGTAGCGGATGCCGAGCGGATTGTTGGGATCGACCAGATAGATAATCGCCGTGCGCTCGTCGACATGCGCCTTCAGCGCTTCGGCCGTCAGTCGGTAGTCGCAGGCCGGATCGTAGATCGGAATCTCGATCACCTCCGCGCTCTGCTGGCGCGCGAACAGGCACGGCCATTTCCAGGTCGGGTCGGTGGTGACGAGCGTGGTGCCCGGCTTGCAGCGCGCGCGGCAGAGCATCGCCAGCGCATTGACGCCGCCTTCGGTCACGAGCGCTTCGGCATCGGGCGTGCCGAGATCGGTCACGATCGCGCTGCGCAGCGCCTCAAAGCCCAGCGGCGGCGCATAGGCATTGAATTCGCCGGCCTCGATCGAGCGCAGCATCGCTTCGCGCACCGCGGGATGGCTTTCGATGTGGTTGGTGTTCTGGCCGAGCCAGTAGAGCCCCGGCGTCGCCGAGAGCTCGTCGAAATAGCGGTTGCGGATCAGCGCGGCAGATTCAGGCCTCGACATCGGTGTGCTGCCTCAGATCACGGAGCCGCGAGCGGCGATGCCGCCGTCGATCGTCACCACCGTGCCAGTGATATAGCCGGCCTTGGGCGAGGACAGGAACGCGACGAGATCAGCGACTTCCTCTGACGTGGCCGGACGCTTGCCCGGATATTTGTCGAACAGCTCTTCCCAGCGGCTCTCGTCGCCGAGCATGTCGATGGCCTTGCGTTTCATGATCTTGAGCATGCGGTCGGTGGCGACCGGCCCCGGATTGACGGCCACGACGCGGACGCCGTGGTTGAGGCTCGCGCCGCCGAGCGCCTTGGTGAAGGACATCAGCGCCGCATTGCCAGTACTGCCCGCGATGTAGCTCGCATCCCAGTTCTCGCCGGAATTGCCGATGATGTTGAGGATGACGCCGTCCTTGCCCTTCATCCGCGGATAATAGAGACGCGACAGAGTGATGTAGCCGAACACCTTGAGATCGAAGCCGCTCCGCCAGGCGGCATCGTCGAGGATTTCCAGCGAGCCGGCCGGGATATCGCCGGCATTATTGATCAGGATGTCGATGTCGCCGACCTCGGCCGCGAGCTTCTCCATCGCTGCCGTGCCCGACAGGTCGAGCGCATGGATCGTCACCTTCACGCCATGGCGGGTTTCGAGGTCTTGCTTGGCCCTCAGCATCGCCTCGCCGTTGCGGGCCGCCAGATGCAGATGGCACCCTTCCGCGGCAAACACCTCGGCCACCGCAAGCCCAATGCCCTTCGACGCGCCCGTGATCAGGGCCGTCTTGTTTGTCAGCTTAAGTTCCACACCAAATCTCCAGGACGCACATCAGATATACAAATCAAAGCAATTTGCATACCAAGAGACCGGCGGTCACTTGAAGGCGGCGAGAAAGTCCAGGAGGTTGTCTCCAAGCAGATTGACGTGGTCGCGCATGGAGCTGTGGGCCCGCTCCGGATCGTGGGCGAGGATCGCCTCCATGACCGCTTCATGCTCGCGCACGGTGTCGGCGATCCGGTTCGGCATCCGCGTCACGCGGCGGCGATAGGCCGCCACCTGGTTGCGCAGCTTTCGAGTCTGATCGGCCAGAAAGGCGTTGCGCGAGGCTTCATAGATCGCCTCATGGAATTCCTGATTGATATCATAGAACACGTCGATATTGCCGGTTTCGCCCGCGGCCACAAGCCGCTGATGAATCTCCGAAATATCGTCCCGCCAGACCTGCGAGACGCGCCGCGCGGCAAGCCTCGCACACAGCCCTTCGAGCTCGGCCATCACCTGGAACATCTCGATCAGGGCCTGCGCCTTGATGGCGCGAACGGTCGCTCCCTGGCGCCCGCGCAATTCGACCAGATGGTTGGCGGCCATCAGCCGGAACGCCTCCCGGACCGGGGTCCGCGAGACGCCGAAGCGCTGGGCGATCTCCTGTTCGTCAAGCCGGCTGCCGGGCTCGAGGTGACCAGCTGCGATCGCCACTTCGAGCTTTTGGCGCAGGCCCTCCGCCAAGGTAACCCCAGGGGTCGCGGCTAGGAAATCGTGCCCGTTGTCGGCACCTTTGCCTCCAGTATGTGCACCCAGGCTCACCACATGTTTCTCCTTGGTTCATTCAAGTATACAAAATTGGGCGCCGTATTCCAGTCCGGAGCTGAAACCACCCCCGACGAGCACAACTCATCCGCATTAGATGCCGAAGCTCGGCAAATTTCATGCCCAATTTGTCGGAAACGGCTCTGGCACACGAGTTGCTAGGTTTTGGCAGCCCCTCTCCGCATGCGCGAGACGGCCGTCATTATACAAAGGGATCTTTCTTCCGTGCAGGCCGCGATGCAGACCAATATCATGCCCACCGCCACATCGCCGGAGGCCGCGGCCAGGCCGTCGCCGCTGCTCGAACTGCGCGCGCTGACCAAGACGTACGGCCCGGTGACGGCGTTGGCGGGCCTGGAAGCAAGCGTTGCCCGCGGCGAATTCGTCACCGTCGTCGGCCCCAGCGGCTGCGGCAAGAGCACGCTGTTCAATATCGTCGCGGGCCTGGAGGAGCCGGACACCGGTGGCATCCTGCGGTTTGAGGGCAACAGCTGCCATGCGGCCGATCTGCTCGGTCGCGTCTCCTTCATGCCGCAGCGCGATCTCCTGCTGCCCTGGCGCAACGTCGTCGACAACGCCATCCTCGCGCTCGAGGTCGAGGGCGTGCCGCGGCCGCAGGCGCGCGCCAAGGCGCTCAAGATGCTTCCGGAATTCGGTCTGGCCGGCTTCGAAAAGCAGTATCCGCATCAATTGTCCGGCGGCATGCGCCAGCGCGTGGCGCTCATGCGCACCTTCCTGTTCGAGCGCGACCTGATGCTGCTGGACGAACCGTTCGGCGCGCTCGACGCGCTGACGCGCTCGATGCCATCGAGGAGGAGAGCATGAAGTCGTTCCAATCCACCGTTGCCGAGGAGAAGGCCTCGTGAACTTCAGCTCAAGCAGCCAACCGCTCTCTGCCGCGGCGCGCAAGATCGAGCCCGCCGAATGGGAGGCCCGCATCAAGCTTGCAGCCTGCTATCGCATGGTCGCCAAACTCGGCATGGACGACCTGATCTACAACCACATCTCGGCACGCGTGCCGGGGCACGAGGACCAGTTCCTAATCAATCCTTACGGCCTCCTGTTCGACGAGATCACTGCGTCGAGCCTGGTGAAGATCAACACCAAAGGCGACAAGCTCGACGACACGCCGCACAGCGTCAACGTCGCCGCCTTCGTCATCCACGCCGCGATCCACACATCGAGCGACGACGCCGCCTGCGTGCTGCACACCCATTCCGATGCCAGCGTCGCGGTCTCCGGCCAGGACAAGGGCTTGCCGCCGCTGAGCGAGTTCGCGATGCGCTTCTATAGCCGCCAGGCCTTCCACGACTATGAAGGTGTCGCCATCGATCCCGACGAGCAGACGCGGCTGGTGCGCGACCTCGGGCCGCACAAGGTCATGCTGATGCGCAACCATGGCGTCCTGACTCTCGGCCGCACACCCGGCGAGGCCTTCATGCTGCTGTATTATTTCGAGCGCGCCGCGCGTATCCAGCTGCAGATGCAGGCGGCGACCGCCGCCGGCGCCGCCCTGGTGATGCCGCCGCACGAGGTTTGCGAGAAAGCCGCCCGGCAGTTCTGGGAATTGCAGGGCGACATCCTCGTTCCCGGCGAGCGCGAATGGCCGGCGCTGATGCGCCAACTCGACCGCACCGATCCATCCTATCGCAACTGATCCGATGCCAGGAGTACGACCATGTTGAGCCGACGCCATGCCCTCGCCGCCTTCGCCGCCGTCGCGCTGACGGCCGGCTCGTTGCCAACTTCG
>Ga0137392_10002339_pt1 | contig 11368 bp, 9 predicted proteins | sample 15con2h34AmetaG_FD_101394 | JGI IMG/M metagenome (GOLD analysis project Ga0137392, IMG submission 101394) | Vadose zone soil microbial communities from Angelo Coast Range Reserve, California, USA - 15con2h3.4A metaG | ecosystem: Environmental > Terrestrial > Soil > Vadose zone > Saprolite... | reverse complement strand
TCGGCGAAGAATTCGGCCTGAAGCGGGAGAAAGCCGCCCGCGCTGTCGCAGAGATGGACGACCGGCAGACGGTTCTCAATCGCGACATCGAGAACACGGACAATCTTCTTAACCGAAAGGGGATACCAGGCCCCGCCCTTCACGCTGTCGTCATCGGCGTGAACGATGACTTCGCGTCCGGAGACGATGCCGATGCCAACCACCTGGGCGGCACCGGGCACTTCGTTGTCGTAAGCCTTGTTGCCTGCAAGGGTCGACAGCTCTAGGAACGGGGTACCCGGATCGAGCAGCGCCTGGATTCGATCTCGTACGAACATCTTGTTCTGCCGACGCAGACGTTCAAGATCGCGCTCAGGCCTAGCGAATCTCGCCGCCTGCTGTCGTTCCCTGAGTTCAGCAGCAAGCCGGCGATTATGAACATCATTGGTTCGAAATTCCTGCGCTCGGGTGTCGGTCAACGAAACGATGCGTTGCATTTCATCAGTTTCCTTGCGAAAGCGTGACCAGGATCGCGTCGCGATCAAAGCTGTCACCATCTTTGACGTGCAGACGTTCGACAATCCCATCCTGTGAGGCGCGAATCTGGGTCTCCAGCTTCATGCTCTCGATCACCATCAGGACGGTGCCGGCGGTCACGGCATCGCCCGGAACGACCTTCAGAGCGACGACAGTTCCTGGCATTGGGGCACGCGCGACGTTGTGACCATCGTCACCATCTACGGAGGCAAGAGCGCGCAGCGGATCGACATAGCGTAGAGAACGCGTCCGGCCGCGCATGTGGATATGGATCACGTCGCCGTCGACCGCGAATGCGACCGCCTCGCTTGTACCGGCAACGGTCAGGCTGCCACGACCGGTCGACTCCTCCGCAAAGGCAACCGGGCCGCTCCAACCATCTAGAATACGCAGATAGTAACCATTGACAGTCGGAGCGAGCCACAACTCGTGCATTACCCCGCCGAGGTCGAACTTGTGAAACATGTCAGTTTCTCCAGTCGCCGATAGCGGCGTGGAGGGCGGGAACTGCATCGGCCGCATCGCGCACCGGTCGCGTCACCAGCGCAGCTACCGCCAATAGTCCGGTCACCTCGTCTGGATCGCCATCAATCCCAGACGCGATCGTCGGGTTTTCGTCCAGATAGCCGGTGTGCACTTCCCCGCTCCGGAAGCCGGCGTCGCCGAGAACGCGAGCCAGAAAGGCGGCGTTGGTCTCGCATCCGAGCAGCACGACCTTCTGAACCGCTCTTATCGCCTTGGCGACGGCGGCATCGCGTGTCGGCGCATGGACGATCACTTTGGCCAGCATAGGATCGAAGGCTGTCGTGATCGACTGCCCCTGTGCGATGCCGCTGTCGACACGTACGCCTTGTTCGTGAGGATAATCCAGCATCAGTACCTTGCCGGAGGTTGGCGAAAAGCCCCGCTCAGGACATTCGGCATAGAGTCTGGCCTCGATGGCGTGACCTTGCGCGGAGATATCGGGCTGACGGAACGATAGCGGGCGGTTCGCCGCAATCGCGATCTGCTCGGCCACCAGATCAACGCCTGTGATCATCTCGGTCACCGGATGCTCGACTTGCAGACGCGTGTTCATCTCAAGGAAGTAAAACTCTCCCCCTCCGAAGATGAATTCAACCGTGCCCGCATTGCGATATCCGGCAGCGCGAGCGATGCCCGCCGCGGTTTCGCATATCCTCTGGCGCATCTGCGGCGAGAGAGCTGGTGACGGCGTTTCCTCGATGATCTTCTGGAATCGCCGCTGCACCGAACATTCTCGTTCAAACAGATGCACCACATTACCGAAAGCATCGCCCAGAACCTGGACCTCGATATGCCGTGGCTTTTCGACATAACGTTCGATATAGAGACGACCATCGCCGAAGTATCGTTGCCCCTCACTGCGCGCCTGAGCGACTGCATCCTCCAGCAGATCGAGATCGCGAACAATTCGCATTCCCTTGCCACCGCCGCCAGCGGAGGGCTTGACCAGGAGCGGCACCCCGATGGACCGTGCCCGCGCGAGAAATGTCGGGGGATCACTCTCCTCGATGGCGGAGGGAGCGACCGGAAAGCCATTGCCTTCGACAAAATTGCGCGCGCGGATCTTGTCGCCCATCAGTTCGATCGCCTCGGGCGATGGGCCGATGAAGGCGATGCCTGCCGCGGCAACCGCGCGCGCAAAACCGGCATTTTCCGACAGGAAGCCGTAGCCTGGATGCAGCGCGCCGGCACCAACAGTGCGGGCAGCCGTTACGATCTGCTCGGCATCGAGATAAGCAGATACCGGCGTCCGCCCCGAGATCTTGAAAGCGACATCGGCGAGCGCTACTGCCGGCGTTGCAGCATCGACCTCGTGATAGACGATGGCAGCGCGCAGGCCAAGCTTGCGCAACGAGCCAATGATGCGGACGGCAATCTCGCCCCTGTTGGCGATTAGGACGGTCTCGAACGGAAAGGAAATAGCAGCCATTGATAAGCTACTCGTCTACGCAGATGCCGGCGGTGAGCATAGTGGTCAGCTCACGCCCAGTCTGGGCAACCTTGAGCTGCCCCCTGCCGTTGACATGCCGCCAGGCAAGATGCTCGATCGCGCCGAACAGAACATCCCGAAGCAGTTTTGGATTTACGTCCGGCTTGACCTGTCCGGTCTTGACGGCTTCCTTGACGATACGGATCAGCACTGAGGTGTAGCGCCGGTTCAGCTCCTGGATAGGCGAGCCTTCGTAGTCGCTCGCGACCCGCACCTCGGCGATGAACAAACGGCAGAGGTCGGTGTCAGAAACAAACACTTGGATATGCCGCTTGATCAGCGCTTCCAGACGATCGCGAAAGCGATCGTGGCTGAATACCTGCGTCTCGAGGTCGACCAAAATCCGTTCGTAGAACCTCTGCAGCACGGCAAAGAGAAGGTCCCGCTTGTTGCGGAAATAGCGATAGGCAAGACCGTCGGATATCTGCGCGATGCGCGCAATGTCGGCGATCGAGGCGCCCTCATAGCCTTTTTCGGCAAAAGCACGCTTGGCTGCATCGAGGATAGCGTCGTAACGATCCTGCATTCGTTCGGCGCTTATTGCGGGCATGTCGCAACTCCGGGGATTTTCCAGATCCGTGATGACGAAACTGGATCGTAACCAGCCTAAGGATCGCACGGCCAACATCGCGACCCTCAGAGACGGGGTCCATAATGAATATCATTCATTTTTTGGTGCGTCAACCGTGCTCACCAGTTGACATGACACAAAATGAATTGTATTCATTATAAAACCAGCGATGATCCAAAGAGCAGGATTCATCAAAACTGGGAGGAAACCAGCGCATGACCACGTCCCAAGCCATCTTGAGTGGCGACAATCGTGCGTCGAATTTTGCCCTCAACGAAGAGCAGCAGGCCGTCCTCGATCAGGCCGATCGTTTCGCACGCAAGGAGCTATATCCGCTTTCCGAACGGATGGACCGTGAAGAATGGTGGCCGGACAAAGCGTTCCGCGTGATCGGCGATAACGGCTTTTTCGGTGCCACTATCCCCGAAGAATATGGCGGCGCCGGTCTGGACCTTCTGGCGGCCGGCCTGGTGCTGCAGGGCTTCGCACGCTGGAACCATGCGATGGCGCTATCCTGGGTGGCGCACGACAACCTGTGCGCCAACAATATCTATCGCAACGGCAACGAACAGCAGCGCCGTAAATATCTGCCGGACCTCTGCACGGGCCGGAAAATCGGCGCCCTGGGCCTCACCGAACCGGGCGCCGGCTCCGACGCGCTGGGATCGATGCGCACCACTGCGCGGCGCGATGGGGATTATTACGTCCTCAACGGAGGCAAGATCTACATCACCAATGGACCTGTCGCCGACGTCATCCTGGTCTACGCCAAGACCGATCGTTCAAAAGGCCCGCAGGGCATTTCCGCCTTCATCGTCGAAAAGGGCTTTCCCGGATTCAAGGTCGCACAGAAACTGACCAAAATGGGCTATCGCGGCAGCCAGACCGCCGAGCTCGTGTTCGAAGACTGCCGGGTACCCGCAGAGAACCTCATTGGTGGCGAAGATCGCGGTGTGTCAATCGTGATGAGCGGGCTCGATCTTGAACGGGCGATGATCTCACCCCTGTGTCTAGGCATTTCAGAACGGGCGCTGCAGCTCTCCATCGACTACGCACAAACCCGGCAGCAGTTCGGCAAGCCCATCGGATGCTTCCAAATGGTTCAGTCAATGCTGGCAGAGATGTACGTTCAGGTCGAAACCATGCGAACCTTCACCTATCGCACGTTGGCGGAAGCCGCGCCGCTCGAAGTCGGCGGTGGCGGACGCGGCGATATCCACATGCTGACGGCGGCCTCCGTGATGTACGCTGCAGAGGCCTGCCACGCAGTCCTCGACAAGGCAGTGCAGATCCATGGCGGCAGCGGCTACATCTGGGAGTCGGAGATCAACCGGCTATTTCGTTCGATCAAGCTGCTGGAGATCGGCGCGGGAACGACAGAAGTCCGGAAGATGATCATCGCAGGCGAGCTACTCAAGGATATGGCCCCCCATGGCTGATAGTAAAACGCCGGAACGGCCGGATAGACTCGGCCTGACGGACGATGAGCTTGCGGTGCATCGCACCGCGTTCGCATCCGATGTCCTCAAAGAAATGGTCGTGGTGTTATCCGGCGGCGCCGGGGGAATCGGACGCGCCACCGCTTGGCTGTTTGCACGGCTCGGCGCACATGTCGTCCTGGTTGGCCGCAAACAGGAAAGGCTCGATGCTCTCGTATCGAACGTGACAGGACGGAAGCTGAAGGCATCCGCATACGCAGCCGATATCAGGGATCCCGACGCGGTCAAAGCTTTGTTCGATTCGGTCTGGAAGACGCATGGCCGCGTCGACTGCCTTATCAACAGCGCGGGCGGGCAGTTTCCTCAACCGGCTATCGATTTTTCCGTAAAGGGCTGGAATACCGTCATCAATACCAATCTGAACGGCACTTGGTACATGATGCAGGCCGCCGCGCAACACTGGCGCGACAACAAATATCCCGGCAGCATCGTCAACATTGTGGTTGTCACGACGCACGGCCTCTACGGCGTCGCGCACACGATCGCCGCAAGATCCGGCGTTATCGGCCTTTCGCGCAGCGTTGCCGTCGAATGGGCCCCGCTGAAGATCCGGGTGAATTGCGTAGCCCCCGGCGCGATCGAGACCGAAGGCTGGAAGGTCTATACGCCCGAGGCACGAGCGGCCTACCCCCGCTCGAACCCGATGATGCGGGTAGGTTCGCCATGGGACGTCGCCGAGGCCTGCGCCTATCTCACAGGTCCTTCCGGCGGATTCGTGACCGGCGAAACGTTGACCGTGGATGGAGGGGGCCAGCTTTGGGGAGAGACCTGGACCACAGGAAAACCACCCTACTTCAGTAGCGAGGGCTCGTAGAGCCGTCGTCGTCACAGCAGCGCAAATCGTAAGGAGCTGACGAATGGACGCTTCAGGATCGGCATCGAGATATCCTCGCCCGCAATCAATTTTAGAGGAAGGTCAGACCGCCGTGGGCAGTCACCTGATCCACCGTGTCAATGTCGGTGACCTCGTCACCCGGAGTGCGGAGCGGCTTCCAGGGCGGGAGATGATCTGTGACGGCGACAGGCGCTGGTCTTATCGCGACTTCGACGCCTGGACCAACCGGGTCGCCCATGGTCTTTCCGCGCTCGGCCTCCAGAAAGGTGACGCACTTGCCTTGATGTCGGGCAACCGCGCCGAATTCCTCGCCGTCTATTTCGCCTGTGCGCGGCTTGGCCTGGTCTGCGTCCCCATCAACCTGCTCTGGCGACAGCACGAACTGAGCCACGTCCTGACGGACTCACGCGCTCGCGCTGCCGTGGTCGAAGCAGGCCTGCTGAAGCAGTTCTGCACTGTCGTCGAAGGTCAGGAACCACTGCTCGGTATCGTCGTGATGGACTGGCAGGCGTCAGGCGCTACCACTCCAGACGGTATCGGCGACACGCCGCTGTATGACTTTGACGCGCTCGCGGATCGGTCCTCCGACATTCCGGATGTGGCGATCGAGGACCGGGCTCCCCTCTCCTATCTTTACACGAGCGGCACGACCTCGGCGCCGAAGGGCGTGATCGGCACCCATCTTGCGATCTACCTGGAATCCCTCGGGACCGCGATCGATACACGCATGACCGAGAACGATCGGCTGAGCGTGGTGCTTCCGCTTTTCCACACGGCCCAACTCAACGCGCTCTGCACACCGGCAATCGCAGTCGGCGCCTCGATGGTGATCCAGCGCGGCTTCGACGCCGTTGGCCTTCACGAAGCCATCGAAAGGGAGCGCATCAGCGTCCTCTTCGCGCTGCCGATGATGATCCAGCAGCTCGTCGAACGGCAGCTCGCACATCCCCGCAACGTCAGCAGTCTGCGCCTGACGGTCTACGCCATGGCGCCGATGCCGGAGGCCGAGCTTCGCCGGGCAATCGAGATCTTTGGGTGCGACTTCAGCCTCATGTTCGGGCAAACAGAGATGAGCCCGGTCTCGACATTCTTCAAGCCCCAGCACCAGCTGAGCCATCCCGGCGCTGTCGGCACGCCGGCCGTCAACGTGCAGGTTGCCATAATGGCACCGAGCGGCGAGCTGCTTCCGACCGGCAGCACCGGCGAAATCGTCTATCGCAGCCCCCAGACCATGGCGGGTTATCTGCACAATCCCGAGGCGACCGCGGAAGCTTTCCGCCATGGCTGGTTCCACTCAGGCGATGCCGGCCATTTCGACGTTGACGGGATTCTCTGGTTCGAGGACCGCTTCAAGGACGTCATCAAGACGGGCGGCGAGAACGTCTCATCGATCGAGGTCGAGCTCGCGATCCGGGCCGCACATCCCGACGTGCTCGAAGTCGCCGCAATCGGGCTGCCGCACCAGCACTGGGGCGAAGCGATCACCGCCGTCATCGTCACCCAGAATGGCGGATCCATTGACGCGAACATGCTGCTTTCGGCCGTCCGGGAGCGGCTAAGCCCATTCAAATGCCCGAAGGCCGTGATCCATGTTTCGGAGCTGCCCAAGACGGCGACGGGCAAGATCGAAAAAGCGAAGCTGAGGCGCACCTATGCGGCCTATTACCAGTAAGTCGTCTTCCGGCGCAGCCGACTGGCAGCTCGATGCCGCCATGGCGGCGGACATCACGCTCGACGCTCTCTTCCGACGCGCATTCCGCGTCTTCGCCGACCGCACCGCTGTCACCTGGGAAGGCGGGCAGCGCCGCTACCGCGAGGTCGGCGAGCGAGCCTGGCGGCTCGCCAATGCCGTGCGTGCCAAGGGATATGACCGCGGCGACACGATCGCGATCCTCTCGGAGACACGTCCGGAATATGTTGAATGCTATGCGGCCATGGCCGCACTCGGCATCACCGTCGCGACGCTGAACATCCGCCTTCGTCCCGATGAGATCGCCGTGTGCCTCCGCAAGGCTCGTCCCAGTGCCGTCCTGACCTCCGGTACGCTGGCGGGGTTGCTCGAAGGCCTCCGGTCCGAGTTTCCGGACGTCGGCGACTGGATCGCATTCGAGCCGGTGCAGGGCTTCGACGATTACGAGGCCATTCTTGCCGAAAGCAGCGCGGACGAGCCGCCTCGGATCGCCGAGGGCGCGGACATCCACAACATCCTTTTCACCAGTGGCACGACCGGTCAGCCCAAAGGCGCACTCGTGAGCCAGCGAGCGGCGGCCACCCGCGGCTTGCGTCTTGCTCAATGGTTCGGACTGACCGAGAAGGACGGTTTCGTCGGCTGGCTGCCGCTCTTCCACTGCGGCGGAGACGAGTCACTCTACGCGACCTTCCTCACCGGCGGCACCTATGCGACATTCAAGCGCGTCGATATACCGGCCATGTACGAGCGCATCGAGCGCGAGCGGCTGAGCTGGACTCTGCTCCTGCCCGGGGTGATCACCGACTTCATGAACAACCCGCAGCGGCAGGCCAACGATCTGTCGAGCCTGCGCTTCGCCATCGGCTACGCCAACATGATGCCGAACGTCGTCGCGAAGCTGACCGAGACCTTCGGCATCGATTTTTACGACGCCTTCGGGCAGAGCGAGTCGAGCTATCTGCTCGCGCACGGCTGTTCCGGCCCAGGCGAAGTGCCGTCGCTGCGCAAACGACCCTCGCCGTTGATGGAGGTCCGCGTCGTCGACGAAAACATGAACGAGATGCCTGTCGGCCAGCCGGGCGAATGCGTGGTGCGGGGCCCGAGCATCATGTCTGGCTATCTCGATGACGATGCGGCCAACGCTGAGGTGTTCAAGGGCGGTTGGCTCCATACCGGCGACCTGTTGCGGCGTGAGGAGGACGGCACGCTCACTTTCGTCGACCGCAAGAAATACCTGATCAAGACCGGCGGCGAGAATGTCTATCCCGCAGAGGTCGAGGCCGTCCTCAGCCGACATCCCGCCGTTCAAGAAGCGTGTGTGTTCGGCGTACCGGACGCGCATTGGGGCGAGACGATAAAGGCCGTGGTCGTCCTCCGCCAAGGCCAGTTGGCCGACAGCGCCGAAATCCTCCACTGGTGTCGCGAGCGGCTCGCCGGTTATAAGCGCCCGCGCTACCTGCAGTTCATGCGCTCCGAGGAGTTGCCTCGCAGCACCACCGGCAAGCTTCAACGCCATGAGCTGGCACGTTTGCCGCTGACCGCCGAGCAACGTGTCGGGTGAGGGACGATGCAGTGACAGCGCGTGAAGGGCGACAATCGACTGACCGGATCCGGGCTCAACGGCATCTCAAACGCGTGAACCGCAACTATCTTGTCCTGCTCAACGAGCGCCGTTGCGCTCCAGCTTTTTTTAACGCCAATAGCGCTGCCCTTTCTTGCCCACGGTCCGGGGCATTACAGCGTACTCGGCCAAAAGCATTAGACCGAAAATAATTCGATACAACAATCATCAGGGAGCGACATCCGATGTATCCAGGTGTGCATGCTAAAATTCGAGCCGATCAGCCGGCGCTCATCATGGCGCAAACCGGCATAGCCGTAACGTATGCGGAGCTGGAACAACGCACCAACCGCCTCGCGCACTTTTTTTCGCAGCCGCGGGCTCAAGCGCCTCGATCACTACGCCATCTTCATGGAGAACAACGACCGCTACATCGAAAGCTGCGGCGCGGGCGAGCGCGCGGGACTCTACTTCACTTGCGTCAATTCGTTTCTGACCGCAGGCGAGCTCGCTTACATCGTCAACAACAGCGAATCCAGAATTCTGATTTTATCCGAAGAGACTCGCGCGACCGCCCTCGCCGCAATCGGCCAGTGCCCGAAGGTCGAAGCCGTGCTGGTGGTGGACGGCTCGGGCGACGGCGACCGTATCCTCAATCTCGACGAGGCCACCGCCGGCTTTCCCGCCACGCCGATGGCAGACGAGACAATTGGCACGGCCATGTCGTACTCGTCGGGGACAACTGGCAGGCCAAAAGGCATTCTCCGCCCATTGCCCGACCAGCCACCGTCGCAGCAATTGCCACTGTTTGATTTTCTTCAGAGGCTGTGGCGCTACAGGGAAGGTCTCGTGTATCTGTCTCCCGCTCCGCTTTACCATGCGGCACCGCAGGCGTCCGTCAACCTCGCGATCCGCAACGGCGGCACCGCGATCATCATGGAGCGGTTTGATCCGGAGCGCTATCTGCAACTGGTCGAGAAGTATAAGCCGACCCATAGCCAGCTCGTGCCGACTATGTTCTCGCGCATGCTGAAACTGCCCGAGGGCGCCCGATCGCGTTACGACCTGTCATCGCTCGAGGTAATAATCCATGCCGCTGCGCCTTGTCCGATCCAGGTGAAGGAGCAGATGATCGCATGGTGGGGACCGATTATTCATGAGTATTACGGTGCGACCGAGGGTCTCGGATTCGCAGCCTGCGACAGCGAGCAATGGCTGGCTCATCGTGGTACCGTCGGCAAGGTTCTGCTCGGCGAACTGCACGTGCTGGACGAGAACATGCAGCCCTGCCCGAAGGAAACGCCGGGCACGCTTTGGTTCAAGACCGCGACGCCGTTCGAATACTTCAACGAAGCGGCGAAGACCAGGGAGGCGCGATCGCAGGACGGCTCCATGAGCACGGTCGGCGATGTGGGCTATGTCGACGATGACGGATTTCTCTATCTGACCGATCGTGCCACCTTCATGATCGTTTCTGGCGGGGTCAACATCTATCCACAGGAGTGCGAGAACCTCCTCATTACACATGCCAAGGTCGCGGATGCGGCAGTATTTGGTGTACCGAATGAGGATCTCGGCGAAGAGGTAAAGGCCGTGGTCCAAGTATTGCCCGGCATCAAGGCCAACTCCGATCTGGTAAACGAGCTGATGAACTTCTGCAGGGCGCATCTGTCGCACCAGAAGTGTCCGCGCTCGATCGATTTCGAGGCTGAACTCCCTCGCCTCCCTACCGGCAAGCTCTACAAGCGCGTGCTGCGCGACCGCTATTGGGGGGACAGAAAAACAAGGATCATATGAGGAGCAGGCCGCCAACCCCGCCAGCATGGAGAGGATGGAATGACTTTCGCGAGCACACGATACAAGCTGCCTCCCGGCGAGACGCCGAGCGTGCCTCTGGTTCGCTTCGAGCATCTGGGCAACATCGCCCGGATCATCCTGGCGCGGCCCGATGCCGGCAATGCGATCAACGCCACATTGATCGCGGACCTGGGCGCCGCCGTGGATGCTGTGCGGGCGGTCGAACCGCGATCGGTCCTCATCACCGCCGAGGGTGCGAATTTCTCCTTAGGCGGCGATCTCAAGCATCTGCTTGCCGCCGGGAGCGATGTTGCCGCTGAACTCGGCCGAATGGCGCACGACTTTCACGCAGCCCAGCTTCGCCTGATTGGCATCGGCGTCCCCATCATCGCCGCAGCTCGTGGTCATACCATAGGGGGAGGTTTTGGCCTCGCCCTCTCCTCCGATTATCTCCTCTGCTCGGAAAATGCCCGTTTCTCGACAGGCTACTCCAGACTTGGACTGAGCACCGATGCAGGCGTGAGCTATTTTCTGACCCGTGCCCTGGGTGTACGCCGCGCCCGCACCCTCCTTATGGACGCCCGCTTCATGTCGGCCGACGAGGCTGTGCTTCTTGGCATCGCCGACCGCAAGGTTTCTGACGACCGGTTGGATACGGCCGCGCTTGATCTTGCGAGGGAACTCGCGGAAGGGCCGACCGCGGCTTATGCGGCCATTCGGCGGCTAACAGACGCCGCCGCGACGAACAGCCTTGCAACGCATCTCGACGAGGAAACTCGAGAAATCGTGGCGCTCGCGGGCCGCGAGGATGTGAGAGCAGCCCTCTCGACCCCGCTCACACGCACCAAGGCCGTCTTCACCCACTAATAATCAGGATATCCATGC